>Ga0214921_10008454_pt1 | contig 13342 bp, 7 predicted proteins | sample LL1505_MetaG_FD_177992 | JGI IMG/M metagenome (GOLD analysis project Ga0214921, IMG submission 177992) | Freshwater microbial communities from Lake Lanier, Atlanta, Georgia, United States - LL-1505 | ecosystem: Environmental > Aquatic > Freshwater > Lake | place: USA: Georgia | collected 2015-05-28 | reverse complement strand
ATTCAATCAATTCTTCAATAAATGAATTACACCACTTTTCAGACTTATCAGATAAATAAACCCAATCAAATTGTTTTAAATCATAATCCATTGGAAAATCTATCTCATACTTAATATAATCAGGTCTTGAATCATTATACTCTCTATAAGTTAATCCAGAATCTAAAATAAGATTTTTAAGTCTAGTTTTTTTCCTTTCTTTTTTAACCCCAATTTCATATGTATGACTATTTGAATCTGAACCCCTTCTAACCTTCTCACCATTTTTATTCCAAAATTTAGCAGAACCATCTGCTTGAATGGCAATTCTCAATCTTTCAATTGTTGTCAATTCATCAACACCATCATTAGCAAATTTACCAGAAAAAGGTAGTTTCATATCACTACTAAAAGCATTAATATCCTTAATAGCCCTCTTTATAATATTACCACTCCTTGTCTTATAATAAATATTATGGTTTGGGGTAAGTAATGCACTATAAGTCTGGTTATGAATCCTGTACATTTTACCCTTATAAGGTTCATTTATAACATTACTAGGCAATACAGAAGTCATAGTATTTGTATCCAAATCATATTGAATAACCTCTGTGTTGGCATTAACATCCTTAAAATTAACCCACCCTTTTGGTGTTAATATTTCTGTACCTTCACCATGGCACTCGGCAAATGTCATACCAACATCACCAATTTCAGTTATAGGCATTCTCTTATATAAGTCAGCCCAGAATGTTTTTACATTCACCTCAATTTGCGAAATAGCCAACATAGCCCTCTTAATAACTTCTCTCTCTTCATCTGATATTTTTGTCTTATAATCATCAATATCAGTTGTGAAATTGAATTCATCATGTATCCAGTATGAGTGTCTAATTGCATTCTTATATGCTAATAATGATGGATATTCATAAGGCAAAATATTTACCCTCTTCTCAAAAATGTTTTTCATACTCCTTTGTTTATTTTACTTAAATAAATATGAAATCAAAAAATAAAAGTATTAAATTTTAATTATAAAATCAAATTTTTACAAAAAATTATCATTGCTGTTTTTCTTGCCCAATAATTCTTTAATCCTCTCTTTCTTACGTTCAACTTGCTGCTCCTCAAATCCCAAGAATGTTGCTGTTGTATCTGTGTCAATTTGAAGCATTTCATTATCAAACTTGCAATTCTCAAATACAATCCCATCTTTTCCAATTCTTGATTTGGTAATAGCAACTGTGGCCAAATTCATCTCCTTTTGTTGAAGACTTTTTGCTATACTAATAATAACATGACCAACTTGGGCTTTCTTTATTGAACCCCCCATCTGGTCATTTGTTACCACTTGTGAAGAAATTGCCGATCTATTTCCTTGGGTACCAAGCCATCCTGCAATATTTAATTCATGACACATAGCCTCAAAATGCCGCACAACAGTACCCTCATTCTTCCAATCATCATTGCCTTGTCTATCAGGTACAACACAATCAATATAATCCAATACAACCAAATCAAGTTTTACCCCATCAGCAATTATCTTCCTAATTTGATTCTTAATCTGATTCATTGTTAAAGTATCTGATGGTAATTTCTTTAAAATTAACTTGTTACTATGAGTTTCTTTTATTTTATTAACTGTTTCAAATACTATCTCTTTGTTATTAGGCAACTCATCTGGGGATATTTTGGTCCATAAAGTTAAATGCTTCCTTTGTATAATTTTAGGATTATCCTCAAAAAATATATGCAAAACATTATAATTATTATTAAATGCTGTATTTGCAACCAAGGTCAATAGAGTTGATTTGCCAATACCTGGACCTGCAAATACTATTCCAACCTCACCTTTGGCTAAACCCCCCTTTAAAAGGGAATCTATGCCCTTAATTCCCATTGGTATGGGGTGTCTATAATCCTCATCCAACACACTACTCAAATCATTGAAAACTTCAAAACCATTTGTTTCTTTAACTCCAACTTGAAGGGCATATCTTAACAACTCTTCAAGTTGATCATAAGATTCAAAATCACCCTCATTGATAACTTTTTGTGCTTTCTCCAAAACAATCTTAACCTCTTCTTGCTTGCAGAATTTAAGTGCTTTTTCTTGCACAAGTTCAACACCATCAAGTGGTGCTGAACTAATCTTATTTATTGTATCAATGACAATTTTTAAAGCCAATTCTTGTGATATTTCAGATTTTGCAATAACTTCCAATGTTTGAAAATTTGGGGCAGCATCATATTTCTTGTGATACTCCTTAATCATCTGAATGATTAACTTGAAGTATTTGTTTTCAAAATAAGATATTTTAATAAAATCCAATATTGCTCTGGCAAATTCTTTATCCAAAATAATTTGGTTAATTAATTGCAGTTGGAACGTTTGTCCCAAGTAATCAAAATTTTTGGACATAAAAAATTATTAATAGTTAGACAATAAATTCTTTTCTAAATATGTGTGGGTTAGATTGGGACTAACTAATATAGATGTTAATTCTTTTAATGTTTCTTTAATGAAATTACGAATATCAACTGTGTATCTAACCTTTGGTGGATATAACTTCCCATCAATTATTCTATGAGAAACAACTTGGTCAGAAATTTTAATATAAATATTGAAAAATTCAGGATCATTTGTTGATGATGTTTCCATTATTGTTGGGTCATATAAAATACTATCTTTATTATCAACCAAATAACCAATTGATTTCATCTTTAAATACTTTTCCAAATCTTCTGAAAAATATTTAACAAAATCATATAACTCCACCGAATCTTTTACATCTGGATTGATGTTTTTAATGTTTAAAAATCTCTGAACAATAATATTGTTGTTCAATGTCAATAAAAATTCAACCTTTGTTGCATCACTTTGTTTCATTTTTTTTGTTTTAATTATTAATTTTTTTTTCTTTTCTGCTTAATTTCATAAATGGCCTAACAAAATCAACCCAGGCATCATCCTTCTTGGGAAGGAATTTAAAGAAACCATCTTCATTCATTAATTTCAATAAATTCTTATAACTCCTATTGGTTGGGTCTAATTTATCATTACATATCTCATTAACCATCTCTTTACCAATATCTGTTATTAATGGATTTTTTAAATCAATTATTCTTCCAATTTTATCAAAAAACTCATCCCCAACAAAACCAGATTTGCTAATGCCCAATACCAAATTGTCCAATGATTTATTCTTTTTTTCTTTAAGCAATACTTTTGCCTCATTTAATATTTCATTTAATTGGTAATCCCTCTTCTCAAAATTTGGGAAAAATGTCTTTAATTTCTTATCCCCAAAATTTGATATCCCATCAATATTGTCAGAAGCATCCCCCACAATTATTTTATAAATATATACATTATTATGGGGTATGTCAATATCCTTAAAATGAATTAAATCACCTTGTTTGCTATATGTCTTTGAACTTGGTGAATATACTGTTACATTTTCTCCAATTAATTGGGTTAAATCTTTGTCTGCTGAAAAAATAATTATCTTCTCCCCCTTTGCTATTTGGGTATAATATGCAATTAAATCATCAGCCTCATTCTGATCCACTTGGCACTGCCTAATAAAAACTTCCTCAAGGTAATCCTTAACTCTTTCCCTCTGGTATAAATAAGATTCATACTTATGCTCATCCATAGAAATTCTACGGTTATCCTTATACTTTGGATATATCTGTTTTCTTATTAAAGAATTTTCATTGCCATCCCAGAATACAACAACTTTATCATAATTATGTTTTTCAAGAAATAATCTAATTGTATTCAAAAAATGGAAAACCCCACCAATGTGCTTACCATCAGCATAAAATTCTCTTACACCATGAAAACCTATTGTAAATAAGTTGTTTCCATCAATTAGCAGGGTTTTCTTCATATTATTCAAAAATTATAACTTCATCATCATCCTTTTCTGAAAAAGTGATATCACCATCCCCAGACAAAATACCATTCCAATATTGTGAATATTCTTTTTTATATTTTTCAATGGCCTCCTTTGTGTCTGGCAAATACCCTTGGGGTACAGCCAATATCTTTCCATCCTTATAAGCAATACCAGTAACATGGTTTTTTAATATTGAAACTTTTGTTCTAATAGCATAAGAAACTGTCCTCCCATTCTTTGTTGCAGTTATATGGTTAATACCTGAATTCTTCTGATTGCCAAATAAGAATATTAAAGAAGATGCCAACCAAAGCGCTTCACCACCTTTTGCCTTAATTGTTGGTTGACCAAATGGTGAATCTGGCAATTCAACCCAAGGCTGGTTAATAACAACCAATGTGTTATGATAGGGGTAATCCTCTTTCTTTGATTTTGAAATCCTTGAATGTAAGCCCATTCCTACTTTATCAGCAAGAACAGCAGCATTATGCATCTTACCCCCCTTTCCATCAAAGGTCATCTTGCAGGGGATTGATCCAATGCTATCAATTAAAAATAAAACAGAATATGGCAAATCACCTTTCTCTTGGGCATCCAAAATATCATTTATGAATTCTGTCATCTGCTCAATATAATCAAATGAATCATTAAAAATGAAATCACCATCCCATTCACCATCAGCATTAACTTCAGCATTTAAACCCAACTCAACAGCATGTGCCCAATTCCATTTCTTTTCTGTAATGATAAAAATGGGCAAATGACCTTTCTTTTGAGCATCAGCAGCAGCCAATATCATAGCAGTTGTCTTGCTTGTATTTGAATGCCCCAGAAACATATTTATACCCCCCATTACCGGACCAGGCACACCACAAGCATTATAAAATGCATCACCACAAGAATAATAATCTTCTGGCTTATACTTTGTCTTTGTGGAAAACTTATCTTTAATGGCATCAATACTACTTACTGATGCTTTTTTCTTTATAGCCATATATTTTTTTGATTTAATAAGAGATATTTTTTGCACAAAGTACCATAAAACAATACTTTGTGCAAAAAATCTATTTTAGGTTAATTAAAATGGTAATTCATCATCATTGTAATCATCATCAACAACCACCTTACTTTCTTTAATTGTTGCATTTTTTGCAACAGTTTCACCACCAAAGGATGCTTCAGCATTTGCTGTGTTCAAATAAATATACTTACCTTGTGCTTCATCCCATTTTGGAGATTCACCTCTTGAAATTGCTTCAAGATATTCTAATGGCTTTCTACTGTATACATCTTTCCAAGTAGATTCATCATCAAGCCATTTTTTAACCAAATTAGCATCAGTAGATAATGGTGTTGGGTCATCATACATAATTGTTGACACACTTGTATATTCCTTTCCTTTTGGACTTTTTGATTTAACTAATTCAATAATCAAATCTCTTCCATTGTCAATATCAGAGATATCACCCTTATTTCTAAAGATTGGTATAATCTTGTCTAAAATACCATCTTTCTTATAATTGTGTTTGAATCTCCAATACTTTGGACCCTCTTCTTCTTTGTCCCTGTCAATAACCTTAACAACATAAAATAATTTAGCCTTATAATCTTTGGCTAACTCATCATCATCTTTACGTTTTGTTGATTTTAATGCATGGTAAACATCATTCAATGGGGATGCTTCATTGTCATTGCCTGCTGGATCATAAATCTTCTGGTAAAATCCACCAACTTGCAATTCATGAAACCAAGCCTCTTTGAAAACTGAAGACCCATCAGTTGTTGGTAAAATCCTAATTCTCCTTTGACCTGTGTTTTCTTTTTCAGATAACAATAAAGTAAAATAACGTTTCATTCTATCCTCTTGGGATAATTTTTGGGAGTCCCCCTTTTGGTTTTTTTCATACTGCGCCATTATGGCATCTAAATTTGACATATTATATAGTTTTTGTTTACAAACATATTACTTAACAAGTATAGATAACTTTATCAGAAAAAAAAAGGGGTATCACCCCCTTTTTATAAAAAAATAAAAATAAATTATCTTCTAAAATTAAAGTCATTATTTGTGAAATCATCCTCATCACCCATAGGATTAAATGAATCCTTTATCTCATTTGGGTTGATATCAATAACATCATCTGATGTTAAAACATAATCATTTTTTCCACTCTTTTCCATTTCAACTTGTTTGTCATCAAAAAATTGTGACAACTTTTGATTAAATGGATATGAATCATAAGTCCTTAATTCAAGTTTTTCCTCTGGGGTCTTTTCACGATATTTTTCAACCTTTGTATCAATAGCATTTAATTTGTCAAAAATACTATCCATTTTGGCTAATTTCTCCTCCAATTTATTTATTTGTGAAAATAAATTATCAAAATATTCATTTTGTTTTGATTCAATATTTTTTTGGCTGGTAACCAAATCAGTAATATCTAATTCTTCTGAATCACCCTTATTGCCTTTTTCCTCACTATCACCCTCATCATCAATAACTGTAACATCCTCATCTGCTTCAACATCAATTGGTTCTGGATTTGCAGCACTTAAAGCATCTTCAGACCCCCCTGGTGGAATTGGTGAAACTTCTCCTGGTGGAGTTAATGGGGCATTTGGCATTGGTGCAGCATTTGGGTCTCCCATAGGGGGTGGTGGAGGTGGTAAAGTAGCATCTTGCTCACTTATGTATCTATTGATATTATGATATCTGTTAATTTCATTTAAAATTTTCTGATCTATTTTCATTTTATTAATCATTTAATAATTCTTTTATCCCACCATGAGTTTTAACCTTAACTTGCCTGTTAATTGTTTTAGTTTCAGTACGCTCAATTAAGCCATCCTTTTCTTTAACAACAAAACATTCACCTGTGATTATATCACAAACTTCTTTTGAACCATCATCTAGTATTTGTTCTTTTGTGGAAGATGAATGTCTTAAATAATTATTTAAATTTTCAATCATATTATTTTATTTTACATATAAATATATCAATTAAAGCAATTATTTAAATAATTTTAATTTAATTTAGGATAAAGAATTAATTTTGTATAATTAACTCTCCAATATTTTATCTTTAATAAAGGAATTTCAATAGAAACAATATCTCCAATAATATCATTATTATTTGTATTTTCATCATTTTTAATGAAATTACTATCACTTTCTATTTTTAACTTAATCTCATTTGATGTTAAATTATATTTATTATCTGTAGTTGTTGCAGATTCAGCAATAAACTTTATTCCAGTATAAGGTACATTATTACTTTCTTTATCTATTTTAATATTAACTAATATTGAATAGGTTTCACCAGATTTAACATTAACTTTAAAATCAGATATAATTGGCGCACCATCAAGAACATATAATTTAATTAATGTCTCCTCAATAGTCTTATTCATATTATCCAAAAATAATAATTCTTTTGGATTTTTAGTTTCAAAAAACAAATCTAAATAATATGGTAAAGTATATGAAGGCTCCATTGGTATTCTTGTTGTTTTAATATTATTATATGTATATTCACACACTTTCTTTAATTTAACCAAATTAGCATTATTTTTTGCATCAACATAATTTGCTTCTTGATTTTTCTTAAAATCTTCTGGTGGAGATAATGCCCTCAATGATGCATATGCACTTTCTAATTTTTTCTCTAATTTAGCATAAAACTTATTTTTCTTTAATTTTTCAATCTTGTCAATTGGACTAAATGTAGGATCATCAGTTGGATTTTCCCCATAAAGCCAAAAAATGATATATATATCTATAAAACTACCTATATTATTTTCTACCCTTGAGACAAAACCATCAAGTGCCAAACTCATATATTTAACATATAAATCAAATGAACTAAAAATAGCAAATGGTGTTTGTATATTTTCATTCTCAACATTCTTTGCACAATAAAATGTTTTCTTATCTTGGTTATATACTGATGTGTCCCCCCTCTTATAGGTTAGCCACACATTTCCAAAGTTATTGTGATTTGCTTTAAATTTATTATCATCAAAAGATGATAGATAACTTATAATGTAAATATAATCAGCCAATTTACCTCCAACTGTTTTAGTTATTCCAGAATATATTTCAGTTGCAGATGAATAAATAATATTCTCATCTGTTATTCTTTCATATTCAACATAATTTTCAAATAAGTATTTTATACATTCACTTGAATTTGTCTGCTTTGTTCCACTAGTTTGAGAATTATTTGTTTCACTAGATTTTTCTGTCTTTTCATTTTGAATAGATTTAGCATAATTACTTTCTATCTTGGACAATAAATTTTCATTAATACTAGTTAAATATGTATCTGTACTTGGGGGTGCATATATACTTTGTCTAGTTCCAGTAAATGTTGTTTCAAATGTTCCTGGCGCAATTTTATGTGATACTTCTGTAATAAAATAAGGACCCCCAAACATTGGAACATGTTCCAAATTGAAGTACATTGTTGGCTGAATTAAAGCATTACCAAAACAAGTTATAGTAGATTTATAACTTAAATTCTTATATAGATTAAATAATGATGCACTTTGAGTAGTTTCTCCCCTACCAGAATTTAAATTTCTAATTTCCTCTTGTTGTATCAATGATTCCAATGTTGCTGTACCATTATTCTGGTCAACTGTTACCCCATAAAAAATGGCTTGATTTCTAATCCCAGCATCAACCAAAAAACTAACACACTTATTTGATTGAGACCAATCTTTTTTACTTGTTTGATCTTCCAAGAATGGTATCTTTGATGGTTTTAACATATCAATAGCATCATCCCCATATCTAAAATCTTTTGGACCTTTAGGTGTTGTTGAATCTCTTCCAGAAAAAATACAAACCAATTTTGGCCCTGATTTTCTATAATCAACATCTGTATAATTACCCCAAACATCATTGGCAATATCAGTAGCACTTTCAATTACATCTTCAATATTATCAGTTGGTGATAATGCACCATAGAAATTAACATATGATGGCATTGGTAAAACATTAAAATTATTCTTAACAAGAATTCCACCAATGAAATTAAATACTGGAGTCTTTAAATTTGTTTTTGTTCCTACAAATATTTTCTTCAAATCAAAAATATCCACATAATATAAATCGCCAATATTCCTACCACCCCTATCCAAAAATAAAACATCCTCAAATAAAGTTCTACTTGTAAAATCACTGCTAGAAATCCACTTGTCATTTATTGACTTAAATGTTTCATACAAATCATATTTGGAAAATTTACTATCTAACCCTGAATTTATTTCATTAATTTCAATAATGTCAATATTATCAATCTCCTTCTCTAATAAAGTTAATGTTGCATTTAAGTTATCCTCTACAAATGTATCTAATGAATTTTGATAATTATTTAATAAAATTAAAAATTGTTGCTTGTTAAATAAGGGGTTATTTAATTTTTGTGTTGCATATATTTTAATTGGTTTTGCTAATGCAATAACATTTGCTTCAGTAAATTCAATATTGTTATCAATAAAGAAATCTGTAATATATGAACCATTATTTTTATAAGTTAATGAACTAATTGTTGAAAAACCAACATGTTGTCTTAATGCCTTCCAAGCATTTTCATTTGCTAATTCAGACAATTGTAATGCTATATTATTTGGTAAACTATTTGCTACATACCCATTAAATTTTGCTGGATTTAAAATCCTAGAATTACCACCCAAATGACTAATTAATGAATTATAATAATATCTATCATATTGTGTTGGATTACCATATTTAAATAACATATCATAACTCAAAAATCCATCCAAAAAATTGGTTATATTCTCTTTCTGATATTTGGCAGATTGTTCATAAAATTCAGTATTAATTAAATCAAGATAGTTTGATGGGACTTCCATCAAATTTCTAAAGAGTAATTGGAAATTTTTATATGCTGAAACTGGATTACTATAATCCAAACCAATCAAATTTATCTGATCCTTATCTTGGTCAATATCATATATTGATTTGCTGAAATTTAAAAATTCAGTTTCAAATAAATTTAATGTATCATAATCAAATATTGAAAATATATCCTCAATTGATGCATAATTTTCATTCCCAAAATCCATTAACAATGAAAATGCATTTGCATCTCTTTTATTATTAAGATATTCTGTGTGATTTGGTTTTTTTAAATTATCTAATGTAAATGAATTATATTCATCTTGCATAGTCAAACTAATTCCCCCATTGTGAGCAGTATTTAATAATGAATCAACTGATGAATAAGTAAAATTACTTTTAGCTATTGAAGAATTTGTAATTAAATTATTATTTGTTGATGGTAATACATAATATTTAGATGTTGTACTAAAATTTGTATCTTCACAATAGTTGCTAAATGTTGAACTATCATATATATTTTTTGGAACTAATGCAGTATAACAATTAAAGGTTAACCCACTTATACCATATGTTAATGAATTAATTACTTTAAAACCCCTTTTCTCATTTACACTCAATTCATTATTTGTAAATCCAGAAAATAAATCATACCCATTTAAAAAAGCATTATAATCATTTAATAATACAGGATAAAAACCTATGCTAATATTATTATTTTCTTTTAATTTTATTGGTTGATTACCATTAATAATATATTCAAAATTTGAATCTGGATTAAAATTTGTTTTATAATCAAAATCTTTCCAAACTTCATCCAAAAAATCTACCCCGGTCTTAACTGTTTCTTTATACCTATGCCATATTGATCCATATTTTAATATCCAAGCATATGGTAATTTATGCAAAGCAGAATACTTTATAAAGGTTGCAAAAATGTGCCCATTCTTCTCTGGTTTGCCCTTATCAATGAAAAAACTGGTAAGGGGTGATAATGGTAGAGAATTTAAAAAAAGATAAGCAGAAGCAATATATGGGTGTTTTTCACCTGTTCTCCATTTATTAACCCCAACTTGAATGGCATTGTTAAATATTGGACTATTAATTAAAGATTTTGTTTGATTTGTTGAGAAGTTATCTTGATATATTGAACCATACATAACAGTTTTTTCTGTTGCAAAAAACTTAAATGGTCTATTTGTTACAATTTCATTATATTCTTTAAAATTTGTTATAACATTTCTCTTCCTATTGAATAATATTGTTTTTGTTGTGTCATATTTATTAGCAAAATCATTAGTTAAATTCTCACTAACCCATAATGCATCAGTAAAAGGATAAGTAAAATTTATATTACCCTCTGTTGGTGCTTTTTGAATTACATTAGTAATTGTATTAGATTTTGATTCATTTAAATTATTGGTGAAATTATCTGTTGTTAATTTAAAATCACCAATATCATATAGTTTACTTGGATTATTTAATATATCACTAATGTAGTTTGAATTAGGAAAGCCATCCAAATATCTATTATACCTTTCAGATATTCCCCCAGATATATCTTCCAATGTTGCATCATAATTATCATAATTCAATCCATTTACTGAAAATAATATATTTTTTAATTGTTGAATAAATATTACTGAATTGGTTGATAATGTGTTCTTTATATTCTTAAATTCATTTTCTTTAATTAAAATTCCAATCCTCTTATCTTTTTCATATATGGTTGAAAATCCTGATATATAAGATGATAAAAGAATCCTATCCCATAATTCATAAAAGAATTTTGAATTTGATGTTAATTCATATGGTAAAACTTGAAATGGATATTCCATTGTTGTATGGACATAACTATTCCTAATAATTTTATCCAAATCAAGCGCATCTTTTGGTGAGGGAGTTTCCAAACGTTTTGAATATCCAGTTATATATTCTTCAACAAATTCAACTTCTGGCCAAACATCATAAAAATAACCCTTTGTTGTGTTAACAACTGTTGGATCCCCAGGATATACCAATTCATATTTATTTGCTTCTTTCTTATCATTTGTTTGAGAAACCAATGGCCAAGGGAATACAAAATTATCTTCAGTATTCAAAGAATTGTCATCTTTTGCTATCTGGTTATCACCCAATACAGCATCTATTCTAATTTGGTTATCTCTGACATTCCAAGCTTTTAAATGAACATCTTCCATCAACCTAACAAAACCTTCAGTTGTTGCCATAATAACAGCAATAACATTCTTTATAGTTGGCTTAAACCCAATTCCTGTTTCTTTCTTTTCAATCCTCTTTGCTAATTGTTCAGACAATGCCCTCTCAATACCATTCAATTCATTAATGAATTTTGATTCCATTAAATTTCTTTCTTCAACAAATGGTGCAATAACAAAAGTGGGGGTTGTTCTTGTTACCCCAGAAATGGTATAAGTAAAAAATATATTCTTCTCTATTCTACTTCTGCAATCATCTTCAGTTAAAGAATTTAATTCAGTGAATGAAACAGATTTGTTTCTTATTTTATATGTCTGACACCAATCAACATCAGAACGTTTAATGTTGATATCAAATGTGTTATAATTAATATTATTATCAATTGGAGATGTGCCATATATACCAAAAGTTGGGTTATCATTTAATTCACTATTGTATTTTGATATAATGGTTTTTAAATCACTTTCAACCAAAAGTATCTTCCCATCCTTGGGGTTATCTATAATTTCTTTCTTGAACCCATATGCTGGATATTTCTTATCTATCAATATAATAGGATTATTATCCAAATATTTATTATACCAAGAAGTGATACCCCCTCTTACCTCTTGATAATAATTGGAAAGGAATTTTTTATATCTCTTCCCATCTGTTAATTTCTGAACATCAACTTTATTTAATGAATTTAAAACATTTTGCTCAAACATCTCAAGTTTGTATGTTAATTCTGCCAAAGTTAATTCTGGGAAATTAATATCAATTAATCCTTTTGCTTTATATTCTTTATATACCTCAATTATTTTTTGATAACCAAGTTCATTATTAACCTCAAAAACTGTTTCATCATTTAATGAACTTTGTATTTGACCATCTGTTTGATTTGATATGTTGTTTATTTGACCTGGAGTTAAATCAGAAGGATTTGTTTGTGTTATCTTATATTTTTTTGCATACATATTTGGGCAAGCAATCAAATGTCCAACACTTATATCAGATAATACATTATATTTATACCCCAAAAATTCAAGATTAACTGTATAATCACCACTTGTTGTATTGAAATTTGCATTGAATTTTGTTAATACTAATTCATATCTAACTGCCTTACCATAATATCCTTTAATTGTTAAAAAAAATGGGGGATATGGTAAATTAAAAAATGCAGAATAAGGTGAATCATTACCTAAACTAAATAATGCTCTACCTTGGATATCCTCCATTGTAATGGTAACAGTAGGAACAAATGATGAATTTGTTTTAATATCAATCATTTTAATACCAAACAAAGTATTATCTTCAATATTCTCCACACCATTCAAGAAATAAGATTCTTCACCTTCACCAACCAAATCAATACTTTTTTGATTTGTAC
>Ga0214921_10008452_pt1 | contig 13344 bp, 10 predicted proteins | sample LL1505_MetaG_FD_177992 | JGI IMG/M metagenome (GOLD analysis project Ga0214921, IMG submission 177992) | Freshwater microbial communities from Lake Lanier, Atlanta, Georgia, United States - LL-1505 | ecosystem: Environmental > Aquatic > Freshwater > Lake | place: USA: Georgia | collected... | reverse complement strand
GCCGCCGAAGATGCATAGATGAGCGGAACACGCTCTTGCTGACACCAGTCAAACAGGGTCCGCGACCATCGGTAGTTATTTGCCATCATGAAGCGGCCGTCATGTTCCATGGTGTCCGAACAGGCACCCTGATGAAACACCACACTCGGTCGCGGCAATGATGCTAAGCGCGCCAAGAATTCGTCTTTGTCGAAGTAGTCGGCGATCGTCAGATCGACGAGATTCTGATACCGATCGCCGGTCGTGAGGTCGTCAACCACAATGATGTCGCGCTCACCCTGCGCATTGAGTGCGCGCACCAGGTTCGATCCGATAAAGCCAGAACCGCCAGTAACCAGAATCATTCTATTCTCCGAACAATTACGACTGGGCAGGCACGCCTGCAAACAGTTCGTCTAGCGAAATCGCAACGGTCCCCAACTTACCAACCACGATACCCCCCGCTCGGTTCGCCAGGCTAACCGCCTCCTCGACCGTCTCACCGCGCGCCAACATGGCACCGAGCACAGCGACCACTGTGTCTCCAGCGCCCGACACATCGAACACTTCGCGGGCGTGGGCCGGCACATGAAAGGTGCCCTGACTGGAAAACAAAGTCATGCCCTCTTCACTTCGGGTCAATAGGAGGTGGTCGAGCCCAAGGGATTGTCGGAGATTCTGCGCGCGGTTGGTCAGATCTTCCTCGTTGAGCCAACGCCCGACGACTGCACGCAATTCGGCGCGGTTGGGCGTGAGCAGCGTTGCACCCGCGTAGCGCGCGTAATCTTCACCTTTCGGATCCACGATGACCGGAATTCGGGCCTGTTTGGCTGCCGTAATCATCGATTCGATGCGGTGAAGAGCGCCCTTACCGTAATCCGAAAGAATCAATACATCCTGGTTGGCAATCCGCGCGCAAACCGCCGCGAGCTTGGCGTCGAGCAGTGACGCTTCGGGTTGGGCTTCGAAATCCACCCGAATCAGCTGTTGCTGGCGCCCAATCACACGCAGCTTGATAGTGGTGGGCAATTTCGGATCACGCCACAACTGGGCCGTGATGCCAGCCTGCGCCGCCAATGCCTCGATACACCGTCCGGGTTCGTCATCGCCCACAATTCCCGCCAGAGTGGTTACGCACCCCAGCGTGGCGGCGTTTCGCGCGACGTTGGCCGCGCCGCCAAGTCGTTCCTCGACCCGTTGAACGCGAACCACCGGAACCGGAGCCTCGGGCGAAATGCGCTCGACCTCACCAAACCAGTATCGGTCGAGCATGAGGTCACCGACGACCAACAGTCTGGCCTGTGCAAAATGACTCATCCCTGAATCTCCTCGATACGTCGTGGCGAACATGAGGCCCAACGGTGACAACCGGGGCAATGCCAATGAAATTGGCGCCCCTCAAATCCGCACTGAAGACAACGATAGCGCGCGACCCGCCGCAGTTGCGGTCGCAACAACTGACGAATCAACGTTTCGCTCAAAGCGGAGGAAGCACTCTCGGCGTCGGTCTGTCCGGTAGGGAGCGCGCCTTCGCGCAACGCGAGAAGGCTCTCCAGACCCTGAAGCGAGGGGCGCTCTGTGAGCGCGCGGGTCGCCCACGCCTGCGCCGCAGAAAGCCCCTCGAGGACCAGCTTTGATCGAGCAATCGCCTGGACGAAGTCGCTTGAGGGCTCGCGCTGGTGACAGTCCTCGAGCCAGAGAATTCCTTCGTCGAGGCGTCCGGCGTTACGCCAGTCTTCAAGTACCTGTTGCGCGACAGGCGCGAGGTAGATCGGAGCAACCTCCCCCAAATTCATCCAGGCGGCGACAGCGGCCGCAAAATCGCCACGCTGGCGCGCCAATTCCGCGGTGAGTTGCAGGACCCTCGGGTGGCGCTCCCCTTCCGGCATTGCCGCGGCAGCGAGCAAGGCGGCCTCCGACGCCTGTTCACAATAAAAATGAACAATCCACTGCGCAACGACTTGGCGCTGTTCACGTTCGGCGATTTCGAGCCGTTCGATGGGAATCGCCAACCATTCGCGACCCAGCGCAATGGCCCGCGGCCAGTCGCGCTCGGTTTGCGCGATCTCGAGTCGGCAAAATACGGCGCGAGTCGCCAGCGCAGTCGGGGCTAATCGCGTGAAAACCTCCTCCGCGCGGTCGAGCAGACCCGCTTTCAGATAATCCTGGCCAAGTTCGTAGTGCGCCTGATCGCGCACCTTTTCAGCCAGATCCATTCGACCAGCCAAGTGTTCATGGACGCGAATCGCGCGATCGGTCTCGCCGCGACGGCGAAACAAATTACCCAGAGCAAAGTGAAGTTCGGCCGCTTCGGGGTCAAGTCGAACAACATCGACAAACGCGTCAATGGCGCGGTCTGATTCTTCATTGAGTAGATGGTTCAGGCCCCGAAAATACGCATCCGGAAGTCGCCGGGCCTCCTTCGACTGCTGCCGAAAATCAGCGCGAGCGGCAAACCATCCGAGGGCGAACAACAGCGGAAGGATCAGCAGCCACCAAAGCTCAAACTCCATCGTGGAACCAACCGACTAAGGCAAAGATCGCGCAGCATCGACGCTGGGCGATGCGGTCGCGCCCGGCGGATCACCCGCTTGCATTGAATCGATGGTGCGCCGCAGTCGCCCGATTTCTCGGCGCTGGCGAAACAAGGTGGGGACAATGGCCAGAAGGCCGAGCGCCGCACCCGATGCAAAAAAAGCGAGCAGGAACAAAACCAGCGGCTCGCGCCACGCCAGATTGGCACCCCAGAGACGCAGGGTCACCAATTCGGTGTTCGACATGGCAAACAGCAGCAAGACCAAAAAGAGCGAAATCCGAACAATCCAGCCAAGGACGTTCATCTCTCGCCCTGCTGGGTAGTACGAAGCCCTGGGTAAATCATTCAGCCCGCGCAGTCAGGTCCACGCGCAGACGGAGCTCCTTTCCCGGTTTGAAATGGGGCACCCGCTTTTGCGGCACCTGCACCTGTTCACCCGACTTGGGATTACGGCCGAGCCGTGGGGGGCGATGCGACAACGCGAAACTGCCGAACCCCCGAATCTCAATCCGATGCCCACCGGCCAGCGTACTCGCCATGGCCTCGAGAATAGTCCGCACCGCAAACTCGGCGTCCTTGACGACGAGTTGCGGGTAGCGCTCGGCGAGCCGGGTAATCAGTTCGCTTTTGGTCACGGGCGGGTGAAGAAGCCCAGCAGGCCTCAGCGCTCGTCGCGTTGGCCGTCCAGTTTGGCACGCAGCAATGCGCCCAAATTGGACATACCCGTCGTCGCGCCGCTTTCAGCACTGATTCTTTCCAGCGCGTCGGCGGTCTCGACGTTGTCTTTGGCCTTGATCGACAACTGGATCGAGCGGTTTTTGCGGTCGACGTTGATGATCATGGCCTCGACGGTATCACCCTCGTTAAAGTGCGACCGCGCGTCTTCGACTCGGTCACGCGAGATTTCGCTGGCCCGCAGATACCCTTCGGTTTCGTCGCCCAGATCAACCACGGCGCCACGAGCATCCACGGTCTTGACGATGCCGCGAACCATTGCGCCCTTCTCATGCTGACCGGCGTATTCCCCAAACGGATCACCCGCCATCTGCTTGATACCCAAGGAGATGCGCTCGCGCTCGGTATCAATGGCCAGAACGACCGCCTCGACCTCATCGCCCTTCTTGTAATCGCGAACCGCCTCTTCGCCGGCCTTGGTCCAGGACAGGTCGGTGAGATGCACCAGACCGTCAATCGCGCCATTAAGACCAATGAACACGCCAAAGTCCGTGATCGACTTAATCGTGCCCTTGACCTTATCGCCCTTGTTGAAGGCGTCCGCAAACTCCTGCCAAGGGTTCGGGCGGCACTGCTTCATTCCGAGCGAGATGCGACGGCGCTCTTCGTCGATCTCGAGAATCATCACTTCGGTCTCTTCGCCCAGAGCAACGACCTTGGCTGGATTGACGTTCTTGTTGGTCCAGTCCATTTCGGACACGTGTACCAAGCCCTCGATGCCCGGCTCGATTTCGACAAACGAACCGTAGTCGGTGATGTTGGTGACTTTGCCGAACATGCGGGTGCCCTGCGGATAGCGCCGTGCAATCCCGGTCCAGGGGTCGTCGCCCAGTTGCTTGACGCCCAGCGATACACGGTTCTTTTCCTGATCGAACCGAAGCACTTTGGCGGTGACTTCCTGACCGACTGCCAACACTTCGGATGGATGGCGAACGCGACGCCACGCCATGTCGGTGATGTGCAACAGACCGTCGATTCCACCCAAATCGATAAACGCGCCGTACTCGGTGATGTTTTTGACCGTACCCGTGATGATGGAGCCCTCACGCAAGGTCTCGAGAAGCTTCGCACGCTCTTCGCCCTGGGCCAGTTCCACCACCGCACGACGCGAGACAACCACGTTGTTGCGCTTACGGTCGAGCTTGATGACCTTGAACTCCATGGTCTTGCCCTCGTAGGGCGTGGTGTCCTTGACCGGACGCGTGTCGATGAGCGAGCCGGGCAGGAAAGCGCGGATACCGTTGGTCATCACGGTGAGGCCACCCTTGACCTTGCCGGTCACGGTGCCGGTGACGAGCTCCCCGCGGTCCAACGCCTGCTCGAGGGCCAGCCATGCAGTGAGGCGCTTGGCCCGATCGCGTGATAGGCGGGTTTCGCCGCGGCCATCTTCCAGTGCTTCGATGGCGACCGACACGAAATCTCCTGCTGAGACTTCGAGCTGGCCACGGTCATCGTGGAATTCTTCAATCGGAATGAAGCTCTCGGACTTCAGTCCGGCATTTACGACCACGAAGTTGTGGTCAATTCGAACGACCTCGGCCGTGATGACTTCGCCAGTCCGCATGACATGCAGATTGAGCGATTCTTCAAACATCTGAGCAAAGCTCTCGATCACGGGAGCGGCGGTCTGGGTTTCAGTGGACATGGTTAGGTGGTTTCCTTGTGGCCTGGCAGCTCTTGTCCGCGCGGGGCCGGGGGGCGCACGCCCAAAATTTGAAGTAAGGGCGGAGTTATAAAAATGTTCACCGCGAGACGGCGAACCCTTGAGTCAACATTCAAACAGTGGTCAAAAACGATCAGATCGAGCGCCGGGGAAAACCCACCTCGTCCATGAACGCCCTGATGGCAGCAACGGTTTCATCAACCGTCAAGCCGGTAGAGTCAAGGACATGCGCGTCTTCAGCAGGAATGGTTGGCGCGACCGCACGTTGGGAATCGCGTGCATCACGCCTATGCAAATCTTGCAAAAGGTCATCGAAGTTAGCAGAAAAACCTTTGTCGATCAACTGCTTGTATCGACGCATCGCCCGTTCGTGAGGACTAGCCTGCAAAAAAATCTTGGCCTGGGCATCGGGGAAGACCACGGTCCCCATATCGCGACCGTCAGCGATGAGGCCCGGAGCGATCCGAAACGCGCGCTGGCGCTCCAACAACGCGGCCCGAACGGTGGGTAATGCGGCCACTTGGGAAGCACCTTCACCAATCGACTCATGGCGGATCATGGTCGACACATCGTGGCCATCCAGCAAGATCAAACCAGCGGCGTCAAAGCGTACCGGCAGCACGCAAGCAATCCTCGCCACAGCGGCCTCGTCAGCCCAATCGACGCCGGCTTGCTGAGCGGCCAGTGCGGTCACCCGATAAAGCGCGCCACTGTCCAAGAGGTGCCACCCCAACTGCAGCGCGATGACCGCCGCCACGGTCCCCTTGCCGCTCGCGGTGGGTCCATCGATTGTCAGCACGGGCACTCCGCCGCCTGACGGGGGAGGAAACTCGTGGGAGGCTACCTTCTGAGAGATCACCACTGAACTCAGCGGCTGAATGATGGCGGCCAGCCGATCAAAGAAATCCGGAAAGGTCTTGGCCACGCAGGCGGGCTCCATAACCGTCACAGCAACGCCCGCCCGAAGCCCGCTGGAAAGAGAGGCCAGCGACAAACACATTGCCATCCGATGATCATCGTAGGTCGCAACTGAAGCGGCAACCAAGGCGGTCGGGGGGTCTATCCGAAGCCAATCGGGCCCCTCACTGACGCGGGCGCCGAGTTTGCGCAATTCGGTCGCCATCGCTGCGATACGGTCGGTTTCTTTGACCCGCCAAGATCCGATCCCGCGCAAAAGCGTTGCACCCTCTGCATGTAAAGCGCACGCCGCCAGCGTCATCGCAGCGTCCGGAATCTCGACGCAGTCGAGATCAATTCCCTGCAAGTGCCGCCCGTCTGCCGGCACCTGCGCCTCGATCCAGTCGGGTCCCCAGGTAATCTGGGCACCCATTTTCTCGAGCGCATGGGCGAACGCAACATCGCCTTGAACGCTATTTTGGCCGACGCCGCAAACGCGAACCGGACCGCCACCAATCGCACCTGCCGCCAAAAAATAAGAGGCACTTGAAGCGTCGCCCTCGACCGCAATCGAGCCTGGCGATCGATAGCTTTGGCCACCACGGACCTCAAAGCGCGACCATCCCTCGCGTTCTACCTGAACCCCAAACCGGGCCATCAACGCGAGGGTGATTCCGACATAGGGCTGACTAATGAGATCGCCCTCAATCTCGATCACGAGGGATTTCGATGCCGAATCAGGCCCTGAACCGAGAACCAGCGGAGCGGCCTGAAGTAAACCCGTCAAAAACTGGCTCGACGTATCGCCCCGGACCCGAATCGGATCAGCGCGCAGGACTGCATGCCTGAGCCGCAATGGCGGGTAGCCCGGTGCGCCCAGATAATCGATCCTGGCCCCAAGGGCTAACAGGCCATCCACCAAGTCGGCGATGGGGCGCTCGTGCATTCGGGGCACCCCGGACAAGATCACTGTGCCGGTCGCGGCCTGCGGATCCGTGCTCGCAGATAGCGAAGCGGCCACCGCGGGGACCAGGGTTCGAATCGTCAGCCCGGAGTTACCAACAAACAATTCCGCGGAAAGCCTGGGGAACGCCCCAGCTACTCCCCAAACCTTTAAGACACCGGGCGCTGGGCGCTCAAGCCGAACACCAAGACGCTCGAGTGAATCCAACATGACCGCGGTGTCGTCGGACTCGAGCAAGCCATGAAGCTCGGTCACCCCGCTGCACAGCGCGGCCAAGAGCAGGTAGCGGTTCGAGAGACTCTTGCTGCCGGGCAAATCGACCTGCCCCTGGGCACTAAGCGCAGGTTGCAATAACCACTCGGAGGGAAATTTACGCAGCACGCCAGGTCCCCTTCTTCATCCGCGTAATCTTCGACGCCAACTGGCCGCCTCTTCAATCTGATCAGTTAAGCGCGTGCGGTCCCCGACCTGAACCGCAGTCTGCAACGCGTTGCAGGCCTCAACAAACTGATCGGTAGCGGCCAAAACCGCGGCCGAATTATCAATCAGGATATCGGCCCAAAGCGCGGCAGAGGACGCAGCGATCCGAGTGGTGTCGCGCAAGCCACCGCCCGCCCATCCAAGCAGAGATTCCGCATCAGGGCGTTTACTCAGACTCGCGGCCAGCGCAAAGGCGACGAGGTGCGGCAGATGACTGACGGCCCCGAAGACCTCATCGTGCTCGAGCGCGCTGAGTCGGTAGGGCCGCGCCCCGATGGCGGACCACATCGCCTCGATTTGTTGCAATGCCCAGAGATCCGTTTCGGATTGCGGGCAAATGACGCAACGGGCCCCTGTAAAAAGTTCAGGATCCGCGGCATCGGGGCCATGGCGCTCACTGCCGGCGATCGGATGCGCAGGCACAAACCGATTGAACTGTTGGCCCAAATGATCCCGAGCCGAGCTGATCACGGCTGACTTGGTACTGGCCACGTCCGTAAGAACCGCCTGAGGATCGATGCCCGGTGCGATTTGGCGAAACAACCCGGGTAATGCCGAAGGGGGCGCCGCCAGAACCACAAGGTTGGCCGCCCTCACGGCCAAGGCGGGGTCACCAATGACCTCATCGATCAACCCGAGTTCTTTGGCCCGTGAAGCCTGAGGACCACACCCAACCAGATGATGAACCAAGCCCGCTTGGCGCATCGCCGCCGCCATCGAACCACCGATCAGACCAGTCCCCAGAAAGACGACCCGATCCCAAACAGTCGGCGAATTCACCGACCTATCGCGGCAGGAAGTGCGGCCGGCAGTGCGGCCGGCAGTGCGGCGAGAAAAGTAGCATTCTCTTCGGGCAATCCCACCGAAACGCGCAGCCACCCATTCAACGCATAGTTACCAACCGGCCGAACGATCACGCCAGCCCGCAGCAGGCGCTCATAAACGGGCATCGCCGGATCACCGACCACCCCGGTTTGATGGACACCCTCGCCCGCACCTGATCCGCCCGGCGGCACTACCTGGACCAATAAAAAATTCCCCCAACTGGGGAGCCAACGCACGCCGATCGCGTCCAGGCCAGATTCGAGTTGTGCCATCCCCTCGCGATTGGCCCGATAAGCCTGTTCGAGCCATGGGCCGTCCGACAAAGCCGCCACGGCGGCGGCCTGTGCCAGCAAGTTGACATTGAACGGTTGGCGCAGGCGATTGAGCAGATCGGTCACCAGGGACTGCGCGACCCCGTAGCCCACTCGCAACCCGGCCAGGCCATAGGCCTTGGAAAAAGAGCGGGAGACCAGCAAATTCGGAAAGCGGCGGACCCATGCAAAGGCGTCCGGCCGTTCTTCTGGACGCAGGTACTCAGTGTAGGCCTCGTCATAAACAACCAGGACGCGAGTTGGCACCTGTTCGAGAAAACGCTCGACCGCGGCCGCGGGTAAAAACGTGCCAGTCGGATTGTTCGGATTGGCGACAAACACAATGCGGGTATCGGTCGTGATCGCTTGAAGCATTGCATCGAGATCGTGCCCATAGGCCTGAGGGCCCGACGCCACTGTGGGCACCACGATCGAGCGCGCGCCGATAGCCTGGGAAGCCAGTGCGTAAACCGCGAACGCGTGGGCCGAAAAAACCGTCGATTCACCCGGCTGGACAAATGCCCGTGTGGCGAGTTCCAGAATGTCGTTCGAACCATTACCCAGCGTAATCCACTCAAGCGGTACATCAAACCGCTTCGAGATCGCTGATTTCAGTGCAAATCCATTGCCATCCGGGTAGCGGGCCAACTCAGCGGCAGCCGCCGCCATTGCATCGCGAGCACTCTGCGGCATCCCGAGCGGATTTTCATTCGAAGCCAGCTTCACAATACGGGACTCGTCGAGCCCGTACTCTCGAGCCAGTTCGGAGACCGGTTTACCCCCCTGGTAAGGAGCGATCGCGCGGACATAGTCAGGAGCATGCAACATAGGCGTGACCAAGTATCGGTGGATAGAACGCGATTGAGGCGCGAGAAAAGAGCGTGTGGTGTTCGGTTCAGCGCGCCCGAGGATAAGACCCGATGATGCGGCAGACGGTTGCCTGCTCACGAAGTTCTGCGATCGCCGCCGCCACAGGCAAATCGTCCTGGTGACCAACCAAGTCGATATGGAACATGTACTCCCACGCACTTCCCCGCGCGGGTCGGGACTCAAATCGTTTCATCGAGACCCCATGACGGGCGAGCGGTTCGATCAAGCGATGCACCGCGCCAGCACGATCTGGCACCGAAAGGATGAGCGAAGTCTGGTCATGACCTGAACGCCCACACGCATGCCGGCCAATCACCTGGAAGCGGGTCTGATTTGACGGGTCGTCCTGAATCGCCGCGGCAACCAGTTCGAGACCATAGGCTCGCGCGGCCGGTTCGCCTGCAACAGCGGCGGTCTGATCTTCCTGCGCAGCGAGCCTGGCCCCCTCGGCGTTACTCGCCACTGCGACCCGCGGCAACCCCGGGTAATGGGCGTTGAGCCAGTTAAAACATTGGGCGAGGGATTGGGCGTGCCCGACAACGCGGGTGACACCATCCATCTGGCCTGATCGCGTCATCAGATTCTGCTGAACCGCGATGGCCACCTCGCCACAAATCGATAAAGGAGTCTGCTGATACAGGTCGAGCGTCCGGCTCACCGCGCCCTCGGTCGAATTCTCGACCGGGACAATGCCAAAATCAGCAGCCCCAGCTTGCGTCGCCCGAAAGACCTCATCAATTGAAGGACAGGCGATGGCATCCACCGAATCACCAAAGTGACGCCGTAGCGCCGACTCGGAGAAGGTCCCGGCCGGCCCCAGAAAAGCAACCCGCAACCGTCGCTCGAGCGCTCGACAGGCACTCATGACTTCAGTCCAGATGGCCGCGATCGCAGATGGAGGCAATGCGCTCCCCAGCGCCTCATTTTGATGTTGCAGGCCAAGGATCACTTGCGCCTCGCGCTCGGGCCGCCAGACCGGTGCATCGAGAACAGCTTTGAGTTCACCGACCTTGTGGGCGATTCCGGCACGACGGACAAGCAATCGCAGAAGCTCGCGATCGACCCCGTCGATCTCCTGACGCAGATCATTCAAGCCCGGTTGATCCATGCGCTCCGCCATGAATCAGAACCTGCAGATCCGCCTGACCATCCGACGCCTCAGGCCTCTGGCGCGGGCAACTCACCCGACGCCGGGTCCGCGGAATCCGGAGAGTCCGCGGAATCCGGAGCGTCCACGGAACCTGGGGACTCCGAAGAAGCGGCTGTATCCACAGAATCCTCATCAATCGCTTCGACCGCCGACTCAGCGACCTTTTGCAGCCCAGCCAACTGAGCACCCTGATCGAGGGCAATCAATTTGACCCCCATGGTGACTCGGCTTGAAGCTTTGACTTCCGAGACGCGTGTGCGAACCAGGACGCCGCCATCGGTAATCAGCATGATCTCGTCGACTGGTTCAACCAGAACCGCGGCGACGACCCGCCCATTGCGGTCACCCGTCTGAATCGCAATCACGCCCTTGGTCCCACGGCCCTTGCGAGGGTAATCGGTAACTGGCGTGCGTTTGCCAAACCCATTTGCGGTTGCACAAAGCACTGCAGGCGGTTCAGCCAGGGTGTCGACGCCCGACGCGACGAGCAACTGGATGATGCTTTGCTCCGCATCAAGCCACATGCCCCGGACGCCATGGGCATTGCGCCCCATCGGACGAACGTCTTCCTCCGCAAACCGGACGGCCTTGCCCGCGTCCGAGAAAAGCATGATGTCGTGCTGGCCATCCGTGATCGCGGCGCCGACCAGAAAATCGCCTGGATCGAGATCCACTGCAATAATCCCGGCGGTGCGTCGGTTGCCAAAATCACTGAGCGGGGTCTTCTTGACGGTTCCTCGTCGGGTCGCCATAAACACATAGTGCTGGTCATCGAACGCTTTGACCGGCAACACGACCGTAATCTTCTCGCCGTCCACAAGGGGAAAACAATTAACGATCGGGCGCCCACGGGATGTGCTCGAGCCTTGCGGGACCTCGTAGACCTTCATCCAGTAAACCCGGCCGCGATCCGAAAAGCACAGCAGCGTGTCATGGGTGTTGGCGATGAAGAGCTGGTCGACCCAGTCGTCCTGCCGGGGAGCGGCCGCCTGTCGCCCGCGGCCCCCACGCCGTTGGGCGCGATACTCCGAGAGCGGCTGGCTCTTGACATAGCCACCGTGCGTGATCGTCACCACCATATCGGTCGGGGTGATGAGGTCCTCAACCCCGAGTTCAGTGGCGTTGGCCTCGATGGTCGAGCGCCGGGCATCACCAAACTGGCGCCGGATATCGTGAAGCTCGTCGGTAATGATGGCAGTGATGCGCTCAGCCCGGGCGAGAATGTCCAGCAGATCGGCAATCGTGAGCACGATCTCGCGGTATTCCGTGACAATCCGATCTTGCTCCAGCCCCGTGAGGCGCTGCAGCCGCATGTTCAAAATCTCTTGGGCCTGAGCCTCCGACAGCCGGTAGCCGTTCGGGCTGAGCCCCAGAGTCGGATCCATCCCTTCGGGGCGGAAAGCACGTAACCGCGACGCGACGTCCGAACCATCCTCGCCACCAGCCGCGCGCTCCACCATTTCGCGGGCAAGGCCGGGGTCCCAGGTCCGCTCGAGCAGACGCTCTTTCGCAACCGGCGGCGTGGGGGCGGCTTTGATCAACGCGATCATCTCGTCGACATTGGCCAGCGCAACCGCCAGTCCTTCCAGCAAATGGCCTCGCTCGCGGGCTTTGCGCAGTTCGTACACCGTTCGCCGTGTCACTACCTCGCGGCGATGAGACAGGAAACACTCCAGCATCTGGCGCAAATTCAGCAGACGGGGCTGGCCGTCGACCAAGGCCACCATGTTCATGCCGAACGTGTCCTGCAGCTGCGTCGCCTTGTACAAGTTATTGAGCACAACCTCCGGGACTTCGCCGCGCTTGAGCTCGATCACGACACGCATCCCGGACTTATCCGACTCGTCCCGAATATCGCTGATCCCTTCGAGCTTCTTCTCGTTGACCAACTCGGCCATGCGCTCGAGTAGCGTGCGCTTGTTGACCTGGTAGGGCAGCTCATCGACGATGATCGACTGACGACCCGTGGCACCAGCCCGCTCAATATCTTCAAAGTGAGTGCGAGCGCGCATCACCACCCGCCCGCGCCCTGTCCGATAGCCCTCGCGCACTCCCGTAAGTCCGTAAATAATTCCGGCTGTTGGAAAGTCCGGGGCGGGGATTTTTTCGATCAGTTCGTCAACGGTCACGTCCGGACGTTCCAGCAAGAGCAGACAGCCGTCGAGTACCTCGTTGAGGTTGTGTGGCGGCATGTTCGTCGCCATACCAACAGCGATTCCGGAGCTTCCGTTGATCAGCAGATTCGGAATTCGTGCCGGCAGAATCAGGGGTTCGCGCTCGCTCCCGTCATAGTTGGGACCAAAATCAACCGTTTCGCGGTCAATGTCGGCGAGCAATTCATGCGCAATGCGACTGAGCCGGATCTCGGTGTAACGCATCGCTGCGGCATTGTCACCATCGACCGAGCCAAAGTTGCCCTGGCCATCGACCAGCAGATAACGCAGTGAGAAATGCTGCGCCATTCGGACGATCGTGTCGTAGACCGCGCTGTCGCCGTGCGGATGGTACTTACCGATGACATCACCGACGATCCGCGCGCTCTTCTTGTAGGCCCGGTTCCAGTCATTGTTGAGTTCGTGCATCGCAAACAGCACGCGACGATGAACCGGCTTAAGTCCGTCCCGCACATCCGGCAGGGCCCGACCGACGATTACGCTCATTGCGTAATCCAGGTACGAACGACGCATCTCCTCCTCGAGGCTGACCGGGAGGGTTTCTTTCGCGAAGCTATCCATGTGGCCGAATTGTAACATTTAGGGGGAGAGGCCAACCGTGTTGCACCAAAGAGACGCCAAATCAACCCAACGGTGAGCAGGGTTTTAGATCCATTGGCGGCACGCACCACCCTGTGGCACACTTCTCCGCGACACGCCCTTGTGAGGATCAACATGAAAAATTCGATTTATCTGCGTGGTCTGGTTTCTGCGATTGCAG
>Ga0214921_10008450_pt1 | contig 13346 bp, 15 predicted proteins | sample LL1505_MetaG_FD_177992 | JGI IMG/M metagenome (GOLD analysis project Ga0214921, IMG submission 177992) | Freshwater microbial communities from Lake Lanier, Atlanta, Georgia, United States - LL-1505 | ecosystem: Environmental > Aquatic > Freshwater > Lake | place: USA: Georgia | collected... | reverse complement strand
GTGACAAGCCGGCGAGCCACCGTCTTCGGATCGATCCTCAGATGCCTTGCCACGCGCCTTTGAGAAAGCCCCGAACACAATAGAAAAGTGAGTTCCTGATTGACGTAGGGTTTTTGCTGTCGCCAGATTGGCTTACGAGTCAGGGACGAGAATGACTTTTTGCAGAGCCTGCACAAGAAGCGCTGGATCCGGCGTCCATCGTGTTGCCGGCGGTACCATCCCTGGCGGACGACTTGAGACGGCGCACCAGATTTTGAGTTAACTTCAGATCGACAAAATGGACATGAAACGCGCCAGCTCATGGCGGCGAAACTACGTCTCAGGACCGCATGTCATGAAGTGACATCTGCGATTTGGCGGGCGGATTCGGGCAAATTACTGCGAAAAGCGAAGAATTTCAGGAGCTTGACAGTCGTTATTCACTAACAAGCGGGGGCAGTTTTAGCGACCTTCCAAAAAAATCCCCCGTGCTGGCCAAGCCTTCACGGGGGATCATTTGCAGAAAATGGACAAACTTACTTTTTCGACTTTGCTGCGGGCTTTTTAGTCGATTTCTTGGAGCCAGACTTCTTGGCTGAGGTTTTCGTGGCAGTCTTGGCCTTTGGTTTGGAGGTCGCTGATGCAGCGTTGCCGGTTTTCTCAAGGCCCTTGAAAGCCTGGGTCAGTCGGGCGATTGAACGTGCGGCGTTGTTCCTGTGGAGGAGTCCTTTGGCGGCAGCCTTCGCCAGTGCCGATTGTGCCTTGGTCAAGAGTTCCAGGACCTTGGCGGCTTCTTCGCCGGTACCTGCAGCGAGGCCGTTGAGCGCGAAGCGGTATTTTTTGACAGCCGTGCGAACGGAAGACAGGTAGTTGCTGTTGCGCTGGCGTTTGCGTTCGCTGGAGCGTGCACGTTTTTCGGAAGATTTGTGGTTAGCCACGAAAAGACCTCATTTCATTATACTTACGGAACCAACAGGGTTCGGTTTCTACCAGTCACAGGCAAATAATGTCAAGAAATCCCTGACCTAAACGCCATGCCGCTCAGCGGCTTTACGGGCCGCCACATCCACGCGCTCGTTGTCGTCGTGTCCTGCATGACCCTTCACCCATTTCCATTCGACATGATGCTTGTGTAATTCCGCGGCCAGCTCCTGCCAAAGGTCCTGATTTTTGACTGGTTTTTTGTCGGCAGTGCGCCAGCCGTTTTTTTCCCAGTTATTGAACCAGCCCTCAACAAAGGCATTCATGACATACCGGCTGTCGGTCACGATCTTCACGTCACACGGCTGTGTCAGGGCCATCAGGCCGTGGATCACCGCGCTGAGCTCCATGCGGTTGTTGGTGGTGTCGGCTTCGCCGCCACTCAACATCTTTTCATAGTCCCCATAACGCAACAGCGCCGCCCAGCCCCCCGGTCCGGGGTTGCCGAGGCAGGCGCCGTCGGTAGTCAAAACTACTTTCTTCCTGCTCACTCAGGTGGCCGGTTGCGCTGCAACAGCCTTGCGAGTGGTCGTCGATCCAGCCGGGCGCTTCTTTGGAGCAGCCTTGGGGGCTGCGGACTTCACGCCGCCGGCCTCGATCTTCTTGCGCACGCGCAGTTTGTTGGCACGCCAAGCCTTCTTGCGACGCATCTTCATTGATTTGCGGTTATCACCACGACCCATGATCTGTTCTCCTTAGAACTTGATGCCAGCGCGCTTGGCGTAGGCATCGAGGCCGATCTTGTCGATCGTGCGCATTGCGGCAGTGCTGACCCTCAACGAAACGAAGCGCTTCTTTTCCGGGGACCAGAAACGCTTTGCCTGGAGGTTCGGCAGACGGCGGGTTTTGGTTTTGATGTTGGAGTGGGACACCTTGTGTCCAACTTGCACGGCCTTGCCGGTCAATTCACAGCGACGGCTCATGGTTATTCCTCCTCGGTGCTGGCAACGTTGGCCTGGCGGCTTTCACCGCCGAAGTCACGACCGCCTTCACGGTTTTCAAAACGGCCGCCTTCGCGTCCTTCGCCGCGGTCAAAGCGGCCACGGCCGAATTCACGCGGTGCGGATAGGGCTGCTGCTGCGGCGGCCATCTCACCGGCGAATCCACGCTCGGTGCGGTGAGCGACGGAGAGCGGGATGAGGGCCAGGAAGCGCGCGCGCTTGATCGCTTCCGAGATCACTCGCTGCTGCTTCGCCGTCGCGCCCGAGATGCGGCGCGGGATGATCTTGCCGCGTTCCGTTATGAAACGCTTCAAGGTGTCTGGTTTTTTGTAGTCGATCACGATGCTCGGATCGAGGGTGCGCTTGCGGCGTGACATCAGCCTGCGCTTGCGTTTAACTGCCCTCATGATTCCTCCAAAAGGCATTGGTCCGATTGATGATGCCTCGACTGGTCATCCGCGACTTTTCATCACGGATGTCAACCCGGTGGACCGCCGGATCGATCGAGGCAATTGCCAAAGTCGCGCATGGTGTGCGACAAAAGAGGCCGGAAAATAACCTATGAGCCCAGGTGTGGCAAGCCTTTTATGACCACCGGACCCTACATTGAAGTGGCTGTTCCAACACCACTTTTTCAGACCTTCACTTACAAGGTCCCGGGTGATGATCCTCTTTCGTCCCCCACTCCGGGGTGCCGGGTCGTCGTCCCGTTCGGCCGACAGAAAATGGTTGGCGTCGTGCTGGGTTCCAGTCACGAGCCTCCAAATGGCCTTGATCCTGCCAAGTTGAAGGCGGCGCTCGAAGTCGTTGATCATGAGGCCCTGTTCAGTGATTCGCTGCTGAAACTCGCCCGCTGGATGTCCACGTACTATTACCACCCGCCCGGGGAAGTGCTGCGGGCGATGCTGCCGGCGGGGGTCAAGAAGACCGTCGCGCGGGCAGTCACGCTCACGGAAACGGGGCGCGCCGCCATCGGCGTTGATCCTTTGCTGGCAGTGGCTTTCGGCGGAAAAAAAATCAAGGGTTCCGTGTCCTTGCCAACGGTCCGCAAAAAACTTGCGACCGCAGGACATGATCCTGCGGTCGCCATCGCGGCCTGGGAAAAACAGGGCTGGATTGCCCGGACCGAGATCAAGAAAGTCGCCGGTCGCAAAGTCGTGGCCGCCGTCCCCGCCAGTCAGTCCTTGTCAGGGCTGGAGTCAGACGATCAGGAATCAAACGGTCCGAAAATCCCGGATTTGACCCCGACCCAGGCGGCGGCGGTCGAAACCATTACGACTCGTGGACTGATGGGGGCACATCCTCAAAAGCCGTTTTTGCTCATGGGGGTCACTGGATCCGGCAAGACGGAAGTTTACCTGCGCCTGATCGAACGCTGCCTCGCCGAGGCGCCCGGGACGCAGGCGCTGGTCATGGTCCCGGAGATCGCCCTGACACCCCAGATGACCCGTGTTTTCGAGTCCCGTTTTCCCGGGCTGGTCGCCGTCGTCCATTCCGCCATGCTGGATAGTGCCCGTTGGGAACAACTCAGCCGCATCCGTTCCGGCGAGGCGCGCATCTTGATTGGACCGCGATCTGCGGTGTTCGCAGGGTTCAGGAAACTGCGACTGATCATGGTCGATGAAGAACACGACAGCAGTTACAAACAGGCGACCGGACTCACATACAACGGCCGGGACGTTGCCGTCATGCGGGCCAGGATTGAACATGCATCGGTGGTTCTTGGTAGCGCCACGCCGGCGCTTGAAACGTTCCACAACGCGACGTCAGGACGCTACGAGACGGTTGAGCTGCCCGAGCGGGTTTCGGGAAAACCGTTGCCTGAAATCGTTGCCATTCAGTGCAATCCGGCATGGAAGAAGGGTACGGTCGTATCGCGTGACGCGACGGCGCAGGCCCTCCTTGAAATGGATTCACGGGTGGTCGAGGCCTTGCGCGAAAACCTGCGGGCCGGACACCAGTCCATCGTCCTCGTGAACCGTCGCGGCTACGCGTACTACTTGTATTCGTTAAACCAGCGCGCTGCCGTCCAGTGCCCCAATTGCAGCATCAGCCTGACGGTGCATGCCAAGACCTCGCGGCTGCGTTGTCACTACTGTGATTACGGCACGACCGTGGCGGCGGTTATGAAACGATCACCGGATGATACTTTCATCACGGTGGGATACGGCAGCGAGCGTGCCGAGGAGGCCTTGCAGGCGGTATTGCCCGGGGCGCGGATCATGCGCCTCGATTCGGATACGGTATCCGACAGAGACCTGCTCCCCGAGACTCTGAAAAAGTTTCGTGACCGCGAAGTGGACATCCTCGTCGGTACCCAGATCCTGGCGAAGGGGCACGACTTTCCCGCGGTAACACTGGTGGTCATTATCGAAGTCGACCAGACGCTGAGCCTGCCCGATTTCCGGGCTGGCGAGCGGACTTTCCAGTTGATCGTCCAGGCCGCAGGGCGCGCGGGGCGTGCCGGGTTGCCCGGCCGGGTCATGATCCAGAGCGCCCGGTTTTCGCACCCTGTCGTTCAAATGGCCTTGGCGCAGGACTTCAAGACTTTCGCCGCGCGCGAACTGGAGTTCCGCAAGGGCTACGGTTACCCGCCCTTCAGCCGGATGATCAGTGTGGAACTGTCCAGCGAGGAGCCGCGCAAGGTGGATCAGGCGGCTGGCAAGATTGACGCCTGGATCGATACGGCGTCCCGGGGCAATCCCGACCTGTTTGGTCGCGTCAAGGTCCTTGGGCCGGCCACGCCCCCGCTCGAGACTGTCCGGGGCCGGCACCGGCGTACCGTGCTGCTCGTGTCCTGGAACCCGGAGTCCGTGCGGGAACTGCTGACCGGCCTGGTTGGCGCAACGGCGGAACTCGGAAATGACGTTCGTGTCCGGGTGGATGTGGACCCGCAAAGCTTGATGTAATCACCCCGTTTGACATAGTCTTGAAGCTCGACCAGCTGTCACGGAACGGAGGGGTGAAATGGGCAACGCGGAAAACAAGTTGGAACACTCGAAGGTTGAGCTGTCTGAGATCCTGATGCAATCAGGCGAGTATCGCCTGCTCGAGAATCGCATCATTTTTGTTTCTGAGGGAATCAACGCCGCTGTTGCCAAGCGTGTGATCAGCAACCTGCTGGCCCTGGAAGCCGCCAAGCCAGGCGCGCCGATCACGATGTACCTCAATAGTCCCGGTGGCGAAGTCAATAGCGGTTACTCGATCTTCGACACGATCCGCTTCATCAGTTCCCCGGTCAGTATTGTTGCCAGCGGCCTTTGCGCCAGCATCGCGACCGTCATTTTCGTCGCGGCAGAAAAGAACCGGCGCTATTCCATGCCCAACACCAAGTTTCTTATCCACCAGCCCCTGATTCCGGGCCAGATCTACGGCCAGGCCTCGGATTTGGAGATCACGGCCAAGGAAATCCTGAAAACCCGTCAAAAGATCAATGATCTGCTGTCGAAGGAATGTAAACAACCCCTTGAAAAGGTTGCGAAAGATACGACTCGTGACTACTGGATGTCGGCTTCGGAAGCCCTCGAGTACGGTTTGGTTACGAAAATTATCGAAAATATCAAAGAACTGAAGTAAGACTGTCGCCTCGAGTGCGAAGGTGGTGGAACTGGTAGACACGCTGGTCTCAGAAGCCAGTCCTCTTTGAGGTTGGGGGTTCAAGTCCCCCCCTTCGCACCAACTCTCCTCTTCATTCATGCAGAAATCCAATATTCATCCCCGGTCGTATCTGAACAAGTACATGCGTGCCGAGCGATGGCGCATGTTCGCGGGACATGTTGCCGCGATCCTGCTCGGGATTGTTGCCGCACTGATAACGCTCCTTGTCGGGCCATCGCTGCAACTTCTGGTCAGTGAACGATCGGGTGGTATCCCATGGAATGACCTGGTGTCCCCGCGCATTGCCTGGTTGCCGCAAATGATTGCAGGTACCCCGGAGATCTCCGCGGCTGAATTATTCCACGTCTTGCCTCTGCTGCTGGTCAGTGTCGCGTTCGTCAAGGCGGTGCTTGGCGGGACGCAATGGTACATATGGGAAAGTCTTGGTGAGAGGGTTTCGCGCGGGATCCGTCACGATTTGATGGCAGCTTATGTGCGCTTGTCGCCCGGCGCACGGCGCGATGCTGAAGGCATGAAAATTGACGCCAGCATCGCCACCGGGATTTCCAACGATGTGCGAATGCTTCGCGAGTACATCGTCCACTTTCACGGTGGTCTTCCGCGTGAGGGGCTTCAGGTCCTCTTTCTCGGCGTAACGATTTTCGCTCTTTCCCCGAAACTTTTTATCGCGTTCATCGCAGGACTCGCACCGGCGGCCATGGTGATCCGCAAGTTCGGCAAAAGGTTGCGTGGCAGGGCTGCAAAGGTCTTGTCAGAGACCGCTGAACTGGGCGAGTGGATCCAGCAACGATTGCTTGGCTTTGAGACGATCAAGCATTTCGGAACTGAGGAACGTGAGTGTGCCAAGCTGCGCGCGTTGAACGAGACACTGCTGGATCGCATGATGCGTGCCGGACGACTGCGCGCGCGAACATCGCCATTGATTGAGGCCTTTGGTGTCGCCGCGATTGTAGCGATCCTTTATGTGGCGCTTGATGATGTGCGCTCGGATCGTGTCAGTGGCGCCGTCCTTATTTCTTTTTTTTCGTCGATCGCCTTGTTTGCCCAGTCGGCGGCCAAGTTGGGCAAGTATTTCAACAGCAACAAGGAAGGCATGGCGGCCGTCGATCGTCTTGCGGCGTGCGCGGAATTCATGCGCAGGAACGGCGTTGAGAGCATCGCAGTCGTGTCCAATCCTGGCCGTGGCGTTGCCGTTTCCTGCGAGGCGATTCGTGTCAGGTACGACAGTGCTCAATCCTGGGCCCTCGACGATGTCTCGATGGACTTTCTTCCCGGTCGGGTCTACGCCTTGGCCGGCGCGTCAGGCGCCGGCAAGACGACGTTGTTCAAGGTCATCCTGGGCCTTGTGAGTCCGGATTCTGGCAACGTTAGCGTCAGCGGCAAGATTTGTTACATGCCTCAACATGTGCAATTGATGTCTGCCTCGTTGCTTGAGAATGTCTCATATCCGGAACCCGGAGGTGACCGGTCGCGCGCCGCGGCGGCACTTCGAGAAGTCGGGATTCCTGAATTCGCGGACCGGCTGGATGAGATCCCGGCAGCCGTCTCAGGCGGACAGGCCCAGCGCATTTTGTTGGCCCGGCTCGTTTACCACGACGCGCAGGTCATCCTGGTGGATGAGGGGACTTCGGCGCTGGATCCAGGGTTGGAAAAGATGGTTTACCGGATCCTGCGGCAACTTGCCGCCCGTGGCGCTTGCGTGATCATGATCGCGCACAGGATTCCGGCGCTCGAGAGCGCGGATGAGATCGTGCTCGTGGAAAAAGGGCGGGTCGTGGAAAAGGGGGCCGGGACTTCCGTCCGCCAGACCCCCGCGTTCTCAAGGTTGCTGGCTCACGAAGCCCCTTGAGATTTCTCGTGGAAAACATGCAGCCGCGCGGCCTCGAGTTTCAACACTTCCGAGGCGTCGATCGGGGCCTCCTCTGTATCCGGGGTACCTGGTACCCCGACCGGTGCAGATGACCGTGTCGCCACCTTCTTTCCGAAACGGACCAGGCGCGAGTATGATCCGCGGAACAGGTCGCCTACTTTGGAAGCGCGCGCGAAAATGTTGCGATGGTCCTTCAGTCGTTCTTTCTGTCGCCTGAGCCGCTCCTCCAGCGTGTCGACCATCTTGTCGATGGCGGCGTACATGTCCTCATCGACAATTTCGACTTCGCTGCTGCCACCATCGCCAGCAAGCAGGTGCAGGTGGACTTTCTTTTTGGGCGGCTGCATCGAGAATGTTACGTGGGCCATGATGGGCTTGGATGAGAGCTTGAAAATCTTATCCCGGATTTTCATGTCTGCGTAATCACGAAGGGCGTCGGAACTGTTCATGTCTTTGAAATAGAACTGCATTTCCATAAGTGTCCTCCTTCAGTCTCATCTTGATTCTCTGCCCCGTGACATGGGAAATTCATGAGAGGGAAAAAATCGGAAAAAAAATGATGGATGAGACAAACAAAAGAAGCCATTTTCGCCTCGAGTTTCCTCCGACAGAGCGTCCCAGGCTTGTCTCTGGCAAATTCGAGCTGATCGTTCTCGAGGTTTCCGAGGGCGGATGTTCCGTGGAAGTTCCGGAAAGCACGATGGCGGCCTTTGCCCTGGCCGGTCTTCCCGTGAAAGGTTTCATGATCTTTGCTGACGGTGACCGTCACGACGTTGAGGGCAAGGTGATCCGGGTCGCTGGGCGCAACCGCGTCTCCATACAGTTCACCCAGGGCGTCTCATTTGCCAAGATGATGGCGGAACATCGACGCATCCTGACCAGGTATCAGAGCTGAAACGCGGGTCAGCCTGATGGACCCTTATTCGGCTGTTACATCCACTGCTTGCATCGCGAAGGATCCGCTCTTCATGCCGCGAGCAGTCATGATGACGGTTTGCGTGCCCGCGTCCACTGGTTCCCATTTCGTTTCACGCGCGCGACGGTTGGTAACCTTGCCGCTGCTGACAAACCAGCTGACCTTGATGTTCTCGTCCTGAGGTTTGGTAATGGATCCCGACAGGCTCTGCTTGGGGCCAATGCCGACAGTCCCGTTTGCGATTGGCTCGGCGATCGTCAAGGAAAGGGGTTGGAAGGAGGTTTCAGGTGATCCCTCCGGATAGACCAGAATGTTTCCGACGATTGTCTCGGATTCTTCGCCTGAGTCGAGTTTGACGGCATAACGAAGCGTCAGCTTGCCGAGCCCTTGCTCTCGCGCCCCGCTCAGAATCGCTTCTTGCTGTGGAGTCAGCGGCCCTACGGTGGCATTCGCTTTGACGGAGTAAACATCAAGCGCGGCGAAGGATTGGGTGGCGGCAGTCGACGGGTCCAGGCTGACTTGCACGGGAATTCCGTAGGAGGAGGCTTCATCCAGGAATGGAGCCGCGTTGACGGTTCCTCCTTTGGGCATGGCCGCGAACACAGTGAGCTCAACGGAGCTCGTCGTCCCGGATGCCGGCGCCGCCAGAACGACGGGATTTGTCGCGACGCCAATGGCTCGCAGTTTGGTGACGCGTTCGTAGCGGTCCGCGTCCTCACTTCCACATCCCGATGCCAGAGTCACGATGGTCGAAGCAAAAGATGCTGTAATGATTGAATTAATTATTTTTCTCAATCTATCCCGCCTGTTACCGATCAAGGTTTATCACTTCTGAGGGTTCGCAGATGCTCCCCCTATACTACGTAACGCCGCGTGACTTTGCACTCGCTTCCACGGGTGGAGGGCCGCGTTGCGCTTCGTTGGGCAAGTCATCCCGCGACGCGTTCCTCTGGTCGCTCGGAATGCATCTGGTGTTTCTGGTAACTTTGGTTGTTGTGACATCCCCGGCAGTGAAGAAGCCAGAGGTTGTTAAAGTCGCAATCGTTTCCGTGCCGGCAGCCATCCCGCTGAAGCCAGTGCCAGAAAAATCGCGGGAAAAGCGGGTCGCCACGGAGAGAAAGCCTTCACCACAGGCCCAGCAGACCAAGGCAGTCCAGGGGATTCCGCCCGACGCCGTGACTCCTGATGCCACCGGGATCGCGGCACCGATCGGCAACACCCTGATGACCGAGGATGAAGGCAAGCGGATACGTCCCGAGGACTACCGCGAACTCGCCGGTGATTTGAGTTCTGACGCACGGCTGATCCTGGGGTCGGTCAAGGTCCCTGCCTACACAGACGCCGCACTGGAGGCCAGTCTGGAGGGGAATTTCATCGTCGATGTCTACGTTGACGAGAGCGGCAACGTCTTGCAGTGTGAACTTCGCAAGCGGGTCGGTTTCGGGATGGACGAGCGATTACTGGACGCCGCGCGAGTCGCCAAATTCAAGCCGCGCAAGAACAAGCTGGGCAATGCCGAAGCGGGCTGGGCAGAAATCAAATTCAGTCTTGTGATTCCTTAAGGGGTGATCCCGTAAGGGAGAGAGTGGCTCCTCAGGCAGGACTCGAACCTGCGACCCGGTGATTAACAGTCACCTGCTCTACCGACTGAGCTACTGAGGAACTGAGGCCTAAAGAGATATAGTCTCAGCCGGTATGGTGTCAAGAACTCCTCACGCGGAGGGGCGTTCCGTCTCCGTGGCGAATATTTTCGCGATGGTGGCGGTCAACTTGTCCACGTCGAAAGGCTTGGTAACGTATTCATTGCAGCCGGCATCAAACCCGCGGCGAACGTCCTCTTCCTCCTTGCGGGCGGATACAAACAGCAACGGGACTTTACTCAGGGAGTGATGGGATTTGAGAAGCCGGCACAGCTCGTAGCCGTCCACCCAGGGAAGGTTGACGTCCAGCAGGACCATGTCGAGGCGGTTGACCTCAAGGATCTTGGACAGTTCCAGCCCGTCGGAGGCCAGAAGGACCTTGTAGCCGCTGGATTCCAGGATGCGCTTGAGCGCGTTGCGCATGATTTCGTCATCGTCAACGACCAGGATGGTGCGCGTTTCGATGGACTGTTTCAGGTTGCGGAAATCCGACAACGAGACGACTTTCTTGGCCACGATCTTCTGGCGCTTGATGGACTCAATTTGACGGCGCAAGGTCTTGTCGCTCACCGGTCACCTCTTGGATTCACGTACACTCGTGCGTAGGAGGGAGATCGGAATCGGCTGAGGGTTCTTTACAGGACGGCACTGGCAATTTTAATGTAAAGCCATGAAATTTATGGATAAAAGTAATATTTCAGAATCCAATCAAGGCGATCTGGCCATCGAGCAAGCTCTCGGGTGGGCCGCCGGGACCTTGGGGTGTCTCCGTGAGGCTTTTGCCGCCGGTCGGCGCCGGGACGAGCCATGGGAAATCGCTCGTGTCCCGGAGGAGCGACAACCGGCGATGGCTCAGGCCGCGGCGGTGTTCCGTCGCGGGGTCGGGGTGGCGGGCGTGGAATCAGCGGCCTACAGGCCAGCAGAGATCTTGTCGACCCGGAGTGTCGCGGAAGCTTTGGCATTGGTTCCGGGCTCGCATGGCCTTTCGGAAGGTCAAGGGGGAGCGATCCCGGGGCGTTTCCTGTTTGTGGTGGATGAGGCCATTACCCGTCTTTGGCCCGAATTTCGCGAATCCCACCTGCGATTCCCGGCGTGCATCCTGCGCGGTGGTGAATCCGTTAAAAACCTTGAGACGGCCTCCAGGCTGACCGCGTGGATCCGCTCCCATTCCGGGTCCGCGGATCACGGCCTCCAGGTTGTGGCCATCGGCGGTGGCGTGACGCTTGACGTGGCCGGCTTTGCCGCCGGGCTGTGTGGACTCGAACACGTAAACATTCCCACGACCCTGCTGGCCATGGTTGACGCGGCCATCGGGGGCAAGACCGGGGTCAACTTTCCTCCATTTGGAAAAAACCAGGTCGGTCTCTTTCATTTCCCGGCACGAGTCATCATCTGTCCTGACTTTCTGAGAACGTTACCGGTCGAGGAAATCAGGGCCGGCGCGGCAGAATGCCTTAAACATGCCTTGCTGGCCAGTGATCTGGATTTTTTTGAAAAGTGGGTGCGGCTGGCTCGTGATGGCAACGCCGCATTCGCGGAGGACGGGGGACCTGTTGTGGTCGTAACCCGGATGAAAGAGGCTTTCGTGGAGCGTGATCCCTTCGAGCTTTCGGGCGCGAGGGAATTACTGAATCTTGGTCACACGACGGCCCATGCCCTGGAGTCGGTCGCGCAGTCCCGGGGTCTCGTTATTCGTCATGGCGCCGCCGTGGCCATGGGTCTTGCCTGCAAGGTGCAGTTGATGGCTGCCGCGCAGCCGGAGTGTCTTGGTCTCGCGCGAAAAATCATGAGCGGACTTCGGTCAAGCAGGTGCGTCGACGAGGTGATCGCATGGCTTTCAGGGCCTGATATCGCGATTGACGCGTTGTGGGCCGCGATGGTCGACCAGATGCGTCAGGACAAGAAATTGCGTTCTGGCGACAGGACCGGGATTCGTGTTGTTGGTTTACGGTGGAACCAAGCCACGGGAATCCTTGAGGCGCACGCGACGGAAGTTGAACTGGAGGCGCTGCGCCGTGCCTTTGTCAGTTGCCTGCAAGAACTTCGTTAAGGAAATTTGCCTGCCAGATCCGGTTGTATTTCCTCCAGAAGGGGGGCAGCTGGTTCGGCAAAATTTCGGCGCGCCGGGCTGCGCCGCGAATACTGGTGCCGACCGAGCTGAACGTCGTCGGATCGATCAACGCGAGTTCAATGACCTTGTCGCCGTTGATGACAGAGTATTTTCCGGGAGTCTTTGCCGGGTCGATGGTCGTGACCCGGAACAATACGTTGCCGAGGTGGCCATCCGGGTGTGAGTCCAGCAGACTGGTTATTTTTCCGATCAGTTCGGCCCTGGCGGCATCCCCAAGTCTGGTCACGGAGTTCAATTTGCTGATCGCGTTGCCGTCGCCGCCGGCGAGCAGGCCAGGATTTGTCCCTTTGTCGAAAAAGAATTCCTGGACGATCGTGATACGGGATTTCCCCCCTCCGAGGTCTCTGATTCCCGCGCCTGCGATGCGCGCCGTCATGCCGTTCTGTTCCCATCCGGTGGCTATGCCGAATCTTTCGCCGAGGATGGCCAATTCGTCATTCCGGACTGTAATGGTCTTGGCCACGACCTGCTGACCCTCGGGGGTCTGATAAAGGTACGCGCCCTCGGCCTTGCCACCGAGGCGTTTGCCATTGGCTTGTGCGGCCTCGCCAAATTCGACCCAGGCCTCCCGGCCCTTGTCGCCGTAGTAAGGTTTCAGGGTTGCGTCGAGGTCCGCGACCGAGCGGATTGTGCCTCCGGCAGTGCCAATGGTCAGAGCCAGAGCCCGAAGTTCCCTGAATTGTTGATACTGCGTTCTCACAGCGTTCGCGGTCATGGCGATGGTGAAGCCACCGGTCGCGCATTGCTTCACGGCTTCGGCAATTTTCGCGTCAACCGCGGCCACATCCGCGTCCACGCGGGCGGTCGCCGCCAGTTGGCGCGCGTCGTTCAATGTCGCATGGCAGGCGAGCAGTTCTTGCGATCCGGTCGCGATGCCACCGACGGTGAATGCCAGGCCGGCAATCGAGTTGAGGGCTTGAATCCCGAAAATGGTGCTGAGCTCTCCGGCTTGTCCGAAATATCCGATTGCGGCTCCGCCAGTGGTGGTGACCGCAGGCAATGCGGCCAGGAATGGCGCGGTGGTGAGGGCGCCGGCGCCTTGCATGCGGAACTCCTCACCCAGTTTGCAGAAAAAACTTCCTCCGTTGAAGCCGGTATCCACAGCTGCATTGACCACGGAGAGTCCGCTGCCGAACGCGAAGGGTGTCAACGCAAGAGCGCCGGACGTTGAGGCAGCCGTGGCCGCTGCGGTCGTCCCTGGGAGGATGGCGCCGGCGATGAAAGGAGCGCTGTACATCGTGAGTGGAATGAACGGCGCGGCATACGCGGC
>Ga0214921_10008449_pt1 | contig 13346 bp, 16 predicted proteins | sample LL1505_MetaG_FD_177992 | JGI IMG/M metagenome (GOLD analysis project Ga0214921, IMG submission 177992) | Freshwater microbial communities from Lake Lanier, Atlanta, Georgia, United States - LL-1505 | ecosystem: Environmental > Aquatic > Freshwater > Lake | place: USA: Georgia | collected... | reverse complement strand
TGCGTGGTCACCACGTACCCCCTGCGCCTGCTCACGCCTTGCAGACTTGCCAACTTCATCAAGCGCTCAATGCGTTTGTGGTTGACGCACAGCCCCATGTCGCGCAGCTCAGCTTGCACACGGGCGCGCCCGTAGGTGCAATCGCTCATGACATGAATTTGGCGGATGCGCTCAGTCATGACGCGGTTATTGATGCTGCGTTGGCTGGGCGGGCGCGAGCACCACTCGTAGTACCCGCTGGTAGAGACCTGTAAATGCTTGCACATGGCTTGGGTTGGTAGGTCGGCCTGGTTTGCCTGGATCAGCGCATAGATGTCTTGTCTATGGCGCTGTCCTTGTTGGCAAACCAGGCCGTAGCCTTTGCCAATATGTCGCGCTCCTGGGTGACTTGACGCAACTGCCTTCGCAACTGGGCCAACTCTTGGCGCTCAGCCGTTGTCAGCGGCGCATCAGGCCTGGCACTACCCATCTCATCGGCTTTGGCTTGATGAACCCACCCACTGATACTGGTTTCGTGGCAACCAAACTCCTTGGCCAATTCGCTGGGCTTGCGTCCAACTCGGACCAACTCCACCATTTGCTGACGAAATTCGGGCGGATACGCCCCTTTTCTTTGCCTCATTTCTAACTCCTTTGGCAGAACAATAATCTGTCCGGGCTAAAGGGGCAACTCCATTGGCAACCTATTACAGATTACTTTGTCACCGGTACTTTTGATGAAAACGTTGTCTTGTTTCTTGAAACTGAAACGGTCAAGTCTGACGGCAAGAATCCTTTACTGGTGATTCACGTAAAAGCCAGCAACAAGGGTAATGTTCCAGCAACTATCAAAACTGATGGTGGTGTTAGTGAAATAACACTTGAAATAAGGCGTATTCAAAATCCGGAGGAAGGCAAATGGATAGATCCTATGAAGTTGCCCTTGACAGCGGAAATCAATGCTATTCGAAATCATGAGGGTGGATATGTGATAGCACCAAACACTTTTTATGAAGAAGTTGAAGGCATTTCATTACCCCCTGGCACCTATTGGATCAAAGCGGCAATAATTTTTGAGAACGATGAATACATAGATCAAACTGCGATCATTGATCACAGACTTAAATGAAGCTACTTCGCTAAATTTTTGATGTTGAATACGGTTTACTACCTAACAGGCATGGGTGGCCGCCTTGACTCTGGACTGGGACAAGCCCTGCTCAGTCGAAAACTTGGTGTGGCTGGTCGCGAGTTGGTCGGCGAATTTAGACAGCTTGGATTTCAAGCACAAGTTGATGCAGTTTCCACCGATTTGCAAGACGGTTTTTGGAGTCCAGATGCTCGAGTCATAGCCAATTCATTCGGTGCATATTTGTTCCTTCACGCTCAAGCCCACCTACCACCTTATCCTGGCAGAGTCATCTTGCTATCCCCAATTGTTGGTGAGTTCGCCAACCAAGAGACTGAGATGAACTTCATCCCACCACGTTCAAAGCAACTGCTCGAGTTGGCCAAGACTGGTAGCTACCCTGCTCCATTGAATTGTGAAATCCATGTTGGATCACTGGATTGGCAAAGCAACCCTGCTAATGTTGAAATGTTTGGATCACTCGTAGGCTTGAAGGTAACGGTGGTGCTTGAAGCTGGGCACATGCTACCCAAAGAATACGTTAACAATTTGTTAGATAGATGGCTTTAGCATTCTCAATTTCAACGCCATAGCTAATCGTCACTACTGCCATGTATAAATTCAAAAACTATCATCCTGTTGGATCTTTAGCAACTTACTATAAAGAAACAAAAAAAGTCGCATATCTTCGAATTTGCAATCCAGATGGATCAATGAACTTTTACTATTCGTACCTAGAAGACCTATCTCATGAAAAGTATTTGATATCGCAAGAAAAATACAAATCAATTCGAGGTATTCCTGAATGGTGTCTTGAATGGGGAAAACCAAAGTGAATGGAACCGTTGTCCTGAACCCAATGTTTGCGCGATGGAGAAGGCCAAAGCTTCTGGCACTCAACCTGAGCGCTGCTGGTGCATGGACGCAGTTTTTACACCTGAGGTAATGGTTCAAGTGCTTATTGCAGCCAAAGGCAAGGCTTGCATATGTGCTAAGTGTGCCGGCGTCAACTTTCTTTCTTCTGGCGTGCAGGCACAGGGAAGACCCCAATCTCTACGTTTTTGATTATTTCTTGGGCTTGGGAGACGTATCTTTTGACGTGTGCGCCCAACATGTTTCGCCCTAGCAATCGTTCGGCGCTGGTCTTGGACAAGGCCTGTCTACTGGCGTCTCGGTTGAAGCGCATCTCCACACCGATTTCCCACAAAGTCTTGCGCTCTGGCTTCGGCAGGGCTTGGTTGGCCAGCCACAGGTCGTAGGCTTCCAAAGTACGTTCTAGGTTCTGAACGGTGTAGTTGCGAGCCAAAGGGTAACGGGCAGTCTGAGTGACCTTGGCCAGTGCTGGGCGCCCTCTTGAACGTTGTAGACGACTGTCCAGCAACTTGGCAAATTTGCCCTTCAGCCGACGATTGCTCTCACGTAGGGGGACTGCCACGATCATCACGTCTTCTGCTGTCCACGCAGGATCCCACTCGTCTGGTGAAGCCAACTCACCAAGCCTTACTTCTAACTTCTGCTCAGCAAAGAGGTGAACTCCGCGCTGGCCTGTGGTCCACCACTTGTGAAAGTCCTCTTCCCGCACGTCGCCAAAGTTTGCGTACAGGCCTGCCAAAGGGCCAGTGCCGCCATCAATACAGCACTGCAGGTAAGCCCCATTCCTTCGCAGATATGCCCACCACCAGTAGTAAGGGCTTCGCTTTTGTTGCGTCTCAGGGAGACGATGGTTTACTCGCCCAAAGAGCGGGTGTGGGGCTAGGAAGTGAGCTTTTGGCATTCTTACCAACTAATTGACACGAATGTCTTGATGGTACATAAAACTCCAGATAAAAGACATACTTATAACACTGCAAATTGGCAGTGATTTTTAGTAAAGAAGGAAATATAAATGAAAACCATATCAAATCAAAAGTGCCTAACCGTTGATGTAATTCTAACTTTTAATAAATGTGGGGGACAATGCAATGAAACTCAAGATTTTTATGAAATAGATGTGCCTCTAAACACAATGGACTGTAATGCGGTTATATTTCTTAATGAAAAATTTTTTCCAGTAATTTATAATATTGCCGTATCTAATAATCGTCAACCAGGTGAACTCATAAAAATAAGCACAAGTGCAAATTGGAACTTTTATGAAAAATTAACTGGAGGGGGAAAACCAATGTCTTTTGGACACCCATGTAAATGGCATTTTGGAACAGGTAGAAATGATCTAGATAATTGGGAAAAATACTTAATAAAAACATATGGGTTTGGATTAGATGCAGATATTTCTGGCTAGCGGGATAAGCCGAGACATTTACATTCCAACGATGTGATCAAAGTACGCCGACCAAGTTGACCGTAACGAAAAGCCAAGGCTAAATTTGTCTTTAGGCAATCAATGTACTTAGAAAATTGTTGGCAAAAAAGACTGCGTGAAGAGGTACTACCTCTGTAAAGTTCATGCTCGCGGCGAAAGACTTGTCAAAGTACGCTGATTAGGTTGAAAATTGCCCCGTGTTTGCTGATTGCAAGATCAATCGACATACAGTCCAACCCATAATTGAGGAAATTTCATGTCACAGAATTGCTACAACTTGTTGACTTTTTGGGGCAACGCCAAGGTCAACGCTCAGGTTGCTCAATGGAAATCAAGAATTGATGAAGTTATCGATTCTGGCAAAACATCAAACGATTCAAATATGATTCTCTCAATTCTTTTTGCGGAGTCTAGCAGTGGTCAAGAAGCTGAAATTGGAGTTAGATTAGTAGGGTTCGAGAGTGAAATAATTAATGCAGGAAATAATCAAATTGGAATATTGAGTTCTGAACAAAGACCTGATTTACTCGAAGAGGCTTTGGCATGCTTTTTATATAAACTTGACAAAAAGGTGGTTGTTAGAAACTCTTTCCATAATCTCGACGGACTGTATGGGGTCGCCTATACAGCTCCATATGATTCAACCTCAGCATACTCTCAGTTTACATCTGTAGTCTGCGATTATGAAGATTTTGAATTTCCTGAAGATGCAGAACTTGACGCAGAGGAAAAACTTGAAGAGGCTGAGAATGAAATTATTGAATTCTTTGTAGATGACATGCCAGAGACGAAATCGAAATTCAAGAAAAATATAGCCAAAGGTAGGATTGATTGGGATTCAATATAGATATAAAAAAAATATTTCAAAACCTAAATTGAAAACTGTTTGACTTAAACCAATTCAACAGCCTTTCTAAGCATGTCGTCATTGGCATCAATGTAAACGGCGGTAGTTGAGACGTTCCTATGACCCATCAAACGCATCAACACTCGCAAGCCTACTCCTTGACTGGCGATGGTGGTGGCATAGGTCCTTCGCCCGCTATGGCTAGTTGCGCCATCCAGTCCTGCCCCTGCGTACAAATGGGCAAAGTGCTGCGTAAGTGAGTTGGAGCTGAAGCCTCCACGTGGGTTCTTTTGGGTTGGGAACAGGGCACGCTCTAGATCATCTGTACGGATAGTTTCGACGTAGCTTGCTAGCACCTCACGCAAGCGTTTATTTAAGAAAACTGTCCGTGGGTGCTTGCCCTTGGTTTGCGCCGCTGTAAGGCGTATTTCCGCACGTATTTGATGCCCTGCGCCGAGCACGTTTCCAACTGTGAGAGCTGCAATTTCTCCTACCCTCATGCCGCTCAAGTGGCTGACCAGCAATATAGTCTGATCACGTAGGGCATGTTTGCGTGTGCCGATGTGATCTAGAACTTGCTGGATTTCCTGTTCGTTGAGTGTGCGAGCTTGTGCCATGTCGTACCGTCCTTTTGTAATCGCATGTTTTGTGCGCTTTAAGCATAAATTCAGAGATTAGGTCTGAGCAACCAGCAGCTAGGTACTCGGTCAAGCAGGCGGGTTTCTGGTGTGATCTGTTCAAGATCAATGACTTATTGGAGTAATCGCACAAATCAGCGTTTTTCTTAGATTTGTATTTAGCCCTGTACTCGTGGCATCCTTGCCACAAAATGACTCAGATTGACGAGTATGTGTGTGGAATGAAAAGAGCGAACTACGTCGCTCGTGCTGTCGTAATGCTCAATTCGCTTCGCTCTGTCGCATTACTCGGCACAATTTGCTTCGCTTTGATATTGATTTTTGACTTAGAGACTTTTGGTAGATTCAACCCACACTGAGCCAACACAGGGCTCAGTGTGGATAGGACTCTTTTGGTGAGTTCGTTACCACAGCACTTCAGCACAACCATTTCTGGTAAGGGCGGTTTCGCTGTCTCCTTTTATGTGCTGCTTTGAAACGCAGTGTCTGCGACAGCCGAAGTGCCAACTGTTCACAGTGTTCGCAAGTTGCCGTGTAAGCAGGGCTTGCTCGTGATGCTGAAGGTCTAGGACCTTCCATCTTTGTGCTTGTTAAAACGCTTCTTGTGTCAATTGGGCAGCAACTCCAAAAGCATCCTTTCGGGTAGTGACTACAAGTCTCCGCTACCGCTCGGAATTTCCATCCCTGCGACACCAATGTCCAGGTCTAGGGCGTCATAGCAACTGAGTGACGCAGCTCGTTTTCGGTAGTAAAAAAATGGCAGCACAGAGACTGTGATTCGTTCTGTCTGTCATGTTTATTTAGCAAGACCTAAGAAGACCCATAAATTATTGTGATTTCCTTAGGTTTCGAATGGCAGATTCAGGTAGGAATTTCCATATTGTGAAAATAAAGTAAGCATGCCCATTAACTAACAGGAGAATGAAATGAGCATGTTGGCAAACCTCAAACTAGTGACAAGTAAGCGTGAGCAAGGCACTAATCCAGTCCTACACCGGCGAAACAAACTGAGCGTCAAAATAAGCGATCAAATCTTGCTTGCAGAAGCAAAAAGAGACGGCCGCACTTACGCACCTACTCGCCTTAAAACAGCTATGAATAGAGTGACTGGAGAGAGGACAACCTTTGAGTCGCAAAAGCTAATTCGCGAGTGGTGGTACATAAACGGGGCAGGCAAAATCAACTTAGTTGTCAAGTACGGTAGCAAGCCCATTGCCTTTGACGCCAAGGGAGCAAAGAACGCTATAGAAGTGAACTCCGGCGATGAATTGATTGTCGCCCTTAAAACAATCAAGGCTGCTGTTGATGCTGGTGAACTTGATCAGCAAATTGAATCGGCAAGCAGCGCTCTGCGTGCACGTTTTTTGAAATAATCATTGACATTGTTCATATAAATAAAAGCATGAACAAGTATTTGGTTAACGTGCGTGTAATGGGCAGAAATGTAAGGACTATGGTCTTTGCTGATAGTTCATTACACGCACGTTTAATTATGGAATTTCAGTTTGGCATAGACAGCGTTGTCAGTGCTCCCACTTTGACAACGAAAGCAAATGAAGACTACACGCCACTTGATGAAGTGATTGGAACAATCAAACCCATCAAACCTATGAACCCAAAACAGGCAAGACTTGACTCTCTTAAGAAGCAGAAAGAAGTTGCATCCAACAACTTGAAGGCGGAACGAGCTAGACAGAAGGTTTCTAAGGCGAATCAACAAATTCGTTTAGCTACGCAAAAATCTGTTGCGTAATTTCAAAGCCCATTGGAGATCTCTACCCCCACCAGTTTTAATCTAACACCCCCTGGGGTTTTGCCTTCACTTATTAAATCCTCTCATTAGGCCGGCTAAAAATCTAAATTAGCTAAAACCAGCCATTAATGGACGGTATTTGTCGAAAAACTAGTATTTTTTAATCTACCCTGATGATGTATGACAGGCATAGCAAAAATGGGTACGCAGTAATAAGCCCTAGAAGCTGTCATTTTTTATTCCACAACTGAGACGGATTGACAGCTTTCAATGCGTTCACTTAAGGGCTTTATTGATAGCCAAATGATGCCCAATCTTTCAATACTCGCTGGGCAACATGATCACCCAATGCTCTCCGTCCCAGCAGGAGTAGAGGGTGATTTCAGCAAAGGGGAAGTCTGTGTAGGGTATCTCTTGGCGTGCGTGTTCATGCCCATTGCCATCTTCGTAGACCATCAGTGCCTTGGCATGTTTGACAGTGGTTTTGATCACAACGAACCAATCCGCTGTGCCAATTTCCATCAGGTGACTAGCGACGGCATCCATCATCCAAAAACACTCAGCGTTCTCGGCAAGGTACTTGGTTCCATCAGTCAGCAAGTGCCTGCGACTGATGCGGTAATAGCGTTCCGTGCCCGTGAACTGGGTTAGCGTTGATTGATCAAAGAGTGGCATGTTCTGCGTCCTTTAGTGTTGAACGCAGTTTGTTTTCTCTCAGTCAGATGGACAACCGATGTCCCGCCTGTTTGGAAGGATTCAATTATTTTCGTTTCGGAACAAGTACCCCATCCACATAGTCGTAGTCCGCCAAAGCGTTACTGACCATCTTTTCTTCAGTGGTGTGGTAGTAGGTCTTTTCAATCTGCGTGATGCTTGTCCCGCACATCTCCGCAACGATTGATGGTGGTAGGTGGCTATTGACTCGCTGGGTGATGAAATAGTGGCGGAAACTGTACGGCACTAGATCACGCTTGTCCAAATGACTGATGCCTGCCAATTCCAGTATCTTGTCAAAGTGATATCCGATAGCACGAGGTGTAATCGGGGTCGTGCCGTTAGTGGTGAAAACCAATTGATCGCCTAATGAGGCGCGAAGTTCTTGCTCTTTGACTTGGCTTCCGGAGACTTGCTTCTTCAAGCGCATCAAGCGAAAGTAGTAGTAACCAGTGTCTTTGACAACCAGTTTTCGCGTCCTTTTCACCTTGCTGGTCTCACCACGAACTGTGATGCGAACAAGGTCAAAGGGCTTAGCTCGTGTTTCTTTGAGGTCCATATCCTCAACATCGCACCAACGGAGCTGAAGTTGCTCGCCACGCCGTAAGCCTGTGTTCAATGAAAAGCCAAGGTAATAGGCCGTTACTGCCTTGCTGTAGTTCCCAGTGCCATCAATGTCCTCTTCAGCCTCTTTGATATAGTTTTCAAGGGCTATCCGGATGCTAGAAATTTCGCTATCTTCAAACGAACCGCGCCTGTTTTCCTCAGCGCCTCTGTCAACACGCTTGAGTTTTTTGAAATCAAAGCCTGCGACATAGGTCTCACCTCGCTTGTGAAGCCACTTCATCATTGCGTTGATAATGCTTTGTTCGTTTTCAACAGTGGTTTGGCTTATGGGAATGCTTTTTTTAGTCTTGGTTCGTTCCAAAAAGTAGTTTTCACAATCAGTACGCTCAAGTTCTTTTAACTTGGTGTCCTTGCCAATGATGTCGAGCCAGTGATTGAGTTGTGTGCGTATGACTGAAAAACGCCCCTTGACGATGATGCCAGCCTCAACATCTTTTTTACGTTCCTCCAAGTACATATCAACTCCCATTTTTGTAGTGTGGGAGAAGTACGTCTTGCCCGATTTCTCAAGTATTTTGAGTTCGTGATAGTGAAGTTCAGCCTTGTCTTTGGCTGTGCTCTTGTTACGTGTTTTTAGACTGAAGCGGGCGTACTTGTGTTCTTTGGGGAGCCACATACGCATGTGCCAGTACTCGCCACGCTTGTAGATAACAGCGTTGTCGAACAGTGCCTCTTCATCTTCTTTGAAGTTGACTTTTTTAAGCGCCATTTAGAGGTTGGGTCATTACGGTTTTGAGTAGTTGCACGTTTGCGTAACTCTTTGTGCAACTGTAATGTCAAAACTCAATGAAATCAACACTCTTTTTCTGAGTTGTGAAAGTTTTGTGTAACAAATAAATCGTTATAAATCAATGACTTACTAAAGAATTACTACTCCCACTCAATGGTCGCCGGCGGTTTGCTGCTCACATCGTAAGTGACCCGGTTGATGCCACGCACTTCGTTGATGATGCGGCTCGACACTCTTTTCAGCAAGGCGTAGGGCAATTCCGCCCAATCGGCGGTCATGAAGTCGCTGGTTTGCACGGCCCGCAAGGCCACCACATATTCGTAGGTGCGCCCATCGCCCATGACGCCCACGCTTTTGACGGGTAGAAACACGGTGAAGGCTTGGCTGGTCAGGTCGTACCAACTCTTCCCTGTGTCGTCTTTGAAGTGGTGCAGTTCCTCGATAAAGATCGCGTCAGCACGGCGCAGCAGGTCGGCGTATTCTTTTTTCACCTCACCCAAAATGCGCACGCCCAAGCCCGGCCCTGGAAAAGGGTGGCGGTAAACCATGGATGGCGGCAGGCCCAGGGCCACGCCCAACTCGCGCACCTCGTCTTTGAACAGGTCGCGCAAGGGCTCCAACAACTTCAAGCCCAGTTGCGCGGGCAAACCGCCCACGTTGTGATGGCTTTTGATGGTGACGGCTTTCTTGCTTTTGGCCCCACCGGACTCGATCACATCGGGGTAAATCGTGCCCTGCGCCAAGAAGGTGGCGCCTTTGTGGCCGCCCTGCCCGGCTTTGAGCTTGGCGGCCTCGGCCTTGAACACATCGACAAACAAACCGCCAATGATTTTGCGCTTGGCCTCTGGGTCGGTCACACCCGCGAGTTTGCCCAGGAACAAATCTGCGGCATCGACACGGATCACTTTGGCGTGGAGTTTGCCGACAAACATCTCCATCACCGCGTCGCCCTCATTCAAGCGCAACAGGCCATGGTCGACAAACACGCAGGTGAGCTGGTCGCCAATGGCACGGTGTATAAGTGCGGCCGCAACCGATGAATCCACACCGCCCGATAAACCCAAGATGACTTCTTCATCGCCCACTTGGGCGCGAATTTTCTCGACCGCTTCGCTGATGTAGTCACCCATGATCCAGTCTGGGCGCGTCTGGCAAATGCCCAGCACGAAGCGCTCGATCAAGGCCCGACCTTGCACCGTGTGGGTGACTTCGGGGTGGAATTGCACGCCGTAAAAGCGGCGTTCTTCGTCGGACATGCCGGCGATGGGGCAACTGGGCGTGCTGGCCATCACTTTGAAGCCCGGTGGCAAGGCAGACACTTTGTCGCCATGGCTCATCCACACCTTGAGCAGGCCGTGGCCTTGGTCATTGACCATGTCTTGGATGTCTTTGAGCAAGGCCGTGTGCCCATGGGCGCGCACCTCGGCATAACCAAACTCGCGCTTGGCCATGCCGTTGACCATCTCAGCCGCAGACACCTGACCACCCAGTTGCTGGGCCATGGTTTGCATGCCGTAACAAATGCCCAACACTGGTACGCCCAAATCAAACACTGCTTGAGGTGCCCGATCGGTGCTTTCTTCATAAGCACTGGCATGGCTGCCCGACAGCACAATGCCACGCAACTGACCATCGCTGGCAAAGTCGCGCAGCCATGCGTCACTCACATCGCAGGGATGCACCTCGCAGTACACATGGGCTTCACGCACCCGGCGCGCGATCAATTGGGTGACTTGCGAGCCGAAGTCGAGGATCAGGATTTTTTGGTGAGGCATGAATGAAAGCTCAATTTAAATTTGGACCATCAGCGGCAAGCATGGCTCGCACACTGTCAATCAATGGCGGCAGGTGGTTTTTCACGACCGACGCTTGAATTCGATCAATTTTGGCGCCCACATCCAAAATATGCAGGGCATATATTTGCCAAGACTTGCTCACAATGAAACAGCCTCCGCCAAAATTTTTTGGCGCATGTGGGCGTTCAATTCGTGCTCAGGAATCAATTCAACCTTGCGATTCAAAATGTCAGCCAGCTTTTGCGTCAACGGCATCCGCTGGTTGATGAGGTCATATCCTCTGGGGAGTTCCACCAAAAAATCGACATCGCTTTCCGCAGTTTCTTCACCTCGCGCCACAGAACCAAATACGCGCAAGCGACTGGCACCGAATTGCTCAGCGATGCCATTCAAGTGGGCATTCATTTGCCGGAGTTGGTCAAGCAGCATGGGGCATTGGTTCCGAGGAGAATCATTTCAAGGCATCAATGTCGAAAAGATGGATCAGTCAGCCCGGTAATTGGGCGCCTCTTTGGTGATTTGCACATCGTGCACATGGCTTTCGCGCATGCCGGCAGCGGTGATTTGCACAAATTCGGCTTGGGTTTTCATGGCTTCGATGGTGGGGCAGCCGCAGTAGCCCATGGCGGCACGCAAACCGCCAGCCATTTGGTAAACGATGTTGACCATCGAGCCTTTGTAGGGCACCCGGCCTTCAATGCCCTCGGGAACCAACTTGTCCGCGTTGGGGTTGCCGGTGGAAGACTCTTGGAAATACCGGTCGGCACTTCCTTGCTGCATGGCGCCAATGCTGCCCATGCCCCGGTAGCTTTTGTAGCTGCGGCCTTGGTACAACACGATTTCGCCCGGCGCTTCCTCGGTGCCGGCAAACATGCCCCCCATCATCACGGTGGACGCCCCAGCGGCGATGGCTTTGGCGATGTCGCCGCTGTAGCGGATGCCGCCATCGGCAATCAAGGGGATGCCTGAGCCTTGCAGGGCTTGGGCCACACCATCGATGGCGGTGATTTGCGGCACGCCCACGCCGGCCACGATGCGGGTGGTGCAAATCGATCCCGGCCCAATGCCCACCTTGACGGCATCTGCACCCGCCTGGGCCAAAGCCAGGGCGGCAGCGCCGGTGGCGATGTTGCCGCCCACCACATCAATGTGGGGGTAGTTTTGCTTGACCCAACGCACCCGATCGATCACGCCCTTGCTGTGGCCATGGGCGGTATCGACCACGATCACATCCACACCCGCATGAACCAAGGCTTCCACCCGCTCTTCGGTGCCCTCGCCCACGCTCACAGCCGCACCAACGCGCAGTCGCCCCGCTGAATCGCGGGCGGCGTTGGGAAAACTGGTTTGCTTGGTGATGTCTTTGACGGTGATCAAGCCCTTGAGTTCGAACGAGTCACTCACCACCAGCAAACGCTCGAGCTTGTGTTTGTTGAGCAAGGCCTTGGCCTCTTGCGGCGTGACGCCTTCCGGCACGGTGATCAACTTGTCCAGCGGCGTCATGATTTCACGCACCTGAACGTCGTAGCGCTGCTCAAAGCGCAAATCTCGGCCCGTGACGATGCCCACCACTTGCTTGCCCTGGCAGACTGGAAAGCCAGAAATGCCCAATTGCTCGGACATGGCCATGACCTGTCTGACCGTGTGCTCAGGGGTAATGACCACCGGGTCGCGCAACACGCCACTTTCGTAGCGCTTCACTTTGGCCACTTCAGCGGCTTGTTGTTGGGCACTGAGGTTTTTGTGGACGATGCCGATACCGCCCTCTTGGGCGATGGCAATGGCCAGTCGGGCCTCGGTCACCGTGTCCATGGCCGCAGAAGCCAGGGGCAAATTGAGCAGAATTCGACGCGAAAACGGGGTGGATAGCGAGGTGTCCTTGGGCAGGACTTCAGAGAAGGCGGGCACCAGCAACACATCGTCGAAGGTGAGCGCATTGCCTAAGAGGCGCATGGTTGGTCTCCAAAAAGTAAATTGTACCGACCCCCTCGAATGGGCCTGTATACCGATGGCAAGAATCTCTGGCGGGAGCCTAATAGCCTGGCTTGGCACCGGGGCGACGGTTGGCAAACAAACCCGCACCCCGGCTGCCTTGCTTGACAAAGCGCTGGCGACGGGCTTCTTTGGGATCGACTTTCAGGGGGCGCAAGGCCTCCAATCTGTCGCCATCTTGCAGGGTTTGCGTGGGGGTGGTTTTGCGGCCCCAAATGGACGACTCCGGGCAATCTGCTGCTGAAGCGCCATTGCCAGAAAACCATTCGCTGGCCAGCCAGGCTTGGCCCACGCTGGAACCCTTGGGCAATTGCATCACCACCTCGTGCACCTCCCGAGATGCGGGTGAGTAAACCAAGGTGACCTCAATCGTGGGCATAAACCTGCTCAGCGCGCTTGACAAACGCATCGACCAAGGTGGCGGCGATGCGGTCGAACAAAGGCCCAATGAGCACGCCAAACATGCTGTCAAAGCTGTAGTTGAGCTTCAGGTCCACCCGGCAAGCCCGCTCTTGTCCCATGGGATCAAACAACCACACGCCATCCAAATGCTTGAACGGGCCGTCGATCAGTTGCACCTGCACCTCGCGTCCCGGGGTGTGGACATTGCGTGTGGTGAAGCTCTTGTGCAAGCCCCCCAAAGCCATGCCAATCTCTGCGGTGACACCGTCTGCGTGGGAGGTGACCACCCGGGCGCGGTCACACCACGGTAAGAACTGGGGGTAACTCGGCACATCGGTAACCAGGTCGAACATTTCTTGTGCGCTGAACCAAATCAAAACCGACTTGTGAATGGTTTTCATAGAATGGGTGTTTGCACAGCGGCGTTCATGATCCGA
>Ga0214921_10008448_pt1 | contig 13346 bp, 26 predicted proteins | sample LL1505_MetaG_FD_177992 | JGI IMG/M metagenome (GOLD analysis project Ga0214921, IMG submission 177992) | Freshwater microbial communities from Lake Lanier, Atlanta, Georgia, United States - LL-1505 | ecosystem: Environmental > Aquatic > Freshwater > Lake | place: USA: Georgia | collected... | reverse complement strand
GTTGTGCTTGCACCAGCAGCATCATTAATTTCGAAATATCCTTGTAACCAATAAACAAAGTTTTCGGGGGTCATTTTATTTCCTTGTATTCTAGTAGAGGAATTAATATTTGATCTTGCTCAATAGATCTAACTTCCACAATCAAAACCCTCTCTCCAAGATTTTGAGTATTGTTAGAAATATGAACAATCTCATCTACTACTTTTTGTATAGCTAATTGCTTTCCGTTTTCGTTCGTGGGTAATCTGAAAAATCTCTTCATGTAGTATAGTACTCGCCGGGGGTGGTGTTGTCAATCTCGCTGACTGAGAGCATCAATAGCAACCGGGTAATATTAGGAATTACAATCTGGTAACTTGACAAACGGGCCAAATCCTTTTAAAATTGTGCAGCCGGGGAGATTACTATCTTCTTATTATCTCTAGTAATACTAATTCTTCGCTGACTGAGAGCATCAATAGCAACCGGGAAGCATAGGGTGAAACAATCACACCCATGCCGCCCATTCAAAGAACTCGTCCATGCAGATTTTGCATACCAATTCACTATCTGTCATGTATAAGTATTGCCCCGTCTTACCCATCCAACATTGGTGACACAAGTATTTATGCTCGCATCTTTTGTATATCATTTTTGATCCAAATGAACTAGGATACTCATAAGTCTTGTTGCATGAGAAACACTCTACATTATTAGACATCTTCACTTTCCTTCATTAAAGTTACCCTCAAATCTCCATCATCCCATCAGGCACCATCGGGCAGATCAAAATACTTAAAGTAGCTACCATTTCCACCCAACTTGCATACCCATTCGTTCGCCCCTATGATAGCTTGATAGACAGTTGGGTAATCTCTCACCCACTCAATACACTTACCTCTCTGCACAATAACAATCATATCATTTCTCCCAATAGTCATAGGTTATTACAGTTTCAAATTTCGCCACAGGAACCGTATGGTTTATTTAGTAACTTAATTTACTAGATTCTCCCCTGCTCAATCATCTGGTGTTAGACAAAGTACAATTATAATTAACAAGAAAACAGCCATATTTTTCTCCATTATAAGGCCCAGCCATCCCCTCTAGTATATATCGTCCTAACTCCTTGTCAATCTTGAAGTTATGTTCGCTCGCTGACTGTGACCCATTAAACCGAACGGCGTACATTAGCCGTTACAATGCGAGTGCGAACTAAAGTCGGGCGACTTGTAGGAATCTTTCTCGCTGTAACTCCTTATGAGTCAAGGGTTTAAGTCGAGGGCGGCGGGCCGGTTTTGCCCTAAGTCCTTTGGCAGCAAGGGTTTATGTCAAATCGTTTTCCCATAAAAAAAGACCGCTCCCCCGCGAAGAGGAGCGGCCTTATTATTACAACTTATAACGTATCAGATAGCGTTGGCGTAATCCATAGCCAACTCCAATGCCCGAGTATTCTCGTTAGCATTAGTACCGAGCCACAATGAAGCCATACGGTTATCCGCATTGCGACCCTGCTTGTAATTAAGGTACTCGTTAAAGCCGTTGTAAGCGGCCCACCAAGTACCCCGAACACCTTCCATACTCTGACGCGGACCCTCAATCAATCCCATGATCTCATCGATGGTATTACGAGTGCGAGTCTTGATATCCGCTTCCTGCTTATCCTCGATATCCAGAAGAACACGCACATACTGACTAACGTCCTTCTGATTAAAATCGCGGGAAGCAAGGAACTTGAACTGGTCCGCATGGGTTTCAAAGGAGGCGTCGATAGCATCCATCGTATCCCGAATGCGGTCCAAATTAACCTGACTATTCTTGGTGTGACGAATACGGATCAGCTTACTATCCGCAGACGAGTGAGCCTGAGCCATCGTATTAGCACACACAACCCGAATGGGCGTGAAGCCAACCCGAATAGCCGTAGTACCATCATGAGAATTACTAAGTAGCATGAACTTAGAAACCTCATCACCCTTGACGATTTCAGTATTTCTACGATTAGCCTGAGCCAAGACCCAAATCTTCTCGCCTCCGTGCAGCGAACCGGCAGTATGCAACGAGGCTTCGCCCGCATCCAAGAACGGTTGGAAGAAATCGAACGCGGTGCGATTCTGGAGCGGAGTATAACGCGGACCAACACTGCCCAGAATACGCTTATCATCCGAACGACGAACAGCCAGCCGCATAGGAACGGGTTGACCGTCAACCGTCATCGTCTCGACCGTTTCGACCTCCCAATCCAGACCAGCGGAGATGATGGCATCACCGATAGTAATATCACTTTCGACCTTAGTACCCAGACCGTGCCAGGGCGTTTGACCAACATAGAACATACAATCCTGACCGTTCCGATTTTCGATAGCGTGAGCCATTTTCTTTTTCCTTAGTGTGTTTAGGTTTCTTTGAGTATTTTACCAGACGAAATCGGTTTGTCAACCGAAAAGTTTGTCCCAACAATCGGCACAAGTCGAGGAGATAATCATCTCACGATCATTGTCCGACAAATATGGCATGATATCCTGAATCAGACCAGATCCAGAAAGATAATCAGTCATATCCTCGTTATTAACTAGTACAATATAATCCCTGGAGCAGACATGACAGGGAATATGGACAACCGTATCCAAACCATTAGCAGCGGCAACCATCGTTTTCTCCTTTTCAGCTATGATACCATAAGTATCGGCAGAGTCAAGCGAAGATCTTTAGAAAAATCTTTGGCATGGCATTTGCTGTGGAGACTCGTCCTAAGTCGTTGTGGCGTAAGGACTTACGGAGGGCGGGGCGGGCCGGGCTTGCCCTAAGTCGTTTAGGGACAAGCACTTACGGCGAGTGACTAATTATAGATAGTCAATACCTAAATCTCGTCTACATAGTTTAGGATCGGAACGGTAAGCACAATGTTCTTTAAGATAAGAGTAGACACCAGAACATCTAGAACGAGGACACTCGTCTTTTAGTACTTTTAGAATACCGTTCACAGTTTTGCCCGAGCAGATAAGATCGTCCAGAATAATGTAGTTATGAGGGATAACACCCTCTATGATAAACGGAGAATAACAACCCTCCGTACTTTTTCTTATTACTACAATATGCTTATTCAGGATAGATGCTACGTCGGGTCCAACAAGCAAGCCACTAATACCAGTAATAACAATGCTGTCAAATGAGTTCTCGATCTTTCTCAGATCACAAACAGCCTGCACCACAATCTTATTTCTAGATTTATGATTTAATACCCGTGAAGTATGATCTGCCCCACCGATAATGCGACCGTCAACGAGACGATGACTAACAGGCTCATTCATCATCTGAGATCAACCCCTTTGCATGACAAATCTACCAAGACACGCCCTGATACTATTCTTACGATTGAACTGCTTAGTAGAAGCAGTATTATACTTTGTGGAATATTCTTCGCCAGTAGGACTAGTAAAGTCTATACGAGTATAGCCACCAGTACAAAGACTCAATAGCACAGTAGAAGTGGAATCAGAAAGTAGCTTCTTCGCTTCTTTCATGCTCATTAGATAATCAACAGCTTCATAATGATCAAACCATACTCTGGCATGATAAACTCTTACCTTCCACTTATCCTTTCGAAGCTCCTCAATACTGGGCACATTCCTGATCTTTTCCCTCGTTGCCATCCCAAATCTCCTCTACCAATTTGTGAAAGTAATAATCAAAAACTTTTTCGTTCTCTTCCCAATCCACCAACAGATCATCGGCATCCTCTGCAAGTATACTGTAGTTAAACTCATATTCTTGCATTAGTCTTTTCCTTTTAGTGGGACGCCAGGGAATCGAACCCTGAACCTCGGAGTTAAAAGCTCCTTGCTCTGCCAATTGAGCTAGCATCCCGAGTTTTCTTTATCTTACCCTATCCGGTTCCGTTGTCAAGTACCCAATCTCCGATTCGAACGGAGGTCTGTCGGATTAAAAGTCCGCTATAATAACCGCTATACTAATTGGGCATATTCCTAATGGAGATATAAGGAATCGAACCTTACTGTGCTGGTTAAGAGCCAGCTACATCACCACAATGCTTTATCTCCGAAGTAGCGACGGTGGGGGTCGAACCCACGCTACAGGGATTTTAAATCCCTTGACTCTACCTTTGGTCTACGTCGCCATATCATCAGTAGGGCAAGTAGGAGTCGAACCTACCTATGAACACCTTATAAGAGTGTCGGATGCAACCGGCTTACCTTTTGCCCCATAAATCCATTATACATACCGTCCTGTCGATGTCAAGTAGTGAGAGTGGGATTCGAACCCACGCATGACGGCTTATGAAACCGTTGAATTAGCCAACTTTTCTATCCCACTATATTAACAAGTGGTGGAGGACGGATTCGAACCGCCGATCTTTAGGTTATGAGCCTAACGAGTTGCCAGACTACTCTACTCCACAATGGCCCCACGGAGAGTCGAACTCCGGCCTACTGGTTGAAAGCCAGTGGTACTAACCGCTATACTATGGGGTCAAAATCAAAAGTTCAGGGACTAGGATTCGAACCCAGACAAGAAGGTTCAAAGCCTTCCGTGCTACCGTTACACAATCCCTGAGTCCTCGCTGGTAGAATTGAACTACCGTTATAACCTTATCAGAGTTACAGCTTACCACTAGCAGAAGCGAGGAAAAAGTGCGGAAGGTGGGATTCGAACCCACACATCTTTCGATACGGGCTTCTAAGACCCGCGTGGCTACCAATTTACACCACTTCCGCATTAAATCTAATCTACACCAAACCAGTACGGAGAGAGGGAATCGAACCCCCAACCTTCAAGGTAGAAACTTGCTGCTCTATCCGTTGAGCTACCCCCGCGTGTTATTTCATTATACAGTACGTTTTTACTTTGTCAAGCGGGACAGGTCGGAATCGAACCGACATAACTAGTTCTTCAGACTAGCGACTTGACCACATCATCCTCTGTCCCGTGTATGGGGTGGCTAGAGAGAATTGAACTCTCCTCTTTCGGTTCACAGCCGAATGCATTAATCCTCTATGCTATAGCCACAGCGGAAACGGAGGGAATCGAACCCTCACCGGGATTAACCGGCCCTCTTTAGCAAAGAGGTAAAGCAAAGCCAATATCTAACTCGTTTCCATTACTAACAGTCTAGATGACAGGATTCGAACCTGCATAATCTCGGCCCCAAACCGAGTGCCATCCCTATCGAGCCACATCTAGATGATTACCGACATTTTCTACCGTTACCTTTATTTAGATTTTTGTGAGAAGAAGTCAATGAATGACAATTTGGACACAAAACTTCTAAATTTGTAATGTTGTTATTAGTATAATCACCATCCTTATGATGAATTTCCAATGTACTTTTACCAGTTACAGGATGTCGTTTATTCCAACCACAGCTATTACAGGCATACCCAGCTAGTTGAATAAGGTAAATTCTAATAAACCTTCTCAATTGGCCGTTAGTTGTATACCCCTTATCTTTTCCAGCTAACCAGTCTTGTATTTTTTGTTTGTTTTGGTATTCTGTTTGACAACTAATATTACAGTAAACTTTTTCCGGTCTACTGCATTCATTGTTACAGTTTCGGCATTTATTTCTTGGTATTTTATATCTCATACCAATATTTACACCAAAAAAGCAAACACTGTTTAATTATTAGATGTTCTATATAAAAGCCTATGAAGGGAATCGAACCCCCAACTGATGATTACAAATCAACTGTTTTACCGTTAAACTACACAGGCAAATCAACAAGTACCCTATGGAAGAATCGAACTACTTGACAAACCACCACACAAATTAATGTCAACTGGTTTACAGCCAGCCGTGTGGAACATAGGGCAAAACTAACAGTAGGTCTGTTGGGAATCGAACCCAAATCTCTGGTTTCGTAGACCAGTGTACTAAATCCGTTATACTACAAACCTATATTTACCAGGAAAACCCGTGTCTTCATTATACACCAAAACTCTCCCGGTGTCAAGCGGCTAGGGTAGGATTCGAACCCACGGACGTTTTGAGGCGTCTTCGGTTTTCAAGACCGATGCAATAATCCGCTCTGCCACCTAGCCATTTATTCTTCATACTTACAATTATCCCAGTCTACACCATTTCCATCTTTTAGTAGTCTATTAAATGATCTATTCTTATGACAATTCGCACAAACTACATCACATTTAGTTATTTCTGTTTTGATTAATTCTAAATCTGTAGTAGTCTTACTAAATTGCCCAATAGTAAAACTCTTATCTCCAAGATGGTCAAATTCTAATATCCAATAAGGATAGTTTTCACCACAATCAGAACAACACTTCCCTGCCTTATACTGTTGGATATATTTCCTGATCTGATTACGTTTATCTCTTTTTTTACTAATTGTTTTTTCTTTTTGTCCCACACCTAGATGATATGATACTGTGCCTATGGAACATCCTAGTGTCTTTTTAATTTCTTTATAAGTATATCCCCTATTTCTTAGCTCTATAATTTGTTCTTTTAAAGTTTTTACCATAATTATCCTCCTTAATTATTATACACCGGAGGGTTGTGGTTTGAACATATTATCAAGCATTATTTTCGTAATCATTCATTTTTTCCATAGCAGACAATTGACGCTTTTTACTACTATGTTCACGACCAGCACGACAATAACCACATGAACCATGATTACGGCATGACCTATCAAATCTTTTACTTCCCTGATAGTCCCTACGGCGTTCCTTGCCATATTCTACTCCTTTATCTAGACTCATTACCAACCCCTTCCATTTCTATAAAGACTAATCCATACGCTACAAGCACCCAAGAATAGGATGATAGCATTACGAATCATAATTTCCCAAGGCATATTAAAAACGTATTTTGTTATGATCACGCCAGCAATCAGCCCAAAAAGATGAGCAAAAATTGCACTAATCATTAGTCTTCTCCCTCATAGAAGTAAGCAATCTTAACATCGCTCCAGTTCACTACTACCATCCCAAAGACGCTATGCTCAAATGAGAGTAGTCGATCACTTGCATCGGTTACATTTTTGATAATTTTTGCTCCAATCCATTTCGTACTACCGTCCTTCATATAGATATTGATTCGATCCAGTTTGTCAAGATTCATCGCTAATCCTTTCGGGAGTGGTTGTTTTAACAATCTCTATACTCTCAGGAGGAGTAAGTCTAAACTTCCCATAAAAGTCCCAATCATGAGGATGATCAGACCATTCATCGTCGTAAACAATCTCAAGAGTAACTGTTTGCTTCATTAGTGTCATCACTAATCCTTGCCTTTCTTATCGATCCAATAACCCCAGTTCTCATATCTTTCTAAGACTTTTTCAGCTTTAAGATATGCATTGTATTCTTCGTCAGAATAACTTACAACTGTATTGTAGTTATTAAAAACTTTCACCATACCGTCCAAAGTGGCCAAGGCTTGGATTAGTTCAATTTCTGTTTTAGTCACTGATCCTCCATAGCCTTTCGATTAGCGGAGCCACGGGTTCGGAGCCGTTTGGGCAGATTGTTGTGGGTTCCGCTGCCCGAGCGGTGATTGTTGTGTCCTTTGGGAAGTTCCCACAGGGGGCGAATATTGAGTTTGATCGGTTCGTATTTGTGGGATTTGCTCATACCATTGTCCGTCAGGATAGAGAAAGTAAATCTTTCCAGTGTTAGGATCGAAAGCCGCTTGATAGTATCTTATCGGCTCTTGCTTAGGATATTCTACAGTCTGATTTTGGGTTGTCAAGGGGGCAACTTTAATTACCCCATTTTGGTAATCTTTAAAGCCATTATACAAGAAACCAATAATAGCCAAACCCAACCCTACCCATTGTATCATCTTTTCTCTCCTTGTCAACTGAACTGCCATACACCTTTATCGACCAATCCTCTGGCGAACCTTGAGAAAAAATATTTTTGACCTAAGTACTTGCTGCATAAGGGTTTAGGACGAGCCGGGCGGGCCGCCCTCGCCCTAAGTCCTTTAGTGGCAAGGGTTTACGGCGAGTCATTTCTTTCGTTGTCTTTTCTCTGCCACTCTTTGTACTTTTGTAATACTGTATGCCATATCATGTACGGGCATCATATCAAATTGATCGCGGAATCCTTGCTCGCTTACAATCATATAGTTGTCCAGTTTATCATCCTTATTAGTATCTAGAAAAGCCCTAACTGCCGCGTCCATATGCTTTCCTTTTGGTCCCATATCATAGATTACCTTGACCGAACCACAGTTAACATAGTACTTAGCCATTGTCAACCTCCATCTCTGTATGAATGTATTCCATATCGCCATCACATCCTTCACAACAGGGTTCGCCCATTTCTGAATAGAACCAAGGATAAACATAGCGAGTTTCATTACAATCCGCACACTGCCACAAGTGCAGAATCTTTTCATCATCAATTTTAATCCACTTATTCATTGTAAATCCTCAATGACAGGGGAAAAAGACACTAGCACGACCATTGATACACATATCACACGCTTGACTATCCTTACTACCACTACAAGTAACAAACGTTCGTCCCTTGCGAATCTCAGGGCAAGTAACAAAACGCTCGTTGTTCAGGATAACAAACTTTGGCAACTCTTTACGCCAAGCATCAGCCTTAGCCTTACTCTTAGGACGCTTAGGGGCAATTTTCTTATCACTATCGCACCACGCAAACTTAGTAAAACCAACAGCCTTAGCAGCATTCATATCATCATCATTATGAACACTAGCATAAGCACTCATAAACTTACCTAACGCGACCAGAGCAGGGTCATAGATATGAGTATAAAACCACATCTTAGGCAATTTAATACCATCGGCCAACACGCTCTCACAAGCCCAGGTTATATTGTCAACATAATCGGTATCGAGTTTATTGTCAATAAAGAAATCGCCACGCTCATGCCAACGAATGCTTTTCTTACGCTTAATAGCGTCAAGAATCATAGAGCGAATAAGATTCTTTTTTGTAATCACATTGGCAAAACCAGCAGTGCGGGCATTCTTATACTGATTTTCAGTAGCTTCCGCATAGCATCCGTTATTAAAAAAGGCACACGGACGGTCTGATCCTTCGATTGGACAAGTATCGCCAACCGGACGCGACACCACAATACAATTCTTGCCGAGCTTATCGTTACCATCAGCAATCTTCATTTTTCATTCTCCCTTGTGTCCTGTCATTCTACAATATCTTATCGGCAAGTCAAGGGGTAAATCTTTGAAAAATCTTTGGCATGATATTTGCAGTTGTTGCAGAAGGCGAAACAACTCGTAAAGTGTTGGTAGATAAGGACTTACGGCGAACGCGGCCCGCCGGCCCAGCCCTAAGTACTTGCTGCATAAGGACTTGTGACTTATGTCGGATTTTGTTTGCTAATTGGGTAGATTAGGTGTACCAGACTAGGAGGAGGCTAACTCACTAGTCTTTACTTAGCTTTTTTGTTCCGACTTTCAACGATTATGCACTACTATAATCGTCATATTATTATTGATTATACCTTGTCTTTACCACAAACGGTGCAGCAAAAACCACCGGCCTTTTTCTTATTCATGAGACGAATATCTTCGCCATACTCAGCATCCTGAAAAGCGTGCTTACAAGTACACTTTGTCAACTTTGTACTAGGATCATAACTCTTTGACTTTGCCATTTTTTTCTCCAGTTTATTAGGTCTACTAATGCCGCAAGCCCCCACGGCGTCCCGTGAGGGCTAACGGTTTTGTGGTGCGACTACTTTACCACATTATAATACTAGTAGCAAGCCGCTTCAACGAGTACCACTGTCTTATCAGTTGGTTAGACTCTACTAGACCGGCGAATCCCACGCCGATAATCCTTACGCGGAACAGGATGGTTACTGTTCCACCGCACCCAGCCTAAAAGCTGTTTATACTCGCTGGGTCGAGTTTGTCAAGTCAGGCGGTAGCCGTAGCAGTCTCCTCTTCCTTGACCTTCTTTCCTGTCAGCTTGATAACCTTGCTGGCACTCTTACCGTCACCGGCTTCCACAGCAGTCACATTGTACACACGGGCACGACAATTCAGCCAACCCTGGTGCGTCATCTCACGAATCTGCTCTGCACGGGCATAAACGCCGTAGCTATCCGGCAGTGCCTCGACAAGAGCGGCCTTGATCGTATCAACCACATCGGCATAGTCGAAAGACTCAGAAACACCCGAAACACTAACCTTGAACTCGCAAACGTTGATCTTATCCATTTTTATATTCCTCAAAAGTGTTAGAACCATTTCCAAAATTATACAACGCAAAGTGTACTTGTCAAGGGCAGTTGGTCGATTTTGTTTTTTGCTCGTCCTCGTTTCCTTGCTCGTACTGTTGTATTCTACCCCTAATATCGTCCGTGTCAACACCCTTTCTTGAAAAAATCTTTGGCACAGGATTTGCTATCTATGGTCGCCGTAAGTCGTTGCTGCGTAAGGAGTTACGTTAAAAGCGGCCCGCCCCCATCGCCGTAAGCTCTTACGGGATAAGGGTTTAGGTCAAGTTGACTTGTTGTGGGTGAGCGTCACAACGCAGTCCAACTTGGACAGTTCATCGAACAACTTCTTGGCCTTATCGGCTTCCAAGATGATGCTATTCGGCTGTCCACCAGCATAATTACTTCCACAGCTAGGATTATATCCCAACCACGGACCTCGCACCTCATCGAAGAAATCCTTCGCTTCTTTCAGGCCACATCCCGTCACAAGACGGAAAGCCTTAATGCAGTTGATGAACTGGTCTTGCTTCACACTCACCACCGTGACGCGACTCTTAGCGGCGACCCCAGCCGCCGTCACCGCCACAGTAAGAGCGGTCACGATACGCTCGTACAGACCCGGATTGGTGTGCTGTGCTTCGCCAGCCACCTGAATCATCTCACGCACCGACATTTCAACGCTGACCATTTCAAATCCTTTCTTCAAGAATATAAACCCGTTTGCCTTGCGTAACCAGTGTTTGGTATTCGCTATCGTCCCAAACAAACTCGCCGTTATCGCTATCTCGACGCCAGTGCGGGTCAAGAATTGGATTATAGAACACGCCTTCCAGATTGTCAACTGGATTTTCAGAGATTTTCACTTCCCGACATTCAACCCATCCTGCCACATCCTTGACACCTTCGGCATGAACCTTGCGGGCAATCTTAACCTTGTTGACCAACTTGCACTCAACTAGTTCTAGCTGAACTTTTGATGGATCAAGATAATAGACTTCTACCACCTTACTGCCTCGTACAAGTTTAATTTGCCAAAACTTATAATTAGCTCCACGACCAAGGTGAAATCTTACTTCTTTATGAATATTTTTCATCGTCAATCACTTCACTGGTGTATATGTACTTGTAGTGTCCACCATCTTACCATAAGAGGAGTCGTATGTCAATACCACAAACCAAGATTTGTGCCAAATGCAAAATAGAAAAAGTAGCAAGCGAGTATTCGATAGTTAAACATAAAAGAGGTAAATATAATCCTCATTTATCTAGTCGATGCAAATCTTGTCGAGCAATAGATCAAAAAAAACATAGAAAACCATACGATCCAGACTATTCTTCTTCTTGGAGAGCTAAAAATCCAGACAAAGCCCGACAGCAATACAAAAAAAATTATCAGAGAAAAAAATTACGTTGGGTAAATTTTATGAAGCAATATAGTTGTAGTAGATGTGGATTTGATGATTATCGAGTATTACAATGGCATCATATTGATCCTAGTACTAAAACTATGACAATCGGAGCGCAGGCAAGAATAGGCAATTGGGATAGTGTTATGGAAGAAGTTAAAAAATGTATATGTGTATGTGCTAATTGTCACTTTATTTTACACGCCGAAGAAATAGAAGATGAAAACGAACGCGATACATAATCCTCTCCTTTTGTGGCTATTCTACCACGCTTCGCATGAGAGTCAATCAGAGTTTTATCGAATGTTGTAGTAGAGTTGACCGTTATACAACACAGCAAAAGAGTTGCTCAGAGTCACTCTTGTTTCAAGATCTGTGACCACTTTGAAAAACTTCTTATCTAGAATACCCATACTACCACTTCTAAAATGATAGATAGAGGCTTTTCCCTCTACAATACCTCTACGAACGAACGATGGATCAGTATCTGTAATATCGGCCAAGAAATAAACCAAGCTTGCTGGTCCGTTCATTATTTTCTCCTTGTTCTATCATTCTACACCCCAATATCGTCTTGTCAAGAGCGAAATCTTGAGTGTCACTTCTGGCAATTTATGGCTGTTTTAGAAGGATAAGTGTCAGTTCTGGCAACTTGCTGCAAGTCGTTGCTGCGTAAGGAGTTACGACACGTCGGGCTGGCCGCGATCACCCTAAGTCCTTACTGGGTAAGAGTTTAGGCTCGATCTTAGGCTTGTTCTTATTAGGAGAGTCTACTACCTGTTTAATTGCTTCCAGAGTTAAACCCGTAAGAAACTCCTCTAGAATATTTTTGAGATCAGCCGCGAAAATCCATCCACCCATAGTAGACTCTTCCATGTCTGCGAATCCATTATCCCAATCGATATATGGTTCGTACTGTTGAAGATTATCTATTTTTTCGATTAGTTCACCATATATAGTCATTCTATTTCCCTTTCGATATTGTCAATAGCCGCAAGGATATAACTAATCATTCTTTCTTTCGCGGTCAGTCCATTCTCCACCTTGCTATTTGGATCAATAGTGAACTTATCAAGGATTTCTTTTGCCGCTTCGTCAAGCCACTTGTAAGTCATGGTCATTTCTCCTAGTTAATCACCAGAGTAGCATCGGTCAGAGACTCAACCATATGTCCATCCTTAAACTCATCAATATACTGTTTGCCATCTGCTAAGTTGATCGCCTGAAGAGTTCCATAATTACCCCCATGTGGGTGAATCTTAATTGCAATATTACCATCATACCGAAAAACGTGCCCACATGGTAGACTACTGAAAGGAACCATCTTGGGTTTCTCATTCTCTTGAATCTTCATCTTATTCCTCTACGGTTAGTGTGGCGTTAACGGGAAAAATCTCCGTATCATCAACAAGTATTGTTTCCAGTAATTTAGTTTCAAAACAGAAGATTTTTAGCACACCTATCTTCAAATAAGTAAAACTATCGGGGGATAGCTTGAATACCTCGCCAATTTGCAGTCTGTTAAACGAGATATGCTTGGCGTTCCTAGAGTCTACCACCTTAATTTGTCCCATCGTTGTCTCCTTTTCTACAAGTCTACCACGCTATGCGAGAATATCAACTGCGGGCTTCCCCCGCAAGGTGTAAGAATCGTGGCGGGGACGCGACCTCCCCGTAGATTGGCTAAGTACTGATACTGCGTAGCAAACAGTAAGCTATGACTTTCTTCCGTATTGGGATTCGAACCCAAACCCCCC
>Ga0214921_10008447_pt1 | contig 13347 bp, 12 predicted proteins | sample LL1505_MetaG_FD_177992 | JGI IMG/M metagenome (GOLD analysis project Ga0214921, IMG submission 177992) | Freshwater microbial communities from Lake Lanier, Atlanta, Georgia, United States - LL-1505 | ecosystem: Environmental > Aquatic > Freshwater > Lake | place: USA: Georgia | collected... | reverse complement strand
AAAATTGACAAAGCAGTACTGGCTATTAAAACATTTTTGAAGGCAGAGAACTGAGATAAAAATACGGTTAGAGGTAACTTGGTTGATCAGACTTCAAGGTTACCTCTAATTTCTTCCTTTTCAACCGCCTGTTTATTTTCATCCAGCTGAAAAAAGTATTTATATCCTAAGATAATTAAAATTACCCCCGAGGTAATGGCGATATCTGCAATATTGAAAACAGGTTTGAAATGGGGTATGTGTAGCATGTCTACTACTTTTCCTTGCAAGAAACCTGAATAACCCCCATTTTCGGGAAAGATTTCAGCGATCCCCCCATGATAATACGATTCTGAGAAAAGCATTCCATAAAATGCACTATCTAAAATATTTCCTAAAGCTCCTGCCAAAATAAGACTGAAACTTAATAATATTATTGGACTGGCTTTTTCTACAATCAATCGATGAACAAAAAAAATTAGAAATGAAACGGCAATAATCCTGAAAATACTTAATAATAGTTTTCCATATACCCCTTGAAGGGCAAAGCCAAAAGCCATTCCATTATTTTCAACAAAATGAATGGAAATCCATGATAATCCAAATAAAGGAAATTCTTCGCCGTAAGTTAAATGAGTTTTTACCCAAATCTTAAGTCCTTGATCTATAAATAATATCAAAGAAACAATGGCGGCAACCATTAAAAATCGCTTTTTAACAATGGGATCTTGCATTAATCTAAATCTTCTATAATTTCTTCTTCCTCATTACTTGCTGGGTTCTGTATGCTGGCCTTATGTCTGCGAACCAGCGGATTCGCATGATCTTTTTGGAATTGATGCCTGGAACGAACCAAATCAATACAAGTGAAAAGGGCTGTTCTGAATGAACTTGGATCCGCAATATTTTTTCCTGCTATCTCATAAGCTGTGCCATGGTCTGGCGAAGTCCTGACAAAGGGTAAGCCGGCAGTAAAATTTGTTCCATTACCAAAAGAGATTAATTTGAATGGAATTAATCCCTGATCATGGTACATAGCCAGAATAGCATCATATTTTGCATAATTTCCTGAACCGAAAAAGCCGTCTGCTGGAAAAGGTCCGTAAACTAAAAGACCATTCTTTTTGCCTTCTAAAATGGCGGGACTAATGATATCATCTTCCTCACTACCTATCGCTCCTCCGTCACCAGCATGTGGATTTAGTCCTAGAACAGCTATGGTAGGTTTGTCGATGCCAAAATCCTTTTGTAGCGAGGATTCCATTAGATTGATTTTTTTAAGAATCTGTTGCCTGGACAATGATTTTGCTACCTGACTTAACGGAAGATGATTGGTAACCAATCCAACTCGGAGATTATCTTGTATCATAAACATCAAACTTTCAGATTGACCAAAGGCATGAGCAAGATATTCGGTATGTCCTGGAAATCCAAAATTTGAACGTAGCATGGTTTCTTTATTAATAGGAGCCGTGACTAAACCATCAATTTGACCCTCTTTTAACTCCTTAACAGCCCCTGCCAATGACTTATGAGCGTATACACCCCCTTCTTCTGTAATTTGACCCAAATTAATATTTACACTTTCCTGCCAGCAATTAACAACATTTACTGCATTTGAGTGGAACTTTTCACCATTTCTAATTTGTTGAAATGGAAATTCCAGATCTGTAATGTTTTTATGATAAGATAAGACCTTAGCTGAACCATAAATAACTGGGGTACACAATTGCAGAACTCTTTGATCTGACAATGTTTTAATAATAACCTCTAATCCAATACCATTAATATCTCCAATACTAATTCCTATCCTGGGCTTTTCCATGCTTTAATTTTAACATCCCTCAACTGAAAAATTCATCCTGTTTAACAAAGCTACTTATTTTCTCCTAAAGGACAAAGTTATGACTATTCCAAAGGTTAATAATGATAAAATATGACAAATAATGATATTTAGCATTATGTTAATTAATAAAAAAGTTTTAATTTGCGCTGTATTTCGTAAACGTTTTGCCATATGGATAAAATTCTCCCACATCTTTATCAAAAGCCATTTTCCATAATAGTAATCCTTTCGATTCTCACTATAAACAGTTGTCGTAAGGAAAGTCCAGAGATTTTATCAGCCAGACTAACTAAAGATTTCAGCGGAGAAGTAATTCAGGAATGGAATAATCTTTTTTTAGAAATTGAAAGATATGCTCAGGGCCACAGACCTTGTCCTACGCCAAGAACAATGGCTTATATTGGCTTAGCTGTTTATGAAGCTTGTGTAATAGATATGCCAACCTTCAAAAGTTTACGATTCAATTATCCTGGTTTAAGTATTCCAGTACATGAGCCTTTGGTTGATTATCACTATCCAACGGTAATTAATGCAATTTACAGCAGATTATTAACGGATTTCATGTCAAATGTAAAGGGTATTCCAACCGAGAAATTGGCTAAAATTTCAGCTTTATATAACAGACTCAAAAACGAGTACAGGGAGGATGCCTCTGCTGAAAACTTGATAAAATCAGATGAATATGGTATCAAAGTAGCAGAAGCTGTTTTTGAATATGCTAAAACGGATCAGGTTGGACATAATTATCACTTGAATCCATTTAAGAATACGGTTAGTAAATATACTACCAGTTCAAAACCTGGAAGATTCTCACCCACAAATCCAAGTGGACCAGGTTTGTTTCCCGACTTTGGTTATGCTAGAACTTTTGTTATCAATGAAGCTGATAAGTTAACTCCTGCGCCAATAGCATACAGCGAAGAAATTAATTCACCTTATTATGTTCAAGCGGCCGAAGTTTATGCTACTGTTAATAATCCAACTCCTGATCAGCGATGGTTAGCTTTTTTTTGGAGTGATGATTTAACTGGTTTGACTTTCAGCCCTCCTGCGAGATGGCTGGCCATTGCAAATCAGGTTTATGAACTTGAAAATGTAAATTTAGAAACAGCAGTTTTTGCGAATGCGAAATTAGGAATAGCACTGAATGACTGTGTAGTGGCATGCTGGTATTCAAAATATTTTTATGACGTTGAAAGACCTGTTGATTATATTAGAAAAATGATGCGTGCTTCGTGGCAGCCTGCTTTATATAATCCATTGACAAAGGAAACAGGTATCTCACCTAATTTTCCTGCTTATCCTTCCGGTCATTCAACCATGGGTGGTGCTGCTGCTGAAATTTTAACAGATATTTTTGGAAACTATTTTCCAATGACAGATCGTTGTCATGAAGGCAGGGAAGATTTTGAAGGGGGCAAGCCTCGTCAGTTCAATTCTTTTTATGAAATGGCAAATGAAAATGCTATCTCCAGAGTTCCACTGGGTGTGCATTTCAGAATGGATTGTGAACAAGGAGTTAATTTAGGGATTCGGGTTGGTCGCAAAGTAAACCAGTTTTCGTGGAAAAAAGGATAGGTTTTATTCTTTGGCCATAACTTTTACTATTTTACTTATTCCATCATTCAAATAAATTTCTTTGTTGTTAAAGCCGACAATTTTACTTGTATCTTTTATCCCTACAAGTTCTGTAATCTGACCATTATTCGCAATTTCTATAATTTTATCCTCTTTCACTATCCAGATGGTATTTCCAAAAGTTAATATTTTTTGCCATTGGTTGATAGGAATGAACTGGGTAAACTGACCCAATAAATCACATTGAATGATACCCTGGTTAAGATCGAAGAGGAAAAGGTGTGTATCATTAAGTGACATGAAATTTATTACAGGAGGCTGTGAGCAACAAAATATTAAGTCAGTTTTTTGCCTTTCAGACTTTTTATCTCTTTCAATGCTTCCTAATTGGTAGTTAAATTGGTCAAAGAGCCATATCTGATCATTTTTTCCCATGGCAGCAGAACTGATGAATCCCCAGTCTTCTGAATTTAACTGCCATTCTTTTAAAGGGGATAAGGTTCTGTCCAATGAAAGAATTCTTTGTTGATCTGTATAAAAAAGAAGGATTTGCATTGGATTTCTCACATCAATCTGGCTCAGTTTTCCGTCTCGATTATTTATATACTCAAATAACTGGTTTCCTTTTTTATCCCATTTCTTTAAATACTGGTCTTCAGTCAGGGTATATAACTGGTTTAGGTTGTCTATTTTTAATATTTGAATCTTTTCAGAGAGAGAGATGGTTTGTTCAGGCAGAGATTGACCCTTTAATAAATAAGAAACAAGAAAAATGAATGACAAAAGATTAAGAGTTTTCATATATCTTTCCCTGATTATTTTCAAAAAAGTGATATTGAATATCTGTTCCGTCCCAGAGACAATAACTAAAGTTTTTCATCCAGTCGCCTAAATTAATATATCGACTTTTTTTATTTGAAAGGGTAATGTTTAAAGGTAAATGCCTGTGACCAAAAATAAAATAATCTATATTTTCAAGCCTAAGTTTTTCTTCGCAGAATTGCACTAACCATTCCTTTTCAATCCCCATAAAATGCTCAGGTTCAGCATTATGTTTTCTGCTTAAAGAGGAAAAAAAATTGGCTATTGCTAATCCGCTATTTGGGTGTATCCTGCCGTAAGCCCATTGTGCCAGAGGGTTTGTAAATATTTTTTTCATCATTTTATAACCATAATCGCCTGGGCCCAGTCCATCACCATGACCTAACAAAATTTTTTTTCCTCCCCATTCCTTTTTGACTACTTTTTTATGCACTGTGATACCCAGTTCTTCCTCAAGATATCCAAACATCCACAAATCATGATTACCTGTAAAGACAGTGACAGGTATCCCTTCATCGACCAATTCTGCCAGGCATCCCAACATGCGGGTAAATCCTTTTGGAATAACCTTTTTATATTCGAACCAGCATTCAAAAATATCACCCAGTAAGTATAATTCTGAGGCATTTGGTCTGACTACCTGATTCAGCCATCGGACAATTTTCTTCTCTCTTTGCAGACTTTCTTCAAATGTGCCTGCACCTAAATGAAAATCTGATGCGAAATAAATGAATTTTCTTGCTTCCATAAATCAAAATTAATAAATTACCCTTTAATGAAAGAAGAGCTGTTTGTTACAGCATAAATTAAACGAAATGAATATTGACTTATCTGGAAAAAATGCTTTTGTTTTTGGTGCCAGCAAAGGAATTGGAAGAGCTATTGCTTTTTCTTTGGCCTCACTTGGCGCAAATGTTACTTTAGCCGCCCGTTCAGCTGATAAATTAGCAGCGATTAGTCTTGATTTGAATAATATAAATATTTCAGCTGATCAGGATCACGATTATCTTGTCGTTGATGGGAATGATGCGGCAGATGTAAAACGAAAGCTACAGGTATTATTGGATAGGAAAACCTACCATATCTTAATTAATAATACGGGTGGTCCGCCCGCGGGTCCAATTTTGAATGCAGACTGGGATGCGTTTCAGCAGGCATTCCAAATGCATTTACATTGTAGCCATCTTGCAGTACAATTGATGACTGAAAAAATGAAAAATGAGGGGTATGGAAGAATCATAAATATTATCAGTACTTCTGTGCGTATGCCCATAGATGGACTTGGAGTTTCTAATACAACAAGGGCTGCAATGGCTTCCTGGGCTAAAACGCTTGCAAGCGAACTTGGGGCTTTTGGTATTACCGTAAATAATATTTTACCCGGATTTACTGCCACTGAAAGACTGGATACTCTAATGGAAGTTTGGGCAAGACAAAATGGTATTTCTAAAGAAGAACAAATAAAGCAAAGCAAGGCAACTATCCCCATGAAACGTTTTGGTTCACCCGAAGAAATTGCAGATGTTGCCGCCTTTTTAGCAAGCCCAGCTGCTTCTTACATAACGGGAACAAGTATCATTGTAGATGGAGGGCGTACTAAAAGTCTTTAATAGGAAGAATCTTTTGAAGGATTTAAATCGAAATAAGCACGAATCAAATTTGTTTTGTGTTCTCCACATAATTTAATGAGTACCTGTTTCTCGGCTTCTGCTATTTTTCTTACAGAACCTAAAGAACTTAATAAGAGTTCAATCGTCTTTTCGCCTATGCCTTGGATATTTTCCAGTTCTGACTGAATAAAATTTTTCGATCTAACGGTTCTATGAAAAGTAATGGCAAATCTGTGTGCTTCATTTCGGGCTTGTTGGATTAACTTTAAAGATTCCGATTTTTTATTGATATATAATGGAATGCTGTCACCTGGGAAGAAAATTTCTTCCAATCTTTTTGCAATACCAATGACAGTCATTTTTCCATTTAAACCAAGAAGAGTAATACTTTTCATCGCTGCTGCCAACTGACCTTTGCCACCATCAATAATGACCAAATGGGGTAAATCTTTATTTTCCTCCATAATTCTTTTGTACCTTCGATAAACAACTTCTTCCATACTGGCGAAATCATTTGGACCCTCCACAGTTTTTACATGAAAATGTCGGTAATCTTTTTTTGAAGGTTTAGCATTTTTAAAGACAACGCACGAAGAAACGGGATTTGTCCCTTGAATATTTGAATTGTCAAAACAATCTATATGCAAAGGGATTACAGGCATATTTAAGTCTTTCTGTAATTGTTTTAAGATTCTTTCAGCAGGAGTTTGGCGTTTTTCCTTGCTTATTAGTTCTTTCTTTTTTTGCAGTTTGTAATAGGTTACATTGCGCTCCGATAATTCCAGTAACTTCTTTTTATCGCCAATTTGTGGAATGGTATTTTTTAAATTTGGCTCCGAAAGAACGACAGGAATAGCGGTGATTATTTCAGGTGCAATACTATTAAACCGATCTCTGATGATAGGAATGGCCAAGGAGAGTAAATCCTCTGGATCTTCTTCTTCTAGTTGAAGATTTAACTCCTGTGTATGAGCTTGAATAATAGCACCATTAACTACTCTTAAATAATTTATGTAAGCTTCTTTTTCATCTGTTAAAATGGTAAAAACATCTACATCTCTAATGGTATGGCTAACCACGGTCGATTTTGCCTGATAGTCTTCAAAAGCAACCAGTTTTTCTTTAATGGCTTGTGCTTTTTCAAAAGCCAGGTCTTCAGCATACTGATTCATTAATTTTCTAAAATGCTGTAAGACAGAACTGAAATGACCTTTTAGTATATTTTTAACTTGTTCAATTTTCTCATTGTACGCGAGCTCAGATTCTAAGGCAGCACAAGGTCCCATGCAATTTTTAATATGATATTCAAGGCAAAGTTTTATTTTTCCCTCTTTAATATTTTCTTCACTTAGATTAAAAACACAAGTTCTTAATGGAAATAATTGCCGGATTAATTCTAAAATAATTTTTAATCTACCTTTTGAAGTGTAAGGTCCAAAATAAACAGAACCATCTCTTATAACTCTCCGCGTTATCAGAATTCTGGGGAATCGTTCATTTTTAATACAAATATATGAATAGGATTTATCGTCTTTAAGTGAAACGTTATATCTTGGTTGATGTTCTTTTATAAGCGCACTTTCTAAAAGTAAGGCATCTGTTTCAGATTCGACTACAGTAAAGTTAATAAAATCGGCATTTTTAACCATTAATCGGGTGCGAAAAAGCCTGTCACGTCTTTCACCAAAATAGGAAGATATCCTATTTTTCAAATTTTTGGCCTTGCCAACATAAAGTATGGTTCCATCTTGTTTGCAAAACCGGTAAACACCAGGTGTTTTAGGAATGGTATCCGCCAATTCCCGATATTCCTCCGTTGTCATAATAATTTTAGGCTATGCAATCAACGTATCATTTAAAAAATCAATTTCTACCAGTTCGCATAATATATGCCCGACCAACATGTGACATTCCTGTATTCTTGGGGTATCAGAAGAAGGAGCCTTAAACAAAAAATCGCTTAATGAATCCATTTTACAGCTATTTTGTCCCGTAAAGCCTATGGTAAGAATATTTCGATTACGGGCATATTCGAAGGCATTAATTACATTTTGAGAATTGCCAGATGTTGAAAGTCCTACTAATATATCACCTTCTTTACCTTTTGCAGTTAGCAAACGTGAAAATACTTTTTCGTAGCCATAGTCATTGGCAACAGCTGTAAGAAAAGCATTATCGGCACTTAAAGCTTCTGCATTCAGTGGTTTTCTGTCAAAATAGTATCTTCCAGAAAGTTCAGCGGCCAGATGCATTGCATCTACAGCACTTCCACCATTTCCACAAAACATAATTTTATTTCCACTACGAAGTGCATGTATCATTTTCCTGGCAATCTCACTCATTAGAACGGCAAGTTCCGGATTATTTAAAAGCGCTTGTTTCGTTTCAACAGACTCTTTAAATCTTTTGGTAATAATTTCCTGCATGATTGTATTAGTAGGTAAACCAATGTAAAAGTCCTCAAAAGTACATAAAATAGATTATTTTTGAGGTTGAACAATAATTTAGGGTGTGAAAATAATTTTGGTCGGCACTGCTCATCCCTTCAGAGGTGGACTAGCTTCATTTAATGAAAGGTTAATGAGCCAATTTCAACAGGAAGGTCATGATGTATTGATTCTAAACTTTACTTTGCAATATCCTTCCTTTTTATTTCCTGGCAAAACCCAGTTTAGCGATAGTCCAGCACCTGAAAATCTTAAAATAGTGCGCCAGGTGAACGCTATTAATCCTTTTTCTTGGATAAAAAATGGATTATTCCTCCTGTCACAAAAACCTGATATTATCCTTTTTAAATACTGGCTTCCGTTTATGGCACCTTGTTTTGGTGTCATTTCCATGATTGCAGGTTTTAGGAAATCGATTAAGAGACTTGCTATTCTGGATAATATTATTCCTCATGAAAAAAGATTTTTAGATACCTTTCTTACTACATTCTTTGTCTCACAAATAGATGGTTTTTTAGCAATGAGCCAATCTGTGGCTTTAGATTTGAAAAAATTTACCCTTAAAAAGAAGTGTATTTTAAGCCCTCATCCTTTATTTGATAATTTTGGCCCTCCAATTGATAAAATGGCGGCAAGGAACCATTTTGGCTTAGGTGAAAATCATAAAGTACTTCTCTTTTTTGGATTTATCAGACCATATAAAGGTCTTGATTTGTTGCTCGAAGCTTTAGCAGCATTAAAAACAGATGATTTAAAACTAATTATAGCAGGGGAATTCTATACAGATGAAAAACCTTATTTTGAAATGGCAGAGCGACTGGGAATAGGTGATAAACTGATTTGGAAAAATCATTTTATCTCAAATGAAGAGGTTGGTATCTATTTTTGTGCTGCCGATCTGGTAGTTCAACCCTATAAACATGCTACTCAGAGTGGTGTTACCCAAATAGCTTATCATTTTGAAAAACCTATGATTGTAACCGATGTGGGTGGATTGTCAGAAATAGTCCCTGATGGTATTTCGGGTTATCTTGTATCCCCTGATAGTTCTGAAATTGCTAAAAAAATAGCTTATTATTTTGAAAATCCAGCGCAGAGTGAGATATTAATAAAGGGATTGCTTCAGGAAAAAAAGAAATATCTTTGGTCAGTAATGACCAGGAATTTAATTGACTTATCTCTAAATAATTAGATATGATGGTTCGGTGTAAAGCACCTTTACGAATTGGCCTGGCTGGTGGAGGAACAGATGTGAGTCCTTATACGGATCAATTTGGAGGAGCTATTTTAAACGCTACAGTCAGTTTGTTTGCATATGCTTTTTTCAAATTAAGAACAGATCAAAAGGTTTTTATACGAGCAATGGACAGACAAGAGGAAGTGAAAATGGAGGTGAGTTCCTTTCTAACACTGGATGGAAAACTTGATTTAGCAAAAGGAGTGTTTAATCGTCTCGTAAAAGATTTTGACATACCTGTAAAAGGTTTTGAGCTGACCACTTATGTTGATGCTCCTCCAGGTTCTGGTTTGGGTTCTTCTTCCACTTTAGTGGTAGCAATTTTGGGCGCATTTACGGAGGCATTTAAATTACCACTTGGAGAATATGATATTGCCCATCTGGCTTACTCCATTGAACGTGAGGATCTTGGTATGGCTGGAGGAAGACAGGATCAATATGCCGCAACTTTTGGCGGATTTAATTTCATGGAATTTGGAGCAAACGATAAAGTGATTGTAAACCCCTTGAGGATAAAGGAAAAAGTACTTTTTGAACTTGAGAATAATCTGGTTTTATTTTTTACTGAAACATCAAGACTTTCCTCTTCCATCATTCAAAAACAGCAAGAAAACGTTAATAACAAGGTTTTATCTTCTATAGATGCTATGCACCATTTAAAAGAGCAGGCCATATTGATGAAAGAAGCATTACTGAAAGGAGAAGTAAATCAGGTAGGGGAAATTCTTCATTTTGGGTGGCAACAAAAGAAGGCTATGGCCCAGGGAATTACCAATGATTCTATTGACCAGTATTATGAAACTGCTATGAAAGCAGGTGCTACAGGTGGTAAGATTTCAGGAGCCGGAGGAGGCGGCTTTATGATTTTCTATGCACCCGAAAATTATAAATTTCAAGTTATCAAATCTTTAGAACGTATTGGAGGAAAGGTATTACCTTATCAGTTTGTTCAATACGGTATGGTAAGCTGGGCATTATGACAAATGGTTACTTATTAGGCTTTATAGGCGTTTATTTATTTGGAACCGTTCTGATAGGTTGGTGGGCTTCCAAGAAAGTGAAAACAACTAAGGATTTTGTGATTGCTGGTCGACGCTTGCCAACAAGTTTGGCTGCTTGTGCTTTATTTGCTACCTGGTTTGGTTCTGAAACTATTTTAGGAGCACCCGCAGAGTTTGCAGAAAAAGGTGTTTTAGGGGTTATTGAAGATCCCTTTGGTGCAGCACTTTGTCTTGTTCTTGTAGGGTCAATATATGCAAGGCCTTTATATAAACTAAATATTCTTACTTTTAATGATTTCTTTAAAATGAGATTTGGCAGAACAGCTGAAATTACTTCTGCCATTTTTATGATTCCTTCCTATTTTGGTTGGATAGCCGCTCAGCTGGTAGCTTTAGCTATAGTATTGAAGACCATCATCGGTATTCCACTCATATATGGGATTGTTTTGTGTACCATTGTCGTTGTTTTTTACACATATTTTGGAGGTATGTGGGCAGTATCAATAACCGATGCGGTTCAATCTATTATGATAATCATAGGTTTGTTACTTTTGGCATTCACTTTAGCAAACCAGGCAGGTGGCGTAAAGATGGTTTTGGATGCCCAACCCGAGGGATTTTTTCAGTTTTTACCTGAGGCAAAACCAATGGCAGTAATGGAATATTTTGCTGCCTGGATTACTATCGGATTAGGATCAATACCACAACAAGATGTATTTCAGAGGGTTATGGCTGCAAATTCTGAAAATACAGCAGTTAGATCTGGGATAATTGCAGGATTAATGTATGTTACTATAGGGTTAATCCCTTTATTTATCGGACTTAGTGCAAACTATTTATATCCAACTGAGAATCCAGCTGATACTCAAATGATTATTCCAGTTATTGTTTTAAAACATGGCTCATTGTTTTTGCAAATTTTATTTTTTGGAGCACTTTTATCAGCTATTTTGAGCACTACTTCTGGGGCGATTTTAGCACCTGCAACGGTATTGGGAGAGAATTTATTAAAACCCATGCTAAAAAATAAAACGGATAAAGTAATGCTTCATACCATGAGGCTTTCCGTGGTGGGAGTTGCCATTTGCGCTGCATTTCTGGCATCAAGCAAATCAAATATTTATGAATTGGTAGGACTTTCTTCTGCATTAAGTCTTGTTTCTTTATTTTCTCCATTAACTGCAGGACTATTTTGGAAATCGACTTCCAGCATTGGAGCAATATTAAGTATGATTAGTGGTATGATAGCATGGATATTTGCGGAATTTGTCATTCAAATACCCATTCCTGGTATTCTTATCGGGAGTGGCATAAGTCTTTTATTTCTGATAATTGGTAGTCTCTTATTTCCAGATGAGAGTTATAAAGCGTTTTTAAAAAATTCCGAGCAAGGTACTATTTAGAATTAAAGCTTGATATTGAAGCAGCTAGTTTTTGAATATCTTCTGATAAATGGAGGGCACTCAAAACAATTCTTGTGACTGGAGCATCTTTAGCTGTCGGATATGGAAAATGAGAGACAAAAATTTGATTTTGGAATAAATGACTGGAAAGGTCTGGTGATTTTGAAAAATGAACGGGATAACCAGGTACACTCCTCAAAATATGATTTTTTTTCCCAGTCAGATTTTCAAAATGACTTATATTTTGATTTAAAAGAGTACGCAGATTTTTATAATGAGTTTGTAACTGAATCCAGGTATCCAAATGAGCAGGTGAAGCTGGAGAAGCCCCGCCGAAATGAGGGCTGTTCCAAATTTCATTTATCCAATATCTATTTCCTGCAATAATTCCTGCCGGTATACCCATTCCTTTTCCCATACTTCCAATGATAAGGCCCTGGACTTGGTCAGGAAGTTGGAGAGAGGGCAAAATACCTTTTCCTTCTTTTCCCCATATACCCAGGGTGTGTGATTCGTCTAAAACCAGGACAAGATCTCTTTTATTACCCAGAAGTTGTAGCCAGCTAAAATCATATTGCAAAACCTGCAGAGAATCAATCGCATTGCTGTACATAAAAAGCGGAGGACCTGGCTGGTGACTTTTTGAAATACAGGTTTCTTCCCATTCTTTCCTGGTAGAAAATTTTTTAGGTATTTCTAACCATAATGCGGGATGTGTGTCTGGAGAAAAGATTAATTCACCTTTTGCATTAAATACCCGATATGCCAGAATTCCTGCCAGGGTACCTGATGAAACAGTCAATGCAGCATCTTGATTAAGGTATCTTGCCAGGACTTCCTCTGTTTCTTCATATACAGATAGTCGCATGGAGCCAACTCTGGAGCTTCCAAAATTATTGCCGTATTGACTTAAAGAAGAGGCTAATTTTTCATGAAAAATGGGGTCATTAGCAATACCCAGATAGCTGGTTCCACTAAAATATAAGTAAGCAGAGCCTTCTAAAAACATCCATCTGCCTGGTTGATGACTCAGGGAATAAATCATAGTTTGTATTTTTTAGCCTGGATGTATTTTAAATAAGTTTAGCGCCAATGCCATTTCTTTGAGGAAAAACAACGTTTCCATATTTTATAAGCACCCCTTCAGCAGGATCATTGGCGAGTAATAGGGCTCCGTCCATATCAACATAATCTAATAAAGGTAATAAATGAGCTATAGCAGTTATACCCACAGATGATTCGGTCATACAGCCAACCATAACTTTCATATTTAAATTTTTGGCCTCCTGAATCATTCTAAGCGCTGGCGTAAGACCACCGCATTTCATTAATTTAATGTTAACGCCATGAAAGTATCCAGAGCAACGACTTATATCCTCTTCTTTTTGGCAACTTTCGTCGGCAATAACAGGTAAGACACATTT
>Ga0214921_10008446_pt1 | contig 13347 bp, 11 predicted proteins | sample LL1505_MetaG_FD_177992 | JGI IMG/M metagenome (GOLD analysis project Ga0214921, IMG submission 177992) | Freshwater microbial communities from Lake Lanier, Atlanta, Georgia, United States - LL-1505 | ecosystem: Environmental > Aquatic > Freshwater > Lake | place: USA: Georgia | collected... | reverse complement strand
AACCGTAGTAAGAAAGATTTGCCAATCAACTCGATTACTTCATCGGCGAACTGATCGGAGTAACCCGCTAAACCAGCTTGAAGCCTCAAAGTATTTCGAACATCAAACATTGGAGAATCAAAGATCGCTGCTTTGACTACTGAAATGTCGCTTGCTCTTTTCAAGTACTGGCCACAAATCATTCCACCAAGAGACCAACCGAACAATATGACCTCTCTAGCGCCATTAGCTTTTGCGTAGGAAACAGCCTGGTCGACTAACTCCCACTCAGTAATACCTAAAGTTGATTTGTGTTTACCTAACCCCGCTGGCAACGGATCTGTCTTGTGCGAAATAGCCATTTGTGAAAAGCCTAAGGAGTCGAACAGAGGGAAGTTTCTCAGTGTTTCGCCTATAAGCGTTTTGCGACCGTGTACGTGGATAACCCACCTGTGGCTATCACCTTTTGTCAAAAGAGCTTTCGTTCCATCAAACATCCGAATTCGGTCGTAGTTATTGATCCCAAAATGCTCTGGAGTTTCACCTAACCATCCAGATAGCCAAGCCCCTTTTGTTGGAATTGGGTCCTTGCCGAATGTTTTTAGAACTTTGAACCAGCGACCTTCAGGCCTAACCTCCGACAACTCAACAACGCAGTGACCCTTACGAGAGTTCCAGAACAATGACTGAATCCCTGGACCCTGTGTGTCAGCGTTATCAGGTAGGAGTACAAAAGTTGTGTTGTCTCTTTGCTCTGATTTGAGGATTGAAAACTCCCCTTTAACCTTTGGAGTGAGCCACAGCAGGCGAAACATTGCTATGTATCTAGCGATGAACCGTTTCACTGAGCCTCCTGTAGCGGCGTGGCAGGACTCTCTGGGCCCTCTTCGCATTTAGCCTAGAACAGATGGCTCTATTTGAATTCACTAACGAGGTCCCAGCACAGTTTGCTGCAGCGACTATGGGAATCAACGCTGACCTTATGAGACCTGAATTGGAAACCCATCAAATACCCGCACCGGAGAAGATTGCCCCAAATGCATTAGCCTTTTCAACTCATAAGCCAAATCCAGCTGAAACCCCAAACAACAGAGCCGCCGGACGCATTGTGTTTCTCCATGATCCAGAAGAGTTTGAAACCTGGGGCTCAAACATGAGAGTAATCGCCTACGGCAAATCACCTCTTGAAACAGATGTTGCCGACCAAGGCGACTACGCCCAATACTGGTGGGGAACCCTTGAGCTTGCACTAAAGACCCATGGCGCCAGATACATCAACGGTGCTGGAACAATCACCAAGATGATCTCAACTGGCGTTGGTTCTCTAGAAGGAGAACTAGTGCACAGCGAAGTTGAGCTAAGAGCTTCGTGGTCTCCAGTCGATGATGATTTAGCTCCACACTTTGCGGCTTGGCAGAATTTAATCGCTGAAATGGCAGGTTTTCACGTAGGTGGTCAAGACGTAGTCAGGATTGAGACTGCAAGTTGACAGATGAAACTACTGAAGTAGTTGCAGAAGTTCAGGTCACACCTCTAACTGCCTCTCGTCTCCCCTATCACCTTGTTGAAAACGACGACGGTCTTTCCGAAGCCCTGACGGTTATCCAGAGTTCAACAGAACCCTTGGCTTTGGATGCTGAAAGAGCAAGTGGGTTTAGGTACGGACAACGTGCATACCTAATACAAGTAGGGGTAGCTGGAAAAGCAATATATCTAATCGACCCAGTTGCCCAATACGAAAACGCACTTTGGGCTAAATTGATTGAGATACTTTCGGCTCGACCTTGGATCATTCACGCCGCAAGCCAAGACATTCCATGTCTAGCCGAACTAGGTATAAAGCCATCCAAGATTCTGGATACCGAGTTAGGTTCAAGAATTCTAGGGCTGCCAAGAGTCTCCCTAGGCACAATCACCGAACACTACCTTGCACTGAAGCTAGCCAAAGAGCATTCCGCGGTTGATTGGAGTGAGCGCCCACTCAGAAAAGAATGGTTGGAATATGCCGCTCTGGATGTTGACGTATTACATGAGCTCTGGAATTATGTTGAAGCTGATCTTGTGTCTAATAACAAGTACGACATTGCAACCGAAGAATTCGAGTTTCTAACCATTCCCCAGAACAAAGCTCCGAAGTTGGACCGTTGGAGATCCATAACTGGGCTTCACGAGATTAAGGATGCTCGCTCTCTTACGATTGCGAAACACATGTGGGAAGCCCGAGAGCAACTTGCCATGGACCGAGATTACGCACCTGGAAGACTTATTCCGGATGCAGCGATTGTTGCGGCGGTGAAAGCACTACCAAAGAGCAAGTCAGAACTATCTTCACTTAGGTCATTCACCGGAAAAGCCAGTAGAACCTTTCTAGACACCTGGTGGGATGCATACACCAGGGGGACAAGCACCAAAGATCTAGTTGAACTAAGAATCAAATCCACGGGGATTCCTAACCATAGGAATTGGCCTCAGAAGTTTCCAGAGGCAAACGCAAGATTGGTTGCAGCGAAAGCTGTGATATCCGAGCTATCCACCAACATGAACATGCCACCAGAGAACATTCTCAGCCCGGATACTATGCGAGCCATTTGCTTTGAACCACCAACAGAACTAACCGTTAGTTCAGTAAGTGATTTTCTAAGAGCCAAGCAGGCGCGCACTTGGCAGATTGAAGCAATTGCTAAACGATTTGTTGAAGCTCTGGCTATTACAACTGTTGCTGAGACTTCTTCGGAGTAATCTCTTCGATTGGTTTCGCATGCGGGACTCTCGCACCGACTACCTGCGCGACAATCTCTTGAGCAATGCTCTGGGCGGTTAGCCCAACTCGATCCATAATCTCCGCCCTTGAGGCGTGCTCAAGGAACTCATCTGGTAGCCCAAGTTCGTTGAGTGCGGTATCAATCTGAGCCGCTCGTAGGTCCTGTCTAATGCGAGTTCCGATACCGCCAACACGAACACCATCTTCAAGTGTTACTACAAGTCTGTGCTTCGCGGCTAGATCTAAAACACTCTCTCGAACTGGAACAACCCAACGGGGATCAATAACAGTAGCTCCGATACCCTGTGCTGCAAGAAGCTCGGCAACTCTTAGCGCAACAGGTGCCATCGCTCCAACAGAAACTATCAAAACATCCTTGCTTGGAGCTTCTGACAGAACGTCGACTCCATCCTTTAGTCTGCGCAGAGAAGAAATCTCGTCCGGAGCAGAACCCTTTGGGAAACGCAAAACCGTTGGACGGTCATTTATAGCGATCGCTTCCCCAAGTTCTTCTCTTAGCGTGGTTGCATCTCGCGGAGCAGCTATCTCGATACCAGGCACAATCTGTAGCAGGGCTAGATCCCACATGCCGTGGTGGCTAGCTCCATCCGGACCTGTGACACCAGCGCGGTCCAATACAAAAGTAACTCCTGCATTGTGAAGAGCTACGTCCATTAGCACTTGGTCAAAGGCCCTGTTCATGAAAGTTGCATAGATAGCAACAACTGGGTGGAGACCGCCGAATGCTAGACCTGCAGAAGAAGTCACAGCGTGCTGTTCTGCAATTCCAACATCGAAAACTCTGGACGGGTACTTGTCTGCAAACTTCTTCAAGCCCACTGGTATCAACATTGCACCAGTGATACCAACAATACTTTCGTTCTTATCGGCTAGGGAAACAATCTCGTCAGAGAAAACGGAAGTCCAGGAAGGACCGCTCTTTGTTTCAAGAGATTTACCAGTCAGTGGGTCAATCTGCCCGACGGCGTGGAACTGATCTTCTGTGTCTTCCTCAGCAAGGGTGAATCCTCTACCCTTCTGCGTGATTGCATGCACAATCACAGGTGCCCCAAACTTCTCGGCCTGTCTTAGAGCCTGTTCCATAGCTTCGACATCATGGCCGTCGATTGGACCGATGTACTTGATGTCTAGGTTTGGAAACATGCTCTTTGGAGCGAATGTTCCAAGTAGGCCTTTACCTGCTCCACGAACAGTTGAAAATAGCAATCTGCCGGGCACACCAAATCTTGAGAAGAACTTCCTTGAGCTTCGATACATCTTTCGATACATCGGTTCAGTTCGAACTTCATTCAGGTATCTAGCAAGACCACCGATTGTGGGTGCATAAGAACGTCCGTTGTCGTTTACTACGATGATGAGCTTGCGGTCGTTATCGTCAGTGATGTTGTTCAATGCTTCCCAAGCCATACCACCGGTTAGCGCTCCGTCACCGATAACAGCAACCACCGCTCGGTCACCTTGTCCAGTTAGCTTGTATGCGCGAGAGATTCCATCAGCCCAAGAAAGTGAAGACGAGGCGTGAGAGGACTCGACCACGTCATGCTCTGATTCAGAACGCTGTGGGTAACCAGCTATGCCACCTTTTGTACGAATGTTTGATAGATCGGTTCTACCTGTAACAAGCTTGTGTACATAACTCTGGTGACCAGTGTCAAAGATGATTCGGTCATTAGGTGAATCAAACACTCTGTGGATTGCAAGGGTAAGTTCAACAACGCCAAGGTTAGGACCAAGGTGTCCACCAGTTGACGTGATTGTCTTTACTAAATACTCACGGATCTCTTGAGCGAGTGAAGACATCTCAGAATCAGTTAGGTTCTTGAGGTCACTCGGTTTGGTGATTCCGTTGAGGATAGACATTTAGTAGTTAGCCAACCAAACTTCTTAGAACATACTGGAGGATTCCACCGTGGCGGAAGTAATCAGCTTCTCCTGGTGTGTCAATTCTCAAGACAGCTTCGAACGTTACTGAAGCTTTTCCAGCAGCAGAGTGTGCTGTTGGAACTGCAGTTACCTTCAATGTCTTTGGAGTGTGTCCATTATTTAGTTCAGTTACACCTTCGATGTGGAACTCTTCTGTTCCATCTAGACCAAGAGAAGTTGCAGTCTCACCTGCTGGGAACTGAAGAGGCAAAACACCCATTCCAATAAGGTTGCTGCGGTGAATTCTCTCGAAGCTCTCAGCAATAACAGCTTTAACTCCAAGAAGTGCTGTTCCCTTAGCGGCCCAGTCTCGAGAAGACCCTGAGCCGTATTCCTTACCAGCAAGAATCACTAGCGGAATACTCTGTTCTTGATAGTTACTTGAAGCATCGTAAATGAATGCCTGCGGACCTGACTCTTGAGTGAAATCTCTGGTGTAACCACCTTCGATGTTCTCAAGTAGTTGGTTACGCAGTCTGATGTTTGCGAAGGTTCCACGAATCATGACTTCGTGATTTCCACGACGAGAACCGTATGAATTGAAGTCGACTCTTGAAACACCGTGTTCGGTCAAATACTTACCTGCAGGTGAATCAGCTTTGATAGAACCTGCTGGAGAGATGTGGTCAGTTGTTACTGAGTCACCCAGTGTTGCAAGAACTCTCGCGCCAGCAACGTCAACGACCGGCTTGGTCTCCATAGTCATGCCATCGAAGTATGGCGGCTTTCTGACATAGGTGCTCTTTGGATCCCAGCTGAAAGTATCTCCAGTTGGTGTTGGCAGTGACTTCCAACGAGAGTCACCATCGAAAACCCCGGCGTACTGTCTAGTGAACATATCTGAGTGGATAGTTTCATCGATAGTCTTCTGAACTTCTTCTGGAGTTGGCCAGATGTCACTCAAGAAAACTTCATTGCCTGAAGAGTCAGTTCCTAGAGCTTCAGTTTCAAAATCGAAGTCCATAGTTCCAGCAAGGGCATATGCAACTACGAGTGGTGGTGAAGCTAGGTAGTTCATCTTCACATCAGGGTTGATACGTCCTTCAAAGTTTCTGTTACCTGAGAGAACAGCCGTAACAGCCAAATCGTTTTCGTTGATGGCAGCTGAGATATCTGGATCCAGGGGACCTGAGTTACCGATACAGGTTGTGCAGCCGTAGCCAACTAGATCGAAACCAAGTCCGTTGAGATCTGCAGTTAGTCCAGCCTTGTCGAAGTATTCGGTGACAACCTTTGAACCAGGTGCAAGAGATGTCTTGACCCAAGGCTTGCTCTTTAGACCCTTAGCAACAGCCTTACGAGCCAACAGACCTGCAGCCATCATTACTGAAGGGTTTGAAGTGTTTGTGCAAGAAGTGATTGAAGCAATAGCGACAACACCGTTATCGATTGAATAGTCAGCGCCAGCAACTGCAGCGGGCTTTGACTTCTCAGAACTGTATGTTGCGATGTCTGAATTGTAGTGCTCTTTTGCCTTGTGCAATTCAATGCGATCTTGAGGACGCTTAGGGCCCGCGATTGATGGAACAACAGTGCCTAGATCTAGTTCTAGGTACTCGCTGTATTTAGCTTCGTTGTTTTCGTCATGCCAAAGACCCTGAAGCTTGCTGTACTTTTCAACGAGAGCGATTGACTCTTCTGAGCGTCCAGTGCCACGAAGGTAATCGATTGTGACCTGGTCGATTGGGAAGATAGCAACAGTTGAACCGAACTCAGGGCTCATGTTTCCGATGGTTGCACGGTTAGCTAGTGGAACAGATGCAACTCCAGCTCCATAGAACTCGACGAACTTTCCAACAACTCCGTGCTTACGTAGCTTCTCAGTAATAGTTAGAACCACGTCAGTTGCAGTTGCACCTACTGGAATAGATCCAGTTAGCTTGAATCCAACAACCTTAGGAATAAGCATTGAGACAGGCTGGCCAAGCATTGCAGCCTCGGCCTCAATTCCACCAACACCCCAACCAAGCACACCTAGACCATTGACCATTGTTGTGTGAGAGTCAGTACCAACACAGCTATCTGGGTAAGCCACTAGTTCGCCGTTGACTTCACGAGTCATTACGGTTCTAGCCAAGTATTCGATGTTGACCTGGTGAACGATACCGGTGCCTGGAGGAACCACCTTGAAATCGTTGAATGCACCCTGGCCCCAGCGAAGGAACTGGTAGCGCTCACCGTTGCGCTCGTATTCGAACTCGACGTTTCTCTCGAACGCGTCAGCACTTCCAGCTACGTCAATCACAACTGAGTGGTCAATAACTAGCTCTGCTGGAGCAAGTGGGTTTACCTTGGTTGGGTCTCCTCCAAGATCTGCAACAGCTTCACGCATAGTTGCAAGGTCAACGATGCACGGAACACCTGTGAAGTCCTGCATGATTACTCTGGCTGGGCTGAACTGAATCTCAGTGTCAGGTTCTGCAGTTGGATCCCAGTTAGCAATTGCCTTGATGTGATCTGCAGTAATGTTGGCACCGTCTTCGGTGCGAAGTAGGTTCTCCAGAAGAATCTTCAAGGAGTAAGGAAGAGGGTTGTTTAGGACACTGTCCAGTCTGTAGATGCGGTACGACTTACCGTTGACATCCAAAATGGAACTTGATTTGAAACTATCTATCTTGGACAAAGCCAACTCCTATGGGCATAACTGAATTCTCTTAGTCCAAATTACCATCTAGTTCGTCCTTGACCACGCCTCTGAGCAGAAGCCATGAGATCCAAATCATCGTGAGATAGAACGGGAGACCCAAAACAATCTTCACAAAACCAAGAGTAACCACATCTCCTGCTAGGTATAGAGGGACCTCGACGATAAGCCTGGTGGCGAATAAACCCACCCAAAGCAGAGTTACGAGGTCAAAAAAGCGCACCTTTCTGCGGTCCTTTCGCCACGAAAGTCCCTGGTTTGTCAGGAAGCCCATAAGCACACCAATTAGCGGAAAGCGGACGATTACGCTGAGCAGCAGGACCGAACCGTAAGCTGCATTGATCCAGAAATCCTTGAGATAGAAATCCCCTGCTTGACCTCCAGGACGAAGTGTTAGCCAGATGGCCAGCCCAACACCTACGAGAGATCCAACTAGCTGAGTCCAAGGTCGCTTCAGGACGAAGTGCCTAATTGTTAGAGCCAAAACAGCCACCCCAACGACGGATGCTGCTATCACAACATCTCGGGTGATGGTGAAAGTTAGAACATAGAGGAAGCCAGGCAATGTTGTTTCGACGAGGCCTTGAACACCACCGACGCTCCCAAGAAGGCTCTTAGCATCTAGTTGGTAACCGTCGTCTGTCTTACGAAGACCATACTTCGCCGCCTGACTGGATTTCTTTTCTTCTGACACTAGTTAGCCTTAGGAACGATGGCACCTTCGGGAAGCGAAAGCGGGAGCAATTCTCTTGGTGGAAGTGGAACTTGCCCTCGGCGTATAACGATGCTTCTAAACACTCCCTCAAGTTCGTTCTTTGGCTCTAGTTCTGAGACTGCAGAACCCGAGATCACACCTCTAAGCAACCATCTGTCACCGGATAAACCAAACATTCGCACTGGCTTTAGTTCGTCCTGACTGATTGGAATGTGAGCGTAAATCTCAGTTCCAAAGGGCCCCAAGTGTCTCTCGATGGAGATACCTTGAGACTCAAGGTTTGCAGTGATGTCTCCCAGGACTTCGTCCCACAGAGATTCACCCTTAGGACTTGCAAATGCCTGCACTTGAAGAGTGCTGTCCAAATAGTCGAAGGATAAAGCAACCATACGCCCCGTTCCCTCTTCAATTTCAGCTCTTACGGCAACACGAGGGTTCGGCAGGAACGCAATGGAGCCGAACTCAGCTAGTTCGGTTGGTGCGTTTGGATCTGATTCATCAAAAGGCCCAAGAAGGCCATTAGGCGAGCTTGGATACAGTTCGTTCATTACTGCACTCCTGTTGAACCGAATCCAGCGCTGCCTCTTTGCGAGCCTGGTAGTTCTGTCACTTTCACAAAGTTCACCGTTTCGAATTTCTGGAAGAGAATCTGAGCGATACGATCACCGCGCTTGACTTCAAAAGTTTCTTGACCATGGTTGATGAGAGTAACAGCTAGTTCTCCTCTGTAACCGGCGTCAACAGTTCCAGGCGCATTTAGAACAGTTACACCGTGTTTAGCCGCTAAACCGCTTCTCGGATGGACCAAAGCAACATATCCTGCCGGTAAGGCGATGCTTATTCCGTTAGGGATTAGCGCTCTGCCACCAGGTTCAATGCTGATGTCTATTGTGCTTCTGAGGTCATATCCAGCATCACCGGGGTTACCCATAACTGGCAGGAACTCTTCCGAGCCGCTGATTAACACATCAATACTTGTCATGGTCGTATTCTAAACGCATGACCAAAACAAGTAACTTAGCCTCATACAGCGAACGGGTGTTCCCAGGACTTTCGTTCTTTTTAGCCACACTTTTTGCGCCAGCAGCGCTGTATTTGATTGTTTTGGCATTCGATGACTTCTGGGCACTTATTACATTCGTAGTATCTGAGATTGTGATCATTTTCCTAGGACTATTTGCGGCACCAACACTCACGCTCTCTGGAGAGTCACTGAGCATCGGCAGGGTCAGCATCCCAACCCAGTATGTAAAGGGAATCACTGCAATAGAGGCAAGCGCTCAGCAGTCAGAGAAGGGGCCAAAGTTGAACCCATCCGCATACGTCAGATTCCAGGTAGGCGTTAAGGGTTTGCTAAAGGTTGAGTTGAACGACCCGAATGACCCGACCCCATACTGGCTAATTTCCAGCAGAAATCCGGAGCTAGTAGCAAAGAAGTTTGTGGATCTAACTAGTTAGAGCAGTCAACGCAAACAGGCCCGTACTGGCCGTCTTTGCGCGCTTTTTGCGAGTGGTGCTTCACAATGAAACACTCGCTGCAGGTGAATTCATCTTCCTGCTTAGGAACAACGACGACGTCCAACTCTTCGTTAGCAACCTCAGGGATTGCGAACGAATCAGAGTGGTCAGCGTCATCAACGTCTGAACTAGCTGTGGTGCCCTCAGGGATTCTGTCCTTGATCGCCTCTAACGACTCTGTGTCGTCGTCATTCTTACGCGGGGCATCGTAATCGGTAGCCAATTACTTTCCTTTCAAACAAAATAGGTAGGCGCAGGAAGTCTCACGCATCTAAACCAATAATGCAAATACATTAGAGACCATAATCAGCAAGTTCTCAGGTAATCAAACCCTTTGGCGTGTCGCGGCACACCTCCAATAAACCAGATAAACCTTGATATGAGTGCAAAACTATGCACAGGAGGGCTAGCAATGGCTGATTTACGTATTACCGGTGTGTCAACAAGCCACCTGGAATTAGAAGCACCTGATGGTTCTAAACACTCACTTGAGATAACTGAAGATCTACTCAAGGCACTCAAGGCTCGTAAGCCAGCTGATGCAGGCAAGGCTCTAACACCTAGAGAGATTCAAGAGCAGATTCGTCTCGGTAAGACCATCGAACAGCTGCTAGTTGAGAACCCAGCTGATGAAGATGCCATTCGAAAGTATGGAGCTCCAATCCTCGCCGAACTAAATCACGTAGTGAACTTAGCTCGCAACGTAAGACTCAACCTTGCAACAGATCGTTTTGCTGACCCAGCCCACATCGAATTTGGCTTGGTTATGGATGACAGGCTCGCAACCAACCGAGCGAAAATTCTCAACTGGACTTCAAAAAAATCAAGCGATGGACAATGGTTAGTTCAGGTGAACTATGAACTCAATGGCTCCGTTGCCTATGCAATCTGGTCTTTCAATGCGAAACTCCTATTGCTAACTCCTGAAAGCCAAAGTGCTATTCAACTCTCGAACGGTATGCCGCTAACAGCTTCGGGGTCAACCGAAAGCGCTAGCCAACCAAAGGCTGAACCTGCGCCAGCCACTGCGTTCGTGCACCCAGTAATTGAAGCAACTCCCCTGGTTGAAGCACCAAGCGCACTGAGTGTTGTTCCAGAGATTTCTGAATCAGCTCCGACCGAAGTCATCGAAGTTCAAGAGGACACATCGTCGAGACCAATCCTCCGTGTTCTTCCAGAAGAACCAGAGACCATCTTTGAAACTTCATACCTAGATGAACCTCTCGATGAAGAGCCATTAGAAGTATTCGAGGAAGCTCCTCATGAGGAACCTGTTCAACAAGAGATCGATCCTGTAGTCGAGTCAACTCTTGTTGTTGAAGAAACAGTTGAGACTCTAGCGACGAGCGAAGCGGAACCTGCTAAGCCACAAACCACGAGTCGCTGGGCTGAAGTTTTATTCGGAACTAAAGAAGAAGACGAAGAAACTTTCTAGAAGCAAAACTTGAGTAGCGGTATAGCTAACTCTTCATTTGTAATCGAACCGTGGTGCCCAACCATCTCTAGAGACTTCACCTTCGCAAAACCTCGGTGATATAGAGCAACTCTCTTTCGTGCTAGCACCAGTAAATCGGGAGCAACGTTCTCAGACTTTGCACTCAAGGTATTCCAATACCCCGCTGCGATGACATCATCTGGTGTGCAGATGTAACAGGAATCTCCCAAGCGGTCTTCAAGTAGTTCTCTTGCAGCATGTTTATCGACAGCATCCTCGAAGTAGAGATAGAGGGATCTAGTATCCCCACCGACAAATTTGAAGTCAGACTTTGCAATCAGTTCGTCTAGGTATATGTGGTTCTCTTTAGAGACATCAACCACACCGTGATCTGCTGTAAGGATTACACCTGACCCCTTAGGGATAGAAGACACGAAATCTCTCACAAGCGAATCCAGGTCTTCGAGCTGATTCAACCAAGAGGTAGATTCAGAACCTTTCGCGTGGGCAAGCTGATCAAGTTCAGGGATGTAAAGGTAGATAACCTTTGCCTCTGACTGAGCTAAAAGTGTCAGCGCCTCAGTGAATCTGTCTGCAACTCTGTCTATCCCGTGGAAGTCACTTCCACGCATGGTTGCACCAGTGAAGCCTGAACGTTCATAGGCAGATGGAGCGACGGTATGAAAAGCAACTCCACGAGCTAATGCGATTTCTGCAATGGTCGATGCCTCTTGATAGTTCTCGCCTTCCGCATACTCTTTCCAGCCGGAGAGCAGGTTCATTGGAGTCTGAGTGCTTCTATTGAAAACCTGATAGCCAAGGAAGCCGTTATCCCAGGGGTTAGAGGCTGTTGCGAATGAAGTGATTGAAGTAGATGTTGTTGCTGGGAACCAACACATCGCTGAATCGGACTGTTGAGAGTTTAGAAACCTTGCATGGCCAGCAGCGCTCTTGAGGTTTGTGCTGCCAAGACCGTCAACAAGGATCACGCAGACTGAACGTCTTGAAGGTAGACCTAGAGTGTTTGTCTCTCCAGATGCTGACTTTAGGGCGCTTATCAACACCTCGCCAAGCCTCCCCAATGATTTAGGGGCTGAAGGTAACATCGTAAGCATCGAGACAAGTCTGCCACACGGCAGTAGATTCAAGACGAAAGACTATGACCGAGCAGAAGCCTACGGAGCGATTCCCTGACGAGAGAATTGTTGACATAGAACTCATCGAAGAGCTGAGTGAATCGTTCCTCGAGTACTCATACTCTGTTATCTACGCTCGAGCGCTCCCAGACGCTAGAGATGGCCTGAAGCCTGTTCAGAGAAGAATCATCTTCCAAATGGGCGAAATGGGCCTTAGACCAGATAAAGGACACGTCAAATCAGCCCGTGTAAGCGGTGAGGTGATGGGAAAGCTCCACCCTCATGGTGATGGAGCCATCTACGACGCGATGGTCCGTATGGCCCAGGCCTTTACCCTTCGAGTACCACTGATTGATGGGCACGGAAACTTCGGATCCCTTGATGATGGTCCTGCTGCTGCCAGATACACCGAAACTCGCTTAGCTCCAGCTGCACTCCTCATGAATGAAGGTCTTGACGAAGACGTCGTAGATTTCAAGCCAAACTATGATGCCCAACTGTCCGAACCAGAAGTTCTTCCTGCAGCGTTTCCTAACCTCTTAGTAAATGGCTCAGCAGGTATTGCTGTGGGTATGGCTACCAACATGGCGCCACACAACATGCGTGAAGTTATCGCCGGAGCCATAGCGCTCCTGAACAACACCAAGCTTGAGTCCTCTGATCTTATGAAATACATTCCAGGTCCTGACCTTCCAACAGGTGGAATCATCATGGGCACAGATGGAATCAAGGAAGCTTATGAAACTGGTCGTGGAAGCTTCAAGACAAGAGCGAGAGTTACAATCGAGTCGGTCTCCCCTAGAAAACTTGCTCTAGTAGTAACAGAGCTTCCATACCTTGTTGGACCTGAGCGCGTTATCGAGAAGATCAAAGACGGGGTTAACTCTAAGAAGCTCCAAGGAATTGCGGATGTCATTGACCTCACTGACCGCGCAAACGGGCTGAAGCTAGTAATCGAACTTAAGACAGGTTTCGATCCAAACGTTGTCCTAGACCTGCTGTATAGATTTACACCACTTGAAGAGTCCTTCGGCATAAACAACGTCTGTTTGGTTGAGGGTAGACCAGAGACTCTTGGCCTTCGAGATATGCTCGGTGTTTACCTAGCGCACAGAATTGTTGTCACAAAGCGTAGAAGCGAGAACAGACTAGGCAAGAAGCTTGCCAGGCTGCACTTGGTAGAAGGTCTTCTGAAAGCCATCCTCAGCATCGATG
>Ga0214921_10008444_pt1 | contig 13350 bp, 11 predicted proteins | sample LL1505_MetaG_FD_177992 | JGI IMG/M metagenome (GOLD analysis project Ga0214921, IMG submission 177992) | Freshwater microbial communities from Lake Lanier, Atlanta, Georgia, United States - LL-1505 | ecosystem: Environmental > Aquatic > Freshwater > Lake | place: USA: Georgia | collected... | reverse complement strand
AATCACTTAATAGTTTTTTTAACTCAACTCTGGATTTTTCACAATTTTCCCTAAACTGGATATATGTTTCTGTTTTTTCTAAACCCAATTCTCTTTCCTTAACTAATTGATTTATTGCTTCCTTACTAGGCAACCTTACTCCTTTATGGCCAATAAAATACCTCATTGAACCCCCATGAGTTTCTTGATGTTCAACATGTACTACCTCCATGCCATATTGATTAAAAATATAGTTTATTGAATTAACTGAAAACAAAAAAGTATGCTCATCATAAATTTGATCATATGATGTTTTCTCAATAACATCGCCCAAGTACGGATCCTCAAAAATAACAATCCCCGTTTTTTTGATTAATAAACTAATACCTGCTACTATCGAATGAAAATAGGGAATATGACACATTACATTTGCAGCGATAAAGGCATCTGCTTGTCCATTCTCGCTAATGATTTTTTTTGCTAAATCTTCATTGAAAAATTCAACTATTGTATTTATTCCTTTTTCTTTTGCAACTTTAGCAACATTTTCGGACGGCTCGCAACCGAGATGACGTATTCCCCATTCCTTAAAATTTTCAAGCATTATGCCATCATTACTTCCAATTTCAACAACAAAAGGGTCGTCGTTATTTAAATATTGATTTTTTACAAGCGTCGCAAAATTTTTGAAATGTTCTTTCATGGCTTGAGAAGTTCCAGAAAAGAAAGCATAGTTTTCATTAAACATTAAATCTCTGTCAGGAGTATCTATTAGCTGAACCATATTACAATTACTACAATGCGCCACTTGCATATGAAAGTAATATTCAGCTTTAAACTTTTCTTTTTCTAAAAATCCATTAGCAATTGGCATATCTCCATAGGAAATAAATGGATTGATTTTTTCATTACAAATCAGACAATTATTCATTTTTATATTTCAATTTTTATTGTAAAACATTTATTTTTTTCGTGAAATTTTTGTGTTAAAATTTAAAAGATTTAAAATAATACTATAAAAATAGACTTTATTAGCCTTCAAGCATATTTAAAAAAATTAATAATTGTAAACATTAGGAGGCAGAAAAAATATTTAGTTTGTTAATAAGTTGTGCTTTGAGCAGTTCCATAAAGAATAATGATAATACTTTGAAAAAAGTAATTAAGTCTATCCTTTAAAATACTTATTTAAAATATATTTTTCTATCTCTCCTAGTTTCATAGATTGATAGCTGCCATTTTTTGAGCCCACCTTAAATTTAAAACGTCTATTTATAGCATGATAATAAATTCTTAATGGCCAAAAAAAACTTCTCAAATAGCTAAAAAATAGCATTATACATTGCTTTATTAAAACCCGTAATGTTATTTCAGGTTCAACCATATAAATCCCTGAGCCATGATGAATAAACCACGATGCTATAGCTCGATAAATTCTGTCCTTTTCATCAATTAATAAATCAGGAATAATCGAATTTATTGATTTATGAAGTTCCTCAAATGCGTTATTCTTAACAAAACGCTCAACTAAATTGGTCCCAACGTTAGCCTCAGAAGTCATTTGCGATGTTCCTGCTTGCCTTATATAAAATGGTGTTTTTAATTCTTTATACTTACCGATATTTAATAATTGTAAATGTATATGAATTTCATATGCTACTAAATCAATAAAGTGATACCTATTTAAAAAATTAAAGGCCCTTACGATGCTTGAGGTCCTTTGAACTTGATACCAGCAACTCCATAGATCGTGAGTATCAGCAAATTTCATAAAATATTCTATCCTTTCTATTCCTGTACTATTCTCAACAGACCGATTAATATCTGTGCAAGTAGCGATATAATTTTCTGAAGAGGTAGAATTGACAATTAAATTAGTTTCAGATAATAAACTTAAATGTACATTACTCCCTCCGCAAGCAGTGTAATCCGAGTTTTGATTTAAAAAATTTATGAACTCTGGTATCTTATCCAACAAAAAAAAATCATCATTATCCGCAAATAATAAATATGGTGTTTTAACTAAATTAATTACAGAAACAAACTTCCTGTAAAAATCAGAAAGTGTTTTATCAACAGGATAACGAATATATGAATAATCTAAATATGGATAATTATTAATATTATTAAGTTGAATTTCGATTTCTTTATCTATCCCGCCGTCAGCAATCAAAATCTTGTAAGGGCACCTTAAATCATTCATATATTCCATCCAGCGATAGCTGAAAGACACACGATCTTTAAGTGTTAAAATGATAGTTAGTTCTTCTTTATAATTTGACATTATAAAATTATCTTCTGCTTAATCCTAAGTTATTTACGGTACTCTTCAAAGGGGATAAAATGTGCGAACGATTTTGTTCCCCGAACTAGTTTGATATTCAAAAACCCCGCAAAAGATAACAAGTCTTTAAATCCTTGAATAGTTTCATGCAAAGCCAATAATTCCTTCGCTAAATCAATATTTTTGAAAACTCCTTCTTCTCCATAATAAATTCTTTTTTCCCCATAAAAATGTTTGTTTAATAAATAAATATTATGTTTTTCTGTATCATATTTTATATTCTCTAACCAATCAAGGTCAATTCCACACAAATAAATCTCTTTATACCTTCTTAAAATTGCAATTTGTGTTGAGACATGCGTAACAGTAATACCAGCAAGCATTCCCAATCCCATAGAATATAATTTGAATTTATTGTTACTAAAAAATCTTCCTGGCCAATTATTTATCCAATTAATTTTATCATTTTCAAGAATTTTTTCTCGGATAAATTCTAATGAGGTTTGGTCGGTAACTGTTGTATGCAAATTGATTTTCCAAGTAGTTTTTAAAATAATATTTTCCCAGGTTTCAATAACATCAACAATTTTATCTTTGACTCTTTGATCGTTAAAATCAAAATATAAAGGATCAGCTAAAACATAGTTTGAGGGTTTTAAAATTTCATAATATTCCGATTTCGCAAATCCATTACAAACAAATATATCATCATCATCGAGATTAAATTTATTTTCATCTATAAAATTGTAAAGTGATGGCCCATTGCCAAATACTAAAGCTTTCTTATTTACATAAAGGTCTGAGTTATAATCAACAATTTTATTTTTATTCCGCCAAAAATTAATATAATCCTTAAAAATTAATACGAAGGACAATAAATGTCTAAAAAAATATTTTAACATATTTTTAATTCCCCGCATTTTATATTTTGCTTTTATTTGTGTTTTTCATAATTATTTCAGCCAGGTAAAAATCTTCTAATGAGTCTATATCTACCGATTCCGCCTCAGGCATTACATATTTTTTTACATTCGGGAAAGCCAAGCTATTGTAAATCCTTAGACTTTCAACTGAGATAATATAAATAGCTCCGTTGTACTCCCAAACTTTTGGACAATCCTGTCTTCTTGTAAAATTACTTGCTTTTGATTTTATTAAGAAGCCATCCCCATTTTCCTCAAATAGACTAAAATAAGGGTTTGATTTCGTTTCACATACCGAAACTAACATATCCAATTTGTTGTGTGATTCATAAATTTTGATTGCCTCCTTAATATGCTTACCAGTTCTTAAAGGAGAAGTAGGTTGTAAAAGGATAATGGCTTCGGGATTATGCCCCATTTGACTAAAAAATCTTAATGCATGCTGCAATACTTCGAATGACCCAGCTTCATCAGTTGCTAATTCTAAAGGGCGCATAAACGGTACATTCAGCCCTATTTTTTCAACACAACTTTTTATTTCATGAGAATCGGTAGAAACACAAATCGAATCATTTGGAAAAACTTCCTGAGCTGCTTCTATTGTATATTGAATTAACGGCTTACCATTTAATAGCCTTATATTTTTCCCAGGAACACCCTTCGAACCTCCTCTTGCTGGTATAATTACTAAATAATTCATTAAAAACTAATGTTAATTATTAAAATAATGATAATTATCCTTATGAAAAATTCCTTGATTTTAAATGCAATATTTTTTAAGGATTGTCTATTAGACATAATTTAAATTACTTACAATATTAATCTTGCAAGGCAGCCTCTTTTAATACCATAGAATTTAGAATACCCCCAGTTTTTTTTATTAAATTTTTATACGAACCTTCTTCAATAATATTTCCATTTTTTAATACATATACTTGTTTAGCTTTTGCTATCGTTGATAGACGATGTGCAACAATTAAGATAGTTGTATTATTAGAAATTTCATCAATTGACTGCTGAATAAGTTGCTCTGATTCAGAGTCCAATGCACTTGTAGCTTCATCAAGTATAAGTAAATCCGGCTTACGAAGCAATGCTCTTGCTAAAGCAATACGTTGGCGTTGCCCCCCTGATAGTCTAGCTCCACGATCACCGACTAGTGTATCAATTCCTTCTGTGAGGTTTTTTACAAAATTTTCAGCATTTGCTAATTTTAAAGCTTCCCAAAGCTCACTTTCCGTAGCTTTACTATTTGCCCAAAGAAGGTTTTCTCTGATTGAAGTATGGAAAAGTAAAGGGTCTTGTGGAACATAGCCAATTCTTTCCCGAAAACTATTTTGTTTTAAATCACTAATTGATACATCATCTATCAATACCTCTCCCTCATCAGGAATCTGCAATCCAAGTACAAGATCCGCAATTGTTGATTTCCCTGACCCTGATTCTCCAACTAAGGCAGTCATGTACCCTTTTTGTATATTAATATTTATTTTATTAATCGTTTGTTCACGACCAGGATATGTGAAGCTAACATTGCTAAATTCTATACCTTTTTCTAACTTATAAAATATAATGTTTCCTTCAATTTCTTCAAATTCAGCGGCCTTTTTTTTAAGAAAATTTAATTGATCATAACTTGGTAAAAAATTACTTATACTTACTTTGCCCTGCATTAAACTGGAAAAAATTGGCATAGCAGCTAGTAAGCTCCACAGAACAGCAGCTAATTCTGAAACATTAGCGCCTTTTTTAAGTTCAAATCCCATTGCAATAATTGCAGCAAGCATTGCAAGTGGACGAAAGAATAAATTTACCCCACTATTAAGTAATTGTGAGCGTAATGTTACATTAGTGTGTTTATCAAAAGCTTTAAAATATCTATCTCTTTCATTTATTTGTCTACCAAAGCCAAGAATTAATCGTGCAGCTTGTAAAGCTTCATTCAAAACGCCCATAACTATATTTGCAGTCTCAGTATTTTGTTTACCTAATCGATAGCTAATAGGTTGTAAAAGTAAAAAAGGAAGTGCAAAAAGTGCTGTAATTCCAATAGTTAGTAATGTCATATGAAAATTTAACCACATTGGTACTGCGAGTAATATAGATACTTGGAGTAAATTAGTAAATATTGTTGTCAATTGACCAACAGCATCTCCTATAATGATAACTTCTTTATTAAATGTATTCAGCAATTCCCCATTATTAGTGCTACTAAAAAATTCCCATCTACTTCTAAAAAAAGTGTCGAAAGCATTTCCAATAAGTTTTCTGATGATGGAATATTTAATTTTTAAAGTAGAATAATTTAGAGCAACATCCATCATCCCTTTTAAAATATTTAGAAATATAAACTGAATACCAAGGACCCAAAAATTAAAAGGCAGATTTAGCGCTTTAATAAAACATAAATCATAATCAGTAATATTGCTATGTTTTGTTAATGTAGGATCTAATAAAAAATCAGCTATAGGTACGATTGATAACAAAGCTAAAGCAGCGATTACGCTTTGAATTATTAGTAATAACAAAAGTGTGCATAATTGTCTAGGGAAACCTAAAAATTCAGTGAAAATCACCTTAATACTTGAGGTTGAATTTATTGAAGCCATACTTTATATTTACGTAAAAATGTAGTACTAAAATGTGATTTTATTTTACCATGCAAAGGAGCTTTAGATGATATAGTTGACAAATTTCCTTGAAAAATATTCCAAAAATGATTTTGTAATTTTTCATCTTCATGACTATCTTTCCATGTTCCAGATAAACGTTCTTCAATTTCTATAACCGCCTCCAAAATTTCCTCAGGAGTATTTTCTATAAGTTTCACATTCTTCATTTTGTAATCAGAAGAGTCCAAGATATATCCCAATCCACTATCAAATATTTCCGAATATGTAAGAAAACGGTTTTTTTCAATACTAAAATGTCCTTTTATCATCAAATAAAATTTGGCAGAGTAAGTAGGCAAGTATCCTAAGGGGCCTATATTTGTGAATAAAACTGGCTTCCTAAAAAGCCAGGTAGGTACGGCATCCCAACCAGCACCTGTAGAAATACAGAATTCACATTTGGCTCCTAAATAAATATCCAAAAAATCAGTTCGCATTCCATTATAAGCGTAGTCAATAAATTTAGGATTTGTAAAATTAAGAGGTTGATTTACCTTTGCACCCATTCTAAAAACAAAATAACCTCTATTAATAAGTTCTTCAATAGCAAGTATATAATTTTCAATATTTGAATCACGATAGTCATGTGCACTCCAATCAATTTCAGACTGGTAGGTAGCAAGGTATGCACTATCTCTGACCAATAAACAAACAAATTTTGCATTTTTTGGTAATCCAATTTTCAAGAGTTCTTCTTGCCCCTTAATCTCTTCATCAAAAGTAAAATTTAGATGACTGGGATATTTATCTAAAAGGTTATGAATATCTCTATCTATATTAGAATTATAACCTACATCATGAATAGCCCCACCAGGTATAATTTTGTTTATTAATTGTATTCGAATCAGAAACCATGATGGAAGTATGTTTAATATTCTTTTAAACATTAACATTAATTGATGGTTACTAATGGGTTCTTCAAAATAAAAAAAATCAAAAATGAATTTATGAGGAGCATTAATATTAGCATCTTTTTCACACATATAAAGTTCTGTATTGGCAGCAAAATGACCAATTCTAAAACTCCACAAATTACCAATTCTAATTAGTATTAGAGGCCTTATTATTCTAATAATTATTACTATTAAAAAAGCACAGAAATAAATAAATATCTTGTATAGAAAAATAACTAATATAGAAATTAATTTAATTATTTTTAAAAAAATATATTTAGATTTACTCATGAAAATCATTTGCTTTTAAATATGCCTCCGGGGTCCCAATATCCATAAATAATTCACTAGTTTCATAGGTATAAATTTTACCTATAAAATGAGGTAATATTTGTGTACTAAAATCAGTAACTGTTGAAAACCTTTCGCTTATTATTTTTATTAACTCGTTTGAAAGAATATAAATAGCCCCATTTGCAAGATTACCAGGAGGCGATTCAACCTTTTCATGAAAACCAATAACCACTTTGTTTTCATCCAACTCAATAATTCCACAAGAAGTAGGATTATCTGTTCTAAAAGTCATCATTGTTATTAAACAATATGCTGGTCTTTGATTATGTGCTCTAATAAATTCTTTAAAATCTGCAAGGCAATAATTGTCTGCGTGAATCAGCATACACTCTTCTTCTCCAATAAAATTTAAATTTGATAAAAGTGTGCCCGCAGTTCCAAGTAAAACGCTTTCATTTTTAAGAAAACATTTATTTTTAAATTTACTGCCATTTATAAACTCATTAACTTGATTTGATAAGTAATGAGTATTGATTAAAAAAAAATTAAAATCTGCATCCGATAATCGTTCAAGCCAAATTTGTAAAAGTGGCTTTCCTTTAATAGGTACTAAACATTTAGGAATATTATCAGTTAATGGTCTTAATCTGGTTCCAAATCCTGCGGCTAATAAAATAGTTTTCACTAATTATAAATTTGTGCTTTTAATTCATTTAACTGCAAAGGAATATTACCAACTCTACCCACTTGTATTGCAGCTGCCAATGACCCAAGAACTGCCGACTCCCATATATTTGCCCCACAAGCAATAGCCATAGCACTAGTAATCAGCAAGGAATCACCTGCGCCAGAAACATCTTTCGGAAATGAGTTAAGTGCATCTATTTTATCTGTTTGCCATTCTGCTTGATTGTCAATTGAAGTATGTATCAATAAACCGTTTTCACCTAGTTTTAAAAAAATACTTTTAGGATCTGAAATATTTTTTAATTTATCTGCCATAATTATCAAACCATCTTCTTTATTTCTTGTACTAATTCTTGCTTCTGTTTCAGTAGGTGTTATTAGATTCATTTTTTTAAAACGAGCTATGTCACCAATTTGTGATGAAGATTGACTATCTGCAGCTAAATATACATTGTGTAAATTTGCTAATATTATTATTTTATCAACTAAAGTTTGAGGTAAACAGCCATAATTAAAATCTGAAAATACCAAAACGTTAATTTTATCAATAATTTTTAATAAATAGTTGTAGATGTTATCTTGTAATTCAATACTTATTGCATTTTGATGTAAATGACTAACTCTTAACATAGTTTTATTTGCGCAACGATATCTTTGTTTCAATGTAGTTGGCCTGTTATTATCAATTTCTAAATGAAAATCAACTCTATATTCCGTTAATTTATCTTTTGCATAGTCGGATATATTATCATTTCCAACTACTGAGATGAAATTTACTTGAGCTCCTAAACCAGCAGCATGAGCAGCAACGATACCTGCTCCGCCAATGAATTTTCTAGAATCAATTGGAGAAATAACTATAGTGGGATCTTCTTGTGACATTCCAAGTGCTTGACATGATATATATTCATCAATTATTAAGTCTCCAATCACGCAAACACTTAAGTTTGCAAACTTTTTTAGTATCTCATTAAGGTTTATTTTATTTATTTGATGCCTATTTAGATATTCGTCAGGAAATTTTATATCAATTTTATTCTGTGTAAATTCAAACTCCTTTTTTATAAGTTCTAATGATGAAAATATTGTTTCTCCGGAACTAAATAATAATTTTCCACCATACTTTTCAAGAACCGCCAATTCCGGATTAAAGCGGGTTTCGTATTCTTTACCTTTTACAACAACATCGGGTTTAATCCGCAGAATGGCATCAGTTACAGCTTCATCCATAAGAAACACCTCATTTACCCAACTGTTACTTTGTAATCCCTCCAGTCGTAAAGTTTCTGAAATATGTGCAGCGTCACCTGCAATTCTATCACTTTCCACACCAATTATAAGATGTTCACCACATTCTTTTGCAAAACGCAATAAGCGCAAATGACCCGGGTGAAGAACATTAAAGTGACCTGATACAAAAACTGTTTTTGGCATTTTCGTAAGTATTAATTGATTGAACTTGGAGGGTTAGATCGAATTCTTTTTAGCTAGTGCCAGATAATGGTGTGGCATCCCCCAATTACGACAGTTAACAGAGCTGGTGTAGGTATTAATGATCAACTCAATATCATTGCCAGCTGCAACAACAAGTAGTTCTTTTATTTCATCAAAGTAAGGCCCCAGTGATTCCGCAAGTTGGGTTATTTTGACTGGTATCATATCATCTGCAACGCAACTATAATCAAAAAGAAGTGGTATAATTACCGCAATATTCTTAATATCTTGAGTAGAAAGCTCTACGTCTTTTTTCCCGGTAATTATGAAACTCAGATTGGCTCTCCACTCGTCTAGAATAGAACGTTCAGAAACATTTTTATACCAGCTATGCTTATTTCGAGTATCCCAATTTGGACTACAACCAATAACCTCTAGGTCTAAATCTAGAATATATTGGTACAAGTCTTCGAAATCGTCTAAAATAGAGGAAGTACCCGCAGGATTCATTAGAATGTCAAGCGCCCAGGATTCAAAAGTTCTCGCCGAACCGAGAGTTAAGAAGTCGTTTTTAAAAAGCCTCGCAGCAACCAAGAGCTTCTCAGAATATACATCCAGAGTATCACCCTTTTTAACTTTGTAACATCGCGAAAAAATATACCGTTTTAGACCTTCGAAAAAATTACGATACATACAACTATAAGTTATTATGCTTAGGCCACGACTATATGAAAATATTTTTTTTAACGCAGCTTTTCGGTCAGCTAAAGCGAGAAGAAATCCTTCTGCAATAACGATATCAAATTTTTCTTTGGTTTGAAAAGACTCTACTGTTTCGCTGTATAGACCATGAAGATCTGTCCCTTCAAAAAGTTTTGTAATGAGTCCATGCATAGCAGTATTAGGTTCTACCAATGTTATTTTGGCCCCGTTAATTGCTAAAAACAATGCATTTTCACCACCGCAAGGTCCGAATTCAAGTACTGATGCTGATTTCAACAATGCAAGTGGTATGCCTAAATGAGATTGCATAAGATTGGACCTTTGCCTCCAATGCTTTTCCAGCTGAGGACCGTATGCTACAGCATTAATATTGTTTTGTATGTAAAACTGGATTTGTGTATTCATATTAATTAATTATTTATTATCAATAATACCGGTCGCCAGATTTATTAGTTAGATTTCATTTCCTTAATGATCGATTCTATAAGCGGGATGGTTATTAAATCAACAATGTCCGTATCTTTAAATCTCACATCAAATTCTTCTTCAAAAGCAGCGATAAGATTCATGTGTCGGATTGAATCCCAATTTTCGACAACGTCAGGAGAGGCATTATCAGGGATATCGGCGGCATCTAGCTCAAAAATATCTGCCATTATCGAAATAATTTTTTGTTTTAATTGTGTCATAAGTAAAAGTTATAAAACCGTTATGTACGCTATTTTCTTAGGCTTGTATTCTTCCAACGTCATTGCGTATTCCTTGTTTAATTCTGTTTCGAGTAATATTCGCATTCCTATACTTTCATAGAACTTCTCCACTTGTTTGTTTTTAGCTGTAGGTACATATTCAGCTCGCAATGTCTTTACTCCGTCCTTCAATAATTTTTCAACTATAATATCAAAAAAGGCATACTCTACGTTACGCCCAATCACCCGGCAGCTCATGAGAAAGCTATCCATCGTTGCGCTGGCATTTTTATGATCTGCTTTTATAATTGCCATTCCTGATACGCCATAGTCACCGTAACGGTCTGTTACCGACAAAACAGCAATTGTAAAATCATTATCAGCTTGCATTTTACTGATATCAATTTCTGTGTAGCGCCGTGTGGTCAGATTAAACTGGTTCGTTTTCTGTGTCATCTGACTAGCCCTAGGCACAGGCATCTTATCTTTCCACTGTATACTTACTCCTAGTTCGAGAGAAGCCAGGTACTCTTCAGTTGAATTAAACTGTGCAGAGTGACTCTTTCGTTGCTGTTCAACCTGGTACTGTTCCGTTTTAAGATGATCATCAGCTGTCGTTGAAAGTGAAAAAAAATCCTTGCGCAGTTCACGTATTGCAGAAGAGTACTCACTTAAGTTAGCAGGAACCTGTACGCACAAAACCTGTGGAAGTTCTTTTTGGATTAACCCTATTTCAAAAGACGAATCATCAATAAAAATAAAACTATCAAGTCCCAGATTAAGACTTGCGCTAAGCTCGCGTAAATTGGAAGCCTTGTCTTGCCAGTTAATCCTTTTTGCTATTATATGCTCTTCTTTAAGAATCATATCTGGATGGTGGCTTAATATCTTGTCTACTTCAGCTAAATTGTTCTTACTGCATAATGCCAACAATACGCCTTCTGATTGAAGAGAGCGGAGTATTGTTTGAACTTCTTTATATGCTTTCCCATTCAGCGTATTATCATTCATCTGAATGTTCTCTTCACCATCTTCACCAAGGATACCTCCCCAAAGCGTATTGTCACAATCAAGGGCTATAACTTTTTTAATACGACCGGTAGCCGCTTTTATTGCTGGTGATATTGTATCTGCATAATTTTTGAAAAAGTCAAGCGTATACAAAGCTTTGGATGAATGAAACATACGCAAATCTTTGGCAGCTTTAATTCCTGTTTTTGCTATGACATACCCCGTATCTACTAATATTGCATTGCCCGCTGTTTGACCTTGAAGAGTCGTGTTGAGAGAATTACAGAGATTTTTTAGCGGGCCGTTTTTAAGCACGTTGGTTTCAAAAAGTAAGGAGGAAAATTCATTGATCAAAACAAGGGATGTTGAAGCCAGGTTTTTTAATACAAGATCAATCTCAGATTTCACACGCTCCTGAAGCAAAAGCAATTGTGATTGACTTATTGTATAAATTTTATCTATCAATCCATCGATAAGATTTCCCGGCTCCCAAAATACAACAACAGCATTGGCATTTGAAAACCGTTCACTATCCTGAACAACACTATCATAGTCTCCAATTTCGACCGCAGCATTAATGCCTTGTTCGCGAAGGGTTAACTCCAGCACTTCTTTCAATTGATTAACCGTAATATTTGATATGATAGCAACCGTATATTTCTCTCCAGATAAAGCTGCCCCCAATTCCCGATTTCTTCTGATTATCTCCGTTAATTTCATATATTAAAACAATAACTGCCTCCAATTTACGCGAATCGTTTCCCCGCAAAGAAAATTGGATTTTTCGGATGCCCCTAACATACGATGTACCACCGGTTTATTAAAAACTTGTTATAGCATCAGCAACCGGTTATCGTCTCCGGTTAGTCCACTGCATTATTTGGCTCCACGAATTTCAGCAAACATCAATCGTAATAGTTTTTATAATTTCTACTATCTGTACAATTTGTATTTCGTAATAAGAGGCCATTATTTATTAGGACTACTTAATGTGAATATTTTCCTGGCAGGAATTCCCAACATAGTAGCTCCATCTAATACAGTTCCCGACACAACTGAGCCTGCACCTACTGTCGCTCCATTTCCTATGATTGACTTCGGAAGGCACACTGCATTGGAACCAATAAAAACATTGTTCCCAACAGTTACCCCACCCAAAAGCTGGGCCCCTGGAGCAATAAAACAATTCTCACCAATCTTTACGTCATGGCCAACTGTAGCACCCGCATGAATAATAGTATGCGATCCAATACTTGTATTAGGCCCCATGAAAACATTTTCAAAAACAGCAATGTCATTCCCTAACGAGGTTCGTTTGATGTTTACAGATGGATGAACAAGTACAGCAAAATCCTTCCCGTAAGTCATTAGGCTACTAGTTGCCTTAGCCCGGATAGCCATAGTTTTTGCGACCGAGTTAAAAACCTGTATTTTTTTTCCTTCAATCCATGAAAACTTTCCAACTACTGGATATCCAAATATAGATTTTCCTTGAATTTCAGGTTTGTCGTCAATAAATCCTAAAAAATCAAATCCTGGAGCGCTCTCTTTAATATCTTCAACAAGGTTCAATATATCGCCGAATCCTATTCCTGCTATCACTAAACTTATTTTGTTGTAATTGATCACTTTTTAAAGATTTTTTCTTCAGATAACAACCTGAATTCAGCTACTGTCGTTTCTAGAATCCTATCTACTTCTTCCCGTGTTAACAAGAGGCTCGGCGTGAAACAGATGCGGTGCCATTTTGCATTGATAAGT
>Ga0214921_10008443_pt1 | contig 13351 bp, 13 predicted proteins | sample LL1505_MetaG_FD_177992 | JGI IMG/M metagenome (GOLD analysis project Ga0214921, IMG submission 177992) | Freshwater microbial communities from Lake Lanier, Atlanta, Georgia, United States - LL-1505 | ecosystem: Environmental > Aquatic > Freshwater > Lake | place: USA: Georgia | collected... | reverse complement strand
CGCCGTTCGATGTTCATGTGCACGTCTTCGAGGTCGATGCGCCACTCGAACGTACCAGCGCGAATCTCGTCGAGGATGGCGCCCATGCCCTGCTCGATTGCGGTGAGGTCGTCCGTCGAAATCACGCCCACCCGCGCCAGCATGCGCGCGTGCGCCAGCGAGCCGCGGATGTCCTGCTCGGCCATCCGTTGGTCAAATTGCACGCTTGCCGTGTAGCGCTGCACCAGCTCGGCGACGGGCTCGGAGAATCGACCGGACCAAGCGTTGGCGGGATTCGGGGCGGCGGGCGTGTTGGACATGTCGGGCGTACCGGATGCAGTCATGCAAGATCACCAGTATACGCGTGGGCCTAAGCCACCCGAACCGGCGCTGACGCACCGCAACGGTGCCGTCGGAATCCTCGGATTAGAATGCGACGAACACCCGTAAGGACGCGACATGGCCGTTCCGCACCTCACCACTGCTCTCACTGGCCCGCTGCTGGACCTCGAGAAACGCTTGCTCGATGCCATGCCCGGCATCGAGGCGTGGTTCCGCGCCCAGTGGTCGGATCACACGCCGCCGTTCTATGGCTCGGTGGACCTGCGCAACGCCGGATACAAGCTGGCGCCGGTCGACATGAACCTCTTCCCGGCTGGCTTCAACAACCTCAACCCGGTGTTTCGGCCGCTGGCGATTCAGGCCGCGCAGGTGACCATCGACCATCTGTGTCCGGGTGCCGCCAATTTGCTGATCATCCCTGAGAGCCACACGCGCAACCTCTATTACTTGCAGAACGTCGCCACCCTGCGCGACACGCTGCGCCTGTCCGGGCTCAAGGTGCGGGTCGGGTCGCTGCTGCCCGACATCACTGCGCCGACCACCATCGACTTGCCCGACGGCAACAGCCTGACGCTCGAACCGCTGGTTCGCCGCGGCCGTCGTTTGGGTTTGGCTGATTTCGACCCCTGCGTCATCCTGCTCAACAACGACCTCTCGGCTGGACTACCCGAGGTACTCCGCGGCATCGATCAGGCCATCATGCCGCCGGCCGAGGCCGGCTGGCACACCCGTCGCAAGAGTCAGCATTTTCATCTCTACGACCAGGTGGCGGTTGAGTTTGCCGACCTCATCGGCATCGATCCGTGGGTGATCAACCCATTCTGGGGCGTGTGCAAGGGCGTCGATTTTCAGGCGCGAACTGGCGAAGAGTGCTTGGCCGAGACTGTGCGCGAGGTGTTGGAGCGCACCCGAGTCAAATACCGCGAGATGGGCATCAGCCAGACCCCATTTGTGATGGTTAAGGCCGACGCCGGCACGTATGGCATGGGTGTGATGAGCGTTAAGGACCCGTCCGAGGTGGTGGGCCTCAATCGCAAGCAGCGCAACAAGATGGCGGTGGTCAAGGAGGGTCTGGAGGTCACCGATGTGCTGGTGCAGGAGGGCGTTCCCACCTTCGAGACGGTGAACGCGGCGGTGGCCGAGCCGGTGGTGTACATGCTCGACCGATTTGTCATTGGCGGCTTTTACCGCGTCCACACCGGTCGTGGCGACGACGAAAACCTCAACGCCCCTGGCATGCACTTTGTCCCGCTGGCGTTCGAGAACGGCTGCACCGAGCCCGACGCCGCGGCCCGGCCGGATGCGCCACCCAACCGCTTTTATGCTTACGGCGTGATCAGCCGGCTGGCATTGCTGGCGGCCAGCCACGAGATCGAGGCGCTGACCACGCCCGCCGGTCTGCTGGACGCGCTGGCCGCCAAGCCCGCCGAACAGCCCGAGCCGGTCTAGCGCCGTGCGCGACTGGCTGTTTGTCGTCGACCCGCTGGCGCATCTGAAGCCGGCCAAGGATTCGTCGATCGCCCTGATGCGTGCCGCGCAAGACGCCGGCCACGCCGTCTGGGCGTGCGAAGTGGGCCATCTGTTCGCCGACGGCGAGACCGTGTTCGCGCACGCCACCCCGCTGACGCTGCTGCCGCGCGACAGCCGCGACTGGCGCAGCGAGGGCTCGCGCGAGACACGGCCGGTGGCGGGCTTTGCTGCAACGCTGATGCGCAAAGACCCGCCAGTTGACGCCAACTTTCACACTGCTTTGCAACTGTTGGGATTGGCCGAGCGTGGCGGGGCGCGGATCTACAACCGGCCGCAGGCGGTGGCCACGCACAACGAGAAGCTCGCGATCTTGCGTTTCCCGCAGCTGATCCCACCCACCCGGGTGACCCGCGACGCCGCCGACATCGCTGCCTTTTTGGACACGCACGGCGACATCATCGTCAAGCCGCTCGATGGTATGGGCGGCGCGGGCATTTTCCGGCTGCGTGCGGGTGATCACAACCTCGGCGTGATCACCGAGACAGCGACGCACCACGGCCACCGCCACGTGATGCTGCAGCGCTACTTGCCCGAGATTGCCGACGGCGACACGCGGGTGTTGCTGATTGACGGCGAGCCGTTTCCGTATGGCTTGGCGCGCATCCCCAAGGCTGGCGAGACGCGCGGCAACCTCGCGGCCGGCGGGCGCGGCGAGGTGCGCCCACTGACACCCTCGCAGCGTCGAATCGCGGCCGAAGTGGGCGCTTACTGCCGCGACAGCGGACTCATGCTTGTGGGACTCGACGTGATCGGCGAGCATCTCACTGAATTCAACGTCACCAGTCCGACCTGCATGGTCGAGATCTTTGCCGCCACCGGGGCAGATCCGGCGGCACGAATGGTCGAGGCCATCGCCCAAGCGCGCTGATTGCGACTAAAGTAGCGCGCAAGAACGCACCTTGCGCTGACGCAAACCATGCTCGGAATTCTCATCATCGCCCACGGCAACCTTGGCCACTCGCTGCTCGAGTGCGCCAAGCACGTGCTTGGCGAGCTGCCGGAGCGGGTCGCTGCGATCGAGGTTTACATGTTCGACAACGAAGCGACCATGATCTCGCGGCTGTGGCCGGCGGTTGAGGCGATCGACAGCGGTGACGGCGTGCTGATCCTGTCCGACATCTTTGGCGCGACGCCTTGCAACATCGCCGCCCGCCTGATGGAGCGCGGCAAAGTCGAGGCCATCAGCGGCGTGAACGTGCCGATGGTTTTGCGTGCGATCTCGCACCGCAACCTGCCCTTGCAGATGGCGGTGGCCAAAGTGATGCATGGCGCCCGCGAAGGCATCATCCGCCTGTCCACTGACCAGTGTTACGGCGAGGAGGCTTGATTGCTGCAGCGTGACATTGAGATCGTCAATCGCTTGGGCCTGCACGCCCGGGCCTCAGCCAAACTGACGCAGACCGCCGCGCGCTTTAGCAGTGACGTTTTTATGACCCGCAACGGCCGGCGTATCAATGCCAAGTCGATCATGGGCGTGATGATGCTCGCGGCGCCCAAGGGGAGTCTGGTGACGCTGGAAGTGAGTGGCGCCGACGAAGCCGCCGCCATGACCGCGCTGGTGGACCTGATCAGCGGCCGCTTCGGCGAGCCGGACTAGGCCGGTTGACGCTCGGCACGCTGCGCCGCTGGCGCTCCCCGCTGGCGGCTCTGCTACTGGGCGCCTCCACTCCGCTGGCTTTTGCGCCGACCGGATTCTGGTGGCTGATTCCGCTGACACTCGCCCCGCTGCTTTGGCGAGTTGGTTTGCGTCCAGCCGCCCCCCGCTTTGCTTTGCGCCTCGGCTGGCTGTGGGGGTTTGGGCTGTTCTTCTTGGGTGTCGGCTGGATCCAGGTCAGTCTGTCGGTTTACGGTGAGTTGCCCTGGTTGCTCGGCTGGGCTGCGGTGGCCCTGCTGGCAGGGTTCCTCTCGCTGTTTCCGGCCGCGGCGTTGTGGGCGCTGGCCCGCCTTGGCCAGTCGAGTCCGGTCTGGGTGCGTCTGCTGCTGTTGGCGCCAGCGCTGTGGACCGTGTCCGAGTGGCTGCGCGGATGGGTGTTCACCGGATTCCCCTGGCTGAGTCTGGGGGATTCGCAGGCGCCGGACGGCTGGTTGGCACCCTTGGCGCCGGTGGTCGGGCATTTCGGGCTGTCGGGATTGCTGGTGCTGGCTAGCGGACTTCTGGTGCTGGTCGCGCAGGCCATTTGCCGACGTCAGCGCACGGCAGCCCTGGCGAGCGTGGCTGCGCTGGTTGGCCTGGCAATGGTCGGTCCGGTGATGCGCGACCTTGAGTGGAGCCGACCGACCGGCGTGCCCCTGAGCGTCGAACTGCTGCAGCCCGACGTCGCGCAAGCGGTGAAGTGGGATCCCGCCTTCGCGGGCCGCATCGTTGCGCAGGTGACGCGCCAGACGGCGGTGACCCGCGCGCATTGGGTGATCCTGCCGGAAACCGCGTTGCCCTTCTTCTTGAGCGACCTCAAGCCCGATGTGCTGGAGCGCTTAACCCATGGCGTGCGCGTACGTGGTGGCGAGCTGCTGATCGGCTTGCCCACCGCCGACGACGGGGGCTATCGCAATTCGGTGGTGTCGCTGGGCCACACCGGTGCGCCGACGTATCACAAGCACCATCTGGTGCCCTTTGGCGAATATGTGCCGTGGGGCTTTCGCTGGTTCGTCGAGGCAGTGGCGATCCCGATGTCGGACTTTTCCCCCGGCGAGCCGACGCCACCGCCGATGGCGCTGTCGGGTCAGCGCATCGCCTTTATGATCTGCTACGAGGACATTTTCGCCAGTGAGGTGGCCCGCCGCGCCGCCGATGCCACGGTGCTGGTCAACCAGACCAACGACGCCTGGTTCGGGCGCACCGCAGCATCTTGGCAGCACGCCCAACAGTCGCAGATGCGGGCGCTGGAGAACGCCCGTCCGCTGCTGCGCTCGACCAACAACGGCATCACCTTGGCTGCCGACCACCGCGGTCGCGTGCTCGCCGCCCTGCCGCCATTCACGCCGGGCACCCTGGCGGCGACGCTGCAAGGGCGCACCGGCACCACGCCCTATCAGCGGTGGGGCGACGGCTTGGTGCTTGGCGTGTCGACGCTGGTGCTGTTGCTGGTGGCCGGCTGGCGGCGCTTGACGACGCGGCGTCAGTAGAGCCCAGGCACACGTGGGGATTGCGACGGACCTCTAACGACCCCACACCGCAACGCGAAACAATTCGCCCATTTCGGCTGGCGATAGCAGCCGATTGGCCTCGGCCGACAAGGGTAGATAGCGCGCCGCGTCGTCGGGGGACACTTGCGACAGCACCTCGAGGATGCCCGCGTCCAGCAGGAACTGCGCCATTGGCACGTGTCCGCCCTCGAGTCCTGCCTCGGCAGCCACCTCGGTGAGTGCATCGAAATTGACGTGCGCCGTGATGTCCTGCAAACCGGGCCACACGAGTGGTTGATCACCCGCGCGGTGCCGATGGTGGCAGCGCAGCGTGCCTTGATTGCGCTGCGGGTGGTAGTAGGTGGCCTCGTCGAAGCCATAGTCGATGAACACCAGCGCACCCGAATGCAGACGCTCGGCAAGGCTGGCGACGAACGCCTCCTGACGCGGGTGTACTTCGCTGAGGTAGCCATCCGGCCAGTCGCCGCGGGCGATGCGCTGCGCAGCGCGTGCCGCCAGAGCCTCCGCGGTGGGGGACGCATCCGACCAGTCCAATTCGCCGCGGATTGCGGTGACGCCGCGCTCCAGAACGCTGCCGTTGTGGCCGACCAGCAGGTGCACCGGCATGGCATCGAGGACTTCGTTGCCCAGGACGATGCCGTCCAGGCGGTCGGGCAGGGCATCGAGCCATTCGGTTCGGTCAAGCGCACCGGGCACCGCGGCAACCGCCTCGCGCTGCCGAGCGGACAGTGCACCACTCAGTTCGACGATGCGGTAGCGCACGTCGGAGAGGCAGGGCGCGGCCAGCAACTGGGCTGCAAGTGTGCCGTTACCAGCACCAAATTCGGTTATCGTGCGCGCATCGTCTGGTAAAACGCCGCCTATCCATCGCGACAGGGTCTCTGCGAACAGGCCGCCGAGTTCGGGTGCGGTGACGAAGTCTCCGCCGCTTCCGAATACCGGGCGTCCGCTGGCGTAGTAGCCCAAGCCCGGCGCGTACAAAGCCAGATTCATGAACTCGGAGAACGGGATCCAGCCGCCATGGGCAGTGATGGTCTCGACGATGCGCTGATGCAGGGCTGTGCTGCTGGCCTGATCGTCGGCGGAGGGGCCCCCGGTGGGCGGAATCGTGGGGCTAAGCATCTGATTATGGTACCTTTGCGCGATGCAAAAAGTTGCGCTGATCACCGGTGGTGCCAAGCGGGTCGGTGCGGCCATCGCGCGGCGCCTGCATGCGTCCGGCTTCCAGCTGATGATCCACTATCGCAGTTCGGCCAGCGAGGCGCGCACCTTGCAGGCGGTGCTCAATGCTGATCGGCCCGGTTCGGTGGCGCTGGTGCAAGCCGACCTGCTCAACCTCGACGGTCTCAATAGCTTGGTTGACGAGACGGTGCGCGTGTTCGGGCGTCTCGATGTGTTGGTTAACAATGCATCGAGCTTTTCGCCGACGCCGGTTGGTGAGATCACCAAAAAAGACTGGGACGATCTGATCGGCAGCAACTTGTTGGCGCCGCTGTTCTTGTCACAAGCGGCGATGCCGCAATTGCGCGCCAACCACGGCTGCATCGTCAATATCGTCGACATCCACGCTGACCGGCCGATGAAGAATTACGTCGTTTACAGCACCGCCAAGGCCGGACTGGCCAATCTCACTCGATCCCTGGCGCGTGAACTCGCGCCTGAGGTGCGGGTCAACGGCGTGGCGCCGGGTGCTATTACTTGGCCGGAAGACGCCAGCTGGCAGGATGAACTCGCCCGCCAGCGCATCATCAACACGGTGCCGCTGCGTCGTGTTGGCGACCCGGACGACATCGCCCGCGCGGTGCTGTTTTTGGTCGACGAGGCGCCTTATGTTACGGGCCACATTCTCAACGTCGACGGCGGCCGCAGCGCCCACCTCTGAGCCGAACCATGCTGCACAAACTTATCGAACCCGCCTTTCTGGTCCTCTATGTGTTCATCGCTTCGGCCGTGTTCATCCATCTTCGCGGGCGGGTGCGGCATCCGTTCGCGCGTCAGCTGACCGACCATTCGACGGTGTTGGCGCCCTACAACGCGGTGATGTACGCGTTCTCGGGTGTGCCGAACACGCCCTACCAGCAACTCGACGATTTTCCGGAGCTCAAACCGCTGGTCGAGCAGTGGACGATGATTCGGGACGAGGCCGCCAACCTGTTCGATGAGGGTTTCATCAAGGCCGCCGACAAGCACAACGATGCAGGTTTCAACAGCTTCTTTAAGACCGGTTGGGCGCGCTTCTACCTCAAGTGGTATGACGGCCCGCTGCCCTCGGCCGAGCAGCTGTGCCCGAAGACAGTCGCGCTGGTTGAGAGCATCCCCAGCATCAACGCGGCGATGTTCGCCCTGCTGCCGCCGGGCGCCAAGCTGGTCAAGCATCGCGATCCGTTCGCCGGAAGCTTGCGCTACCACCTGGGCCTGATCACGCCGAATTCGCCCAAATGTTTCATCGAGGTGGACGGCGAGCGGTATTTCTGGCGCGACGGCGAGGCGGTCATGTTCGACGAGACCTTTATCCACTACGCCCACAACCAGACCGAAACGACCCGGGTGATTTTTTTCGCCGACATCGAGCGGCCGCTGACCAATCCGGTGGCACGCTGGCTCAACCGTGTCTTTAAGGGTTTTGTGATGCGCGCTGCTGGCACTCGCAATTTGCCCGGAGAGCGCGTTGGCGGCCTGAACCGCGCCTTTGAGCACCTCTACAAGATCCGCATCTACAGCAAGCGCCTGAAAAAGTGGAATCGCACTGTCTACTACGCCTACAAGTGGACCCTGCTGGGGCTGCTCGCCTGGTGGATTTTCGCCTGAGATTGCGCGCATGCAACCCGTGACCTTCATCCCCCGAGCGGGGCCTTCCGTGGCTGGCGATGCCGGCGCTGGGGCGACCGCCGGGACTTCGCGTCGGCGCATCGCGCTGGAGAAACGCATCCGCCGCCTGACCGGCATGGCGATCGAGCATTTCGCCATGATCGAGGACGGTGACCGCATCATGGTCTGCCTGTCGGGCGGCAAAGACAGCTACACCCTGCTCGAGATCCTGATGAAGATCCGCGAGGTGGCGCCGGTCCGCTTTGAGCTGATCGCTGTCAACCTCGACCAGAAGCAACCGGGCTTCCCGGAGCATGTGCTGCCCGATTACCTGGGCGCTTTGGGAATCCCGTTCCACATCGAGAATCAGGACACCTACAGCATCGTCAAGCGCGTGGTGCCCGAGGGCAAGACCACTTGCGGGCTCTGCTCGCGCTTGCGCCGCGGCATCCTCTACCGGGTGGCGGACGAACTCGGCGCGACCAAGATCGCGCTTGGTCATCACCGCGACGACATCCTCGAGACCTTCTTCCTCAACCTGTTCCACGGCGGCAAGCTCAAGACCATGCCGCCCAAGCTGGTGTCCGACGACGGCCGGCACATGGTGATCCGGCCGCTTGCCTATGTGCCGGAACGCGACATCGAGAAATACGCCGCGCTGCGCGGATTCCCGATCATCCCGTGCAATCTGTGCGGTTCGCAGCCCAACCTCAAGCGCGCCGAGACCAAGCAGATGCTGCGTGATTGGGAACGCCAACACCCGGGACGGGTGGAAAGCACCTTCCGCGCACTGTCACAAGTGGTGCCAACTCATCTTTTGGACACTACACTGCAAGACTTCGCCGGCCTCCGCGCCGACGGTACGCCGCATGCAGACGGCGACACGGCGTTTGACGACGTGCCGGTGAGCGCGCCTCCTGACACCCGTTTTCAGACGCCGGCAGACGAACAAGACTGAAGGAGATGCATCGATGCAGTTGATTCCCCCGCCAGCCGGGACGGCCTCGTTTACCGCGCCGCGCCGCACCTTGATGGGCCCAGGCCCGTCGGACGTCCATCCGCGCGTGCTGGCCGCCATGGCGCAGCCGACCGTCGGCCACCTCGATCCGGCCTTCAACGCCATGATGGACGAGACCAAGGCGCTGCTGCGCTATGTGTTCCAGACGCAGAACGACCTCACCTTCCCGATCTCGGCACCCGGTTCGACAGGCATGGAGACCTGCTTTGTTAACCTGATCGAGCCGGGCGACACGGTGATCGTCTGTGTGAACGGTGTGTTTGGTGGCCGCATGATCGAGAACGCCGAGCGCGCTGGCGGTACCGTGGTCCGCATCGACGACGCTTGGGGTGCTCCGGTGAGTCCGGACAAAGTGCGGGACGCCTTCAAGGCGCACCCGCACGCGGTGGCGCTGGCTTTTGTCCACGCCGAGACCTCCACCGGCGCCTGTTCAGACGCCGCCACCCTGTGTGGCATCGCCCGCGAGTTTGGCGCCCTGACCATCGTCGACGCCGTCACCTCGTTGGTGGGCGTGCCTTTGTTGGTGGACGCTTGGGGCATCGACGCCATCTACTCGGGCAGCCAGAAGTGTTTGGGCTGTCCGCCTGGCTTGTCGCCAGCGAGCTTTTCCAGCCGCGCGCTGGACAAGGTGCGTGCCCGCAAGAGCAAGTCGAATAGCTGGTTCATGGACCTGTCGCTGGTCCTTGGGTACTGGAACGCGGCCAATCGCACCTACCATCACACCGCGCCGACCAACGGTTTGGTTGGACTGCACGAATCGCTGGTGATGGCTGCCGAAGAAGGGCTCGAGGCCAGCTGGGCGCGGCATCAGTACCACCATCAGGCGCTGCGTGACGGTCTGCAGGCGCTGGGTTTTGCGTATCTGGTCGCCCCTGAGGCCCGTTTGCCGCAGCTTAACTCGGTGCATGTGCCGGCTGGCCTCGACGAGGCCGCTTTGCGACGCACCCTGATGGACGAATTCAACCTCGAGATCGGTGCTGGCCTGGGCCCGCTGGCCGGCAAGATCTTGCGTTTTGGCCTGATGGGCTATTCGGCGCGCGAGGAGAACGTACGCCTGTGTCTGCGCGCGCTGGAGGCGGTGCTGCCGCGTCTCGGTCATGCCGTGGACAAGGGCGCCGCACTGCGCGCCGCCGAATCGGCGTGGGCGCTGCAGCAACCGGTGGCCGCAGTCGCCTAAGGCTTGAGCGTCACGGTCTCGGCGCTGTCCGGGGTCACCCGTAGCGCTGAACCGACAACGTACCAGTCGGCGAGCACCCAGCGTTCGCAGGTGCGACCGTCGACGTGCAGGCGGTGCTGTGCCGGACGGTGGGTGTGGCCGTGCAGTAGACGCGCCGCGCCCGACTCGCGCAGCAGGGACTCGACCGCGGTGGCAGTGACATCCAGCACCGCCATTGGCACCCGTGTTTGCGCCCGCTGACTGTGTTGCCGGGTGTATCCCGCGAACCGTTGGCGCAGCGCGTGCGGGAGCGCCAGGAACACTCGCTGCACCAGTGGCGTGCGCACCACCCGGCGAAACCGCTGGTAGGCGACATCGTCGGTGCACAGCGTGTCGCCGTGCAGCAGCAGGGTGAGCGTCCCGTACAGGTCGATCGCCGTCGGGTCGTTCAACAGGGTGCACCCACTGGCGCGCTCGAAGGCGGGTCCCATCAGAAAATCGCGGTTGCCGTGCATGGCGTAGACCGGACAGGCAGCGCTGTGAACAGCTTCGCAGGCCGCCTGGTTGAAGGGCTCGCGCAGGTCGTCGTCGCCGACCCAGTATTCGAAGAGGTCGCCCAGCAGATACAAGGCGTCGGCCGCGGCGGTGAGGTCGATCAGCCGCCGCAGTTCGTCCAAGCCCTGCGGATGCTGCGCCGACAGGTGCAGGTCCGAGGCGAACAGGACCGCGCCGTGCCCGTGTCCGACCCGATAGTGGTGCAGCGGGGTCATCGGCAGCGGCGGTGTCGGCCGGCGTCGGTCAGGGGCAGCGTCTTCGCTTGATCAGGCCAGAACTTCGGCACCGGTGATGACGATGTCGTCTTCCGGTACGTCCGAGTGAAAGCCGCTCTTGATCGTGCGCACCTTAACGATCTTGTCGACGACATCGGTGCCTTCCGTCACTTTTCCGAACACGCAGTAGCCCCAACCCTGTCCGGTGGCTGCGGTGTGGTTGAGGAACGCATTGTCTGCCACATTGATGAAGAACTGCGCCGTCGCCGAGTGTGGGTCGTTGGTGCGGGCCATGGCGATCGTGTACTTGTCGTTGGACAAGCCATTGGCGGCTTCGTTGGCGATGGGGGCCAGTGTCTCTTTTTGCTTCATGCCCGGTGCAAAACCACCACCTTGAATCATGAAGCCCTTGATCACACGATGAAAAATGGTGTTGGCATAGAAGCCGCTGGCAACGTATTCGAGGAAGTTGGCAACCGTGGCCGGAGCGTGCTCGGCGTCGAGTTCGAGGGTGATGTCACCCTGGTTGGTGGTCAGACGAACCTTGCTCATCGGGGATCCTTGGTGGTGGGATTGGGCCGGTTGGCGGCCAAAGTGTCCGCGCGCTTGCCCGGACGGCGCACCATTGTGGGGCCGGAGACCGCTTTTTTGGGGGGATTTGCGTCCGCTGGGCTGCTTGGCTCGAGCGCCGCAATCATGGGCGGCTCGCCGCGCTGCGCTCGCGCGATCGTGACCGGTTGCAACGGCACGTCACTGGCGAACACGCCCGCGGGACCTGTCGGGATGCGGCTCATGCGCTCGACCACGTCCATGCCCGCGACCACTGTCGCAAATGCGCAGTAGCCCTCGTAGCCGGGCTGCGGACGCACGTAGTCGAGATGCTTGTTGTCGTCGAGGTTGACAAAGAACTGGCTGGTGGTCGAGCGCGGCTCGAGACTGCGGGCCATGGCCACTGTGCCGCGGCGATTCTTGAGGCAGGCTGGTGCCTCGTTGTCGATCGGCTCGCGGGTCTGCCGTGGGTTCAGTTCGGCATCGTACCCGCCGGCCTGCACCGCGAATCCGGGAATCGCCCGATGCACGAGGGTGCCATCGTAAAAACCGTCGTCGACATAAGCCAGGAAATTGGCGACGGTCAGTGGCGCCGATTCCGGGTGGAGCTCCAGCACGATGCGGCCCTCGGTGGTCAGCAACTCGACAAAGGGCGCGGCGTTGGCTAGCCCCGGCGTCACCGCCTGTGCCAGTGCACTGCCGAGGGCGACGCCAAAGAATGTCCGGGCAACGCGTTTGACCACGGGACCTCCGAAGGGCTGGGTGGGCTGGGGCCGCGCCATCTGCGTGCTATTCTCGCCACCCCGCGTCGCATCGATTGTAGCCGAGTCGCCTCGACACCATGCTGAGCCTCTACAACTCCTTGACCCGCCAGAAAGACGTCTTTCGGCCGCTCGTCCCGGGCGAAGTGCGCATGTATGTCTGCGGCATGACCGTTTACGATTTCTGTCATGTCGGCCACGCGCGGGTCATGGTGGTCTTCGACATGGTGACCCGATGGCTGCGCAATAGCGGCATGAAGGTGACATATGTCCGCAATATCACCGACATTGACGACAAGATCATCAAGCGGGCGACGGAGAATGGCGAGAGCATTGGCGAACTGACCGGGCGCTTCATTGCTGCGATGAACGAGGATGCCGACGCACTCGGTGTGATCCGCCCCGACCATGAGCCCAAGGCCACCGAGTACGTTGCGCAGATGCTCGACATGATTCGCACCCTAGAGACGCGTGGGCTCGCCTACGCCGCCGCTAACGGCGACGTCTATTACCGGGTGCGCGGCTTCGAGGGCTACGGCAAGCTCTCCGGCAAAGACCCTGACGACCTGCGCGCCGGCGAGCGGGTGCAGGTCGGCGAGGCCAAGGAAGACCCGCTCGACTTCGTGCTGTGGAAGGCCGCCAAGCCGGGCGAGCCGAGTTGGTCGAGCCCCTGGGGGCCGGGTCGGCCGGGTTGGCACATCGAATGCTCGGCGATGGCCGGTTCTTTGCTTGGGCGTCAGTTCGACATCCACGGCGGTGGACAAGACCTGCAATTCCCGCACCACGAGAACGAGATCGCTCAGAGCGAGGGTGCGCACCAGTGCACCTTTGCGAACTATTGGATGCACAACGGCTTTGTGCGCGTCGACGACGAGAAGATGTCGAAGTCGCTCGGCAATTTCTTCACGGTGCGCGAGGTGCTGGCCAAGTACGCACCCGAGGTGGTGCGATTCTTCATTTTGCGTGCGCACTATCGCAGCCCGCTGAACTACTCCGATGCCCACTTGGACGACGCGCGGCGAGCCCTCGATTCGCTCTACATCACGCTGCGCGATGTACCCCCGGCCGCGGTGAGCATCGACTGGGCGGAGCCGCGCGCGGCGCGCTTCGCCGCCGCCATGAACGACGACTTCAACACGCCGGAAGCGCTGGCCGTCCTGTTTGAGCTGTCCACCGAGGCCAACCGTGGCAAGTCGGCGCAGGTGAGCGGCCTGCTGCATGCGCTCGGTGGCGTGCTGGGTCTGCTGCAAGCGGATGCCGCAGCCTATCTGCGCGGCCCAGCCGCCGCCGGGGG
>Ga0214921_10008439_pt1 | contig 13355 bp, 14 predicted proteins | sample LL1505_MetaG_FD_177992 | JGI IMG/M metagenome (GOLD analysis project Ga0214921, IMG submission 177992) | Freshwater microbial communities from Lake Lanier, Atlanta, Georgia, United States - LL-1505 | ecosystem: Environmental > Aquatic > Freshwater > Lake | place: USA: Georgia | collected... | reverse complement strand
CGGAAGCTTTTCGTGTCAAGCTTTCAATATAGTCGGCATTATACGATGCCTTTGAAGGATCTGCTGCAATTGCTTGTGGTATGGGTTGAAGAGGGTATCCAATAGTTGGTGCAGGTTTTGAAGAGGAACCTCCCATTTGTTAGAACAGCCGAAGTAAAAACGAACCAGTAAACAGTGAGATGCCAGGAGGCAATATGTTTTGCAATAATTGTGGAGAAAAAGGACACGTCTTTAAAGGGTGTAAGTACCCAATAATTTCATGCGGAATTCTGCTGATAAGAGGTCCGTTCGAACCTCTGAAACTTCCAGCTGACCCACGAGGTATTGGAGTTCTGATGGTTAAAAGAAAAGATTCCATGGCCTACATGGAGTTCATTCGTGGAAAGTACGATGTAGCAAATCCTGCATATATCGGAACGCTTCTGAAAAATATGACGAAGTTTGAACACCAGCAAATACTGAAGGAAGAGTTTGATACGCTGTGGACACGTCTTTGGGGAGAAGGCCGCGATACTCGCTCTACTGAATTTGAACTTTCAAAAGAGAAGTACACTGCTATAGATCGCAAACAACTCATAACTGCAAACCCAACTTCTTATATGGAACCCGAATGGGGAGTTCCAAAGGGACGACGATCAAAAGGCGAATCTGATCTAGAATGCGCGATTCGAGAATTTGAAGAAGAAACAAACATTGACGAGAGTGCATACACTATTCACAAACGTCTAGTTCTATCTGAAACGTTTAAGGGAACAAATAATGTAGAATACCAACATACATACTTTGTTGGGACTTTGAAAAGTTCTGCAAAAATAAACACGTCTCAAACTCTGACATCTGTGCAACGAAAAGAAATATCGGAAGTTGCGTGGAAATCTCTTTCTGAATGTAAAAGTTCTACAAGACCGCACTATTCGGAAAGAATAAAGATATTTGAAGAGCTAGGACGTATTATTGCAACATATGAAAGTGTAGACTCATAACAATGGAAGAACCTGTTAAGCTTCCTCCCATTGTGGAAGATGTTTCGTGGATGAGTGCTGGAAAAACAACTGCATACATCTATGCGATCTTGGCAGTGCTTACATCAATTATAATGATCATATCAACATTTACAACTTGTTCTAAAACACATATTGGTGCAAGTATACAACTTGGATTAATGATTACGGTTATTCCAGCATTAGTGTATGGTCTTTCGACTAAGTACACTTTTGCGAGACAACCTTTTTCAGCTGTGTTTCAGAAGTTTGGAATTTCTGAAGAAAGGTCTATGCAATTTGCGGGAACTTACATTCTAATTCTAATTCTTTTGCCTATGATTGTCTACGGAGTTCATTCTGCAGAGGAATCCGCATGCGTGGCAACTCCTGACGAGATGACTGCTTTCAAAACAAAGATGTTGAAAGAGCTGCAGGAGAAGCAAGAAGCCGAAGAAAAGAATGAAAAGAAGAAGTAATGGGATTCACGCGAAAAAGAAGAAGAGGCGGTGCTAATCGTAACGAAGTACTGTTTCCACAGAAGACAGGAGTAGATTACTCCAAGTTAAAAATGACTCCTGAAGGCGAGTATTCAATCACAAAGCGGAGAGATGGTGAAGTACTTATTAAGCATATGAAATCAGTGGTAAAAGGAATGAAGCAAAAAACAATTGCCGATCTTACTGGAAATGTTGGAGGCGATACGATTCTATTTGCTATGCACTTCAAGGAAGTCAAATCATTCGAAATAAATCGAGAGAATTTTGAAGCGTTGCATAATAATGTTGAAGTGTTTGGTCTGAAAAACGTTGAACTTAAGCAAGGCGATTCGACAAAGCTTTATGACGGGAATACCGATGTTCTCTACATTGATGCGCCGTGGGGAGGGCCCGATTACAAGGAAAAGAAAGAGTTGGATCTTTTCCTTGGATCTGAAAGGGTGGATTTGTATGTGCAGAAAATAATGAAAGAATCAAAACATCCCGAATATGTATTCCTGAAACTTCCTTCGAACTACAATTTTGAGAGGTTTTCTGAATTTGAAATTAAGAAGTTCAAGATACGTGGATTCTACCTTGTGTGTTTATTTGCAGCCTAAAAGTAATGGAGACTGTTCCATACAGGAGAACAAAGTTAAGTGTCAAAACATTTCCTGCAGGGACCCTGCTTTTTAGATTAGTACAGAGACCGATTGATGATAAGCGCGGCGTTCTCCTTGAAAACGGTACTCGGTGTCTGACGCCTAACTACAATGTTTACTTTTACCCAAACCCTTTTGCAGGAAAGTTGGCGCTGGAAGAATGGTTACAGGAATATAAAAATATCACAGTTTACGTTCTGACAAAAGACGTCAAAGTTTTGTGGCTTCTAAAGCCTTCAAAGTATACGCGCACAACAAAAAACACGCGGAGAAACTTTATCAAGAAATGTTCGCTCGTGCCGAAAGGATGCTTGCCTCGAAGTGGAGATTCATACAATCCTTGCTTGAGCGACACGATGATTGAAAAGTATCCTGATATAGTTGGAATTGTTTCGTTGTCTCCGAATGACGCGCGCAGAATTAGAGAAAAACTTCCACGTTCGACTAGAAAAATACGGTCATACTTTCACAGTGCAACAGACGCTCTAAAAATTGAATCTGTTCCCGAACTTATTCTGCATCCTCTTGCAAAAAGACCGTCGAAAGATGTGATTGTGTCGGAAGGCGATAAATTAGAAAATAACTACAAGCAAATAAAGAGTATTTCAACCGACAATACGGGTAAACTGACTGATTTCATGGATAAGCACGCTATTTACAATCCCAAGACGTTTTTTTATACTTACAAAGAGTAGCCCAGGTAGTATGCTACGCCAAGGTAAGAAATTACTGCAAAGGCAAACATCCACCACCATACTGGGAATATGGTTGATTCACGACTACCGACCCCGAATGGTCGAATAGTACCTTCTTTTCCAAAAGCTACGGAGGGTTTGATGTAAAGGAAGCCAGCGACCATAAATAAGTAAAAAGCGACCATCCATAGTTTGGGATTTCTGCGAATTACTTCCTCCATTATCAATTCCTTTCCAAAAATAAGTAGAGAATGTACGTTTTGCCGAATCGGAAAGCATTTGCCGACTCCGTGACACGCATTTTCATGAAGTACCGACAGCGTGGACTTCTTGAAACAGAAGAAGGTAAAACCCGCGAACTGTTTCCTTACCAAAAACTTGTTCGAGATTATTTGATGATTGAAACTCCTTACCGCGGTCTACTTCTTTTCCACGGTCTTGGCTCTGGCAAAACATGTTCTTCAATTGCAGTAGCAGAATCGCTCATGTCCAACAAGAAAGTCTATGTTCTACTACCAGCATCGCTGCGCGATAACTTCTTGGGCGAGATTCGTACGTGTGGCGACCCTATTTATGTAGAGGATCAGCACTGGGTCGAGAAGAAAGCAAATACAGATGAAGAGCGTGAGAAAGCTTTTAAGCTGGGTATTTCTGAAAAGTTTATTAACGAGGAAGGACGTTACTTTGTAACGGTTTCAGATATGCCTTCAAATTTTAAAAACAATCCAGAACTTCAAGCGCCTATTCGCAAACAGATTGCAGACATAATTGATTCTCGATTTCATTTCATTAACTTCAACGGTCTTTCGTCTTCAAATATCGACAAGATACTTGGCGAAGAACATATGTTTGACAATTCAGTTGTGATTATTGATGAAGTCCATAACTTAATCAGTGGTGTTGTGAATGACCGCGAAATCAAGCGCAGACTGTATGATATGATTTATAATGCGGTAGATACTAAAGTTGTAGCTCTAACAGGAACGCCAGTTGTCAACAGGCCGCAAGAAATAGCTTTTCTCATGAATCTTTTGCGTGGACCTGTAAAACAACTTGGGGTTCCGACCAAATCGGCTGTCAGTTGGGACGAATCTATGATGACTGCTTTTTTCAGGTCGGTAAAAGACGTTGATACTGTGGATTACAATTCCGTAAAGCGTGTAATTTATCTTACCAGAAACCCCCCACATTTCGAGAGCGTTTATAATGAGAAGGGAGAACGTATTGCTGTTAAATATAATAAGGAGCTTCCGTTTGAACCAGACATCAAGAAATGGGTTTCTTCGTGGAAGACTGAGTTCATTTCAAAGTTTGCAGGAGTTGAGCTTGATGCAGAAGAAAAAATGACAGAAGCTGTTCTTGAATGTTTGCCCACCGACTTTGAAGATTTTGTGAAAACTTTCGTAGATGGTTTGAAAATCAAGAACGCTTTGATGATGGGAAGACGTATCCAAGGTCTTGTGTCTTACTACAAAGGTGCAAACGAAAACCTTCTTCCAAAACAGCTCGACGAGGACAAGATGCTCACAAAGATTGAAATGTCAGAAACGCAGTTCAATCGTTATTTGACGGTTCGTTCCGAAGAAATACGAAGTGATTCAAATAAGAAACGCAGAGGAGGTTTGAATGATGAAATGGGGTCTTACAGAATGATTTCGCGTATGGCCTGCAACTATGCGGTTCCTTCAGAATTCAGACCTTCAAAGTGGGACAGAAACGAAGACGAAGATGATTCGGGAGAAGGCAAGATAGATATTGTAAAGAAACTATTGGAAGATCCAGAAAAGTACCTTTCAAAGCAGGGTCTAAAGCAGTATTCGCCAAAGATGCTGAAACTTCTGGAAGATCTGGAAGCCAATGTGGGTAAAAAGGATGAGTGGAATAATCAGTTTATTTATTCACAGTACCTTACTGCAGAAGGTCTTGGTATTTTCGGAGAAGTTCTGAAAAAGCACGGATTCCAGGAATACCGACTTCTGAAAGAAGGAGGAGTCTGGAAAGAGGATCCTGAGATGGATGCCGACAAGCCTGCATTCGGTTTGTTTACTGGCGGAACTTCGGGTCTTGATAAAGAAAGGCGCGAACTTGTTCGACAAATCTTTAATGAAGATTATGGTGATCGATTCCCCCAAGTTTTGAAAGAAAGTATCAAGAAACATCGTCTCTGCATATTTATGGCATCTTCTGCGGGCGCCGAAGGTATTACTCTCAAGAAGGTCAGAAATGTCTACATCATGGAACCGTACTGGACGCCAGGACGTATTGAGCAAGTCATTGGTCGCGCGATTCGTATTGGCTCGCACTTAGCATTGCCCGAGGAAGAACGAACGGTTACTGTCAAGATTTACATGACTGTTTTCAACAAAGATCAAACTATTGTAGCAGAGGGTGCGAACATTGTGATGGTTCGGCGCGCAGATATGGTTCTGAAACGATATGAAGGTGATGAGCCTCGTGAAGTGTTCATGTCCACCGACGAATTCCTGTATGAAACAGCGTATGAAAAGAGCAGACTCATTAAAAGCATCACAACGGTTCTGAAACAGTCTGCAGTTGATTGTGAAATCCACCGAAATCTGCACTCAAAGAATGAACCTGCTGTTCAGTGTATGCGCTTTGACACGACAGTAACCGCAGAAGATTTAGCCTACCGTCCCAAATATCTGAGTGACGAAAGAGATGCTCTCTACAAGAAAAACTTAGTAAAGCGTGGTCGTATGTTGCAAAGAATATCTGTTAAGGGAATTTTTATGATTATGGATACTGTTACGCGAGAGATATTTGATCATGCTGCGTTTGAAGATAATAATCGGCTCATTCAAATCGCCGAACTTGTTGGAACTAATAAAATAGTGTTTTTTCCTCACGTAGTTCTATAATAGAGTAGATGGCATCTAACTTGAGCGGACAAACACGAGGAGTGAGTGCAGCAGACTGGACGCGGCTCCAGCGTCTGCGTGGCGCACGCTCTTATTTGGCGACGGTGGCAAGTAATAAAGATATTGATGTTGCAACAGTTCCTCAAACTATTTACAACCCTTCTTTATTAATTCCTCGACACACGGGACCGAGTCGCATTCAGCGACCCGCAAGTGACTGGGTTTCTTATGTGGGTTCTCAAACTGCAGACTTCATTCTGCAGAAAGGTACTACTTATACTGATCCAATTACAGACGAAATTACTATTTTGAATGGCAAGCAACTTACGTCTACAAAATTGTGCAACTGCACTACGAGTGATGTTAATATTAAAATTGCGGGTTGCAAGAAGTGTTCAGTTTATATACATAAAACTATGCAGTAAGTAACAATAAGATGGCAGGCATCATGCAATTAGTGAATAAAGGAGCCCAAGACCAGCTAGTAACGGGCAATCCTTCGTTCACGCACTTTCGATCAGTATATAAGCGCCACACGGACTTTGCAATGGAGCATTTTCAGCTCCCTTTTCGAACTACAAATTTGAACATTACCCAGTCGGGAACTCTTACCATAACTGCAAGAGTGGAGAGGTATGCACAGCTTCTTCACGATTGTTATTTGGTTCTAACAATGCCAAACATTTACTCTCCAGTAGTACCAACATCTCCAGGAACGTCTTATGCAAATTTGAACCCAAGTTCGCAAGCAATCGGATACGAGTTTGCTTGGATCCGAAATTTGGGATACAATATGATTGCAAACGTATCTGTCGTTATAAATGGTCAAGCAGTAGTAACACATACTGGAGAATGGATGAAGCTTTACGCAGACATGAATTTTGACCGAAACAAGAAAGATATTGTTGACGTGATGGTTGGAAACGTTCCTGAAATGTACGATCCCGCAAATGGATCCGATCGAATGAATCAGTACCCTCACGCAATTCCAACCTCAGCAGGTCCGCCCGAACCTTCAATTCCTGGCCGAATTCTGAGCATTCCTCTGCATTTCTGGTTCTGTGAAAAGGTAGGCACTGCACTTCCTCTAGTAGCTCTCCAGTACTCACAAGTTGATATTGTCGTAGAACTCCGAAACATGTACCAGCTTTTTACAGTTCGCGAAGTACGGCCTAACCTAACAAACTCGGGAAAAAGAATTGCACCAGATTCGTCTTCTACGGTTTATAACATGACCAATTTCCTGTCACCTCCCACTGGAAGTGGACCGACAGATACAAGTTTGGCGACGTGGAGTCTGAATCCGTACATTGAAGCAAACTACATTTTTCTTTCGGACGGAGAGCACGTGCACATTGCAAAGAACGAACACTCTTTCATAATTAACCAGCTTGATATTCAGGAAGCAAATGGCCAATACGGTCCTACAAATGATGTTCCCGTTCTAATGAAAAATCTTTGCACACAACTTGTTTGGATTGCCCAGCGAAGCGACCGTTATATGTATAACGATTACGACAACTACACAAACTGGGACGATATTTACCGTCTTCCTCCAAATGCAAGTTCTCTCCAACTTCCCACAACTTACTTCTTATCGTCTGGCGCAGCCATGAACACAAATGTTTCGCAAAGAGAAATTCTGCTTCAGTCAAACTTAGTTCTTGACGGAAAAGATCGTTTCTCACCAAAACCTACTGAATTCTTCTCGCAAATAGAGAATTATCGTCACCACACAGGAAGAACTATCACTGGAATTCCTGGCATATATTCTTACTCGTTTTCGCTAGATCACCACACGGGTCAGCCGAGCGGCCATATTAACGGATCAATGTTTAATAAACCCATTCTGCGAAACAGCTACGTTCAGCCTCCGTATACTCTTAGCCTTGACACTACAACTACTGTCTGTATTCTGAAAAGTACTGCAAATTATGCGAATCCCACTATTGTAAATCCAAATGCTGTTGATAGGCTTGGCAATCTTGTTTACAAACCTGGCGAGCTTCTAACTGTAATTCGAAAACAAGACGCACAGACTTATTTGTACACATATAACGTTCGTATTTTTGTAGAATCGTACAATTACTTGCGAGTCATTGGAGGAGTGGCGTCGCTGGTATTCAGTTCTTAATCGAAATATAGTATAATATGAGCAGCGGACTTACTATACTTTCTGCAAGATATGGCGCTGGGTCTACAACAGTTGATGTAAGCTCTGCAGTTTCATCGCAAACAAAGGATGGAAATGTAAGTTTAGTAGTGAGTCCGAGCGCTCTAAACGTTGAAGACCCTGTGCCAGGACAACCTAAAACTCTCACCGTCAATTACAGTATTAACGGTGGAAGTTCAAACACGACTGCTGTGAAAGATGGAGATTATTTGAAAATAGATGCGCCTCCTGAAAGATCAGCGTCGGGTCTTCAAATTGTCAAAGCAGAGTATGGATACCAAGGAAACTTTGAGGATGTCACAAGTGCAATACAAAATTATGTTTCAAATGGATCTATCTCGATTACGGTAAGTCCAAGCGCTGCTGGAATTCCAGATCCTAATCCTGCAAAGAAAAAGCTTTTAAAGGTGGATGTAACCATCAATGGCGCGTCTTCAAGTTATAGCATTCCAGACGGTCAAAAATTTACTCTATCGGCTCCTCCAGTAAATCGTGACGCAAATACTCCAGTAAGTACTAGCGTAGCGTCTATTTCTTCAACTATTTGGAAATCTGTTTGGAACTTGATTTATTATATATTTTTTGTGTCTGCAATATTTCTTGCAATGGATTTTGGCGAGTCAAAGTTTGGAACGGGAGGTAAGTGGGGATTTGCCGCATTAACTTTTTTAACGGGAGGAGCGTTTCCTGTTCTCATTCTTCCTGGAATCATCTTTTGGTGGAGGATGTTCTCTAGTGTAGATGTCTATCCTATCGATTAAAAAGGGTTTTCCTTTATTCGCTGTCGGAAGACTCCTCCTGCATCATCTCTTTAAAGTTAGCGACGCCAGCGTAGCCCTTGAAAGAGCTCGCCTTTGACGCACCTTGATAGACGCGGAATGTCGTCTTGCCGACATTGTACATTTGCTTCTCGAACTTTATGTCCTTCATTTCTTCCTTGGGATCCTCGGGAGGCCCAGTTACGAGCCGCCCATCGGCACCCCTATAGATGCCAGGCGTGCTGCCGACTTCTAGGTCGAGCATCTCCTGGAGCTCCTCGATCGGGAGCTCAACAATCGGTTCTTCTTCCTTCTTTTCGTCAGCAGCGGGTTCGCCGTTAAGCTTGCGCAGCTTAGCGCGCTCGGTCTCGAGCTGCTTACTGCGCTTCTTTCGGTTCTCTTCGGGCTTTGATTCGTCGGCAATGTACTTCTCGGACAGAGCAATTTCGTACTCTATCTTTTGAATCTCGGTCATTTCAGACTTCTTCAGCCTTCTTGCAGGAACTTCCTCATCGGGGCCGCCTGCACCTGCCTTGACCTTCTCGACTGTGACAGTCTTGGTCTTTGCAGGAGCCTTCTTCTTCGGCTCTTTCTTCAGAGCCGCAAGTTGTTCTTTCATCTCAGCATTTTCTTTCTCGAGCGCATCTACGCGCTTGGAGAGCAATTCAAACTGAGCTTTCGTCGACATCTTGTGTTTACATGTTTTCGAAATAAAATCGCGAAATCCGTTTTGCGTTTTGGCATCTCAAAACTAGTGGCTTTCAAAGACAAATGTCCAGCACAGAATTTGCCAAGACTCATTTGCGCGAACATCTTGTAAGTTTGGTCGTTCCTCCCGTGAGCGACGGTTTCTGGAGTATTTATGACTCTGCAAAAGAGGTCTGTGAACGCAACGGTCAACTCGACCAAGTCCTGCGCACGTTCCAGAACATGCTGACAAAGATTCCAGATTGGACCGATTCTACGCTTACGAAAGAAGTTGATCGTATTATAAAGATTACTAAGTGTTCGTATATGGATGACTTGCTGATGGGTGTATTTATCTCGTACATGCGTTCGTTTGCGAGCCTGCATTACCGCGGCTCTTCGTCGGAAATCAAGATTGACTTTAACCGTCCCAGCTTTGCCAAGTTTGTTCATGAACTCTACAAGCATTCGGGACGCAAGTTGTGGCAGGTGGCCTACTATTTCAAGACAATTGGCGTAAGTTCCGAGCAGCAGGCACGTAATCGTCAGGAAATCGAGAAAGTTGTAACTGAATGCATGGAGCAGGTTATTCGTGCATTCCTGCCGTGGGAGGCTATTGCCAAGAAGTACTTTGCGGATGAAGAAGTTGATGAAGAGGAGGAATCTTTGGTTCCTGCACCTGCTCCTGCTCCTGCGCCTCTTATTGCAAAAGAAGAACCAAAACATCAGAAGGTACAATTTGATGATCTAGAAGACGAGACCGATGATGATGAAGAGGAAAGTGAAGAGGAGGATCTTCCTGCAATAAAACTTTCGGACGAAACTGCAGAGCTAGACTTCAAGGATTTGGATGAGCCTAAACCTGAACCAGTGCCAGTCGTGATAAAACTTCCCGAGATTCCGAAAGAGGAAGATCCTCTCAAGGAACTGGAGTCGCGCGCGTCGGAGTCTCTCGTTCTAAACCTGTAAACTTAAACTGATTTTCGAAATAAATGATGATTGTTATTGCTTCGGTTGCCGTGGCAATAGTTTGCTTTATCGTGTACACACTTGAACGACGCTCAAAGGAAGCGCCCATCGAGTGGGTTGATGCTACAAAGCTCAGCTTGTTTGGAGGCCTGATTACTGCAGGAGTTGTATTTGCAACGTCCACGAATGTAGTTGCAGATACAGTTAAAAATATGGAAATTCCATCAGTCCAAGACATGTTTGTGGGAAAACCCTCGTTTTAATTAGGAACAGAAGGTCCATTGTTTAGATCGTCGCCGTACTTAAAATAGCAGGCAACTTTATCGACGGCCTGAGCGTAAGCCTTAGTCCAATTGTCTGGACGGTTGAAATACAACCCGCATCGATATTTTGGATGGTACCTGTACGCCTCTAGAAACCCGAGAACGTATTCAACGTCCCGATCATTCAGATCTTTGACTGGAAAGACATGATCTCTCAATATCTGTTCCTTATCGGATTCTGTTAGTTTATACTGTACCATTTTTTAGGATAAATACATTTATTTTATGAAATTCGTTTTAGGCGTCAATGCAACATACACTCGTTCCTGCAGGCACAGAATCTACTTTGTACATTTTCAAATCGCCAATTTCAGTTCGTGGAACAGCATCCTTACAGAAGCGCGCAATCGCCTTGTAGAGATGGAAACCATGGTACCTATCATGCTTCAGATCTTTCTTTCCAAACATTACTGACGAACCGTCTTCCAGCTTCAACCATTTCGTAAAGAATTTGAAAACAGTGTTATCACGATAATCGAGGCACTCGGGGCCTTCAGGAAACAGGTCCCAGAACATGGAAGTAGCAAGACGAACAAGATCAAACGAGGGATTGGGTTTTATCATCGGATATTTCGGAAGATATTCGGGTTCAAAATTGTATTGTCCTGCTGCCTCTTCGTCAACGTTAAAATGGTCGCTCATGAATACCTTTGGATCCTTCATTCCAACAACGCGAACACTTGCAACTCCTCTCTCAAAATCAATGATCTTAATAAGTTTTCCGTAAGTAGGAACCTTGTAGAACTTTCCTTCACAATTATAGTACAGAAACTCTTCAGACGTATCGACGTACATAACATTATTGGAATGCAAGTCATTATGCGTAAAAGAAAACATGCGCTGAGCATATGCTAGTGCAAACATAACTTGGGATAGCCATGCAAGATGTTTGGCTTCATCTGAAACAGAAGAACAAAGTTCAAAGAAAGTTCCACTGCATTTCTCCATCAAAGTCATTTGAACTGGCACGTTCTTGAAAGAAGCCCACGCAAAAGGTTCGTCCTCGGATTCGTCATCGTCATCTTCATCGTCGGAATCACATTCACAGGATTTGACTGCAAATACGTAAGACGTTGAAACAGAAGAAGAATCGGACTCGTCATCGGAATCGTGTTCATCTTGAATTACACGAGTCATTTCGGCAGCAGAAGTGTGTGGCACGTCAAGAGCAGGATACTCTTCTACATCTCCAATATCAGCATCATCTCCCAAACTTACCCCTGCTCTGGCAGTACGCGTATGTGTAAAAATAGCTTCCCCAATTTCATCGGCAAGTTTCATTTCAAACGTTTTTCCAATATTCTGAGAAAACCATGACCTGTCACACAAATCTCCGTAATCGTCCGAAATATCTATAGTATGCTTATCGGAAACCCCAATAAACAGTCCAAAGACTTTTGGAAAGTGCTGGCAGCCCGATTCAGAAAGAACGGCAGATACTAGGGCGCCTACATATGCAGCGTTTCCAGGATTCTGGATCTTCTTTTGCATTTCAACAAATTCTTCTGACAATGAAGGAAGACCGAAAGAAGTTCCGTAATCGCCCTGCATCCACTTAAAAGGGCTGAGAAGCATGGTGATCTTTTTGTGAACTTGAACTGTTTTTCCTGTAGAAGTCTTTATAGTGTTCTCGTCAACTATAGAATCAATTTCATCTTGAAACTTTATTCCAAAATCTTTTGGATTAGAAAGAAGTTCAGTTTTAAACAATCTTTCAATTGGAGGAAAAAATGGCTGAAGGTGTTCGGTATTCCAGTGCTGTTTTGAAGCGCTTCTGATCTGCTTCATATCATATCGATGAACCATCAATGGAACGGGACTAGTTCTCAAATCTGACTGCTTTCGTTTTCCCATATATTATCCAGAGGGGTTAAACCAAATCGAAAATATTCACGCACAAAACTAAGGATGGCTCTCAATTTTCAGATCAAAAAATTCAATATCGATATGTTGAAAGACCGTTGCGAAATCGATTCACGCAAATCTCCAATGATTGTTATTATTGGAAAGAAAGATACGGGTAAATCTTTCTTGGTACGTGATATTCTGTATAATGCCCAGCACGCTTTTCCAATTGGAACAGTGATTTCGGGAACTGAGGTTGCCAACGAGTTTTTCCAGCATATGGTTCCGTCCAAATTAATTCACGACAAGTACAGACCTGAAATCGTGATGGGTGTTATAAAACGCCAGCTCGGTGCAAAAACTGCCCGAAATGAAGACAAAAAGAGATCAGGCGGAAGTTCATCTGCAGATCCCCGTGCTTTCCTGATTCTCGATGATTGTTTGTATGATGCTTCGTGGATCAAAGAAGAATCTACTCGCTACGTTTTCATGAACGGTCGTCACATTGATCTGATGACAATCATTACCATGCAGTACCCTTTGGGCATCACTCCCAATCTGCGCACGAACGTCGATTTCGTGTTTATTCTTCGTGAGTCTATCGTCAATAACCGCAGGCGTATTTACGATAACTATGCGGGCATGTTTCCCACATTTGAAATGTTCTGCCAGTTCATGGACCAGTGTACCGAGAACTTTGAGTGTCTGGTGATTTGCAACGGGGTTCAGTCAAATAAGCTAGAAGATCAGGTGTTTTGGTACAAAGCATCGGATCATCCAGTGTTTCATATGTGTGACGATTCGTTGTGGGTAGATAATAAACCTTTCTCAAGCACGATGTTGGCTGCAGACGAGTACAGCGTAGATTCCATGCGCAAAAAGAACTCAGGTCCTTGGGTGCATGT
>Ga0214921_10008437_pt1 | contig 13355 bp, 18 predicted proteins | sample LL1505_MetaG_FD_177992 | JGI IMG/M metagenome (GOLD analysis project Ga0214921, IMG submission 177992) | Freshwater microbial communities from Lake Lanier, Atlanta, Georgia, United States - LL-1505 | ecosystem: Environmental > Aquatic > Freshwater > Lake | place: USA: Georgia | collected... | reverse complement strand
AAATCTGCAACCTGCTGACTTGCCTTAGTGACTGCTCCCTGCACGCTGGCTAGATCGGATTTAAGCTGGTCGATTGCTACCTTGGCGGATACGCCTCTTGGGTCTTTGGCGGGAAGCTGATCGTATAGAGTCTGAGCAGCTTCAAGCCTGCTTGTAATGCCAGCAATCTGTGAGTTGCCGTCTTCAACAATTCTATTTAGCTTTCCAAGCTTACTATTGTTGTAGTCGTTTAGAATATCTTGATCGGCAACTTGAAAATTCAAGCGAGTAGAAAGGTCAGACGCACCAAAGTTAGCATCAGCAGAAAGGCTAGATGGAGCTTGGTTTGAGAATCGAGAAACACCTTGACCCCTCATTCCTGCTCCACCCGTCAACGCTTGGATTTGTGAGGCAAGAGTATTGCGAGTGTTCTCTTGGCTTGTAACGTCAGCAAGTCTTTGTTCGTATGTATCTTGAAGTTTCTTTATTTGCATATCAGTACTTTTTTTTACTGCCTCTGAATAGCTATTTTGTGATGCAGTATCTGCGGCAAGACTTGCGTTATCAAGTTCCTGCCTATTTGCTGCATCTCCGCGACCAATGCGTGTTTTTACCTCAGTTCTTTTATTTGTTGAAACTATCTCTCCGTTATCATCAACAGAATATTGAGGAGTATCAATAACCCAGCCCCAGCCCATATTTGAAATTGCCATACTAAATCTCTCCCGCCTGGTACTTCTTGGTCGTGACTTTCTTTGCTTCCTCGTTTCTTGCTAAAACATCTTCAATGTTTGTCGTGTATGAAGGAGCAGCGATAGGTTGCGATATTCCACCAGTATAATTAACTGGTGCTACACCACCACCCATTGCAACTTCGCGCTCAACTGAGGCTTGTGGTGCTTGGCCGTAAGTTCTTGCAAATTGGGCTGTAAGCTGATTGCCAAGCGCGCGGTTTAAGGAATAAGCTTGTGGGCTGTACTCATACTGCCTACGCAAGCCTTCCAGCGTGCGCTGACCACCATATTGACGCTCTATCTGTAATCCAGCCTGCACCTGCGCAAGCTGGTCGGCAGCCGTAAGCTGACGCTCTAGTTGGCGTTGTTCTGGCATATATTTGATGCGAAGAGCATTCTCAAGCGCAGCGATGTCTGGAGACTTTTCGATATAGGTTTCAAGCGATGAACGATAGAATAACGCATTTGCCTGCGCCGATTTCATTGGATCGGGCGGAGGAGGCGGTGAGGGAATAGATGGTGATCCGCCCATTAGCGTAACGCCTTTCGCATAAAACTCATATAGTCATAACTCCTTGGTTTACCAGAACGATTAAAAGTGATCCGCTTGCGAGGACCAAAACGCTCCGCTAGGAGCAACAGCAAGCATCCCAAGGATTTAGCACCCTTTGATGAGATCGTCAAGTCTACAAACACATTCTCGCCATCTTCGCTATGCACATAATGATTAGGCTCTTGCCCATCCTTTATGCACCTAGCCAAAGCCACCCCAGCTATACCATCGTTATCACGCACAATCCCAACCATCCCTTGCTTCTCGAACCAGCCAAACCAATCGGCTAGGTTAGGCCACATAGCTTCTGGAACACCGCTTTGCTCAATATATTCAACAGCGGTCATAACGCCTTCTGTGTCTCGATGGTATCTGGGTTGGCTGCTGCCGTAATTTGGCGGATTGCCATTTTATTGGCAACAGATGAAATTTTGACATTAAGCAGCCTCCACTTTTGATACTTGCGAAGATCGCTTGCAAGCTTCTTTTTTACTGATGTTGGAAGTTGGGCTGGAAGCGTAAACTCAAGTGTGAGTACAGAACTTGATATATTTAGATTTGGTTGGACATCAATATCCCCAACATCTATATCACGCTGAATGGATATGGTTGTATCTGTCGAATAGGAATCATCAAAAATTACCTCGAAATGCGATCCGTACTTAACAGCAAATGGATCTCCAAAGTTAAAGTCTTTGGTGCGAACAGATGATTCATAATCAAATGTTCCAGTTGATGTTGTTGTTGTTGAAGTTCCACCAGTTGAAACAGTTGTTGTGTAAACACCGAAGTCCCTGTAGTCTGCGGTTGTTACCTGCGCTGGAGTCTTGTATCCGCTATACCTGGTGATTTGTCCTGTTGTTAATTTCATCATTAACCGCAAACCTTGGTCTTGGAAATTGGTTAATGCAAACTGCATTACATTCGGAGTCCATATTCCCTCAAATGCTCCAAGAGTCGTGTTGTAAACAATGATTGTATCGTTAAAATCATTTGACTCTGTTGGTATTGCAAGAAAGTATCTATTGTCATAAAAATGTGCGGCAGCTATTCCAATTTTTGCACTATTGATTTGCTGTATAACATCTTTAATTACCTCTGAAATTGGCAGTCCAACGGATGTGAAATCGTCTGCTGCTGAACGCACAAGGGATCTAATACCATCATCAGAAAGAAAAAATATGTCACTGTTGACCTGTACGGCAGAAGCTTCGGCAACGCATCCAGTATTGTTTGATATTAACTGAACAATCCAATCAGCCGCACTTGTTGCATCTGGAGGAATTGTAACTTGGAAAATTCGTCTCTTCTTAAACACAATTATTCTGTTTTGATAGTATTGAACTATGGCTGTAATTTCATCTCCATCATCTGCGTTAACAACAATGCTATTAGTCAAATCCCAAATTGACGCATCTAAAATATCTGATGCGTAAAGAGTATTTCTATTTGATCCAGATCCAACTCCAAACAACCTATTTCCAGTATTTATTAAAAGTCTTAAATCAAGCGGCGGCGGACTAACTGTTGCTGTAGCTGTAGCTCCAGATCCATCTCCAATAATTGTTACAGTTGGTGCCACCGAATATCCATATCCTCCATCAACAACAGTAACTCCTGTAACAGCACCTCCAGCTACAGTTGTAATTAGGGTTGGTAGTGTTCCGCCCCAATCTGGTCCTGTCACAACTGCCGTTGCGCTGGTATATCCACTTCCTGCTGTAGTTACAGTTATTGCCCTAATTTTACCAGCTTGTCTTGTTGCAATATCTCCATCATAATAGTAAAGCGCGCCATCCGAATCAGCCATATACATCTTGTCGTTAAATTGAGCCATGCTTACTTTTGCATCAAAGCTGGTTGAAAATCCGTCAGCCCATTTTTGCGCTTCATTATTCCATGTTCTTGTGGCTCCAGTTAAATTATCCCATATTTCTTCAATTCTATGTGGCCCAGTATTTCCGTCAGAGTTAATCGCTGTTCCGTTTGAATTGATTGTATAAAGTTTCCCCTGAATTACGGCAACAAGTCTTTCGGTTTGAGACGTATCGTAATATCGCATTCCGCCAATTGATCCCTCTTGGCTGGTTGCGGATGTGCTAAAACTTGTGACACCTTTGCGAGTTTCTAGACTCCCCTTCGGGGATAAGGTCATATTCACCAACTGCTGGACTTGATTTTCAGCAAGCAAGTCTGATTGCAAACCGCTGGCTTGACCGCCCGCAAAACTGCGGATACCGTCAAACGCCAAGAGATCGTCTAAATTGTCCGAGTAATACGGCACAACGTCTCCTTTTAAGCCGAGAACATTTCTTCTATGGTTAGCTCGCCAAGGCTTTGAGGCGTTATCTGCTTCACACCTCCAACCTGGCTCAATTCGTAGTTAGCCATCAAAGCAAGGTCGGCGTTGGCCGATTGAGTGATAGCTTGCGCCTTGGCATACTGCCGTTCACGCTCAAGTGCGTCTGCGTGAGTTAACGCTAAAACCAAATGATGAACGTGAGGTAAGCGAAGTTCGTCATCCAGCGCGGATTGTGATGGCGGAAAGTCAACAATAATGTTTGTTCGAGTAAGGCATTTGAGTTTTTCAACAACACGCAATGGTGTAGTTCCAGCAGTTTTAAGCCTTGGGTAAAGATTTAGTTCTGCAATGCCACTGCTGTTGCGACCTGTAAAATGGTAAGTGTCTGGATCTCCAGTACGCGCATCGTCAAGCAATCCTGGGTCTTGGCTTATGATTGTGGCCAAATCAATCGGGTCAACCTCTGCATCGTTGTAAGATACCGAAAGAGGTGTTTCCACATTTGTCCCTAAAGTAATAAGACGAGTTGTACCAACCGAATAGGTTGAATTAGTTACAGTCTCGCGCCAAGGGGCAAAGTCCCATACGCGCCTGTAGGCCAAGCTTGCTGACTTCTGCAAGAATGTAAGCGTATCCGAGTCGGTCTTGCCAACCTTCTCGCCCGCATACTGAGCGATTTCAGTTAGGGTCATTTCGCTTCTAGTGCTTCAATGCGTGATTTCAAAGAATTGTTTTCTGATTTTAGTTCTTGGACTGCCTTAACCAAAGCTGCTGTAATTGATCTGTCATAAAATCCGTAAAGACCATTATTTCCAAGAGGAGCTGCTGACGGAATTATAGGTGCAACATCATTTGCAATAAATCCCAATTCAACAGACGCATTTTCACCACGGTTAGCAATATCATCCTTCCATCTATACATCTTTGGATGAATTTGAAGTATTTCATTAAGACCAGCAATGTGCGCCCCAACAACCTCTTCTTTTAATGACGCATCAGATGCGGCTGATAAAAGACCAGCAGCACTAGCATTTACTGCCCTTGATCCAGTACCAGCAAGACCAGCAATAGTTACACCGCCACTCGCATCAATGCGGAGGCGTTCGGTGGCGTTAGTGCGTAACACTAGCGACTGAGAACTCATTGTTCCAATCAAGGATTCGGCTGCGTCTTGTCCGAACAACTGAAGACCAGTCGTTCCAGGGCTTCCAGTAATTTGAATCTGCTTTCCTGCTGCAACATAAACATCCCCACTTACATCTAACTTACCACGAGGACTCGCAGTCCCAATCCCAACATTTCCACTTGAATCAATGCGGAGGCGTTCTGTATTGTTTGTGGCTAATACTATCCCAGCATTGGCTTGGTTAATAACATACGCATCACCAGCAGAACTTATTTGATTAATTAACAAACCGAAACCACTAGCATCATACCTAGTTCTCATCCCACTTGTTCCAACAACTTCCAGATTAACACTTGGGTTTGTAATCCCAATCCCAACATTCCCACTCGCATCCTTGTAAATCTGCCCACTGCCGACATTAATTGTGTTGGTGGAAGCGGTAATGGCTCCAAGGAATGTCGGGGTAGTACTATTGAGAGTAGCAATGGTTCCAGTAGTACTATTGAGAGTAGCAATAGTTCCAGTAGTGCTGTTGAGCGTAGCAATTGTTCCCTGGGTAAGACTTGCAGAGCCTTGGCTAATATTTGCCGTACTCGCCGTAAGCGTCTGCACTGTTCCGTTTGTGATGTTGGCGGCAGTTGATGTTGTTGTTCCAGCCGTCAGCGTTGGTATCGTTCCAAGCGTAATACTTGCCGTGCTTGAGGTAAGATTAGGAATTGTTCCAGTGGTAATTGTTGCGCTGGTGCTAATCGTTCGATTGCCAGTTGCTGTACCAAAAGTAATGATGCCAGAAATGTTTGCATTCGTATATGTTCCGCCAGTCAACGCATCGTCAAACAAATTCTGTACGGTTGTGCTTCTTGGCGCATCTCCAGCCGTTAAGCTTGCATCTGCAATTAGCAATTTATCATCTGTTGCAACTGCTGCAAGATCGGTTTGATCCGTAATTAACGCCTGGTAAATGTCTGTTCCATCAATAAGATTATGCAATGCGGCTGCTGTAACCGTTCCATTGGTTGCAAACGTCTGCGAGCGATTAAATTTGATTGCCATATTAAGCTACCATCCTTATTGCTGTTGCGTAAATTGTGCCAGCAGGAATTGTTCCATGTGAAATTGTATCTGTATTAAGAATTGTGTATCTAACAACATTTGCGCCTTCAACCCTAAATTGGCTCATCATTCTTGCACCAGCGGTAGGTACTCCAGCGGTTCCAGAGCTTGAGCTAAGTGAGTTAAGTCCACCAAATACAATATCACCAATCGCTGCACCAGAAACTGTAAATGTTCCAGTTGTTATGTTTGATCCACTTGTTACTGAATCAAGGTCTTGAAGTGTCGCTCCAGTAAATGCAGCAGTGCCATAATTAAATGCTGTAACTCCGCCAGTAGAGCCAGTAATCCTAGCTGTACCAAATGTGGCAGAAGCAATCGTTGATACGTTTACCGATTCAGTGCCAATCGTGGCAGTGCCAGTAGATGCGGTAAGGCTTGTTCCAAAAGTAACAGGTCCTAAAAGACTGCTGTTGCTTGAAACTGTGAACGATCCAGTGCTTTGCACGCCAGTTGTAGAGAGAGATAACGCAGAAGACGTATTGTCACCATCAGTAACAACCTGCAACGTTCCGTCAATTCCACCAGTGGTGAACGTCTTGAGAAGCTGTGCATAGCTACTACTAATTGTCTGTGTTCCAAGTGTGGGCATTTAGTCTCCTAGTTAGAAAAACGGTTTTTAAGGACATCCCAGGCCATTGAGCAAGCAAGCCCTATCAGCCCAGCTACAGCCAGAACCTTCGTCCGCAGGTGTTCTAGCGCACCTAATCTATTAGCAACATCCCCGTGGAAAGCAAGTGACCTTTCTACCATGGCGTAAAGCTGGACTTGACGCTCTTCCATCCTGGCTAGGCGGATTTCCATGTTCCAGACTTGCTCCTCGCTCATGGTTTAGTAGCCCCCAAGTCGGATGCTGCACCCATATCTGAATAGCGCGGTAAAACATTGCTATCCACTGGCTTGTGAGAGCAGGAGCATAGCAATAGGGCAATAAACATAATTGGCATTATAGTTCTTTAATCCATTTAAATGATTCGTCAATCTTGCGAGAAAATTCTCTTCCCAGCAAGTTGTCCCAATCTTTTTTCAATGGCTCAACCTTATTGCGGATAGTGTGATCTCCATAAGGCCAGCCAAGTTCGTGTTCTGTGGTATATTGTTCTACATTATCAAAGTCGTGAATTGGTGAGTCTAGCCCTAAATAATTCCACACTGCTTGCATCGTTTCTTTTGGTTCTTCAGTCAAAGATTCAAAGTGAACAAAATGCAACTTGTCTTTATGCCTCTTTACCGCATCAGACAATCTTTCAACTGCAATACCAAGTGGGGGCATATTTAGCCAACCCTGCGACCTCTTCTCGATTGTTGTCCAGTTTTGGGGGTTTTCTTTTTCAACGCCAGTAAATGGGAAGGGATGCTTCTGCCATTTCTTTTCAAAAGAAGATAGGATGCCCCGCATATCACGAAGCGGAACCAGCACCTTGGCATTAGGCCAGATTGCAAAAAGCATATCTAAATGCCCAATCCAAGAACGGCATTTGTCTGCTACAATAGGGCGGTCTGTTAGCCTATTAAAAGCATTCTCGCACCCGCCCTTCACATAATCATAAAACAAAGTCTCGCCATCCTGGGGGATAGGAATTGTCTTAAACTCTTCAGTGCCGTGGAATTGTCTGGCTATGTAGCCAATTTCGTGCAATCCGCTGGTGGCTGTTGAATGAACTTTAGGATTTTGTGCGAGCAAGTTCATCAGCAAGGTTGAACCTGCTCTGGGTAGGCCAGATACAAAGTGAATGGTTTTAGACATAAAAGGATTTTGAATTAAAACTAGGATTTCTACAAGTTTTTTATTACTGTAACATTTGTATTTCCTTGGAAGGTTAGTCCAACTCCAGCCGTCCAAGAAGTGTCGGTTATTCTGGCTTGAATCACCAATGGCGAGGCTGTGCCGTAAAATGCGGCACTTCCAATAAAAGCAGATTGTGGAACACGGCAAATAACTGAAGCTAGGTTTGTGCAATCCCTAAATGCATAACCTCCAATACTCGTCACGCTGTTGGAAATTGTGACGCTGGCAAGGCTGGTGCAAAGTTCGAACGCTTGGTTGCCAATACTTGTAACGCTGTTTGGTATGGTGATGCTGGTTATACTAGAGCATTGATAGAATGCACGACTTCCAATGTTAGTTACGCTATTAGGAATAGTTATGCTGGGTATATTACTGCAATAAGCAAATGCAGATACACCAATACTTGTTACGCCAGTTCCAATAGTAGCTGAAGCAATAGCAGCGCAATACGCGAATGCAAAACTTCCAATGCTTATAACGCTGTTAGGGATGGTGATGCTGGTTATATTAGTGCATTGATAGAATGCATGACTTCCAATACTTGTTACTCCATTTCCCAATGTTGCACTTGTCAGAATATCGCAACTTCTAAACGCATAATCACCAATACTCGTCACGCTGTTTGGAATAGTGATGCTGGTTAAACCAGTATTATAAGCAAATGCAGAATTTCCAATGCTGGTTACGCTGGAAGTTGGTGTGAAGGTGACGCTTGTTAGGCCATAACATTGGCTGAAAGTAGAGTTCTCAATACTTGTTACGCTATTAGGAATAGTAATGCTGGTTAAACTAGAGCAACCATAGAACGCATAACTTCCAATGTTGATCACGCTTGTGCCTATGGTGACGCTTGCTAGGCTGGTGCAAAGAGCAAACGATTCACTTCCAATATTTGTTACGCTGTTGGGTATGATGATGCTGGTTAGACCAGTGCAAGAATAGAACGCACTATTCCCAATACTCGTTACTGAGTTGGGAATGGTAATGCTGGTTAGACCAGTGCAAAAATAGAACGAATAACCACCAATATTAGTTACACTGTTATTGTTTGCAAAAATAACATAGGTTATACTAGCTTCATTGTTTACCCAATCTTCAGGTATATCTCCAGTATTTGTTGGGCCAACTTGAACTCCAGAAGAGTTGAAGGCTCTGGATGTTGTGATGGGTGCAGACCCACCACTTCCAATTTTTCGTCTAGTCTGTATTCCTAATCCTAGTGAAAGTCTTGGCATATAATTACAATACAATCATCCACCAGTAGATTAAGTCTGTGGATGAATGATTCGGGCTAAAATTAACCAGCTATATAACCAATCACAGTGCCAGTTCCAGCCGTATAGCTGTTAAACTCTCCGTAAATGATGTTTCCAGATCCAATTGTTACGCCAGTAAGAGTTCCGTCATATCTCCCACTGATTGCGCTAAACGTGGTATCCGTGAGCATCTGGATCGCCCAATAGCCAGCCGTAGCTGTTCCAGTGCTTCCAACCGAAAATCCGTATTGACCTTGAAATTTATCTAATGCTCTTGACATATTTGTATTCCTTAATCCTTGCGATTATAGATTGCCATTGCACCGCCAGTTAGAGCAACCTGGTCAATGTCACCATACACTGTTACTCCTGCATTAAATGTGGCAGAAGTTGTTGCACCACTAATAACAAGCGTAGCAGTGGAAAGCGTAAGAGCAGTTACCGCATCGTAGCTTCCAGTATTAGTGGAAGCTGACGATGCAATAATTGTCCCAGCATTACCAAGCGTAAGGCGGGATAGTAGCCGCATACAATTAGGTGTGTAGTGCGATTCTGTAAGACGTTCCGTTGAGCGTTACGTTTAAGGACGCAGGGGATGTTGCAACAGTATTAACTGTGCCACCGCTGGAGCTTGCCGTAAACTCAATTACGTTGGTCAAGCCTTGGGTATCAAAGCGGATAGCTTTTCCCTTGGCCTTGCGTTGGCTTCGTACAAATTCATTTGCCATATTTTTTTCTCCTTATAGCCGCACGTTTGATACTATCTGGCGTGTACTGGCTTCTAAACCTACTGCCAAGCTTTTGTTCTTGGCGATAGTACCCCTTCAACAAGTTTGTTTGATTGACTCCCAGCGGGTTGTCGAGGGGTTCGCCAACCCCCACCAGGCTCAATCTTTGCGGGACGGTGAATCGTTTAAGGTAACGAGGGACAGAATCCCTTTCGGCCACAGCCTTTTCCAGTTCGACAACTTTCCCATTTCTGGAGTCCTCGTACTGGTAAATAGGCATATTAGCTATAGTTATTCTTATCCGACTCCTCGGCCATCTTCATCATCTTTTCCTCTTCGGACATTGAGTTTTCGCCTTCGGCCATGTCTTCCGACTTGTCCTTGGACTCACTCTCGCTCATAGCGTGTTCCACATTAACGTGGGCAACGCCATTCTCGATCATGTCAATTGTTCCAGAGAGTTCTACAGAATCACCTACTTCTGGCGAAACATTCTCGCTGCCATCGTTCATTTCGAACTTGGAAACGGGAAGCATCACCATTCCAGACTTCATCATTTTGTTCATAGGTTTTTCAGATGAGGAAGAGGCTGGGGAGGTTTGACCCTCCCCAGCTTTCCGAGGACTCATAGCGATTACTAGAGTTCCCATTTAATTATTAGCTATAGTTGGACTTCGCAACGATGACTCGGAAGAACCGAGGATCGAGTTGCTTGGCCGCGTAGAACGTCTTAAACGAGGCAATAACGCGCTGGTTGTAAACGTCACTCTTGTCGGGAGCATCGAGGATCGTGACCTTCGGAGCGAAGGGCGAGCCAGAGGCTGCCAACGAGGACAAGCTAGGAACACCAAACGCGCCACCACCGAGGAGGACGTTGGCATAACCAGTGTTAACACCAGTTGTTCCAACGCTGTTCTCTGCGATTCCAGAAGCGGAGGTATTGAAGGTCTGTACGTTGGTTGAGCTTATGACGCTGACGCCAAAAAGTTTTCCAATTTCTCCCCGAAAAATTTGATCGGGGGCAGAATAGCTGGAAACCTTCAACCAATCATCGTCCTGCTGCAAGTCACGGATAACGGCAGGATGCGCAACAAGCGCGTAGCCGTCCTTGATCTTGGGAGCGCGAGCAATGAACAACGCAGTCGCACCATCGAGCAAATCGGTGGCGGTCATTGCGCTGTTAGCAACGGACGAGGTAGCCCAGGTCGTGCCGTTGGTGCTGCTTTGAGCATAACGGGCATACGATTTGGTGGCTACACCAGTACCAGTGCTGGTCGAGGAATCCTGCACCAACGCGCGGTGACAGAGTGTGTCAGCGTGGAGGGCGGCATCTTCGCCAAGTTGTTTGGTGGCCTGCGCCAAGTGCGAGAACAATTCGGTTGCGAGAACAACATCCGTTAGGATGATCTTGCTTCCGTACTGTACAAGCGTGGCTTCCACTGAAGACAACGTGAGATCACGCTCGTCACCAGAGGATGGGGTTGTTCCTTCCGACAAAGCGGAGATAGCAGTGATGCTTGGATCTCCGAAACGGAAGAAGCGTATCGTTTTATTCCCTCCAGTTTTGGTCGGGTAGGGGGCCTTCATTGCGAATTGCTCCATTTGGAGCAAGGGGATCGCGCGTTCCAGAAGTGCTTTCGAGAAGTACGTCTGGAATTGTGCTGAGACTGAACCAGTAGTTACCATATAATTAAGTATCCTTGTTTGTTATGACTACTCAGCTTCTGTCAACTTCGCTTGCCATTTTCATCAATTCACGTTCTTGCTCATCAAGAGTCAGTTCGTGAAAAGCTTTAGTCTTGGCAGGACCTTTTGGTTGTCCAGACGCTGGAGTAGTCGCTTTTCTGAGTTGAGAAAGTTCTTTCTCATACTCTGCAACCTTCTTCTTCAAGTCGGAGGCGGACTCCGCCTGGAGCTTCACCTTGGCAATTCCAACCGCATCCTTGATCCCTGCTGGGTAATTGCGCAGGATTGCGTGGTTTTGCAACATTTCCGATACGGCTTTATACAATGTGCTAGTTGAATCTTTAAGTTCTGGATTTGCTTCCACTTCATCAAGCAAATTTTTATCCCAGGCAGACTTTAGTTCTGCTTGGGTCTTTTGCTCGACTTCTTTCCTATCCTCGACTTCAATGTCACCAGCTTTTTGTTCGGCAAGTTTTGCAAGATCGTCACGGCCTTCATCACGGTAGCTCTTTGCTGCTTCCCTGTAATCTTCCGCGCTAAACTTGCGACTGCTCGATTTTGTCTCGCCTTGAGGAGTTTCTGAAGCCTTCCTTGCCCTTTCAGCCTCGATCTGCTCACGCTCTGCTTTGATTCTGGCTTTCTCTGCTCGGACATCTTCCCACTCCTTCTCAAGTCGCGACTTAGCCTTCTCGTAACGGGTAGGCTTCTTTTCGGAAGCCGACTCCGACTTGTCTTCTGAAGATTGCGTTGTTAAAGAACTTTTATCTTCCTCGGATTTCTCCTTGGTAGATGAAACATCATCCGATGCTTCTAGTTTTGTTTGTTCGGCTTTATCAGCAGGCGCGGGTTTCTGCTCGTTATCTCCGCTGGCCTTTTCTGTAGCTTCTGTTTCTACTTTGGCTTTTTCGTCTTCCTTGGGAGTAGGACTAAAGTCCCGTCCTTCGTCAGCCGCTTGCGCCATCGCCAATACATCCGCTTCAGTCAGGTTGTTTGAATCCGCCATTTTGACCCTTTCTTACACTTTTCGGTAGGGAGTCATTCTACCTAAAGGTTAGTCGGCTACTGGTTCATCCGATCCATCCCCATAGCCTGGAATGGCGGAGTTAAGTTTTTGGGATGCCAACGACTCTAAAGTCGCAACACACCCACGAAATCCTTTAGCACGTCCACAAGCGTCTGCAAGTTCCTCTGGTTTTTTCATAACGGCAGAGGCGTTTTGACGCAGGGTTAGGTTAAGCAAAATAAGACTTAGCTTCTGGCCTGTGGGGGTTGACAAGAATCCTGTCCACGCCTTCTCATCCTCATCTTCCCACTTGGGTTCGTTGACCCATTCTTGATCTCTAATAAACGCCAATGCTGCTTTTAGTTTTCTCATAGCTTTATTGCCCAGGAATCGCCTTGAAATAACGTATAGTCCTTTTGTCCTATTTCCTCAAGTAAGGCTTTCTTTACTGACTCCCAACTCCAATCGTGACCAGCCATAATCCCGCCTTCTCTAAGCTTCTTGCGCCAGCCTTTTAGGTCTGCAAGCACGCCTTCGTAGCGATGATCTCCGTCAATATAGATTAAATCACAAGAGGCATCCTCAACAAATTCAAGTGCATCCAAGCTTTTACCACGGCTAAAACTTACGTTCTTAAAGTCTTTTGCACGCTCTTGGAATGCATCAAATACAAACTTCATTGGGCATTGTTGGCTTGCTCTGTCGTTAATATCATAGCCATTAAGCCACGGATCTACTGCTAAAACTTCCTTAAAATGATTGGCTATGACTACTGTTCCCTCGCCACTATACGCGCCAATCTCAATTGCCTTACCATTTGCACCTTGTTCGTTAGCCCACTTACAGAGATGTTTTAAGCCTTCCGCTTGGAAGGCATCCCGCATTACTGGTACTTTCAAGCAGCCATCGGTGCTGGTGCTTGGCCTTGCATTGCTTCTGGAGGCAACTGTTGTGCCTGCTGTTGCATTTGAGCCTTACCTGCATCACGAAGCTGTTTCTGGATAGCGCGGGATGTATTTGGATCAATCTGTTCCAACGCCTGCAAGTGCTGTTGTAAGTGCGCCATTAGAACTTGCATTGCGCTCT
>Ga0214921_10008435_pt1 | contig 13357 bp, 7 predicted proteins | sample LL1505_MetaG_FD_177992 | JGI IMG/M metagenome (GOLD analysis project Ga0214921, IMG submission 177992) | Freshwater microbial communities from Lake Lanier, Atlanta, Georgia, United States - LL-1505 | ecosystem: Environmental > Aquatic > Freshwater > Lake | place: USA: Georgia | collected 2015-05-28 | reverse complement strand
GTGCCGCAAATGGGTGCTTGGTCATCGTAATTAATTATGAAACTTGATTGTTAACTTCTTCCCACCTGCCCATGTTGGAGAATTTTTCAATGCGCTGGTCAATACGGGTTTCTGGGTCTATTTCTTTTAGTTCTGCAATGGCTTTTACTACTTGTTCCTTCATCATGGCTGCTGCCTCATCATGGTTCCAATGAGCACCTCCCAGTGGTTCAGTAATGATGCCGTCCACCAGTCCAAATCCAAGCATGTGTTCAGAGGTTAATTTCAGTTCATCGGCAGCTTTTTCCTTGTGGTCCCAGCTCCTCCAAAGGATCGAGCTGCAACTTTCAGGGGAGATGACGGTATACCAGGTGTTTTCCATCATGTATACCCTGTCCCCAACGCCGATTCCCATTGCACCGCCACTGGCCCCCTCACCGATGATTACGCAAATAACCGGAACTTTAAGACGAAGCATTTCAAAAATATTTTTTGCAATGGCCTCTCCCTGTCCTCTTTCCTCTGCTTCAATGCCAGGGAATGCCCCGGGGGTATCAACCAATGTAATGACAGGTTTATTGAATTTTTCTGCGAGCTTCATCAACCTGAGGGCTTTTCGATAGCCTTCAGGGTTGGCCATCCCAAAATTTCGGAGTTGACGGGTTTTGGTATTGCTTCCTTTCTGCTGGCCAAGGATCATGACGGTGTTTCCATCAATTTTTCCAAATCCACCCACAATGGCTTTGTCATCTTTGAAATTCCTGTCACCATGCAATTCCACGAAGTCTGTACAAATCCTTTCAATATAAGATAGGGTATAAGGCCTGTCTGGATGCCTGCTCAGCTGAACTTTCTGCCAGCTGGTAAGGTTGGCTGTGATTTCTCTTTTTTTGTCCAGAATTTTTCCCTCCAGTTGACGAACGGAGTCTGAAAGGTCAATTTTATTCTTATCTGCGGTCAGTTTGAGCTGATCAATCTGATCGTAAAGGTCCTTGATTGGCTTTTCAAAATCCAAAAACTGTCTTGAGTTGTAATCTCCCATGGATTCAATTTAGGTTTCTGAGGGGGATAAAGGTAGTAAAATTTCTCTCAACCGGCCAGGCTTGTTCAAATCCCCGTGTAAAATTTGTCAATCGCTTTTTTGAAACGCTGCTTCAGTATATATTTTTTTTTTATGCAAAAAAGTCTAATATTGTTGTCCTTTTGTAAATAAAGAAAAAAACAATTGCTTATGCCCAACTTATCAGTTTTTCGGACTGGGATGAAGTTTTTTCTCCCATCTATTTTTTTCCTTACACTACTTCTTCCAGCTATTTCCTTTGCACAACAGAAAACCATCACTGGTACGGTAAAGGATGATGCAGGTGAGTTGCTTTCCAACATTTCTGTAGTCATTAAAAAGAAAACTACCGGAACAACCACTGATGCCAAGGGAACCTTCAAAATCAGTGCTGCAGTAGGAGATGAAATTCTCTTTACCTCAGCAGGACACGATGAGTTTTCGCTGAAAGTGGATGCCAGAAACGAATACATGATTGCCCTCAAGCCCAAGACATCAGCCCTCAATGATGTTGTTGTTGTAGGATATGGCCGTCAGAAAAAAGTAAACCTTGTTGGTGCCGTTTCTCAAGTCAATGTAGATGAGAAAATTGTGAGCCGTGCCTTGCCGAATGTTTCTTCTGCTTTGACAGGTCTTGTGCCTGGTTTGCAGGCCGTCCAATCATCAGGTATGGCAGGAAACAATGAAGCCAGCCTTATCATCAGGGGTCTTGGAACGGTCAATAATGCAAGCCCTTTGATTGTTGTGGACGGAATGCCTGATGTCGACATCAACAGGATCAACCTCAATGATGTTGAGTCCATTTCAGTGTTGAAGGACGCAACTTCCGCTTCAGTGTATGGGTCAAGGGCGGCCAATGGGGTAATCCTTATCACAACCCGTAGCGGAAAAGGGGCCAAGAAAACATCTTTGAATTTTACCAGCAATAATTCAGTGGTTGCACCTACACGAGGATTGGATTTTATGGATGATTATTCCCGGGCATTAACACTGCAGCAACAAAGAGCTGCTGTAAGTACCCTAGCTGGTAACCAATTGTTCAAGTTAGGAACAGTTGATGAGTGGTTGGCAAAATCCATGATTGACCCGGTCAAGTTCCCCAACACAGATATTTGGGACATCATCTTGAGGCCAGGTATGTACAATAACTACAACCTGTCTGCAACTGGAGGAAGTGACAACAACAATTTCTTTGTTTCTGCAGGGGTGAAGGATGAAAAAGGATTGCAGATAAACAATGACTACAAGCAATACAATGCCCGTTTCAACTTTGATTCTAAAATCAAGAACAACATGAATGTTGGGTTCCGTTTCAACGGAAACTGGTCAACATTCAGGTATGGTTTATCTGAAGGATTCAATGATCCGGATGCTTCCAATACTGCGGGCAATGACATGCAGTATGCCATTTCCGGTATCCTGCCGTATGATCCCCAAACGGGATATTATGGCGGTGTGATGGCTTATGGTGAAGATCCACAAGCCTATAATCCTTATACCTTGTATATCAATAGCCCTTCACAGAACAACAGGCAAGAGGCCAATACGCAAATGTATTATGACTGGACACCCATCAAAGGGTTGACAGCGAGGATTGACTATGCACTGAACTATTACAACCAATTTTCTTGGTCAGCGCCTACTCCCAACCAGGCTTACAATTTTCAGACAGAATCTTTTGGTAGCAGGGTATATGTTGGACAAAATGCGGGTATTTCAAACAGCACCAGTACAGGATTCAAAACTTTGCTCAATGGTCGTTTGAACTACAATACCAAGATTGGTAAAGAGCATGACATTGCTGCGGTTGTAGTCTACAATGAGGAGTATTGGTATGGTCGTTCACAGGGAAGTTCAAGGAATGACAGGTTGCACCCAAGCCTTTCTGAAATCAATGCTGCCCTAACGGATATTCAATCCACCAGTGGATCTTCAAGTACTGAAGGTTTGAGGTCATACATTGGTCGGTTCAACTATACCGGATTCAATAAATATCTTTTTGAAGCCAACTTCAGGGTGGATGGTTCTTCTAAGTTCCTTCCTGGTAGCCGCTTTGGATTCTTTCCATCAGCAGCAGTGGGTTGGAGATTTACGGAAGAGAAATTCATTCAAAAGCTAACAGACAAATTTCTTACCAGTGGTAAGTTCAGGGCATCTTATGGAAGCCTGGGTAACAACAGTGGTGTGGGCAGGTATGAGCAACAGGAAACACTGACCAATTTGAACTATGTTACGGGAACAAGTGTGCAGCGTGGTTTTGCCAACAGCAAAATGATCAACAGGTTTCTATCCTGGGAAACCACAACGGTCTTCAACCTTGGTCTTGACCTTGCTTTCATGCGCAATCGCCTGACCGCTGCAGTTGATTACTACGATCGTTTGACAACTGGTATGAACAGGCCTTCAGAATTTTCAACCTTCCTCAGTGCCGCCTACAGCCCAGCACCAAGGACCAATATCGGCAACCTCAGGAACAGGGGTGTTGAAATTGACTTGGCTTGGAAAGACAGGATCGGAAAACTGCAATATGGTGTTAACCTGAATGGAGCATTCAACACCACCAATCTCGAGAAGTGGAACCAGTTGTTGCTAAGAGGTAATGTCTTCCTGCAAATGCCTTATCAGTTTGTTTATTCTTATGTGGACAATGGTATCGCACAAAGTTGGGCAGATATTTACAAAACAACTCCACAGGGTGCGGCTCCCGGTGATTTGCTGATGAAAGATTTGAATGGTGATGGAAGGATTACCGCTGATGACAGGAAAGCATATTCCAATCTTCAACAGGAAAGGCCAACCACTACTTTTTCCTTTAATACTTATGTAGCCTACAAAGGATTTGATTTAACCGTTTTCCTTCAGGGAGCTGCTGGCCGGAAAGACTATTGGCAGACCATTTACAACAATACCAATTTCCCCACTGCCCGTTATGCCTCATCATGGGAACACTGGACCAACCCCTGGTCTTGGGACAACAGGGATGGACTTTGGCCAAGATTGGGTGGAAGTGGCAACAACAGAAACCTTACTACTTTTTGGTTGGATGACATGAGCTATCTGCGGGTGAAAAACCTTCAATTGGGCTACACAGTACCAACAAAAGTTCTTTCAAGGTTGGGTGTAACCAACCTGAGGATTGTAGGTTCTGCTGAAAACATTGGAACACTTAGTTCTTTCAGAGGATTGGATCCTGAAAAGCAGGGGGATGACAACAATGTCTATCCAATCAACAAGTCCTACTCTTTGGCCATTAACCTTAGTTTCTAAATTTTGTGATGATGAAAAAAATATTCAATACTTCAAGAATAGCATTGGTACTCCTGTTTTCAGGAATCCTTATTCTGCCAACATCCTGCAAAAAGGATTTGCTTGATCAAACACCCACTGGTGAATTGGCCTCAGTAAATTTTTGGAAAACAGATGCTGATGCAACAACAGCGCTGATGTCTGCTTATGCGGCATCAAGGGCTGTATTTGACCGTGACTATTATTTTGAGGGTCATGGAGAATACACCAGGGTCAGGGGAACCAGTGCAACCAGTGGAAGCATCCTGAGAGGGGATGCTTATCAGGGAGCAACGTATAGCCCCTCAGGTTATGGATCCAGCTTTGACAAGTATTTCAGCTACTTATACGGATCTGTAAACAGGGCCAACTATGTAATAGAAAACATCAATATAAGGATGATTCCTGGCGCAACTGGTGCAAGGCTTGCAACCTTAGAAAGTATCATCGCTGAAGCAAGGTTGCTCCGTGGAATGACTTATTTCAGGTTGATCTCCATGTGGGGTGATGTGCCCTATATCGGCAGGATCATCTATGACAACAGCGAAGTCAAAGACATCAAAAGGATGCCCATTGGACAGGTGAAGGATTCGATCCTTGCTGACTTTGATTATGCAGTAGCCAAATTGCCCGCCAAACCTTCAGCACTTGGCCGCGCTTCAAAGCCCGCTGCCCTTTCCTTCCGTGGTAAGCTCAACCTTTATTGGGGAAGCTGGAAGAAAAATGGCTGGCCTGAACTGGAAGGCTTTACCCAAAATCCTGCAGAAGCGCAAGCTGCATTTACAGCTGCTGCAGCAGATTTCAAATCTGTGATCAATGATTATGGTCTCACATTGTATAAAAATGGTGACCCCGGGCAAATCGATGCCTTGGGTAAGGCAGATATCCTTCCCAACTATTTCGAATTGTTCACGCCAAAGGCTAACGGAGCATCTGAAATGATCATGGTGTTCACACATTCTGGTACGCCAACCAATCCTTCGCAGGGAGAGGAATTGATGCGTGACTTCTCTGGTCGTACAGTTGAGGGTTCACAGTGCTGGACTGCTCCAAGGTATGAGATTGCTGACAGGTATCAGTTGACCACTACCGGGGATTTTGCACCCAAGATGGTCCAGCTCAACCCTACCACCAATCCTGCTGCCAGAACAACTTTGAATGCTGCTGTTAATCCCAATTCTTATGCCAACAGGGATTACAGGATGAAATCCACCATCATGTGGGACAATGAGATGTGTATTGGCCTGACTTCATTGAAGTCTACAGGATTTGCTCCGTTCATCTACCAATCATGGGCTGCCAACGTTACCATTGGTGGTGTGAAATACATTACCTACAATACTGATGGAACAAACTCCGGCTATGTGTTCAGGAAGTTTGTCAGAAACTATGAAGGCCTTGGAAGAAGTGAGGGAGATTATGCATACCCTGTGATGCGTCTTGCAGATGTGTTTCTCATGTATGCAGAAGCATCTAATGAGGTAAGTGGGCCATTGGCAGATGCTGTTGCTGTTGTGAACCAGGTTCGCCGCCGTGGTAACCTTCCAGCTTTGGCTCCGGCAAAATACTCAAGCAAGACTACTTTTTTTGATGCCATTGAGCAAGAAAGGATCATTGAGCTTGTTGCAGAGGGTCAGCGTGGATTTGACCTCAGGCGCTGGAGAGCCATTGAAAAAGTTTGGGGACCTCCCGGTGGTGTTGGTGTTTGGAGGCAGGATACCTATGGTGCAAACCAAGAGCGTTTTTATCTTAATGCAGTGGATCTTACCTACAAGCAAAACTATATTTTCAGGATACCTCCTGGTGAGCGTGATAGGAATCCGAATCTCACCCAGAATATTCCATGGAGATAAGTGTTAGACAATTTACCTAATTATCAATTTTCAATTAGAAGCAATGGCCAAATATTTTAAAATAACCCTTTCCATCCTGATGATCTCTGCTATCATCATATCATGTAAAAAGGATAGTGTTGTCGATGAAGACGGACTCCTGATTACCTTCAGGCAAGAATGTTTTGTAAGCAATTTCGAATTGTTGGGTGCTGATTTTGTTAGTGTACGTTCAAAGACAGCCGTCATTGACACTGTAGCCCAAACCATAGATGTTGAAGTGCTTTTCGGTACTGACCTCAAGAACGTCTACCCTCAGTTTACTTTGGCTACAGACTGCAAGTTGGATCCAAAGATTACCGGCAGAACTGATCTTTCTAATCTGGCCAGCCCCAAGGTATATACTGTGGTATCAGGCAACAGGCAAATCAGAAAGGCATATAAGCTCAACATCAAGTTTCAATAAAATCTCCATTAAAATCAATTGCGATGCGAAATAAAAACATTCAATTTTCCTTTTTGGTTATCATGATGCTGGCTTCATTGGTGGCATGCAAGAAAGAGGAATACGCCATACCTGATCCGGTCTCTCAACTGACCAACGATTGTATCAAAAGAACAATTGGCCCCAGCATAGTAAGCTTGCCATTGGAGTTTGCCTATGCCATGGCCATTCCAAAATCGAGTGGTAAGTTGGTTTCTGCACAAGTGGAGGCTTCTATTGCCGGTGCAACGGGTACTTACCTGGAGAACAGGTCATTTTATACCAACTCAAGCGGAGTGGATATACCTGTATTGGTCGGTTCACCTTCTTTAACTGTTAACAAGACTACCAAAGTGACTTACAGCATTGACACCAATGCGGCTACTTTGCGTTATTATTATGTGATTCCTGAAGAAGCACGCGGTCAATCTGTTTCCTTCACGTTCTCAGTTACCAGCAGCGATGGGAAAACAGCCTCTTACAAGATGGGGCCCTATTCCATTTCCAGGATGAGCATCATGAAAAATCTTGCAGTTTCCAATGGTGCCAATGCCTACATTTCCATTGAGGATATGGCAGTCTACAATGCAGCTGCAGCAGCAGCAAGTCCAGGAAAGATTGACCTGGTTTATTTATACAGGGCTGCTCCAACCACATTCACACATGCCTTGGTATCACCAGCGGCTGATGCAGCATACCTCCCAGGGGTAACACTTCCAGCAGGCTTGAACAGGAGTACAAAACTCAGGAAAGTATTCAATCTTCAAGATCGCAACCTGGCAAATCTTCAATATGGTATTTATGTGGATGATGTAGACCTCAGGGATGTTGACATGGTTGACATGCCCAATTATGCCATTGGCCTAAGGGCTGAAGCAGGTGTTTGGGTTGAAACTGCAGACAAGAAGTACAGGGCTTATATTTTTGTAAATTCAATCAATGCTGCAGGAACTGCTGTGATCAGCATGCTCCGCTACGCTTTGTAAAACAATAACAATGAATTTTCACACCCACCAATACAAGATCCTGTTTTTGGTGGGTGTTTTTTTATGCCTTTTTTCAACGCATGCCTTAGCCCAAAAATTTGTCCATCCTGGCATTGATCAAACTTCCCAGGATCTTTCCTTGATGAAGAAATTCGTTTTGGAAGGGAAACAGCCCTATAAAGCAGCTTTTGACAGGTTAAAGGCTGCAGCCGATTCAACGTTCTTGATAAAGTCTCATACACATGTTTTGAGGGGGCCTTATGGCAGGCCCAACATTGGAGGGGATGATTTAAGGAATGGTGCAAACTTAGCCTACGACAATGCCTTGGTTTGGTATGTTACCGGAGACAAGAAGTATGCCAATAAAGCCATTGATATTTTGAACGCCTGGTCTCCCACGCTTTGGGACTTTGACTACAACGATGCCAAGTTGCTTGCTGCCTGGACAGGGCATCTGATGTGCAACGCTGCTGAAATTTTACGGTACACCAATTCCGGCTGGCAGACAAAAGACGTTGATGACTTCCGCAACATGCTGATGACAGTTTACTATCCATTGTTGCGCCATTATTATCCACAGGCCAATGGCAACTGGGATGGTGCCATCATCCATTCCCTGATAGCCATGGGCGTTTTTTTGGATGACAAAAAAATCTATGACAATGCCCTTGATCATTTCCTGCATGGGCCTGTAAATGGCAGTATTTTCAAATACATTTATCCCAACGGACAGTGCCAGGAAACACCCAGAGACCAGGGACATGTTCAACTCGGTTTGGGTGAGTTTGCCGGGGCTGCACAAATTGGTTATACCCAAGGAGTGGATCTTTTCACCATCGCGGATAACCGGATAGGCCTTGGATTTGAATACACAGCAGGATTTTTGCTTGGTGAGAAACCCCAATGCTATTGCCTCGTTTCCGAGAGGGCTAAAGGGCTCAGGGATGATTATGAGTATGTTTACAGGCATTATCTTTCCAAAGGCATAAACTTACCATGGACGAAAAAAGCAGCGGATTCAGTACGGCCTAAAGCATCCAGAAGTGTATTGTCTGCTGTGCGGTATTCAGCTGGCCCAATACTAGCCGTAAAAGCGACTCCAACAGCATCTCCAGTTGCATATGTCGCTGGTGCTTTAACTGCCCATACCAAGGCATATCCCCAGAACCCCATCATCGTAAATCCCGGACAATCCATTCAGGCGGCTTTGGACTCAACTTCCCATACAGGAAGATGGGTGATCCTGAAAACGGGCATTCATTTACTTCCAAGCGCCTTAAAAATTCCAAGTGGGATCACATTGGCCGGAGAGGGCATTGGTACCATTGTGTTTTTGGACCCCAATTCAGGCATGCGTGATGCCATGGTCAATGCCTCCAACGATATGCAGGATGTTACCATTCAGGATCTTGTCATTGAAGGGGCTTTGAAGACCCAAACAGGAGATGATCCCAATACAAATAGGTCTTTCAGGGGTGGATACAACAGGGGAGGGATTTTATTCCGTACCCTGAAGGAGGGACAAATGAAGAACATCAGCTTGCTCAACATCACCATCAGGAATTGCTCTTTTAACGGAGCATTCATCAGTGGTGCAGACAACCTCCGCATCAGCAAATGTGATTTCAATGAAAATGGTGGTAATGTAGTGCCCGGTCCTAAAATTCAGCACAACCTCTTGTTGACCCATTGCAGACAGGTAAACATCAGTGGTAGCAGAATGGCCACTTCACCCTTTGGTAGCGGAATTGCATTGGATCATTGCGAAGGTGTTGATGTGAGTGATTGCGAGATTGCCAGAAACGCATGGTATGGCATGCTGGTGTCTGAAAGCAAAAATATCTCTATCAGTAAAAACCTGATTGAAGCCAATGACAGGTCAGGGATTTTGCTGGAGTTCCTGCACCGCGGTAATGCAGACATAAAGATAAATGGCAACCTGATCCATTACAACAATGGCTTTGGGTTGGAATCATATGCAACTGTCCGTCTGATGGCACAGAACAAATTTGCTGGAAATGGAAAAGCAGTTTCACAGGAAAGAATCAGCCAGGAAAAAGTATTGATCCAGGAATAGGCATGCTTGAACTATGCCTTGCTGATGTATACATCCCAGTATCTATTTACTTTGAAGATTTTTTGGAACCTGAACAATTTGGTGTTGGCCTGCAGGATGTTCAGACCTGATTCCATTGATGATCAATATGGTTTTTTGATTGCAGTTCAATTCAATGGAATCTGCATTGATGGTGATGTTGGCAGCACCATCGGCAGTTTCAATCATTATGGAATAGGGGCCGAAGCTGATCTCTTTTCCATCACCCAGGTAAATATGGCGGGGTTTACCATTGACAAGGTTGACAACGCCAAAATGTCCCTTGAATGTCCAGTTGTTTTTTTGATGAAGTTTGTTTGCATTGTTTGACTGAAAAACCAGCTGTTGGTCGCCGTTGCTGTTCACTACTTTTACTGCAGAGAAAAATGCAGGATCTGATTTGTCTTCAACTTCAATGCGATCGACTGTATAATTGGAGGCTCCTGAAAAAGGTTCATAGATGGCAATAAAGGGTTTTGTATTGGCTTCTCCTTCTTGTCTCGCAACAAGGGTTGGGGTTGCCATGTGCCTGAAGGATGGGTCAGCTGTTTTTGTTTCAGGCGCCATGCCTTGGTAGAAGGTCCGGTTTTTCTCACCTGTAAACAATACCTGCATGTGTTCGTCCGTCTTGTTTTTTTCCTGCATGGTGAACAGTGCAATGATGTTGTTGCTGTTTTCACCTGTTGTTTGAATCTTTTCAATGGCACGGAATCCGGGAGGATCCAATGGTTTTTGGACAACGGGAAATGCTGATTGAACCATGTTGATTTTCTTTCTTTCGCTGTCCAGAAAATCCAATTGCTGCCCTATGTTATGGTAGACATATTCATTGCTTTTGGGGTGGGAAGACCTGTAGATGTCTATATAATATCCGCTGGTAGGAGAGGTGCGAACAATCGCCATGGTTCTCTGTTGATTGGTATTGGTACTGATATCCTTGTATCTGGTATCTGTAAAAGAGCAAAACGCTGAAACCGCTTCCTGTCCTGCTTTTGGCTCCATGGCCATGAGCTCAATTTCACCCATTTTCTTGGTGCCTCCTCCTCCTGTAAAGTAAGGGACAGATGCAGATGATCCTCCTGCAACAACTGTATTGTGTGCAGCCCATTGTGCATAATATTGCACATGCAATGGCGCCTCATAGGTGATCCCTTTTCCAGGATCCGGCCCCATCACAGTGCCTTTTCCATAGAGTTCCATCGACATGCCATTCGCATGGTTATGGTTGTATGTTGCCCCTTGCACAACATACATCAGTCCATTTTTCTTGTCTGTTCCATTTCTTTGTAAGTATGCTTTTGCAAAATCAAGCTCACCACTTCTTGGCCATTGGTAAACAATATTGTTGTTAATGGGTAGTTCAGGCAGGTATGAGAATAGTCCCAGGTAGTCTGATGCTTCTCTTTTGTATCCATTGTTTTCCATCAATACTTTCAGGGCTGCAGAAAGTTGCGTCAGTATGGGGTTGGAATATTTTTTTGCCATGGCCATTCCTATTTCAAGGCATGTTGCACTTTGGGAAGCTGGTCCTGTATCTCCGATGGAAGGAGCAATCAAATTGGGGAATGAATACTTCAACATCACATAAGATGCATCCAACAGGGCGGGATTTTTTTTGAAAATATCATAGCCGTTTTTTTCCATCGCTAGGGCAGAGATGAGCAAACTGCTGACAGGGAAATTATGGTATCCTCCCGGTTCTTTCCAATGACCATCCGGTGTCAACATCTGCTTAACTGTTGAAGGGATGCTCAGGTGTCCACATGCACCATTGATGGTGTCTTTGGTGGTATAGTATTGGAGGTAATAATCTCTTTTGCTTTTGTTTTCCAGAGCGAGGGCTGAAAAGACCATGGCGGGTGTTTGTGCCGCATACCAGTTGTTGTTCCAAAACCCCCTGAATGTCATGGTATGTGAAATCTTTTCAAAAACAGGCTCATACCAATTTGTTTCGTACTTGTTCTGTCTCAGGTAATCAAATAGAAAATCATATACCAGGGGCATGGGTTCATAGCTGCCATCGCCCAGTGTTTGGATGGAGAGGAAACCAGTCCTGCACGGGCCATTGATAGGGTTTTGAAAGTAGGCTCCCCTTGCCCATTGTGATAAAATATCTGCACCGAATTTAGCATAGGTCTCGTTCCCTGTTAGCCAATAGATGATCGATGCGTCTAAGGCCAGTTGGTTGATCGCACCGTTGAGGTTGTCTACTATTGTTTGTGGGTCAACCCATTCTCTTTTGCCACCTGGCGCATTGCTTTGCAAATACATCAACATGGATGTATCGTAGGGAACCAATTCCTCAATGGTGGGTTCCTTGTATGAATATCCATCTTTGCTGACGGGAGGACGTTTGTGTGGTGCTACCCGCACAGTTGGATAAGGTGCATTCCCAGCATAGCTCACCAATGCTGTTCCTTCTGCATCAGCATAAAATTCAGTGTAATGCTTTCCTGCCGCCCGATTCATCAGGTACCTGCTCAGGATCCATTCCGGATCTTTTTTATGTCGTTCAACATAGGGCCTTAACCGATTCTCCATGTCTTTGAAAATGGTTCTTGCCCAGGCATGATTATTTATTTTATTGAGTATGATTTCTTTATCCTGCGGATTTACAAGAATATGGGGATGTTTTTCCTGGGCATGGGTCTGTTTCAAGAAACCCATAAACAGCATACAGGCAGTAAGAATATATTTCATATCAGTTTTTTTGATCGAGTATTATAAAGAGGGTCGGGCAATTCATTGGTTGTTTTTCAATGCAACGGGTTTTTCAACATTGTTTTCCATGTTGTAGGGCAGTTTGAAAACTTCCCCTTTTTTGTTGCTGTAATATAGTTCAGACCTGGAAAATTCGGAAGCATTGCCGTCAGCCCAAAATGCATAGAAGTCTTTGTGGGCATGCAATGGCCTTCTTGCATAGGAGTGATTTCTTGTGGTGTTCTCTGTCAGTGTTTTTGTTTTTTTCCAAGTGCCCCCTTCATTGCGGCTTTCCCAAACCACCATTTCACCACCGGTCCCATAAGGTTGAGGGCCAGGTGCTGTGGGACCAATGATTGTCCAGTTTTTCCCTTCTACATAGAGCGATCCCATGTCATAGTTGTGGGAGGAAACAGTCACCCGGTGTTCATTCCATTTTCCATTTTTCCAGTGAAAAATAATCCATTCCCTGGGGTCGCCTTGTGGGCCGGGTTGATGATGCCGGCTGATCACTGCCAATACAATGGGATTGCCATCCTTGTCAAAGTTCAGGTCGTTCAGGTAGACCAGCTTTGATTCTTTTTCAAAGTCATGCGCCAATGCCGGATTGTGTTTTTTCGTAAGAGGAGTTGTCACACTTGCCCCTTCAATGGTCTGCCATGATTTTCCCATGTCATCAGATTGCAGCAAGTAGAGATTCGTTCGTTTGTCTACATTCCCGCCAGGATGGTAATTGAAAACCGTGACCAATTTGTTGCCATGCATTCCAGACAACTGATAATGGCCGCCCATGCCAGCAAGATGTTGGTCGGATGACCAGCTGATGCCATCTTGGCTTGTTTTCCAATATAATTCCCTGCCGTTGGTGTATTTGGTGAAAAGGTATATAAAACCTTTGCCAGGCATGAACCAGGGCTGGGGATAGGTCATTTCTCC
>Ga0214921_10008434_pt1 | contig 13358 bp, 8 predicted proteins | sample LL1505_MetaG_FD_177992 | JGI IMG/M metagenome (GOLD analysis project Ga0214921, IMG submission 177992) | Freshwater microbial communities from Lake Lanier, Atlanta, Georgia, United States - LL-1505 | ecosystem: Environmental > Aquatic > Freshwater > Lake | place: USA: Georgia | collected 2015-05-28 | reverse complement strand
AGAAATGATCCGTCTTCTGGTGCGTCAGGAGGCGGAGGCGGAGGCGTAGGCGGCGGCGGCAGCGGCGGTGGAACCGATAAAAAAGAATACAAGCCAACCGATTCTTATCGTCCAACCGGCAATTTGATATATAATCAAGAATATTTTCAAAAATTGGAAAATCGAATAGGATAAGCGGTGACGACGACGACGACGTTATACAATCGATGTCAAAAATGAAGTTGCTGTCGAATTTATATTTGGTTTATCTTGATTCATAGAAGCCTCAAACTGTTTATCAATAGAAGATAATTGAAATTTGACATTTTCATTTATTTCTCGATTAAATTGACTTTTCATTAAATAAGGCCGAATGATTGCGTTCGTTTTCTTCAAATAAAAGAGCGCCGGTTGTTTATATTTTTCATCGCTCAATCCTTTTTCGTATATTTTTCTCGTCATCTCTCTGAATATGCTTCCTATTTCTGAACTTTTCTCACTTATGATCGACTGTATTGTTTCTGATGTGGTTTTTTCATCTCGTAGGTTTGTGCCGTCCCAATTTATCGTTTCAATAATCGATTTATTTTTGTCATCGGTTGTATTCTTCATCGTAGTTGTCGTCGTATCCAGTTGCTGTTGCCCTTTACTCGCGAGTTCTTGGCGCATTTGAATCTGTACCACTTCACTATTTGCTTGGATTTTTTGAAGGATTTGAAACCCTTTTAAAAATCGCTGATAACTATCCGCATATAAACGAACAATACGTGTGCGTGCTTCATTCGTAATCGACTGTAAATCCGAGTCGGTCAAATTCGGATTGATAAAAAAGTCATATTTTAGATTGATTTTGAAAAATTCGCGCGAATAATCATCATCACGCTCAAAACCCTCATAACGTTTTGCGCCAGATTTATACCATGTTTGTTCAATCTCTCGTAACTCATCTTCGCTCTTTTTCATCGTTACAAACACACGGTCCAATAAACCAACAATCATCTTTCTTTGTTTCGAAATATAATACATCGTATCTTTAATATGTTGAACATATTCTATGAAGCCAGAGTCACTTCGTAATTCGTCAGTTACTTTAATTTTCATGTTTTTATTACTCGGTTGATTACACCAATTCTTAATTTCTTCATTATCGTTTACGTATTTCGCAACATCGGTAAATGTCTCGATTTCGGGTCCAGGTTCTTTCCCGCCCGTAACAATACGATATAATACACGCACATCGTTTCGGTATATTTTTTCCTTCATGACCGCTGTCATCGCGATAAACTGAGGTGATTTCGGATTCACGCTCGATGACTGATGAAAAATATCATAATAGAGTTCTTCCAACATCGCAAATATAGACGGTTTGATTTTGGTCTCAGTTGCGGATGATCCGGTTATCGTAAGTGGCGTTATCTTCGTTTGTTCGATTTCGCGCTGAACATTACAAATACCATCCCCCGGTGTCAAGTCTTGAACCATTACACCGAATTTCAACATACTCGATAACCGTTTTCTCATATCTTGTTGTTTTTTCGCGAATCCAGACATATTTGACATCTCATAACGAAGCTTATCCTTCGATGATGTCGAACGACCCTCTAATAAACTGAATGTAAGCATATCATAGAAATTATCTGGACCGGTTCGTCGTGTATTTTCATAATTATACGGTCGCATCGTTGTCATAATCGCGTTGAATAAATTACCGATTTGAATATAAAAACGGGCAAGACCAACACACATTTGTCTCTTTCTAAATTCATTTGGTTCATCTAATTTACTTTCTTTCAAAATCTCTGGATTCGTATTTACAAGAAGCGCACGATCCATCGCATTAAATGTCTCGTATTTCTCAGAAAATAGTTTATGACGTCGGTCCATGTATGAAATCAGACGAAATGGAAGCCGGTTGAGGACCTCACTTGTAATAATAATCAGCTTTTCACATTTTCCGCTATCTGAAAGCGACGAATTGAATTTCACTTCTTTCAAAATAATACGTTGCGCGTATAAATCCAGACGCAACGCCATCTTTTCTACATCATCATGGAATGAGGAAGAGGTTGATATCTGATTTCCCATATTCTACTGTAATACCAATAGATAATAGTTATCACGAATTGGACGATAAAATTGAACAGTAAAAATGATTTAAAGACATAAATATATATTCTATTTAAAGAGTGGATAACACACACATTTCGCGTTTCATATATAGACAAATCGTATTATTATGCTTTCAAACTTAAATTCGTGTCATGGTGTGTTTATTCCTACCGTCATTCAAGGCGGTGGCGGCGGCGGCGGCGGCGGCGGCGGCGGCGGCAGCGGAGGCAGCATACGACATTATCGCTATCCAACGATCACCACCGCCCATCCAAATAATGAAACAAAAAAAAACAAGCGCGTAAAAGAAAATATATGGGCGAAAATCGAGAATGATTTCATGCCAGAAATCATAAAAGAGTATGAATGTAGTATCAATATACCTGAGACCACAACCCCACTCACATTTCCGGAAACAATACAACAATCGCCAAAACAAACGTCGTCAAGAGGCGGTGGATCTGGGACAGAAACCATCGATGATTCTCCTCTCACAATCACAGATTCAAACGAGCAACATTCTGTATCTGTATCTGTATCGGCGTTTCCTATAAAACGAATGTCAGCACTCTTCATCAAACCCGAAACGGATGTTGAATGCCTCTATCGAAAATCCGGTATTCGAGAGAAATGCGAAGTATGCTCGAGTGATGTCGTGCTTACAGATGACGGATTCCTCACATGTAAAAATTCAGCATGTAGTATTCTTTATAAGGATGAATCTCTCGATCAAACCGCAGAATGGCGTTACTATGGCGCAGATGACAATCAAAATAATGACCCAACGCGATGCGGTATGCCCGTAAATCCTCTCCTCAAAGAATCATCCTATGGTTGTAAGGTTATGTGTGAGGGCGGCTCTTATTCACAAGACATGATGAAAATTCGCCGTTATACCGAATGGCAATCGATGCCGTATCGAGAGAAAGCACAATACGATATGTTCCAGAAAATCACCATTTTCGCACAAAACAAGGGGATTTCCAAGATGATTATCGATGAAGCTCTACGTGTTCACAAACGGATTTCCGAACACAAAACATTCCGAAGTCTGAATCGAGATGGTGTTGTAGGCGCGTCCATCTATATCGCATGTAAAATACATAACTGCCCGCGCACACCCAAAGAAATCGCGAATATATTCAATCTCGATAATACTAGCGCAACCAAGGGCTGTAAAAATGCCGTCAGTATTATCAACGAACTTGAATCCAATTTAGATAATTCGGAGAAGACAAACTTCTGTAAGACAAAACCGGAAGCATTCATCGAGAGATATTGTAGCCGTCTTGCCATCAACGATGAACTCACCAAATTATGCCAGTTTATCGCAGTCATGATCGAAAAACAAAACTTGATCCCTGAAAATACACCTCATAGTATCGCATCTGGTATTATCTACTTTGTCGCATGTATGTGTCATCTTCCCATAACGAAGAAAGACGTCAATCGAATTAGTGACATGAGCGAGGTTACCATCAATAAATGCTACAAAAAATTATACGATATGCGCGAAAAACTGATTCCGAAAATGATAATTGATAAATATGCGCCGAAATGAAATGAAATGAAATGAAATGAATGGAATCGTCGCAGGTCGTCGCCGGTCGTCGCCGGTCTCGTTATAATATCCATATTTTTATTATGTTATTTTATTATACTTGTGAATAAAAATGGACGTTGATACAACATTACCAGATGAACCCGTTACCGCTGATACCGCCGCCGTCGTCGCCGTCCCAAAATACATTTTCATCGTACCGTATCGTGATCGTGAACCTCATCGCGTCTTTTTCAGCACATACATCTATAAAATTATGGAGGATATACCCCGCGAAGATTGGACATTTTACTTCATTCATCAAAATGATAAACGCCCGTTCAATCGCGGTGCCATGAAAAATATCGGGTTTTTAGCATTAAAAGAAGCATACCCAAATCATTACAAAGATATCATCTTTATTTTTAATGACATCGATACATTACCCTATGACAAGAATATATTGAATTATTATACCGATTATGGCGTCGTGAAGCATTTCTATGGATTTCAATTCGCACTCGGCGGAATCTTTTCAATTCGAGGCGTCGATTTCGAGAGAATTAACGGATTCCCGAATTACTGGGCATGGGGAGGTGAAGATAATCTCATAAACGAACGAGCCAAACAATTTGGACTTACAATCGACAGAAGTAACTTTTATACAATTGGGGATAAAAACATCCTTCAATTTGCCGATGGAATGAAACGCCTTATTTGCCGCGATGAATTGGCTACGTCGATTATGCCGAATAACACCGATGGCTTGACCAAACTCACGAATGTAATTCATATGAAATATGACGAAACACATATGATCGATGTAAATTCATTCGATACCTTTATCCATTACTCGCAACTTAACTTCGAAGAACAGTCATTAGATAAGGTAAATAAAATACGCGTTTCTCCTTTACAAGCGGTTCGTAATATTAAACAACTACAGAGTGAATACATTATCGACGCAAATAAGAAGATTCATTCGATTCATGCCAATCATTTAGAAACCTCGCGTAAGATCGTAAATGTTGGTATAAATACAGTTAATGTTCCGATCAAGACAAACCTACCATTTGAGATGAACCGCGATATGATGTGGATGAATCGCTCTAAACCCGGTTTAATTATTCCGAATGACCGACCGATGATGATAACAGAACATGAACGACATAACCGAATTGCGATGGATGCGGCAGAAAGATTAACTTCTGTAAATCGAGTATATCAAAATGTCAAACAGAACGCTGATATGATGATACCCTTACAAATGGGGAATACCGCGAGGGGGTTACATGGGCAAAACCGGTTTGGGATGCGTGCGTTGTTTATGTAGGGGGGTTCCGCCCCCCAACGACGGGAGCTACGCTCGATTTTGACCTACGGTGTAAAACCCGAGGTCCGCAGCCGTAAGACTTGAACGAGTGAATATAGACGGCGGACGTGTGTGGTGTTGTGGATGGATGTTGATAGAAATCCGCCGTCTATATTCACTCGTTCAAGTCTTACGGCTGCGGACCTCGGGATTGAGCGGAGCTCCCGCCGTTGGGGGGCGGAACCCCCCTAGAACTCCGCATTAAACTCAAACACATCATCCGCCGGGGGTTCCGGCCCCCAACGACGGTAACCCTTAGAACTCCGCATTAATTTCAAACGCCATCCGCTGCGGCATATTCCAACTCTATCGCTCGAAATGTTAGAATAATCATTTGTTAATTATAATTATAATAGTTATTATATATAAATACAAACTATATTATGTCTACTTTGACACGGGTAGGCACCTTATTACAAGCGATATCGACATCGGATTTTGGAGGCACAACAGATTCTACAACATATTTCGCCATTAATAATGATGGAACCATTTTGGCACTCGGCGCCAGCGACTTGACGACTGTAAGCATTTTTAGAAAATCCTATGGTCTATTTAAATGGCCGCATACGTATATATCTCACCAAAATGTTCGTTCTATAGCGTTTCATCCGTTGTCTCCCGTTTTAGCAACTGGGAGTAAAGATGGTACCGTGAAGTTGTGGCATATGTCGACCGAAGTTCTACCCTCACGCACAGATACGTGGCGCCCTGACGCCAGTGTGACTATAGATGTAAAATCACGCATCAACTCTGTTGCATTTCATCCAACTGAAAAGCTTTTGGCAACTGGTTCGAGCGACAATATTACTCGAGTTTGGTCATTTACTGATGATTACAAAGAACTGAAATGTGAGGCAACGTTGAACCACGGTATGGATACAGATCACGTTGTAAATGTTGTTGCGTTCCACCCCGACGATAAGCAAATCTTTTTGGCAAGCGGGTGCAACGGCCCAAATACGTCGAGATTGTGGAAGCTTAATCCCCAAAACCTCGGGATTAATCCCGTATTTAAAATTCTAGATAGCGCAGATGCTATAAAAACTCTTGCGTTTCATCCAAGAGGAAAACTTTTGGCAACTGGTGACGATGGAAATAAATTGAAATTGTGGGATTTTACCAACTATGATAGTATAAATTGCGTGAATACTTTGAGTCAAGAAGAACAGTATGGTCATAGTAATTCTGTTGTATCTGTTGCGTTTCATCCAACCGGGAACTTTCTGGCAACCGGCAGCTGGGACTGTTCCGCGAAGGTGTGGAGTTGTTCACGCGACGGGCGCGATGTGAAGTTGGTGGCAACTCTTGCTTATGATCCTCCTAATAATAGCGTTAATTCTGTAGCGTTTTATCCAGTTCCAGCAACACGAGAAGAAATCATCCTGGCAATAGGTAGTTCCGGTGGATTTTTTAAAACTTATAAGCTAACACGACCTTCATCCGGCGTTTCTAATGGCGGAACCCGTCGCCGCACCCAGACCCGCACCCGCCGCCGGTCCCGCAAACAACAACAACGCAGTCGTCGTCGTCGTCATCGTCGTTAAAAATCCGCATTAAACTCAAACACATCATCCGCCACCTTCTTCTCCGCCAGCGCATACTCCCCCACCCGTCTCTCAAAAAAGTTCGTCTTTCCAGCAAGACTTATCATCTCCATAAAATCAAACGGATTCGCCGCATTATAAATTTTATCATATCCCAGTTGAAGGACAAGTCGGTCCGCCACAAACTCGATATACTGGCACATTAATTTCGCATTCATTCCGATAAGGCGACAAGGAAGCGCCTCCGAGATAAACTCCTTCTCGATTTCCACCGCATCACGCACAATTTCGTAAATACGATGACGTTGAATCTTCTTCACCATCTTCGTATACAGCAGCACCGCGAACTCAGTATGAAGCGCCTCATCGCGAGAGATCAATTCGTTGCTGAAGGTAAGTCCAGGCATGAGGCCGCGTTTCTTCATCCAGTAAATCGAACAAAATGCGCCAGAAAAGAAAATCCCCTCTACACACGCAAACGCCACCAACCGCGTCTGAAATGTGCTGCGTTTATCACCGATCCACTTCAACGCCCAATCTGCCTTCTTTTTTATACAGGGAAATGTCTGGATTGCGTTGAATAGTCTGTCCTTCTCCGTCGCGTCTTTGATATACGTATCGATAAGGATGCTATACATTTGCGAATGAATATTCTCCATCGCGATTTGAAACCCGTAGAAGGCGCGGGCTTCCGCCAGCTGAACCTCCGACATAAACCTTTGCGCCAAATTCTCCATCACGATACCGTCACTCGCCGCGAAAAATGCGAGAATCATCGAAATGAAATATCTCTCATCGTTATTCAACGAATTCCATTGCGCGATATCCTTTGTAAGATCCACTTCTTCCGCGCGCCAAAAACAATCCACCTGTTTTTTATACATGTTCCAAATCGCGGCGTCTTTGATGGGAAAAAGCACAAACCGATTCTGGTCTTCTTCCAATAAGGGTTCGATGACATGAGGTTTTACGGTTCCTGACGACGGCGACGGCGATGCTACAGTCGTTGTCGTTGTTGTAGGTGAAGAATCAGAAGTAGCAACAGACATGTGACGATAATGTGATTGTGTGAATAATGGTATTTATAATACGAATAAACGGTTTAATATTGTTTCCTAAAGAAGGAGTATTGCGATGGATATTATAAAAGGATAAAAAAGAAACAGTATAAATCGATGTAGCAATATAGTAATATATTACATGGAACCAACAGACGGTAAGCGTATTGACGATTTTGATATCGCCGTCATCAATTTAGACAGACGACCCGACCGTATGTCACATCTTTATAATCATGCGCCAATCATGTTTCGCAGATTTCCGGCAATCGACGGAACAAATCTCTCAAAACATTATTTTCAATTCTCGGAATTATTAGATACCATACGAAATCAAAACCGCGTATTAGGTGAAGTCGGATGTTCGTTAAGCCATTATTCATTATGGAAAGAGCATATCGAGAGATGCGACGGACATGGACGCGCGTCCGGACACGAACATCTTCTTATCTTTGAAGATGACGTTATGTTTACTGATAGATCACGCGAACAATACAAAAGGATGACACGTGAGATTTCTCACGGAGTTGTAGAGAAAGGATTTCAGTTTGATTTGATATATGTTGGCGGACAATGGACGTCTCATTATGATATTGACGGGTCAAACGCACCCTATTTCAACTTTCAAAAAACAACGAAAGAATCTCTCGAAACACATTATCGCCAATCTCTCGTTCCAAACATATACAAACGTCGCAATCTCTCGCCAGCGGTCATTCAAGGAGAACGTAATGTCTGGTATTCACCATTATTTCGCACCGCGGGTGCTTATGTGATTAGCCAACGCGGTGCGAAACGATTGTTAGAAGCAGTAGAAACCGATACCGCTTTATTTATGAAAACACCTCTCGATATGTGGTTACTTGAAATGGATTTTCGCGGGTATATTGACGCATTCGACTATTTTCCGCATCCGTTTTATCAGGCTGGATTTGAAATGGTACGAGAGCCTAGTCACGCCGCGAACGATATTCATCGTGGGCAGTTCGAAACCATCGATCTTCCGTATCATTTTCCTTCTCCTTTACAAAGGACGGTGCTGCGATAATCTATACCTATACGACCTTCATCGAAAACGTCGCCCAATCAAACCCCGCCTTCCATTTCACACGCCCATCCACTTCACTATATCCTTCCTTTTGAACGATATATTGTTCATTCGCAAGCCAACACTCATACTTTGGCTGAATATATTCTGTGTACATATAATCGATATTTCGTCGTTCCAAATCCAGTAATTCGGGAAATGTGTCTACCAAATGAAGGATCGGCGCATACATGTGTTGTTTCACGAGATACGCATGATTACACCATATTGTCCCTTTCACCCAATTACGCGATTCGTCGATACCATCATATTTCGTCAAGATGCCGCCAAGATATAAGATATCCCATTTTCCGTCCGATGGAAATGGAATGGTCGCAAGTTCGCGAATATTCTCTCGAATCAATACGTCATCTTCTAGAATGAGGACTGTTGAGAGATTTTTCTCTTGGGCATATCGTATCGCGTTGATATGAGACCGAAAACATCCGACCTTTGTATCATCTGTGTTAATATGATTCAATAAAATAGAATGAGGCACACCATGCGTCGTCAGATGTTCACTCACATATTTTGTTCGTTCAGGACGTTCATGAAGACATATAACGACGACCTCTTCCGCAAATGGGGGTTCTTTCAAGAACGACGCCGACGCCGACGCCGACGCCGACGCCGGGTATGTCGTCATTTTTGTAGCACACGACATTTCAGGAGAAGACGGTGGTGTATGTAACGCCTGTGGCGTAAAATTCGCACTCGTTGAAATCGATGATAACGAACGCTCACTCGATGGCGGAGATTCACTATTATCATCATCATATAATTTGAAGTATTTCATAGATTCCTTTGTGTTTGACGATGTTTGCTGGATCACAGAGTGGTATGGATTCTCTGTCTCAACATACTTATTCTGTTTCATTATGTTACATATTCGTTGATAGATAGAATCAGAACTAACATGAATACTGAAAAATCCGATTGTAAACATCCGATTTAAAACCGTCATCGTAATACCGCTCTCGGTTTGAATAGACGATTCATCGAGGAACGACGACGACGAACACGACGACGACGACGACGACGCATTCTCTTCGAAGAATGTTGAGAGAATGTCATATTCACTTCCTTCACTGTCAATCAAACAATAATCTATATAATCTGGCGCAGAATATTGACAACATAAATCATACAACGTAATCGTATCTACTTTATACGATTTGAAACCGGTGCGTGTCCATTCGTGCCCATCCTTGTTGTTTTCAAGCGCACTTTTAAGACCGCTATGTGTCGGAACGAGAGATTCATAGAATATCGCACCACGTCCGCTGCCATTTGATATCGACGACGTTATATTCGATACTGCCGCAAAAACCGGCGTGGATCGTGTCTTTCGAAGTACGGTGTCATAATGTTTGGCCGGTTCCACCGCGAGGCCGCGCCATTCTCGATATCTCTCGAAAAAGTAACTTCCAGAATTTGTCTCTCCATCACCCGCACCAATATCAATAAAGTATCCACCATGTTTTCCTTTTACAATATATTTATCGAAATATTGATCGACCCGAAAAGGGTGAGAATACTCTGGGTAGATCGTTAGCTCGTCCTCGGCATCGTCCTCAGCATCGTCCTCGGCGACCTTCGGCGATGGATTGTAAATTTGAAGCTCCATCTTTTGCTTTTGAAGAAACTCGTTTTTATTCATAACGCCCCCTAATATCGTTTCCCATAAATGTGTGCCATATGATTCCGGCGGAAACTCATAAGGAACGGTCTCCGACCGAATAAACGCCTCGGTGTCCTGCCAGTGAAGAGGCATAAACATCTTCCAGTCCAATACACGAATCCTATACTTGTGCGTATAATGAGGATGTCTTTCCATCAACTCTTTGTTTGAATCCCGGATATGATGTGCCCAAATTCCTAAACGCAGCCCCGACTTGAACTCATTCAACCAAAACTTAATGAATTCGTTCTTCGGTTTCGCAGCCAAAAATGCGTTAATAAGGGGTCCGCTGCCCCTACCATTCGCCCCCTGACGTTCTTCACTAATATAAAACGAATGACCCGACGTGAATACTTCATGAAAGGGGCGAACAATCAACATATCGATGTCCAAATAAACACCGCCATGCTCATATAATAATTCAAGACGCGCGACATCCGCTTTATACTGGAAATGTTTCAACTCGAATCCATCGTAAAATTGCGGGGCGTCCATCTTATGAATCCTGACACGCGGATGCGATTTGATATCTTGCCAATATTGGTTTTCAGCTGGCGGTTCTCTCGTATTATAAATCCGGACTTCATATTCTGGCATATATTGAATCATCGAATGGATACACCGATGATGGAAATTATAAAACTCGGTCTCCCCGAAATAAAGAAGGTGGATGATTTTCGGGATTTCGGCGCAAGGATCGGCTGGGTATAACAACCTAAGATTGGCGACCGATGCTTCTTTGATAAAATCCGGCAGTTCTGACTCGCTATCATTTACACCATTCGGTGCATTCGATGGCGAGGGCGACGGTGTATCCACGATTTCTTCGAATTGTTTGATTGCTTCTGGAGGGTTCAGCGTGAAATTCGAGCTCGCGCGGTAAAATCGGACGTAATTCGTGTCTCGCTTGTCATACGTCGGAAAATAATCTAAATACATATCTGAAATCGCCACCAGTTTCAAATGGTCTTTATGATAATAATGCTGATTATGGATTTCTTGAAGCATCTGTTTTCGATCCATATATTTGGAACTATTTTGATAATACTTATACCGGATCATATCCAACGAAGAAGATAACTGTTGTTGATCGGTAAAACAATATCGCCCCCACGCCATTCCACGCGAACGGCATTCGTCTTTGATGATATTATCCTTTACCATAAGCTCGTAATAATCATCGAATCCGTGTTCTTCGACAATACCTGCGCCGACCATTTGCGCCCATGCTTTTGTGGGCTCGATCGTATAATGTGCGTGACGTTCGGGGACGCGGCATATATCATCAATTGCCACGATCGTATGCGGTCCTGCCGCAAATCTTTGCGAATTCAGAATATCTTTCAACGGAACATCTTGCTGATGACCCCCATCGATAAAAATAAAATCGAAACGTAGCGGCGGCGCAGTCAACGGGTTTTTCATTCTGTGTGCGACCTGTTCTTCGTATTTCACCACCGTCGTCGTGCTATCGCCCGTAACGAGTGTATGTCGTCCCGGAAATACCGAGTCAATATAACGCTTTGCGGCGAATACATACGCATACTCGCCTAAATCAAAACTAACGACTTTCGTGGTGGGCGGCGTGATTGCGAGGAATAACAACGCTGAATGCCCCGCATTAAAACCGATTTCCATAATTGCGGTTGGTGATGATTGAGAGATGAGCTCGCGAAGCCGCGCAACTTGATGTGTGATTTGAAACGATCCGCCTTCTACGATATGGTAATCCGCGATGGCGTTGGTTAGACCATGAAAGAGCTCATCGTGATCCGATTCACGAGTGCGTTCATATGGGTATGATGACTCGGACATTATACGATTATTGTATATAAATAATAGTATAACGAAAGATTTATCTTTATGTAATGTAATGTAATGTAATCATGTCTTTGGAACATAATTGGGGTTTGGTTTCTTCACCATTTCACTTTTGATTTCTCCAGTCGCTTCATCGCGCCAAACATTCACCTCTTCAAAAAATTCAGGCTCTTCATATGGCTTGTATTCAAGACCATGACGAATACAGAGTAGGTGATAAATAATGGTGTCATCGGTTCCCCATTTGGCGTATTGCCCCCCCTCCATTTCATACGTGTAATATGTTACTTGTTCTCGTTTAATGTCTTTGACTGTATATTTGATTGTTGCTGACTTTTCTGGTGTAACATATATACTTTCTAAATACATGTAGACATCAGGGTTCGTTGTTCCTATTTTTTTCCTTAACATGATAATACTTATATTATTGTATATTATTAAATTATTAGGTATTAAACCGAAGTAAATGATGGTAATGGTATTATTTCCACATTTAAAGATGCATGTGTTACTGAATTATCAAAACTACCATATGACCCTATTGAAAACTGACTGAACGTTGTTGCGGCGGTATGTCTTTCAAAAAGAGTATACATTTTATAAGTTGCGTCTTGATCTGGTTGTTTGGTAATGTATGTTGCTCTTCCTCTAATTACCGAATTATTTCCTCCAATTGCACCCTGTGGGTCACGAAGTAAATTCATCGTAAATTCAACTAAAACCTCACAACTCGACGGAATATTAATATTACCAAAACAACAACTTCTATCCAACCAATTATTATTAGTAGTTGTATTGTGAAGATTTTCTTGATTTGTTCCTGGGTTATTATAAAATGTGTGCCACGAATACGCCTGTTCGTTGACGTTTGCTGCGGATGCAATATTTCCTACCCCGCTAATTCTTATTACTGGATAATCGAATAAAGCATTTACAAATAAAATACACCTTCCAGTAACTCTATTCGTTGTTAAATTGTATGTTTGTGGCATATTGAAATTCACGAGTCCTATTGCGGTCCCGGCATATCTAAACCCGAGATTTATTATCCCGCCAGTACCTACAGGGCCTGTAGGACCGGTTGAGCCCGCCACTCCTGCTGCTCCTGCTGTTCCTGCTGTTCCTGCTGGACCGGTTGGACCTGCTGGACCTGTAGGACCTGCT
>Ga0214921_10008433_pt1 | contig 13359 bp, 11 predicted proteins | sample LL1505_MetaG_FD_177992 | JGI IMG/M metagenome (GOLD analysis project Ga0214921, IMG submission 177992) | Freshwater microbial communities from Lake Lanier, Atlanta, Georgia, United States - LL-1505 | ecosystem: Environmental > Aquatic > Freshwater > Lake | place: USA: Georgia | collected... | reverse complement strand
TGCTCGGCAGAGGCCTTGGGTTGAATAGATTTCAATTTCATCTTCACTCCTTAGGTTGAAAGATGAACCAAAACCCTCCTTTAATCAAGTACCCCTATTTGTCTCACACACGCTGACGTCGGACAAGATTGAATTAAATCAGCAATGCGTTCAGCAATCATGATTGTCGGAATATTTGTATTGGTCCTAGTCACCCGCGGCATCAAAGAAGCATCTGCTACAAAAAGGTTTCTTATACCCAAAACCTCGCCCCTCGAATTAGTTACAGCAAGAGGATCGTTAGGGGAACCCATTTTGCAGGTTCCGCACGCATGCCAGGAAGTACCGAGATATTGGTGAACAAAATCACCTGCAGCGTTATCGTCGGCAAGAACGTCAGCCAACCCATCTCCATTAGCAATCATGTGGCGGACAATGAGATCCCGAATGACCGGCGAAGTATCCATGAGCTTTGCACCTGTACGAGTCAAAAAATCATTTAGTCGCGTTGGTCGGCTAAGTTTTTCAATACGCCGGGATAATTTTGCAGGGAAAACTTGCGCTATCAACTCTGGGCCAAGATGATCGAGCATAATCTGAGCCGAAAATCTAGCGCCTTGAACCATTCTTGCTAAATCTCGCGGGTCTGACAATCCATTGAAATCTACATTTGGACTGGTAAGGGAATTTGGACCAGCAAGTCTGACCGTGCCCCGAGAATAAGGCAAAGTGATATAGGTTACCAAGCCACAGATCCGAGCACCAACTGAGTGCCACATTGAACGACCTCTCACAGACATCACCATATCAGATCGCTCGCAATCGGAAAGCCCTGAAGAGTATCTAAGGTATGTTAGAACTGATCGCTCCGAAAATACCCGACCCTCGCCAGTAGTTAGACATCCGGATAACACTATGTTGGGATGGTCCTGGAGGTTTTGGCCAACGCCAGTACGATGGGAAACTGTAGAAATGCCAAGTTCTGATAACACTCTTCCATCGCCGATACCAGAATGCATAAGTAAATGCGGTGACTTAAGTGCACCACAGCACAGAATCACTCGGTCGGCTTCAATAAAGACAGTCTCAGCACCTCGAATAGCTTCAATGCCAACAGCACTTTCACCTTTAAATCTAATACGAACAGCACGCGTGTCTGTCATTATTCGCAAATTTTTTCTGGCTCGAACACTTTCATTTAAGTATTGTCTTACAGTCGAATTCCTAAAAACTCCATCATTACTTACTGGGACAGGACCATGCCCATCTGAAAAATTTCCGTTTAGATCTGGCAGATAGGGGTATCCTAATTTGGACCATATATCTGACATAGCCATGGAAATCGTATCCCATTCGCTCCGTATTGTTCGTCGAATATGGATTGGTCCATTGGTGCCGTGATCATTGTTGTTAAAGTCGTGGTCAGACTCTAGTTTTCTAAAGTAAGGAAGAACTTCTTTCCAACTCCAACCAGTAGCACCAGCTGACTCCCAATAATCGTAGTCTTCTGGTGCGCCACGAAGAGCAATCTGACCATTAATTGATGAACCGCCGCCTAACAGCATGGCCTGCTTATACGGCTCTGCATTTTTAGCTTGTCTGGATATTTGACGTCGAACTGCAATTTGGGCCTTGAGATCTGGCCAAAAGTACTGCGGATCCATAAAGGCCCGAGCACCAGCAGTATCTGTTAGATCATTTTTCTTAGATTGATCAAAGTCTCGTCCAGCTTCTACAATAAAAACATTATTCTCAGGGTTTTCTGAGAGCCGAGCTGCAAGAACACAACCTGCAGAGCCACCACCAACGACAAGAAAATGAGCTCTGCCAGTAATAGAAGATTTTTCGTCCACTATAGAGCCAATCTAATGCGTGCCGTCTAGTATCGCGCCCTGCGCCTTTAATCCAGAACGAAGCTTGCTGATTGGAACATTTCGAATGTTCCCTGGATCGTTGGAGGAAATAGAGAGAACCGCTCCTAGGCCTGCCGCCTCACCCTGTGCCATGCAGGGACCCATGACACGAGCGGAACCATGCGCCTCACGATCAGCAGACATGCAGCGACCTGCGACATATAGATTATTTATTCCCTTGGCAATGAGCATTTGATAAGGCATATCATAAGAGCCACCGTTTTGTACTGGGATACGCACTTGCATGATGCCATCCTGATGGATATCAATGTGATGGCTTCCTTTGCCTATTCCGTCTTCTCTCTTTTTAGCATTGAATACATCGTCACGAGTAAGAACATAGTCCCCACAAATGCGTCGAGTTTCACGAATTCCAATTCGGTGAGAAAGACCTGCAAAATGTGCATTCTCAAAGCCTGGGATTCTCTTTTTCATAAAGCTAATACATTGCCAAGCTTGATCAACCAGTCCCCCAAAAGCATTCGAAAGCGCCTTAGTGTCGGTTGCATCAACATTAGCAATGCGAGTACTATTAACAGACACCTCATTACGCTCATTAGAAACTGGAATGATGCCGATTAATGCCGTCGGAGAAATATCCCCTGCTTTTATTCCATCCTGTATCAAGGGGCCATTGCCCTTAAAGAATATGGCGGCCTCTCCTTGTTCGCGCAATTTCTCGGCGCATTGTCGTGGAGTGAGATCAGACCCCATCCACTCGCTCTCTCCAACTGCAATATTCTCTGGGTGATCCACGCAAAAATCAAGAAGTCGAGTCTTATTGACTCCGCTAATACGAAAGAGCATAGTCAGCGGTTGATATTCGCCCAGATCGTTCGAAATCATCGACTGAGCACCTGCGAGCATTGCAATGTCGCCGTCTCCCGAGCAGTCGATAAATACTTTGGCACGAACGAGTGTGCGCTGCCGCTTGTTGACAACAACAATACCCGTTATAGAGCCATTTTGCATGACAATGTCTTCAGCAAAGGAATACATCCAGACGTTCACGCCAGCTCTTCTGACCACGTTTGAAACTGCAATTTTCATAGTCTCAGGGTCTATGCAGACATACCAAATTAGGCGCCAATCGTTTACGGGACCGATGTAGCCGCCTAGCTTCTTGTGCTCGTCAAGAATTTCTGTGAGCACTCCACCAACGATCCATTCGCCGCGGGCATTGAGAGCTCCGTCGACAGGCAGACCAGTAATCAATTCTCCACCTACCATCGATCCGGCATCTATCAAAAGTGTTTTGGCGCCATTTTTTGCTGCGCTAACAGCTGCAGCAACGCCAGCACAACCGCCACCAACCACAACAACATCGTAGTTTTCTTCGTGTAATTTCTGAGCCATTTTTATCTCCTTAGATTAGGGTTTGGTTCATCTGCCGACATGAGGTACGCCATGACTTAGGCAGATACCACTTGCTGGATCAAATATGTGAATGCGATCTTCGGCAATGTTCAAAGGGATTGCGTCACCAATGGATACTGAGGTTCCAGGCTCACAACGCAGGCTAACTTCCTCACCTCCAACCAGAGCGGCAAGGATGTAAAGGTCTGGTCCTGCCAGTTCTGTGTGAACGACCTGACCGGAAATGGAAAGAGCGTCGTCAGACTTACCGAGCTTGACGGATTCGGGCCGGATGCCGATCGTTACAGCGCCCTTGTAACGTATCTGCTCAGATGAGCGAGATAATGGAATGCTCCAAGCATTACCGCGAATAAAACAGTTACCACCCTCTTCAACCAGTTCCCCATGAAGTTGGTTTGTTTCTCTATCACCCACAAAATTAGCTACAAATAGGTTTGCAGGCAAGTTGTAAATATCTCGCGGTGTTGCGATTTGTTGCAATAGTCCTTTGTCGAAAATTGCTATTCGATCAGACATAGTCATCGCTTCAGACTGATCATGCGTCACATAAACAATGGTTGATTTAAGACTTGAATGCAAAGCTTTTAGATCGCGCCTCATACGAATGCGGAGTCGAGCGTCGAGGTTGGAGAGCGGCTCATCAAGTAGGAATACCTTTGGATCGCGAACCATGGCTCTGCCAAGAGCGACACGCTGCTGCTGGCCCCCAGAAATTTCCTTGGGGTAACGAGCAAGGAGTTCTTGTATTCCAAGAGACTCCACAACCGCCTGCACCTTGCGATTTATTTCAGTGGTACTGACTTTTGGTCGGCGCGCTTCAAGCGGAAAAGCTATGTTCTCTGCCACTGTCATGTGCGGGTACAGCGCATAGTTCTGAAACACCAGTGCGACGTCTCTTTTCTCAGGCGAGAGATTCGTCACATCTCTTTCGCCGATAAAAACTTGTCCACTGTCTGCATCTTGAAGTCCTGACAAGATATTCAGTGTTGTCGACTTTCCCGATCCAGAAGGACCTAATAGCGAAACAAATTCACCAGCAGCAACTTCAAGGTTCAAGCTGTCTAGCGCCGTAACATCTCCATAACGTTTCGAAACATTTTTAAAACTAACATTAGCCATGGTTTATCCCTTGACTCCACCACCAGTAAGCCCCGACATGAAATACCGCTGGAGGAAGACGAAAAGTGCAATGATCGGAATGATCGAAACAATCGATGCAGCTAAAAGCGGCCCCCATTCCCTGCCATAAAAGCCAAGATAGAAGTAGATTGCTACAGGCAAGGTCCGAGCTTGTTCTGATGAGGTCATAGTCACTGCTACGACAAAATCATTCCAGGCAAAAACGAGAACAAAAAGTGCTGCTGCCACAAGACCCGGGCGAGATAACGGAAGTACGACCTTACGAAGAGTGGCAAAGGGGGAATATCCATCGATGCGCGCCGCTTGTTCGATCTCAATCGGTAACGACAGGAAATAGCCGTAAAGCATCCAAATCACTACCGGCAACTGGTAGGCAGCATAAAGAAGAATCAATCCCAGACGAGTATCAATGAGCCCAACGGTACTAAGCAATGTAAAGGTTGGGACGAGTAACGAGGCTATGGGAATACTCATGATTGCCACAGTAACGACCATAGTTGTGGAGCGTCCACGAAACTCGAACCTAGCGAGGGCATAGGCCGCAAGTGCCCCAGTTAAAAGTGCTAAAAGTACGGCTGCTACCGAAATAAATGCGCTATTAAAAAGGTAAAACATAGCGTTATCAGCCACTATACGCAGGTAATGTTCGAATGTAATATCTTTAGGCAGCAAGCGCGGTGGAAATTCGACGATCTGTTCACTGGGCTTTAGTGATGAAGATAGCCCCCACAAAATTGGGAAAAGGGCTGCCACTGCCAGAATGAGATTGACAAGAAACATTGCCAGTTTTCGATACATTGAGCGCAAGCGCCATGAACGTACAGTTGCCACTCTTTAAATCCTCTGAGCTTGACGAAAGAGGGCAAGAAGCATCGCCACCATGATGACGTTTGCAGCGAATATCAAGATCGCTAGTGCATTCGCTTGACCCAGCAAATGGTCCTGAAATCCAAGCCGAAACATACGAAGAACTATGGTTTCTGTCGCATCAGCAGGGCCACCACCCGTAAGGATTAGTGGGTATGTCAGCGTATTCACAAAATGAATAAACAGCCTGACGATTGTTATCATTATTGGTATCCGCAATAACGGTATAGTTATTCTTCTCAGAATATAAAATGTACTTGCACCGTCAACCCGCGCAGCCTGAAATAACTGAGCTGGAACACTTTTTAATGCTGCAAGCAGCATGATCATCGCAAATGCACCATCTCGCCACATCGCATTGAAAACGAGGGCCGCCATGGCGGTCTTTGGTTCGGATAATATTGAGATGTCGCCGACCCCAAAGGGGGCAAGTATAAGAGGCGCTAATCCTGATTCGTTTGCAAAGAGCCACTTCAACATCATCGAGCCCACAAGCATCGAAATCATGTACGGAACAAGAACGACAACGCGCATAAGGACACTTGTCGAGGTATCACGCTCCAACCAAAGCGCCAGCGCGAAACCCACAAAGAATGTTAGGACTAATGCTGATATTGCAAAAACCGCTGTGACAATAAGACTGTTCAAGACTAGCGGAGAAGAAATAACCGCAAGGTAGTTATCAAGGCCGACAAAGTTGCGAATTCGAAAAAATCGAACATTGTTGAGGCTGTACCAAAAGCCGACAGCCAAAGGTGTTAGAACGAGTGCAGCCTCAATGACCACCGCTGGCCAGAGCATCTTATACGCAGTTAATCTATCAGTTTGCAGCATTAGCTTTACCAGCGGTGATATGTCATCTTGGCCGTTATTACTGACGATCAGCCGTTGCTTTGGCCGCCTGTTTCAAAGCATCAGCTACCGGGGCCTTACCAAGAATTACCTGCTGAGTTGCTAAGTTGAAGTCAGCAAATGTTCGCGACCAGTTGCATGCTCCCGGCATAAAGACAGCTCCCTTTTCCAAAAAAGCTGCAGCTTGGAGTAACGGTGCAAACTGAGGAGTCTTAATCTTTGCAGATGACATGAGTGATTTATTCATTGGCATCTGACCACCAACTTCGGTCCATAAACCCATACTTGAGGTAGAAGTCATGTAGTCGATAAATTTTGTAGCCGCATCGAGGCGAGGTGACTTGCGCGATGCAACTGCATACCAACCGACGACCGGTTGTGGGCCTGTCGCACCTGCCGTCCACGCAGGAATCGGAGCCATCCCAAGATCTTCTTTGTTCCAGTTCGACGCTGTCCGCTGAATTTGCTCAAAGCGAGTATTGGAGATAATTTGCATAGCAAAACGACCTGCTGCAAACTGATCAACTGCATCGTCTGAGGTCATTGAAATCGACTCTCGGGGTGCCACCTTGTCAACAGTAACCCAATTTGCTTGCAACATAACCCCCCGTTCGCCCCCCTTGCTGGCAAAAAGAGGCTTGCAGGCCGAGTTAATCAGTCCCCCATCAGCCCCTATAGCACCAAACACAGCTGGCGTTGCCGAAAACCGCTCTTGAGCCAATCCAAGCCCAATTCCCCAGACATCGGGGACACCATCACCGTTGGTATCCTTAGTAAGCTTCTTTGCCGCCTGAGTTACACCATCCCATGTGGAGATTGATGCGACATCAATTCCAGCTGCACGAAATAAATCTTTTCGATACATCATCACCCAAGTGGATGTCATAAGCGGAACTGCAAGAACCTTTCCACCAACAGTTACAGATTCCAGCGATTTAGGCATTAGCAAGTCAGACTTTCGAGCTGCCGTCCATTTATTCATAATCGATGGGGCAAGATCTGCAGCGGCATCAGTGTTCAAGATGAGCCCGAGGTTTTCAGCGTTAACCCAAGTAATATCAGGTGCACTTCCTGCATTACTGCCAAGTACAAATTTTTCAGCAAGCGTAGTCCATACTTGGGGCTCAACTTTGATCTTGATTCCTGGGTTCTCTTTCTCAAAACCCTCAATCATTGACTTAAGCGCCTGTTCTCGTCCGCCTGGTTTGGCAGGGTCAAGAAAAGTCCACATTGTTACTGTGCTTTGAGCAAATGCTAGTGAAGTTCCAGCCAGCATTCCTGCAGTGGCTAAAGCTAGAAGAATGGCGCGTTTCGATATCATTTTTTATCCTTTAAATTTGAAAGTTAGAAATGCAAAAATTAGCTAAGCTTGGACATCCTCAAAATAAATTTTGGCGATACGTGCAAAGTGCCCCTCCATAGACTTTCTGGCACCCAATGAGTCACCACGCTCAAGGCAATTAATCAATTCATCGCGAAAAGCTAGGCTTGCACGTTTGTTTTCAATGCTGTCAACTCGCCGGCGCAGCACATCCCACATAGCGCCCGCTCTAAGAGTCCACAGATCCCGGACAGTTGCGGCGAATATCGAATTGCCAGATGCAACTGCTAATTGAGAGTGAAATGCGCGATGCTCTTCAGAAGGATCTAGACCGGATGCAATTAACTGTCCCATCCGCTGTAAGGACGCCTTCAATCCTGCTACCTGCTCCGGTGTAGCTCGACTCCCAGCGAGTTCTGCGCATGCAGGCTCCAACGCTCGCCGCGCCTCAAATTGTTCAAGCGCACCTGGGCCTAAATCTTCAAGCCTCAAGACTGACAGAGTATTCCGGCTGGCTGGATCGCGAACGAAGTTGCCACTGCCCTGCCTAAATTCAATATAACCAGCTGTTTCAAGGGCGATCAAGGCTTCACGTATTGAAGGGCGGCTAACGCCCATCATTTCAGCAAGCTCGCGCTCTCCCGGAAGCTTTGAACCAGGCAGAAGATTTTCTGCTTCTATCAGCGCTTCAATTTGTTCTGCGATCTGCTCATAAAGTCGCTTTGACCGTACAACCTTCAAGGAGCGCAATGAGGATGAGTTCATGGTTTCAGATGACTTGATTTCCGACGACATTTTCGAATCCTAATTGAATTGGCTATAATGTCAAGTGGCCTTACCACTCAATTCATAAAAATCTCAAAATTATTTCCATAAGATTAATTTATTCGCTAATTTTATTACTTATTTATTATTTATGACAGTCAGAAATAGCGGCTATTTCGCGCACCTGAGCCGCCCGGCCAAATACCAGGCGGTATTCTCACATCATGATTCGACCGCGCGCCAGCTACTCGGCCATGGTCATTCCTACACCTGCTGCATTTCTGCCGACTGCAGTCCACCAATGAAGGCCATCCTAAGATTTATGTACCCCCCCAGGTTAGGCAATGTGAAAGCTAAGGGGGCCTATCGCCAGATCACACATCACAGGCAAAGGATAGGAATGAGCAAGGGGTAGCCGGGGTCATCTGGGAGCAGAGATCGTTCGTGCAGCACCCAGTGCATACCTGCCGGGTGGGACCCAAATAGAAAATGGGGGGTGGGGGTACGGTGGGGTCTCGTCTAGCCAGAAATGACAAGGGGGTGGGCCACCATCTCAGCCGCGTCCGGGCACCGCCCCTGTCCAACGTTAGACACGATTCCCCAGAAATTTCAGAAGTCTGTGACGAACACTGATTGATGTCAGACTCAGGCTGACCTGCTGCATTACCGGGTAGGGGTACGGTGGAAGTCGCAGGTCGCCACTTGGCCTAAAAACAAGGCCGACTGACTAAGCCGACCGATGGTAACCGCTGGCACATACAGCCAAAATTCTTGGGTATGTTTTTGGATATGTAGGAACGGAAAACGCCCAAGAAGGGTAGTTTTTACTGGCTGTCTGGCGGAGAGGGTGGGATTCGAACCCACGGTACCTTGCGGTACGCCTGATTTCGAGTCAGGTACATTCGACCACTCTGCCACCTCTCCTGTGAATAGAGCCATAATTCTATCAGCTTGAACTGGCGCGCAAAATGCGGCTGGCACCGACAACCGAGGAGTTTCATGTCCTTCTGTGTTCTCGCTTTTCGCCTACGGACCTGTCGAATTGAATGGTGTTTAGCTCTTGGGGTGGCAGCATTGGCGGCTCTTTTGTCGGGCTGCGGCAGTGCACCCAAGCCCGCTCCTGCACCGGCTCCGGTGGTTGTGCAACCGCTCGCCCCCGTTGCCCCACCGCCTGCGCCCTTGGCAGTGAAGCCCGCGCCCTTGGCAGTCAAACCTACGCCCTTGGCCGTGGAGCCTGCACCCCTGACAGTAGCGCCTGCGCCGCGGGCTGTCTCTACAGCCACCACGCCGCGGGCTTACCGGCAGTACGGCGCTAAGCATCTTTACGGCTTGAACTCAGAGCGAATTTACAGGGGTCGGATGCCGCCCATGCTTCACGCCGTTGCGGTGCTCAATGTAGAGCTGGACTCGCAAGGCAATGTAACCGGGCTTGGCTGGATGCGGGCACCGCGCCATGCGCCTGAGGTGATGCGCGAGATAGAGCGCACTGTGCGACAGGCGTCCCCATTTCCAGCGCCCGTGCGCATGGGCCGGGTGGTTTACACAGACACCTGGCTGTGGCATGCCAGTGGCAAGTTTCAGCTCGACACGCTGACCGAAGGCCAGAACTGAAAGTGCTCCTGCGATTTAACTGCCGCGGTAAGTTGAGTAGCTCCAAGGGCTGGCCAGCAGCGGCACATGGTAGTGCGCACTGGCATCGGCCACGCCAAAGTCCAGACTCACCTTGTTCAAAAACGGCGGCTCGGGCAACTCCACACCGCGTGATTTGAAATAGCCCGCCACATCAAACACCAGGCGGTAAGTGCCGGTCTTCAGGCTGGCGTTGTCGTACAGCAGGCCGTCCGGGTTGCGGCCGTCTGCGTTCAGCACGAAGCGCTTTACCAGGGTGGCCGTGTCGCCCTGCGTGGTGTGCAGTTCAACCGCCATACCGGCAGCCGGTGTGCCGTGCATGGTGTCCAGTACGTGTGTGCTCAAGCCCATGTTCAATCCTTGTTCAGGTGGAGGGCGCTGGCTTTGTATGGCGGCCAGCGTTTGGTTTACCAAAAGTGTATACACATTTTGACTATCGGCTATTATCGACCTATGGAATCGTCCACCACCCACGCCATCGTTGAAGCGCTGACCAAGGCCATCGTCGAGCACCGCCTGCACCCCGGCACCAAGCTGGCAGAGCAAAAGCTGGCCGACCATTTCGGCGTATCACGCACGCTGGTGAGGCAGGCGCTGTTTCAGCTTTCGCAAAACCGTTTGATACGGCTGGAGCCGGCTCGCGGCGCTTTTGTGGCGGCCCCCTCCGTCGAAGAGGCCAAGCAGGTGTTTGCGGTGCGCCGCATGCTGGAGGCTGAAATGACGCGCGCCTTTGTGCGCGAAAGTACGCCGGCGCGCATCAAGGCACTTAAGGCGCATGTTGCGCGCGAACAAGCCGCGGTAGACAGCGCCGACGTGTCCAGCCGCAATGAACTGCTGGGCGATTTTCATGTGCGCATGGCTGAGCTCATGGGCAACACGGTGCTGGCGCAAATGCTGGGCGAACTGATCTCACGCTGCGCCCTCATCACGCTCATGTACCAGTCGAATGCGGCTGCTGCTCACTCCCACGAAGAGCATGCGCTGATCGTCAAGGCGCTGGCCGCCCAAGACGAAGAAACCGCCGTGGAACTGATGACCGAGCACTTGTTGCATGTCGAAGCCAACTTGACATTTGACCGCAAGGTGCCTACCAACGACATCTCGATGGCCCTGTCCTGAAACGGCAACTTTTTAAAAACTCATGCCACTACCATGACTTACGACGCCACAGCCCCCTACCCCCGTGACCTCGTTGGCTACGGCCGCAACCCACCCCACCCGCAGTGGCCGGGGCAAGCGCGCGTAGCCTTGCAGTTTGTACTGAACTATGAAGAAGGCGGCGAGAACGCCGTGCTGCACGGTGACGGCGGCTCCGAGCAATTTTTGTCTGAAATGTTCAACCCGCCCAGCTTCACCGGGCGGCATATGAGCATGGAAGGTATTTATGAATACGGCTCGCGCGTGGGGGTGTGGCGCATTCTGCGCGAGTTTGAAAAGCGCGGACTACCGCTGACTGTGTTTGGCGTTGGCATGGCCTTGCAGCGCCACCCCGAGCTCACCGCCGCTTTTGTCGAACTAGGCCACGAAATCGCCTGCCACGGCTGGCGCTGGATCAGCTACCAAAACCTGGACGAAGCCACCGAGCGCGAGCACATGCGCTTAGGTCTGGACGCGATTGAAAAACTCACCGGCAACCGCCCGATGGGCTGGTACACCGGCCGCGACAGTCCGCAAACGCGCCGCCTGGTGGCCGACGATGGCGGGCTGCTCTATGACAGCGACTACTACGGCGACGACCTGCCCTTCTGGATGAAAGTCAAACGCAGCGACGGCACTGTAGTGCCGCGGCTGGTGGTGCCTTACACGCTAGACACCAACGACATGCGCTTTTCATTGCCGCAAGGTTTTGCGCAGGCTGAAGATTTCTTTATTTACCTGCGCGACAGCTTTGACGCGCTCTACGCTGAGGGTGATCCAAACGGTGAGAACGCCCCCAAGATGATGAGCGTCGGCATGCACTGCCGCCTGCTCGGACGGCCTGGCCGCTTGGTGGCGCTGCAGCGGTTTTTAGACCACGTGGCCAAGCACGACAAAATCTGGGTCTGCCGGCGCGTGGACATTGCGCGCCACTGGCAGGCCACGCACCCTTTCAAAGCAGCCTGAAGCCGGCGAGGAAAACAGCAGCATGAGTTTGACGTTAGACCAAATCAACAGCGCCCCGCATGCCGAGGCCGTAGGGCTGCTCGACGGCATTTACGAACACTCGCCCTGGGTGGCCGACCGGGCATTGGGCGCGCGCCCCTTCAAGTCACTGACCGACCTCAAGTTGCAAATGGCCCGGGTGTTGCACACCGCCAGCAAAGAATCGCAGATCCAACTGATCCAGGCTCACCCCGAGCTGGCAGGCAAAGCCATGGTCAGCCAAAGCCTGACGGCCGAATCCACCAACGAGCAAGGCAAAGCGGGCCTAACGCACTGCACGCCGGCAGAGTTTGCAGTCATTCAGCAGCTCAATGCCGACTACAACGCCAGGTTCGGCTTTCCATTCATTCTGGCGGTGCGCGGCCCGCGTGGCCTGGGCTTGAACAAGCAGCAGATCATCGAGACCTTTTCTAGGCGGCTGAACGGCCACCCGGAGTTTGAGCGGCAAGAGTGCTTGCGCAACATCAACCGCATTGCAGAGATCCGGCTGAATGACAAGTTTGGCTACGAGCCTGTGCTGGGCAACCAGCTGTGGGACTGGCAAGAAGAACTCAGCGCCTTCAGCGACCCGGGCTACGCCGACAAAGGCCAACTCACCGTTACTTACCTGACCGACGCGCACCGCGCCTGCGCGCAATACATCGTGGACGGCATGAATAACTGCGGCTTTGACGACGTGCGCATCGACGCTGTCGGCAACGTGGTCGGCATCTACCGCGCCGAAACGCCAGCCGCCAAAACTCTGATGACCGGCTCGCACTACGACACCGTGCGCAACGGCGGCAAGTACGACGGACGGTTGGGCATCTTCTCACCCATGCTTTGCGTGCGCGAGCTGCACCGCCAGGGCAAGCGTTTGCCATTTCACTTTGAAGTGGTGGCCTTTGCTGAAGAAGAAGGCCAGCGCTACAAGGCCACTTTTTTGGGCTCGGGCGCGCTGATAGGCGACTTCAAGCCCGAATGGTTGGATCAAAAAGACGCTGATGGCGTCACCATGCGCCAGGCCATGCAACACGCCGGCCTGAACATTGACGAGATTCCGAAGCTGGAACGCCATCCGGCCGACTACCTGGGCTTTGTGGAGGTACATATTGAGCAAGGTCCGGTGCTTAATGAGTTGGACATGCCGCTGGGCATCGTCACCTCGATCAACGGCAGCATTCGCATGCAGTGCGAGATCATTGGCACCGCCAGCCACGCCGGCACCACGCCCATGAACCGGCGCGCCGATGCGGCCACCGCGCTGGCCGAACTGGCCTTGTATGTGGAGCAACGCGCACTCAAAGACGGCGACTCGGTGGCGACCATCGGTATGCTGCAAGTGCCCAATGGCTCGGTCAATGTGGTGCCGGGGCGCTGCTTGTTTTCACTGGA
>Ga0214921_10008432_pt1 | contig 13359 bp, 16 predicted proteins | sample LL1505_MetaG_FD_177992 | JGI IMG/M metagenome (GOLD analysis project Ga0214921, IMG submission 177992) | Freshwater microbial communities from Lake Lanier, Atlanta, Georgia, United States - LL-1505 | ecosystem: Environmental > Aquatic > Freshwater > Lake | place: USA: Georgia | collected... | reverse complement strand
ACAATTGTACCAATTCCGTAATCGGCCCAAAGCTTTTTTAAAGAGACGCTCATTATATATAATAAAAACGATAAAATAATTTTTAGAATACACAATTAATTCTAATTATTTATTCTAAACATTTACACTAACTTGACTTTTATAAAATATAAAAATTTCTTATTTTATTTATTCTTCTTCCAATTCTGAATCAAGATTTTCTATATCACTATCATCGCTTGAATCAATATCTTCTAACATATAAGTCTTCTTAATGTTTTTTGCTTCTAAATAAGCTAAAACTGCTTCTTTTTTTGCTTGTTTTGCTTTCTCTCTTGCTTCTTTATACAACTCATAATACACTTGATTTGGTTTTTTTAAAGTAATTGTTTCTAAACTTTCGTCATTAAAATCTAATTCTATTGGAACTATTTCAAAATTACTATTATCTTGATCCAAACTCAAAATTTCTTCTTTGGGTTGTTCTACATTTTCAGTTTCTTCTTTCTTTTCTTCTTGTACTTCTTCCAATGTGTCGTTTCTTTCTTCTATTTTTAAACTAACATCTTCTGTTGGCTCAACATTTTCACTTTCATTTGTTATTTGATCTTCATTTGCTTCTTCTTTATTTCTTTCTTCATCTAAATCTTCTAAGATATTTTTTTCTACATCTGTTAAATGTGAAGTTGTTTTTATTTGTTCATCTGCATTAGACTTTTTCTTAATTAAACAATTTTCAAATATTTTGTCGGTATTTAAAACCATTGTTTGCTTTAATTCCATCTCTATTTGAAAATTTCTTGATGTGAACTTTATACCTTGTATTTCTAAAATAGAAATAATATTTGTTTCATGATTAACATCCTCCAAAGTAAGTGGTGTCTCATTTTCATTATAGATTTTAATTATTGGATTTCCAGATAAAGAATTAACTTTAATATTTGTTCTAACTAAATACTTTTTACCAGACTTGTAACTTTTTAATACAGAGTTAAAAGCAGTTTCAATATCATTTAAATCTAATGAATTTTGAAACCACGCATCTGATTTTTCAAAAATTAAATTGTGACATTTTGTTTCTAAATTTTCCATCCATGTAATAAATTGTTCATCATTATTATCAAACATTAAATCACAATAAATTTTCTTTCCATTCTTAACAAAACCTTGCTTTGTTAAGCTTTTAGGTGTTTGAATATATAATGGTTTAGAATTATGTAAAAGTTTTGTAAAGTATGCCCCTCCTTGTATCCCTGTGGGTTGTGCTAAACTTAATTTCGTAAAATCAAAAGTTGAATTAGGTTCTATAATATCATCCATTAATTCTTATATAGAATTTTTAACTAGTATTAACACGCAAAAGTTTGGTTATTATTTTATTTTTGTATACAATATTTATGAAAGATTCTATTGTTCAACAATGTTTAGACATTTTAAAAAGAGATGATGTTAAAAATGAAATGAAATTAGTATGCAAACCTGTTATTGATTTTATTTTTTATGAAATTAATCCATATATTTATATTACTGTTGCCCTAGTATTCATGATTTTTATAATGATTTTAGCAATTCTTATTTTATTAATATTAATTCTGCGTAATAAATCTTTCTTTACTAAAGTTTTTTAATATTTTCTCATTTATGTATATAATGACTCATAAAAGAGGACACAAAAGCAGACGTGGTGGTCAAACCGATGATGACATGGAAGGCGAGACAGACCCTTTAACATCTACATCTACATCTACATCTACAACTACTGCAGCTATGGACACTACTGCTATGGGTGGCTCTAGAAGCCGCAAACACAGAAGATCTGTGTTATATGCCGCTAGATCTGGAGGAAGAAGCCGCAGAAGACGCGGAGGCCAAAGTGCTGCTGCGTATGAAATGAACACAGTTGGAAACGGAGGCAGTCAATGGAATAATGTTTTTAATAATCCACAAACTATGAATGCTCCTACTGGAAACGGCCTTTGGTCTGCCGATTTAACGCAAAATGTTAATGGGGTTAGACCTTCCGATCCTTCTTTAGGAAAATTAATGCAAGGAGGAAAGAGACGCCACAAGAGAAGCCGAAGAGGTGGAAATTTAATGGATATTGTTAGCCAAGCTGCAGTTCCTTTTGGACTTTTAGGATTACAACAAACTTACTCTAAACGCAGAAGAGGCGGTCGTAAATCTAGACGCCATTCTAGAAGACAGCTTCATTAAAAAATTAATATAATTTAATTCATAAAATCATAATAAATTTTATGAATCACGGAAATCTTTGCAAAAATGCTTTTACTCTTGCCGCATATTTATTTTTTGGATCATTGTTTTCAACATCATTGTAAACATTATGTATTTCTGGATTAAAACTTTTAGCACCTGTACCATCATCTGCAGCTAATAAAACTTTTCTTTTTATAAATGTTTCCTCGGATTGATGAATATAATGTGCAACATATGCATGAAATTTATTGTATTCTGCATTGCAAGGATTAAATGCATAACCCATATTTGGAGTGTATGGCATTTGTTTATTTGTAATTGTCAACATTCTTGCAGGATTATAAATATTAAAAAAATGAGGGTTTGTAGCATTTATAACTTCTTGAGGTCTGACAAATGATTTAACATGTTGATTTGGCTTTAATTCCGATCTTGTGTAGTTGTCTAAAATTAAACCATTTGGTTCCTTTACATGATTATTTGTTCCAAACAATAACCAATTCACCGCTAAAGAATGGGCACTACTAAATTGTGTCAACATCTTTTTGACTCCTTCAAATGAATTTAGTATTAAAAATTCATCAGCATCCAAATATAACATCCAATCAAATCCATTTTGTCTTGCTATAGTTGTGGCCATATTCATGAGTCTGAGTTTAACAGGATTTTCATAGTCTACACGTAAAACCTTGACTCTTTTATCAAAATTTAAAAATTGTGGTCCAATTGGTGGATCTGATTTGTGGTCAAAAATACAAATTGCGCTAAATCCTATTAACAAATGATGAGCAGCCCATTCTTTTATATTTTTTTCATTTCTTGCATTTGTAAAAAGAATCACTCTTTTACATTCTCCATAATTTGTATTATGCATTTTACCTTTCTTTGAATTAATTTTTTTGCTATGTTCTTTTAATTGGTTTGCTGGTATCATTTATATTTTTTGCAAATATTTTATTTTATTTTATTTACTTTAATTATAATGAGCTTTGAAGAAAAAATACAACAATGGGTTTCACTTGACAATCAATTAAAAATTTTAAATGAAAAAGCTAAAGAAATTAGAGATAAAAAAAATAATTTGAGCGAAAATATAAATCATTATGTAGAAACAAATAACTTATCAAATGCTGTTGTACAAATTAGCGATGGAAAATTAAAATTTACCAATACAAAGGTAACACCTCCATTAACTTTTAAATATGTTGAAAAATCTTTAGGAGAAATTATAAAAAATGATGCGCAGGTAAAACAAATCATTGATTATTTGAAACAAAAGAGAGAATACAAACTTGTACCAGAAATAAAGCGCTTTTCTAATAATTAAATATTATATACTAATTTTATATGAAAGAAAAAGAAATTATAACTGATGATGATGATTTTGTTATGATAGAGAGAAATGGAGAAATTTTAAGTGGCGGATTTCACGTCAATTCTATATTATTAAAACATAAACAAAGCCCTATGCATACTATTAATAAAAATTTTGGTGGTGGAGGGAGCAATGTTTCGGATTTATTTAAAGATTTAGCAGTACCTTCAGGAATTTTTTTTCAACCAAATAAAACTGGAGGATATCACAATGATAAAAATAAAGTTGTTGAAGAAGAAGAAATAGATGACGATCTTTATGAAAAATTAGTCAAGTTGGCTAGTGTTGAAAATAAAACAAAAGAGAGAAAACAAAGAAAATCTAAAAAAACTGGGCTAATACCCAAGCAAAAAAATACAAAAAAACACCATAAACTAAAAATAAATGAATAATATATGATGTACTTTCAAATATATAATCATTTAGATTCTGACAATAATTTTTCAGAATCTGAAAATAACAATTTAGAAAATTATAATAATTATGAATGCATAATATGCTTAGAAAAAAATAGTGATAATTTTAATATTATTAAATTAACTAATGCATTAATTATAAATGATAATCTAGAAAAAAAATGTTTATGCGAATCATTCATACATCAGTATTGTTTAAATAAATGGGTTGAAAAAAGTGAATCGTGTCCTATTTGTAGAGAGAAATTCGACGAAATTGCCAAGCCTGTTGAAAATAAAACAATATTTTTTTTTGTAAAAAATTGTATTCCTGCATGGTTTTATTTTAAAATTTCTACGTGTTTAAAAAATTTTTTTACTGGACTTTATGTTTTTATATTATTAACATTTGCTTTTAATGTTAGTAATTTTGTAATTATAATTGTGCAGAAAAATATTTGATTACAATTATATTTTACTCCAAGTTGTATAATTAAATGGAGATACCAAAATCTCATCTAATTTATTTTTCCAATATGCAATACGCTGCTCCATTGCTATATCTTCTTTTGTTTTAGGATATGGGGTTGTAACATCCATTAAATGTTGCTCTTCTTGATTTATTTTTGGTTTGTGACCATAGCAATTCACACCAAATTTTACTAAAGGATTTGCAATATATCCTCCATTTACGCCTGGTCTACCGCAGTCATGCTCATGGCCTTTGATTTTTTGCAAGTCATTAAATGTTTTATTTTGCGTAGGAAACAAAGCCATTTGTCCATCTGACCAACCATAATTACACCATTCTGCTCCATTATTATATGCTGATTCAACTTCATTATATGTTGCTAAACGAGCACCATAAGCAGAGCATAATGCTTTTGCATCATTATATCCATAATAATTTCCTGGAACATTAAACACTTGATCGATTGCCTGAATTTCAGGAATTGGGGAAGAACCTTGATTTATTATTTGTTGATCAGGGATTACTTTAATATCAACTTCTGGTGTTCCATAGAATATATTTTTTATAGATGCATAAATATCCATTCCAAAAAAGTATTGTAAACCATTTATAATGATAAGAACAATAAATAAAGAAATCCCTATTATTCCATAAATTTGCATACTACTATCATTACCAGAATTAATTGTATTGCTTGTTCCCTGGTTTGAACTATTTCCTAAAGATACAGATACTAAAATAATTATGATTATTATTAAAACTAAAGTAGTAAATACCATTGGATTCATAAAATAATTATTAATATAATCATACATGTTCAAAGGTTGAGTTGTTGAATTAGGTGACACTTCCATTAATATATAGTTAGTTAATAAAAACTTAACAAGCCAATTTATATTATTTGTCTTTTTCTGTAAAATAAACAATATGCTTTTGAAGATACTAACTCATTTTCATTTGTTATTTCTTTTACGTCTGTATCATTGCAATGGTACCACTTACCATTTGCATTTTTTATAAATGCTGTATAATGACCTCCCATTGTTCCTCCCATATGATTTGCTATTCCATATAAGTCATATACATACGACTCTTTTTTGTATCCAATAACATATTTTGATAAATCTAAATTTTCCAATGGAAAAGTTACTAAAACTTGATTTTTATTCATTGGATTCATTGGATTGAAACGCTTTAAATCTATTGCTAATATATTTGGAAAACTCCAATAACTTATTTTCTTTTTAACATTTTCCTTCTTATTTGTTGTTTCATTATACCATGCATTGTCTCCCTCTAAATTTTCTCCTTCTACGTATAAATCAAAACAATTATATAAACTAGGAGATTTGTTATTTTGTGGTATTGATAAATTTATCATAAAATATGGCTCAGGATTACTAGCAAGTACACTTCCATCTTCCATTGAAATTATTTGTGAAACATGAATTCCATAAAACATGTTCCAAATTTCTGAATACTCTTTGGTATACATTTTTTTTATCATTTCAAAACAATCTACAGCTATTTTATCAGTTTCATTTATAGAATTTCCTGTAATTGTCATATTTACTTCTCTAGATAATGACACGTGAAAACAATCAATTAAAAATAACAAAAATTCAGGCAAATCATTTTGAGCATATCCAGTAAAAATGTCAATTTTTTTAATTGCAGCTAATTTTTGAATTGTTTTAAGAAATTTACCTGGGGAAATAATGCAATTTTCATTCCACATCATTGTTCTAAGATTATCCCATTCTATTAAAAGTGCAGACTCATACTTATTATTTAATTTTTTTTTATATGTTTCTTTTTTTAAAAAATCATTTAATTCATAAGTATGCGATAATATTTGTAAACAAGAATTTACAAAACAGGTATTTCCAAGATTTGCCAGTCCAGTTAATCCCTTTCCTTTATAATTTTCAAATTCCATATTTCATATATTAGAAGAATACATTTAAACAGATTTTCTTTATTATTAATATGTCTGGAAATAATTCTACAAATTACCCTCATCAAAATATTTACATTCAACAAAATTTTGATAGAGTATTATTAAATGTTTATATTGATATGTACAACACTACTTTGAGAGAAATTGATCGTTTATATGACAATTTAGACGAAATCAGGAACTCAATTCGTACATTAGAAATAAACCATCGAAATATGAATTTAAATACTAACACAAATAGAAATTCGAATAATTCTAATAATCGAAATAATAGAAGAATGTATAGCAATGATAGATTACCATTAGAATCCAATCCCAATAGAATTTATTTAAATGGTAGATATTATACTATTGATTATATTAGACCAGACGCACGTTTTGAAGCAAACAGAAGACAAAATAATCAAAGAAATGCCAACAATATTTTGGGAAATATATTTTTGAATGATATCGTAAGAAATTTTTATGATCCTGTTATTGTAAGACCAAGTGTTCAAGAAATTCAAAATGCTATAGTTAATACAACTTTTGGTTCAATTGTTAACCCAATTAATAACTCGTGTCCTATTTCATTAGAGAGATTTGAACATAATACGAATGTTAGTCAGATTATTCATTGTGGTCATATTTTTAACCCTTCAGATTTGAATGTTTGGTTTCAAACAAATGTTAAATGTCCAGTTTGTAGATATGATATTCGAAGATATACTAGAAGAGGTATGGGAAGCCCAATACCGACAACTAATAATGTTGAACAAGAGGAAGAAAAAGACGACGATGAAAATGAAAATCAGAATGCGAACGAAAATGTAGAAAGTCCATTATTAAATAATTCAAATATTTCTAATATTCAATATAATGAAAATGGTGATATTACATTTGATATTTCTGGAAATCCATTCATAAATTTTGCAACACAAGCAATAACAGATTTATTAAGAAATAGTAATACACGAAACCGAACAATTAATAATTTATTAGACCCTTCAAATAATAATATTTTACTTTTTGAGACTATTTTGAGAAGAAATCTTTAAATAAAATTTCTTTATAAACCAAATAAAGACATTTTATAAAATAATTATAATGAGAAGATATAATAGGAAATCACGTGTAAAAGACATTAATAGTTTTATTGAACATCAATTAAAGCAACAAGATGATGACACAGATCACGATAATGAAGAAATTGTAATAGAAAAACAAGAAACTGAAATAACGAATGATGCAATTGAAGAACTACCCATTGAAGAAAATAAAATTATTATTTACTTTTATTTTTATAGTAAAAAAGTATGTGGCGTGATATTTAAAATAGGCGAGTGGGTTGTAAAAATTTCAGGAATTTATTTTCTTTGGATTGCTTTGCATTTTCTTGCATCACAATTTTACATTGAATTATGTGTACCAAAAACAATTTATGGATTCCTTGCTTCACCATTTTTGATGGCAACACCACATTGTCAAGCATTGCGTTGGATTGTTTACAATGCAGCCAGTGCAATAAATAATATGTGGATTGTTATGGGAACCTGGTTTTGCTCTCAAATTATGTTTTATACAAATTTTACAGATGGTAATTCTAGATAATTTTGGGGAATCCATTGGTTTCCGTACAAAAGTAATTCCCAATATTTGCAATATTTGATTGGTCTGTAAAAAAACCATAACAATTTTTTAATGTATTTTTATAATATGTTTCAGTACTTCTTTCAATTTCACAAAATTCATCTCCACTTTCAACTTTTCTTGCCAACCAGTCTTCGTAATAATGACGTCTCTCTGTTTTTATAGGTTTTTCAAGTCTATTTATATAAATTCCTCTTGCATACCAAAAATTATACCAGATCCATCCAATACCCCCTGAAGAATATCCAACCTTATCTATGTCAGGAAAAATAGAAAAAATTTCCTTTATTTTATTTATATCTTTCAAAATTATATTATGGTTATCATTTTCAACAGATTCATATATTTGGTGATGTGTTATCCCTTTAGAATGAAAGTATAAAATAATATCATTTTTTTTATTATAAACTTGACCTAACTCCCAAACTTTTAAAATTCCTCGGTATTCATATTCATTTTCATAGTAACATTCTATATTTACATTTGGAAAAAAATTTGTAACGTTGATTCTAAATTGTGTTTCAAGTTCCTCAGAAATGGTTGAAATAATGTATATAGTACCACCAAAATCCTTTACTAAATCTATTTGATTTATTAACCACAACATATAATTATGATTCGTCATACAATTTATAAAATACACAATGTAAAGATTGTAATCTTCAGAATCTTGTAAAGTTATGCGTGTTTCTATATTTACATAATGTTCATATTTTTTTTTAATAAGAATGCTCATTTAATTAAATTATTATATTATTTTTAAATCAAAATAGATACAAAATCTATTCTAGTTTAAAAATGTGTTCAAAATTATAAATGTAAATAATTTAAAGACAAAAGGAGTTATATATCTATATAATGTCAAAGCAACCTAGTAGACACTTTTTGCGTTGGAATGTAAATGAAGTTTTGAGACTTCAAAGGGAATATGAACTTTTGGAAATGTCAGTATCTGATATTGCTAAGCTCCACGATCGCTCGGTAAATGCCATTGTTTGTAAGTTAGTTTCAGAGGGATTTGTTGATTGTTGGGAAAATGCTCGTGGTTATGCCAAGTCCGAGCTTATTCAAGAGGCCATTAAGAATGGTGACCTAGTTATGGATTCTTGTATGGATTCAGATGATGAGTCCGAGGCCAGTTTTGATGAAGATGATGCCGATGATGAGGACTATAATGACGACGATGAGGAATATTCCGAGTCTCTAGTCCAAATGAATAAGCGTCTCCAGCAAAGAGTTGAGCAGTTGGAGAGTGTAATTGCTTCTATGAGGAAGGTTAAAACGACTCCTAAGAGAAAGCCTCTTCGTAGTTACCTTTATTAAAAAAATAATAAATAAATAAACAAATAATTTTATATAAGTTTTTTGAGCTTATATAAAATCAATTACTTTCTTGATCTTCTTATTTTGCGCGACTTTTTTATTTTGCGCATTTTTCTTGTTTTTTTTACTTTTTTGCTTTTTCTTGTTTTTATTTTACCGCCCTTTGTTGCAAAATCTATAAAATCCTTTATTTTTTGTTTATCTTCTTCTGTATAAGGATGACGCAATGGTGTTTGTTCTTTACTAAATCGCCACATATCTTTAATCTCGTCATAAGTATATTCTTTTCCATCGCTCAACTTTATTCTCACTGCATTTTGTATTGTTGGTTCTAGGCTTATCATATTTGTTCCTTTTTTAGCAGGAGGTATTTCAAAGGCACTAGCTGGACGCTTTGAACGCGTTCTACTGGCAACGCCTGTTGGATCAGCTTCTGGGGCACCTTCTGGAGCAGCTTGTCTCTCGTCAATTGCTGCATGGTCGTTGCGCAAATCCTCTTCATAATACAAATTCATTTGACCACATTCCTCTGTCATCCATTCCATTAAAGGTTCAACTTGCACACGATATTGCTCAAATGTGCCATCGTCTCCATAGTCCGTATTTATTTCATTGCATATATCCAAATAGGAGTTATAATAACCATAGTCATTAGCTGTAATGTAGTTTTCGCGGAGCATGTAATTTAGATATTCTCTTAAAAATGTAGAATAATCCTGAACAAAATAAATAAAATCATATGTTGATATGACATTCGGATCATCATATTCTTGTTCAGGAAGAAAAGGGTGTATTACTTCGTCTGCCATATATATATAATAATAAAAATAAAAATTACAAAACTTGTTTGTCGATTGTCACTTTTGATGAAACATTTGAAATTATTTTATTTATTTCTTCTGGCTCACCACCATTTGCTTCTGAAATAATTTTCAAATACTTATCATTCTTTTTACAAGAAGAATCATTATATCCTTTATTTTCTCTCGTCCATTCGCCAACTTGTTTTGCATTTTTAATAGAAATATGTTTAATAGCTCGCGTTATTTTTTGTTTTTCTTCATTTTCTTTTTCCCAAGCATCGTTATCTTTTATGTATAATGTTTCTCTCTTTAAATCGCTGCAATGAATAGGTCTTTTACAAACATCCAATTGATTTAAACCATTCACAATAATGTTAGTGATTCCTTTTACATAACCAACTTCTGCTGTTTTTTCAAGATCTTGAAGTGTAAGCTTGAGAGAATCGACAAAATCCATAATATTCATAGCATCTTTACATTTTTCATTTAAAAATACATTTAAATTGAATTTATTGTTGCAATTATTATTTCCATGAATAGTTGTCGTTGGTTTTTGAACTAATTCTAACATTTGTTTTTGCATTTCATTATTTTGTTTATTTTGTTCAATAATAAGTTGTTTAAACTCTTGATTTTCTTTTAATAACATTAGAACAAGATCATTGTCTTTTTTGGCGTCTTCATCTTCACACTTTTCTTCTTTACATTTCTTTTTATGTCGCCAAAGTCCACTATTATCCTTATAACTTTTGTTACAGAATTCACATACAAATTTTTTTTCATTTTCGGCGTAAAGCGCGTTTTTTTCATTGCCAATCATTGACAAATCATTGCTAATCGACCTTTTTTTATGTTTTCGTGTTAAAATATGTCTCTCATAATCACTTTGTTTACAGCATGAAAAGTCACAAAAATAACAATGGCGTAATTTGGCGTAATCCGCGTTTTTTTCATTGACAGACATTGCTATATATAGCAATCTAAAAAAACGCCTAAATCCTTTTTTAAAAAATGAATATTTTTCAAAAAAATTTACAATCACATATTTTTTCACAAAAAAATGCAAAACAAAGCATTATGCTCACACCTCACTTTTTTAAAAAAAGAGAAAATAAAAAAGTCAAAAGTATTTTGGAAAGTCAAAAATGGACAAAAATAAATGTCCAAAATCGAAAAGTCCAAAAAAGTTTTGGAAATCCAAATTTTTTCTTTAAGTTATTTTGAAATATATATTATCCGGCAAACAACTGAACAACACTAATATTCGAATCTCTCGCCAACTCTTTTACAATTTCATTATTATTATAGTCTTTCAAATAAAGAACTTCTTTTATTCCACATGCAGCTATTGAACGAAAACAATTAGGACATGGATAATGCGTTACATATATTTTTGAACCTTCTAATGAAACACCCCTTCTTGCGCAATCGGTAATTGCATTTATTTCGCTATGAATTATTGATTGTTCATGATTGTCAATGACTCTACTTATATGTGGTGCACCTGGAATATATCCATTATATCCCATTGATATTAGTCGATTATTTTTTACAATTACACTTCCAACACTTAATCTCTCGCAAGGAGATCTGCAAGATGCTAAAATAGCAATCGACATAAAATATTCATCCCAGTCTAATCTTTTATTTGTAAGATTATTTTTTTTGAAATCAATCAAATGATTTGCTAGCATTTATTATTAAATAATAATTAGTATTTAATTCAATTTAAAAAATTTTTTCAAAATAAAAAAATAATATTTATAGAACAACTTAAAGAAGAGACGTTTATACTTTCTTTCCAAAGAATTTTGTCAATGCTTGATTATTTTGTTTTTCATTTTGTGTTACTCTTAAATACTCATCAAATAACATTGCCTTCACCTCCTTATTTCTCATTTGTTCTAATTTATCTTCATATTTATCTTCTGGTGTTGACTTCTTCAACATGTCAATATCTTTTTGGAATTTCTTTAACTTTGCAGCCTTCTTTTGCATTTCCCATATTTTTTCCAAAACAAGAGCAAACACCTGTTGAACTGGCTTCATAATTTGATTTGTAATATAAAATGAATAGTCGATCTTTAAGTTGTTTTCTAGAATATATGTCGGTGTCTCGATCTTTTCTCCTTGAAGAGCTTTTTTATCAGGGTTATTGATATATACAAATGGTATTCGGTCTCCTGAACTAGGTTTATTTCCTGGATCTCTTGCTGTCATCCTGTCAGAAAGCACCTTGTGAGCAATTGATTTTGGATTTTTATATCCAGAACGCAGCGATTTACTAATAATCAGTTTCTCAATTGGATACTTTTCATCTACAATGTTCTTGAGGCATGATTTTAAGAAATCTATTGCTTTCTGAACATCTTTTTCTTTCATCAAAATATCAATAATACCACCATAAATATCTTTCACAATTGGCGCATTATCTCGACGCTTCAAGACAATACCCATTTCCTTTCGCTTTCCTTTATTTGGATCTGTTTCATAAAGCATACCAACATAACGCTTCTTCGACAATAAACAGAATGGCATAAATGTTTTCTCATATTCCAAATCATGAGGACCTTTTAAGAAACTAGATGCTAAGTGCCCAGCTTGTTGCGCAATTTCAATAGTAATTTCTAGCGCATCTTTCCCACGTATTGGCGTTCCATCTGGTCTTTGCAAATTAAATGTAAAGAATACTGAATCAGTGTCACCATATATGTACTCAGCTTTTGTTACAACTTTTCCATGATTAGCCGTTTCAACTTCGGCATTCCCATAACACTTTTCAACAATTTGCTTTGCATATGTCAAAAGCAAACGACCCGTTGCAGTTGTACAAGCAGCAATATCTTTCTCATAAAATGTACTTGTCTTTGCGCCACATTGTCCATAAAGTGAATTTGCAGTCACCTTGTAACCCAATTGGCGCTTGTCCAAAACATTTTTCATGAAATCATCCGTTTGCAACGGAATTTGCTTTCTTGTCGTCTTACGCGCCTTTAATAATTCCTCCAAAATAGAAGGCATAATTGCTTTACCCTGAGGAAATTGAGCAAAACGACAAATTTTTCTACCATTAATCACCTTTTCAGCAGCTGAACTTGGCGTTTTTCGCACATATCGATAAGTATCATATTCTATATTTACATACTCATAATTTGGCAAATTATCATAAATAAAGTTTCCATTTTCATCTTTTTCACCAGTTTCAT
>Ga0214921_10008431_pt1 | contig 13361 bp, 10 predicted proteins | sample LL1505_MetaG_FD_177992 | JGI IMG/M metagenome (GOLD analysis project Ga0214921, IMG submission 177992) | Freshwater microbial communities from Lake Lanier, Atlanta, Georgia, United States - LL-1505 | ecosystem: Environmental > Aquatic > Freshwater > Lake | place: USA: Georgia | collected... | reverse complement strand
GGTGACAGCTACGACAACGCGTTGGCAGAAACCATCAACGGGCTGTACAAGGCTGAGTTGATACACCGCCGGGCTCCTTGGAAGACGAAGGAATCCGTGGAACTGGCCACCCTGCAATGGGTGCACTGGTTCAATCACATCCGACTGCTAGAACCGATTGGATACATTCCACCGGCTGAAGCTGAGGAAAACTACTATCGGCAACTCGCCAATAGCCAAGAGACAATCGTCTCATAAACGATTGTAAATCTGTCGTTTGGAAAATTTCTCCAATAAAATCAACCGGTTACACGGCTTGGTGTGGTGGTAATTTGCTTCCACATCGCTTCCACACTTTGCTGAAAAATTCAGCAGAACTTTGAGAGTCAAAAAGGGGCAAAGTACAATCAGTTTCCCGGGTCCATAGCTCAGTTGGTTAGAGCAGAAGACTCATATTTTTCAAATGTGCCTTACGCGTGGAAACTGTGTAAGGGATGGTGTCAAAGTTGGCGAAAGCTAAGTGCAGAAATGCATATGCCAACGCCGAGCCAAGCCCAACCCTTTGGGAAGGTGTAGACAGTTGACGGCACCCACCTACGGCGCAAGCTATGGTGAAGACAAAGTCCAGGGAGTGGTGAAAGCCACACAAACCGGAATCCTTTGGTCCCAGGTTCAAGTCCTGGTGGGCCCACCAACAATTAAAGCCACTGATTTCGGTCAGTGGCTTTTTTCATAGTGAAGAGTAAATTACTGCACCAGAGACGGGACGATTCACGTCTCCCCAGCTTGCCAAAGACCGTTTGAATTTCCATAGCCGGCTTGGCCCATACGAACGACCTGTTCGACGCCGAACAGGTCGTCGCCATCATGTGGTTGCAAGGACAAGGGGAGGTGATGCCGCTGCGCTGAGTCGTGTGCTCCTAGGTCCCGCAAGGCCTATGTATGAAACTTCGTCAGGTCTGCTGCGACAGAAAGCGCTCAATGTCCTGATGGACAAGCTTGGCCGGCATGCCGTCGAAAGTAATCTGCAGGTGGCGGCCAAAATGGCCTGGGATGTCCCAGAAGCGCGAGATGCGGCTATGTGTGAGCGTGACTGCCGGTACCGAGGTCAGCGAAACTAGGTCGCACAGGCCGCTGCGGATCGAGACCACGCCGGCGAAGCCGCCAAGCATCTGGATCAGCTCGATGATCGGCACTTCCAGGCTCTCGTAGAGGGAGAACAGGCGCGAGTAGTCCTGCGAATAGATCGGTGCCCGTGCACCCAGCGAAGTGTTGCAAACGACGGTAAATCCCTGCGCCGTCAAGCGTTCGGCCATGCCCAGCCAGAGCTCCTCAGGCGCGGGCAGATTGCTGACATTGAACGGTGCCAGCAGAACCTTTCGAGTAGCAGGCGTCGCGGGTAGCTCGATGCGGGTCGGCAGATAGATCCCCGGCACATGCAGGATCTGCTTGACCAGCAGGTCATGGTTAACATGCGCCTGGTTCAGTTGTTCCCAGCGTGCACCCTGAGCCTGCAGATAGCGAAGATGCCAAGTAGGGAAGACCTGGCCGGCGCCCGGGAACAGGCTCAGTCCGTCGCCCACTAACTGTCCGTTGGCGAAGAGCTGCAGAGTCGTCTCGAGGTTGATGTGCAGCGCCTGCCTGGCCAGTTCGGGAAAGCAGCTGAGCAGCGCGCGGTCGAAGTCGCTACTGATCAGGACGCGCGCCTTGGCTTCGTTGAATATCTCGAACAGCTTCAAGTAGCTGTAAAAGCGCAGCTTGTCACCGATCCCGTGCACCGGCAGGAACAGGGCCGTGGGTTCCTGCGTTAAGGCGCCGTCATGGAAGAGTTTTTCGAAGAGAGGCGTGGGATTGGTGATGAGCATCGAGAGATTCCTGGAGTCTGAGGTTGTGCGCGTGGACTATAGTTTCGGGTCGATATCTAGGCTGAGCTCGCCCAGACCCTGGTCGCGCGCTAGGTTCACCGCCAAAGCGGTTGGCAGGCCGCTAGGTTTGCTGTCGTTGATCAAGATCCTCTCGCCGGTGGGCAGCCCGAAGACGGCGTGATCATAGCGAAGACCCTGTTTATCGAAGAAGTGGAGAGTGGCTGCCTGGTGGTCATGGGCTCGGGCGCTCAACAATACGATGGTGTCGCCGGCTGGGATCTGAGCCCAGAACTCCACGACACCGGGAAGCAATTCATCGCCCCCGCTAAGGTGGCCGTTATGGCGAAGTAGGTTCCCATCGATGTCGATCAGCCAGGTATGGTTCAGTCTACTGACTCGCAGTTTCGTCATAGCTTGGCCATGCCGGTTTCCATCCAGTACAGACCTAGGTAGAAGGAGCCGATGACGGAGTCGATGTCGTCCTTGACGTAGCCGGATAGGGCCAGCCAGATCAGCGCATGGATGATCTCGATGCGCCACTGATCTTGGCCGAAATAATCGGCGAAGATGGCCTGGCCGGTCTTGTAGAAATTGGGCTGCTCCATCAGCACCTCTACGGTTTCGTTGTCGATGTGGAGTTTAAACTTGCGGCGATTGAAGATGTCGTAGCCTCCTACTGCCGAGTAGTAGACCTTGGCATAGTCGTACCAGGCGTCACCCATGATGCCGGGCTTGGAGAAGTAGCCTCGCGGGTCGATGAACCAGACGCGCAGCTTGTCGTCGATCAGAGTGTTGGAGAAGGTGGCGTCGCCATGGATGGGGACGAAGTGCTTCACTTGCAGCTTCTGTACCAGCGACTCCAGCAGTCCTTCGTGCTTGGCTGCGAAGGGGTTGCGACACTTCTTGCCGTTGATCGTCATAGCAGCCTGATCGAAGCCAGGAATCAGGCTGGCCACGCTCTTTACGCGATCGACTGTCTTTTTGAAGTAGACATCGCGAAGATCTGTCGATGATGCCGGCGCGCTGGCACTGTCGTGCAAGGCAGTCAGGGCGTCGAGTTGGTCGGCCAGTACGGCGCGGCGCTCGCGCTCCGACAGATCCAGCATCTGGTAGGCATGCTGGCCCTGCACCCGGTCGATCGTCAACGGATGGACCGACCAGACCTTGGGGATGCGGCGGAAGCCAAGTTTCTGCGCTTCCTGATACCAGGCAATCTCACGCTGGTGCAATTCCTCGAAGGCCGGGTCAATGACGGTCTTGATGACCTTGTCGGCTTGGATGTCCACCTGATTGAAGAAGCGGCAAAAGCCGGCGCGGTCATTGCTTTCTTCGATCACAGCGAATTCGCCCAGTTCCTCCATGTCGGGGCAGGACAGCACGTTGTAGTCATGCACGTTCTCGGAGAACCAGCGAACGAATTCACCGCTGTGCGCGGGCGCAGGCAGTTGCCCCGCACGCGGGAAGTAGAACAGGCCCGGGATGCCATGCGTGGTCGAGGCGATTTCCTTGAGGCTGCCGTCATCGGTGACCGACCAGCGGCAAGTGAAAGCCGAGGTAGTGCAGACCACGGGCAGCTCGGTCTCCGGCCAGGCAGGCAGATCGCCAATGATCAGGTCGCTCCAGGTGAGCACAAGTGGCGCTTCCGGCGGAACTTGCTTGAGTGCCGTGTCGATGCCCGAGGCCGTGCCTTTCTCGGTGCTCTGGATCAGCTTGAAGGCCACGCCTGGCGGGTTCACCTCCAGATAAGTCTGCAGGCGGTCGAAGGCGTAGTCGCCAATGATATGGAACTGAGCCTGCGGAAAGCGCTCGAACAGATGGTAGAGCAGGGGCTTGCCGCGGACCGAGACTAGGCACTTGGGCTTGTTCCAGGTGTGGTGGCGCAGACGGCTGCCGCGGCCACCGGCCTGAACGATGATGTGGAGCTGGGAGGCGCTCATGCAAGTCCTTTCTGGATTAGGTCATGCAGATGGATGATGCCCACGGGCTTGTCATCCAGGCAGGCAAAGATGGATGGGATTCTGCGCTCGCGGAAGAAGCAGGAGACATCGGCGAGCAGGGCGTCCGGGCTGATCGAATAGGGCTCGGTAGTCATCAGTTCCTCTATCGACCGATCCATATTAGCGGCAGAGACATGGCGACGCAAATCGCCGTCGGTGAAGATGCCCACCAGCCGACCCTGGGAATCGAGTATGCCCACGCAACCGAAGCGGTTGCGGCTCATCTCGGCTACCGCGGCCGACATCGTGCTGCCAACAGGCACGGTGGGCAGCAAATCGCCCCCATGCATCACGTCGCGCACCCGGGTCAGGCGTTGGCCCAGCTTGCCACCGGGGTGAAAGTCTCGGAACTGGGAGATGCCGAAATCGCGTGCGCGCAGGCAGGCGATAGCGATCGCGTCTCCCAGGGCCAGCACCATGGTGGTTGAGGTGGTCGGTGCCAGGCCGTGGGGGCAGGCCTCCTTGATCTTGGGCAGGAGCAGCAAGTGGTTACTCGCCTGGGCCAGAGAGCTGTCGGCATCGGCCGTGATGCCGACCACCGGGATACCGAAGCGGCGGCAGTAGTTAAGCAGATCGGCCAGTTCGGGCGACTCGCCCGACTTGGAGATGGCGATCACGACGTCACGGCGCTCGACCATGCCCAGGTCGCCATGACTTGCTTCGGCCGGGTGCACGAACATCGATGGTGTTCCCGTGGAGGCCAGGGTGGAGGCGATCTTGCGGCCGATCTGCCCGGACTTGCCCATGCCTGCAAGGATGACGCGGCCCTTGCAGGCCAGGATCAGCTCGACGACGCGAGCGATCGACTCGTCCAGCTGGTTGCCCAGCTGATTGAGCGCCGCGGCCTCCTGGATGATCGTTTCCTTAGCCCAGTCCGTCAGATACTGAAGGTTCGTGCTAATTGGATTGCTGGGGATGGGACTGAGCATGGTGTTCCTCTGCTTGAGATGGAGCTTGTAGGCGTCGGGGCGTTGCGAGGCCGGCTCAGCCGTGCGCTGCGACGACGAAGTTCGGGTTGATGAAGAGGCGTAGGCCCTGCTCGCGCATCTGCTCGTGCAGGGGCACATGCTCGCAGATCTCACTGCCCTCCTGCATGCCGATATAGCGGGCCCCACGAAGCGCCTCTTTTTTGTAGATGCCCATCCCGCCAAAGGCGGAATCCACCGGCAGCCAGCCCTGCAGCGAGCGCATGTCGATCTGCAGAAAGGTGGCGGCAAAGTGCACGGCCAGCTTGCGACCCAACGATGCGTCCATCACCGTGCCGAGCGTCACGTAATCGCCGGGGCACAGCACAGGGTGGCGTAACGCCCAGATGTCGTAGTACAAGCCCGCATTGACCGGGAAGACCGCGTCCCAGCAATCGGCAAGGCCGAAGGAGTCGAGGAAGGAGGCTTCGCTGGGCAGATCGCGGTTGATCACGCCGTCTAAGTCGGAACAGCAGATGTAGTCGCTGCCGATTTCCAGCGCGCGCGTGAGCAGCGCGTTGCGGCCGAACGCCAGGCGCGCGGTGCGCTCGGGCAGCGCGTCCTTCAGGTCGGGGTGCTGGATCAGTTCGATTGGCAGTGTGCGGGCCAGTTCCTGCACCACGCGGGCGGTGCTGTCGGTGGAATCGTTCTCGAACACGACTAGGCGCCAACTACCAAACAGCGCGCCCAGACTAGCGATCTTGGCGATCGTCTCCGGTAGCGCTGCCTCGCATTGGCGGGCGCAGCCGAGGAAGGTGATACTCTTGCCCTTAAGCTCGGCGCGGATCTGTGCCTCGCCGCTGTTCTTCAGCTTCTGCGTCAGCACCTGAAACCCATCCAGCGTCGGGCTGGCGTGCATCACGTCCAGGCGCAGATGGGCGGCATTGCTGGGCTGCTGGAGCTTCACGCTGAACTCGGCGCCGCTGCAGCGCGCCTGGTAGCTCAAGCGCGTCCAGTCTTTGGCATAGAGGCTGCGCGATTCGGAGGCCACCACGTCGAGGATGGTGCTACCGGCAGCGGCCAGGCCCTGGATCTGGCTAATGAAGTTCAACTCTTCATTGTTGACTACGAAGGTGGATTGGGGCATGGCTCGATTTCTGGCGTGTTAAAACTTTTATATTGACGAAGCTAAATTCCGGAATTCGCAGTCATCAGATCTAATATTTCAGCAGGCGCGAAGCGCTTCATGCTGCCGCCTTCCAAAAAGACGTTGAGAGATGATTGATTGGTTCATCAATTCTTGAATGAGTGTCATGGGAGCTCCTTAGAGGTAAATCAATGCTTGGTTAAAGCTTGTGAACATCTAGCAATATCTGTTCCAGTTCTAATTTAAAGGCGGACGCACTATATAGAAATGCATGTCGCTAGAACTCGATTTCTGGGGGGAGTGGTGTGACAAGGGGCTTGCGGCAAGAGGCGGCAAACCAGCGGCAATGCTTTGCCACCCACGTGCCAAATTTTGCCGTTCGACCCAAAGTGACCTGCAACTACTTTGTTCTTGGAAGACAAAGCAGACTTTATGAGCACAGTTCGTTACTTCACTTTCATAGCTAATGAGTCGCTGACCGTTGAATTCCAGATGGCGCTCATTAAAGAGGCTCTAACAGCTATAAGCTTTGGCGCAAAAGGTTCAGGCAATGGTTGGATCGGCAGCGATGGCACATGGAAAAACCCTGCGTTAGTTGAAATTATGAAAAATTCTCAAGAGCGGGCATGTCCAAGATTTTGTGTATCTGATCAAGTTTGCTAGCTAGTTCTACAAATGCAGGAACAACTTTTCAAAAGCCTGCTTCCACATTTGCTTCCACACCCCTGCAGAATGCACGTAACCTATTGATCTCATTGAGGTTTTATTTCTTGAAGGCTCTCAACTTAGACCAACTGGCCTCCACGAAACCGGGGCGATTCAAAATGAATTGTTCAGGGCGGACTATTGAGTTAATGAAGGAAATTGCTATCCTGTTTAAAACGCAGGACGGGAATCCTTTTTTTAAGTCTTATAAGCTGCTTTTATGTGTTGAGCAAGAAGCGATTTATCCGTAAATCGCGTTGGGTATCGTTTTTTCTACAACGCACTCGATTTCATAAAAAGGTCCAACTGCATGCCCAGTTTGCCGATCTAGATCGTTCATATTGAAGAGCTCTCTAAAGTGTATCACTCGGTAGAGATTTCTTGGTAATAAGGTATCAATCTCATAGAGTAATCTGGAACTGGTGTAAAATCTAATACGGTCTGGGTTCTACACGGATAGGGGCGTGAGTCGATTTTCGTATGCCTGCATTAGTGGAACAGTCAGAATCAATATCCCCCTTGGCATGAGCGCTCTAAAAATATCCCTAAAGAAATCGACGTCCCCCCGGATTTGAGTAGCGCCTAAGCTTGGAGTCCAATCCCGTAGACAGGAGATTGGACGTGATGAAGCGATTTACAGAAGAACAGATCATTTGCTTCCTGCGCGAAGTGGAGGCTGGCCTGGCGGTAGCCGAGTTGTGCAGGCGGCACGGCTTCTCAGAAGCCAGCTACTACCTATGGCGCAGCAAGTTCGGCGGCATGAACGTGTCAGACGCTAAGCGGTTGGAGGAAATGGAAGCGGAAAACGGGCGACTCAAACGGCTATTGGCAGAGGCGATGCTGGAGAACGAGGTAACGAAAGAAGCCTTGAGAAAAAAGTGGTGAGCGCACCAACCCGACGCGAGTTGGTGCACCACATGATGAGCAGCGGACTGAGTGAACGACGCTGCTTGCGCATCATCGGCATGAGCGCCAGTGCACTGCGTTACGCACCCGCTGCAGACCGTAATTGCGTACTCAAGGAGAAGATCATCGCTTTGGCTCAACGCCATCGCCGATACGGTTCCGGCATGATCTATCTGAAGCTACGTCAAGCAGGGGAGATCGTGAACCACAAGCGCGTGGACCGCCTGTAAGCCGAAGCGGGTCTGTAGGTGAAGAAGCGCAGGCGCAAGAAAATCCCGCTGGCCGACAGGCATACTCTGGAGCGTCCAACGGCCGCCAACCAGGTCTGGTCCATAGACTTCGTGTTTGACCGCACGGCCGAGGGGCGCAGCATCAAGAACCTGACTGTGGTGGATGACGCAACCCATGAAGCGGTCGCCATCGTGCCGGAGCGTGCATTGGGTGGTAACCAACTGGTGCGAATTCTGGAGCAGCTTGCCAACACCAGAGGCCTGCCCAAAGCGATCAGGACCGATAACGGCAAAGAATTCTGCAGTCGAGCCATGTTGACATGGGCTCACGCTAGAAGTGTTCAGCTGTTCCTCATCGAACCGGGAAAGCCCAACCAGAACGCGTACATCGAATCATTCAACGGGCGGTTTCGGGATGAATGTCTGAATGAGCACTGGTTCACCAGCTTGCAGCATGCCCGGGTATTCGTGGAATCATGGAGAAAGGAATACAACGAAGAGAGGCCCAAACGAACCCTTGGAGGATTAACTCCGGTGGCCTACGCCAAGACGCTCATTGAAAAACAGTTAAATTAACCCCTGGACTCCAAAGCCAAGTGCTACTGAAAACGGGGGGACGTCGGTAGCTATAAGCTGAATTGAATGGAACGTTAAGTGCCTGAGAAGCTATCTCATCATGTAATAAAACATTTGCTTCTTTGAATTTGCCGCGAAGTTCTTTGATAGACAGATTTGATATCGGAAGATTATTTTTAAAAATGTCAGAAAAACTAGCAGAAAGCCAGTTGTTCTCTGGCCAATGTATAAGGTATGAAAAATTAAAATATTTAGCAATTACCATTCGGGATACTAAAGAATTGATGCGGTTTCCTATTCCGCCATCACAAAATATAGTCATACGAGCAGGCTGCATAATTTTTCGACGGTTTTAAGCCAACTCAGTTTACTAACTTGTATGTTGATTAAATTCTTATTTTCTAAGCAATTGAATATCTCTACAAGGTTATTTAGATCGGGCTCAATGTATGCATTTTTAGTTAAGTCATCTTTAAGATTTTCATTTTCATGGAGTATTCCATTAACTGCAATGTATTGTTCACCAGACAAAAAGTCATCTGTTGCTCCCCCAGCTGTTGCAATCACAGGTGTTCCGCAAGTTTGTGCTTCAAGCGCAGGTAGGTTAAATCCTTCTGCGCGGTATGGAGTAACGTATGCATCAGCAATGTTATAAAGCGCATTGAGCTGTGTCAAGTCCAGATGCCCTGAAAGCATGCGAATGGCATCCAGGGTCTCTGCATCATTGATTCCAATATTGCTCAAAGTTTGTTGAACATACGACTCGGAGTTCATCAAATATGTTGAACGTTGATCTTTGAGTAACAATTTGAGATGTTTATTTTTCTGACGTGCTTTTGCAAAAGCTGTAATGAGTACATCTAACCCTTTATTCCAAAAATGGGTACCAACATTTAGAAGTATCACATCTTCAGGATGGTAGCCAATTGCTTCGCGATTTTTAGCTATAACCTCTGCATCCATTTGGAAAAAATAGTTGGTATCAGCCGCATGCGGAATGACATGAATTATTTCTTCTGGCATACCGCTTGCGATGAGTCTATTTTTACTCCATGAGCTTGGCGTATGTATTTTTCCTCCCCTAGCAGCATACCTATCGACTGATTCTTGGTTGTAGTTTGTATCATTCAAACCCAATTCAGTGACAGCAAAAGTAATCGTGGGTAATTCAATAGGAGTATCTAGACCAAAAGGTGCGAATATTCTGTAGATGGCTTCAGGTTTAATGGTTTCGGAAATACCATTGATGATATTCATATCATCTGAATGGAAGCCTGCTGGGTTTTCACCTTTGGCCCAATGAGCCATGACAAATGGCATGTCGATGTGATTGATAGATACCAAATTTGATTTATGCCAATGTAAGAGTTGAAATTGATTAACCAATGCATACGAGTGGCTTATGCCGCGCCACCCTTCAACTGTGATTGCAAGTTTTTCGGTAGGTTTGGACGTCATGAATTTTTTCCAAATGTTTTTGATTTAGTTCCCAAAACGAAATTCATCAGTTCATTTTCTAACTGGTAAGTAATCTTCAATGGGTCAGATTGATAGGCCTCTAAATTACCTTTGATTACTTTTCTGAGTTCATCACACCTGTACGTACTTTTTGATAGATTCAAGACGATATTTGTATATTCTTGTGCATTGTGGGCAATCAAATTTGTCGCCCCAAGCGCTTTTTGAATGCTAAGTCCCATGCGTGAAACCATTGTTTTTCCAAGCATGGTGACCATTGGCAAACTGGCGTTAGCAACGTCTCTTGTTGTAGATCCGCAGTTGTAGGGAAAATTATCTAAAAATACATCCGCAACTCGAAGTTTAGCCAGATATTCCCCATGTGCTGCTCGGCTGGTAAACATAATGCGACTAGGATCAGTCTTCCCTTTTCTTTCGGCATATGTTTTTAGCTGGTGGGTGGTTGTTTTGTTATCGTCTATCAACCATAAAACGCTGCGTGGGGCCATCTTCAAAATATCGAGCCAAACGTTGAACATTTCTTCTGTGATCTTATAAACATTCCCAAATGCCGCCATCACAAATGCATCTTCCGGCAACCCAAACTCAACTCGCGTTGCTTCACGGATCGGTGTTTCATCACGTGTCAGCGGAATAAAAGTTCCATCTAAATACAAAGGCTTTTCAGTGAAGTAGGGCGTTAGCTCTTCTGGCAACACATGGCGATCGGCAATGACAAAATCAAACCAAGGCATGCCTGTGGTACCTATAAAACCTAAATATGTGCCTTGCTTAGGTGCAGGATGCAAGGCAAAAATCCCCGGTCTGGCGCCTGCACTCAGTCCATGCAAGTCAATCAAAACATCAATTTCATCCGCCAAAACCTGCTCGGCGACTTGACGGTCATTCAAATGGTGAATCGGCCGAAAGTGGTCAAAAGTATTTTTCAGCCGTTGTCTATGTGCGGTTCCATCTTCCGGGCTGAAGTCATAACCGTATATTTCAAATTTGGTTTTGTCATGGCTTTCAAGCAACTCTGGCAGCAATAAACCCACTGCATGAACACACAAATCACCCGACACATAACCAATGCGCACGCGTTCGTGGTTGTATTGCCGCCCCTTACTTAAAAACTCTTCCTTGAAACCATAGGTTCGGCCTACAAATGCATGGGCGGTCAAAAGTTGTTGGACAGGATCGTCTGTCATTGCGAGCATGGCTAATGGGGAGGTGGCCATTAACATATCGTTGCGACTGATGTTCGGCAGTTCCTTGTAGACCGGCCACTTACAGGCTTTTTGCCGGATGTGTACCCAATGTTGGATCACGCCGGGTTGTTTGGGGTTAATCCCAAGGCTTTGTTCCAAAGCTTGTTCGGCCGAGTCATATTGCTTCAAATCCTCTTGCACTCTACCGATATGGTTTAAGGCGGTTACCACCATGTCATCGGCTGGCCCGTCGTTCAACAACCGCAAGCTCACCAATTGCGCCCAGTGCTGCAAGGCTTCATCCCGCTTACCCATTTTTTCCAAGGTCAAGCCAAGATTGATGATGGCCTGAGGAAAGTTTGGTTTGATGGCAAGACATTGCTCATAGGCATGCACGGCTTCTGTCGGTTTGCCAGCACTTTGCAGTTGTGCGCCGCAGTTGAACCATGCTATGTAGCGCAGCGGATCTTGAGAAGTGCTCAACCATGACTCATACAGCGCAATCACCTCAAAAGGCTTTCCTTGCTGCTGTAATTGCTCACATGCACTGAAGAGCACGTCAATACCGACGGGCGTTTGCAACATGTCTAAAGCAGTTGTTCTGGCGTTCATGATGGGTTGAGCCTTGTTTTTCATTGCTGTTAATTTGACATATCAAGCAAAGCTCATGCCATTTTCTCCGACAAGTCATTGCCAAACTCCTTGGAATATTCCTATTAATCATGCATTAAGGGCTTGGTAATTTCATCAAATTCCATTTTCAGCATTTAAATATAGCTTTCTGGAGTCCTTGTCCAGAGAGGATTAGGAATTGGCATGCCTATTGCTTAAAAGGCTATGTGGGTAGCCATCTGGGCCGCCAAGCAATTTTTCTGACACCCTTAAGGAGTTTTACATGTCTCTCATTCAAGAAATGATGAACCAAGCAAACACAGGTAGCTTGCTGCAGGCTGAGCATATCAAGCGTTTCAGCCCGGTTGAAATTCGCGAAGCGATTCAAACGCTGGTGGCAACCGAGCAAATGGATTTGGCTTACGCCTTGGGTTCGGCTGGTATTAGCATTCACCCTCACAGTGAAGATATGTTGGCTATCAACGGTTTACTGGCTTTGATGCAGCAAGACTGGCCGTTGGCAGTGGAATACCTAGAAGAGTTGATGGATATCCAGGGAGTCAATACACAAGCATTCACCTACGTGATGATGGTTCGTGCGTTGCGCTGCAACCTTGACCCAGCCCGCGCATTGCAAGTGGCCCGTCAAGGCTTGCAAATGTATCCCGAGCAACTCGAGTTAGTGGCGGAAAGCCTGGCTCTTGAAGATTACGCTGATTTGATTGGCGTGAGTACTCAAATTCAATAAAAAGAATGAGCGGCAATTTGGCAAGTACTTGCCACCAACCCATGACATTTTTTGCCATTGCCCTTAAAAGCACAGACAAAACCCATATAAATCTGGAAATTTATTTGGGCAAAGGAAATAAATTGGAATTGGCACAAAACTTGCTTAATTGATTGCAACACACTATTGGCCTGAGTGGCCTGGAGAAGTAAATGGCAGTTATCAACACTAATGTCAAGGCACTGTTTTCACAAGCGGCTTTAAAGTCGACCGAACGCAGTCAATCAGTTGCAATGCAACAGTTATCGACCGGCAAACGGATCAATTCCGCCCGTGACGACGCCGCCGGCATGGCCATCGCAACGCGCATGACTCACCAAATACGCAGTTTGAACATGGCCGTGCGAAATGCGGGGGACGCCATTTCTTTGATACAAACAGCTGAGGGTGCGACCAACGAAATCACCGACATGATGGTGCGCATGCGTGAATTAGCGATTCAAGCAGTGAACGACACCAATGCCAATGAGCAGCGCAGTTACCTCGATCTTGAATTTCAACAACTCAAGCAAGAGATTGTGCGTATCGCTGATACCACCGAGTGGAACGGCTTTCCGGTGCTCAACGGCTCGGCAGGTGAACGCGTCGGTGAAATGCCTTTGTATAAAGTCACTTCGCAAAATCTGTCTGGCCCAGTATTCATCAACCCGACCACATTGCGAACCATTGGCGGTACGGATGCGGGTGAAAAGCAAACGCTTGAAATCTCAGGTAGTGCACCATTCTTGACAGGAACCATCAAAGTAGGTGGCGTGGATGTGGTGGTCGATTCCACCGATGCAGCAAGTACAGACGCACTGGCTACCAAAATACAACAAACACTGAGCTCAAGCAGCAGTTTCAATGATACTTCCGGTCGCAGTGTCACATTGTCTGGCAGTACATTGACCATCACTTACACAGGCGCAGACGGCGATGTAGATCCCATCGCAGTTGATGCAAGCGTAATTACCACTGCATCAAATGATTTGGCATTCTCTTCAACT
>Ga0214921_10008430_pt1 | contig 13361 bp, 10 predicted proteins | sample LL1505_MetaG_FD_177992 | JGI IMG/M metagenome (GOLD analysis project Ga0214921, IMG submission 177992) | Freshwater microbial communities from Lake Lanier, Atlanta, Georgia, United States - LL-1505 | ecosystem: Environmental > Aquatic > Freshwater > Lake | place: USA: Georgia | collected... | reverse complement strand
CAGAGGAAGATACGTATCCAAGAATTAGAAACGTTATCAAAGGTGGTTATGAAGATAGAAAAGGAAATAAAATTGAAGGTTATGACACAAATTTAAATTATTACAGAATCAATTCTATAAAAAAAAATAATACAGATCAGGATAAAATTAAAATTTCAAAAAAATTAGACGAAATGATTATGATGAAAGAGAATACTTACAATGCTATAGTAGAAGAAAAAAATTATAAAATCTTTAATCTTGAAGATAAATATACAGTTATAATTTATAATTTTTCTGCATTAGAAAAAGTTAAAGAAAAATTAAAAAAAATTAAAGGAAAGATAAAAGTCTATATTTTTTCATTGAGTAATGAAAATTTTGATGAGGAATTTGAAGAGTTTCCTAACATAATAACAGAATCTTTTCCTGGAACTCTATTGTCTATGTATAAAAGATTATTTATAAATCTGTAGTGATACTTAAAAACTTTCAAACTAAAGCAGTTTCCGATTTAATCTACAAAAGCCAAAAATTATTAAGGCTTAGCGGTAATAGAAAACTAATTTTTAGATCTCCCACCGGTTCAGGAAAAACAATTATGATGGCTGAATTTATAGAAAGATTTGTTTTAGACAAAATTTCATCAAATGATGCTTGTTTTATTTGGGCAACCCCAAGAAAAACTTTAACATTACAAAGTAAAAATAAACTAGAAAAGTATTTTCAATATAAGAAATTAATAAAATGTTCTGAGTTCCATGAGCTCGAAGATAATAAAATTTCAACTAATGAAGTTTTATTTTTAAATTGGGAAAGTATTAATAAATCAAATAAAAACACAATAGTTAAGGATAATGAGCGTGATTTTTATTTGCAAAAAATATTAGAAAATACACGTGAAGAAAATAGAGTAATAATTTTAATAATAGATGAAAGTCATCATCATGCCACAAGTGAAATATCAAAAAATTTAATATCTGAATTTTCTGCTAAAATTTCTTTGGAAGTTTCAGCCACACCCACAATTATAAATCCTGATGAAATTACTAATGTTGATATTGAGGATGTTAAGTTAGAAGCTTTAATAAAAAAATCAGTGAAATTAAATGAAGGATTAGAAAACATTTTTGAAAATGAAAGAATTAAAATTAAGTTAAAGGACGGAACAGAAAATTTTATTCTAAATGAAGCAATAAATAAGAAAAAAGTTCTTATTGAATTATATGAAAAAGAGAACAAAAAAATTAACCCGTTACTTTTAATACAACTGCCAGACAGAAAAACTGGAGAAGAAGATCGTTTAAAAAACGATATTGAAGTTTTTCTAAAAAAAGAACACAATATCAGTATTGAGAATGGAAAATTAGCTATTTACTTATCCGAAGATAAACAAAATTTAGAAGACATTTCTAAAAATGATAATCCTGTCGAAGTTTTAATATTTAAACAAGCTATTGCATTAGGCTGGGATTGTCCAAGAGCTCAAATTTTAGTTTTATTTAGAGATTGGAAAAATTTATCGTTCTCTATTCAGACAATCGGTAGAATTATGAGAATGCCAGATTTTAATTATGGTTACTATCAAAATGATGAACTTAATCATTCTTATGTTTTTACAAACTTAGATTATATAGAATTAACAGAAGATTATGCAAAAAATTATTTAACAATTTACAATAGCAAAAGTACAAAAAATATTTCTTTACCATCTTACCATAAAAAAAGAGCTAGAGAAAAAACACGTCTAAGCCCAAAATTTACTGATATTTTTTTAAATATTGCAGCAACAAATAATTTGAAAAGTATTTTAAAAACTAAGAATCAAAAAGCTACAGCTGAAATTATTACTGAAATTGCATCTTCTGATACAGAATCTCTTTTAACTCAAGTATTTAAGAAAGAAAAATTTAATATCTCCAATCCTCAGGATCTGCAGAGAATTTTTGATTATTTTGTCAGAAATAATTTGAGTCCTTTTTTTCCAGAAGATAGATCAATATCAAGGGTTAAAGAAGCTATATACACTTTTTTTGAAAAAGAAATTGGTCTAAATTATGAAGATAGTCTGAATGAAATTATAAATATTTGTTTAAGTGAAAAAAATATAATTCAATTGAAAAATTTTATTGAACTTTCAAAATTAAAGTATTTGTCTGAAATTAAAGATAGTGAAGAAGAAATTATTCTAGATAAAGATTGGAATTTTCCCAAAAATATTTCGTTTACTGGAAACTACTTCTTATTTGATGCAAAGAAATCTGTAATGAAACCTTTTTATTCAGATATTAGCTGGAAAACAGAAATAGAGTTTATAAATTTTTTAGAGAACTTAGATAATGTTGAGTATTGGTTCAAGAATGGCGATAGAGATAGTACTTATTTTTCAATTCCATATACAGACGAGGGTAGAGAAAAATTATTTTACGTTGATTTTATAATAATATTTAAAAATAAAAAAATTGGTCTTTTCGATACTAAAAGCGGTTTCACAATTAAAGCATCAAAAGAAAAATCAGATGGACTTCAAAAATACATAAAACTAAACAAAAATTTAAATTTGATAGGAGGAATAGTTACTAATACAAATAATAAAACATATAAAGGTAGTTGGGTTTATTTTTTAAAAGAATCTGAAAAAATTAAAACTGAAAATTTAAATAATTGGGACTTATTTCCAACTAATTAATTTTTGTTATTTTAATAAAATATCTAAATTATGTATCTAATAAGTCCATGGTTAGGGGAATCGCTGGCTTTTGTGACTGGGGTGGTAACCATTTTCTTTTTAGTTAGAAGCAAGGAATTGAGACAAAATACTTGGCAATTCTTAAAATCTCTATTTAATAAAAAAACTACAAAAGATAACTATTTTACAGTGTATTTATTCTTTATGTTGATTGTTATTCTTATTTCAATTTTTTATACATTAAGAACTATTGTTTATTTAACTAGATAATCTTACTTTTATTTTTTTTTTAATTTAAATGAAGTTGTCAAAAACAAGAGTCATTTCAATGAAAATCAAGTCTTTAAAGGACTCATTTTGTTCTCTTGATAAGGGATTCTTTTTTATGATAAAGTTTAATAAATCAAAGTAGTTGATGGACCTACTATAAACAAATCTCCATCATACCGGAGAGGCAGATGTCTGGTTCTGCCATAGTGAGAAACGAGAAGCCCCTTAATTTTGAACTGGTTGGTTGTGCTTTTGGCTATTGATATTATTTAATATTTTTCAGTTTTAATATCATTAAAAGCCAACCAGATATTAAAGCCCAGCTTGAAAGCCAATCAAGCTGGGAAACCAAATGAAAGGTTGGCTATGCCAGACATAAACAAAATAAAGATAGTACCCTCTTTGAATGGTACATGTGACAAGCAGCTAAATTTTGCTTTTTTTAATGAAGAAAATAACCCAGCTGAATTAATCCATATAAATAAAAAGGAACTTATAAGAATAATTGTTAGATTAGTTAGTATCTGCAAAGATAATAATACTTTCTCAGAAAAAGCTTTAAAAAATCTTGATTTAATAAAAAAAGTTATAAAATCATATAAAGACTTTGAGACTATTCAAGAAATAGAAGAACTTATTAGATATATATTCTCGGATACACAAAAATATTCAGAAAATTTTTCTAATCGAACTGAATCATTTGATGATGACGAAAAAATACTAATTAAATTAGCAAAATTAGGAGTATTTAATGATTAAAGAAGCTTCTCAAAAGCTTCTGGAGCAGGGATTTGCAATTATTCCTCTGCTTCAAAATCAGAAGCATAATTTAGATAGTGAAATTCTGACAAAAAATTATTGTTTAGAGGATTTTGATAAATTAGCAAAAGTTTATAATAAACCCCATACGAATGTTGGAATAAATGTTGCTAAATCTTTTAATGGTTTAATAGATGTAGATATAGACTCAAATGACGCTATCAACTTAGCCCCTAAATTTTTTCCATTAGACACATGTGTATTTGGTAGAAAGAATAAAGATAAAGTAGAACTAACTCATTTTTTATTTCAGAGAGATCAAGATTATTCTAAGTTAAATTTAGATCGTCTAGATTTAAATAATAAAAAAATAATAGAGTTTAGAACTTCTGGAAATTTAGTTGTCCCTCCATCTATAACCCCAAGTAAGATAGATGAAAAAATATTATTATCTAGAGTTTGGATTAATAATACAAAACCAATTAGAGTTCTTAATATTTTTAAGATTTTTAACTGGTGTTGCTTTGCAAGTTTCGTCTATCCATTTATTGAGTCTGCTAATACTGGAGCAATCTGTTTAGATGCTTGTCTAAAAAGATATACAGAAGCAACAGATAATGAGAGAGTTAAATTTTTAGAAATACTTTATTCAACTAAATTTTCTGAGAAATGGAATGTTGACAAAGATTTTAATATAAAAAAATTTAGACGTATTATTAAAGGTAATAATAACGAAACTACTAAGACAGCAGGATATAAAAAATTTGCTGATTATATAAGAATAGATCCTTTAGAACTTAAACGAGCATTGAGCTGGATTGGTCAGGTTCCTGATGAAAAAACAGAATCAAAAAAAACAATTATTGATTTTTTTGAAAACAGTTTAGATATGCAAACTATACTTAACACGGAATTTCCACCTATTCAGTTTACTGTTAAACCTGTAATGCCAGAAGGCCTTGGTTTAGTATCAGGACGTCCAAAAGCAATGAAATCATGGACAATGTTAGATCTTGCATATTGTGTTCAGAATAATCTGAAATGGATGAATCATGAAGTTGTTCAAGGAGATGTTTTGTATTTGGCTCTTGAAGATAATCCAAGAAGAATGAAAGATCGAATTACAAAATTAGGGCATAATAAATGCAAAAGACATCCTAATATTGTTACTGAATCCCCATATCTTAATTATGGTTTAGAAGAATCAATTAGAACTTGGACTGAGCAAGTACTTCATCCAAGATTAGTAATAGTAGACACCTTAGCTAAGGTAAAAAATCAGTGGAATAGAACGGATACCGCATACGATAAGGATAACAAATTATTAAGGAATATTCAGCATTTAGCAGGGGAATTATCGATAACTATATTGTTTGTGTCTCACCTAGGAAAAGCTCAGCAAGATTATTCTTGGGATAGAATACAAGGGTCAACTGGAATGCAAGGAATGACCGATTGGATGTGGATGCTAGATAGGGGCGACCAAGGAACTGCTGCTTCATTAAAAGGTAGAGGTAGAGACATAGAAGATTTTGAATATGCTCTAACTTGGAATGATAAAACATGGAAATATGACTGTGATGGCAAACTTTATGAAATTCAAATGCAGGAGAATAGAAGAGAAATTATAGAAGCCATGAAACATTTTGCATATAGTGAAAAACAGTTAGTGGTAAAGCCTAACGAAGTCGCTAATTTTTTAGGACAAACTTCCGTTAAAGGTAAGTCTAGAATTAGCAAAACAATGCAGAGAATGCTTAGCAGTCGAGATCTTATAAAAGGAGAGATTTATGGAACTTATAAACTTTTTACAAGTTTACCTGAAACTTCTATAATAAATTTCGAAAACGATAAAATGAATTAACTATAACGTATATGTGTCCAAGTAGTCTTATCTGTCCAAGTTACTTGGACAACTTGGACATGATATATAAGAAGTTCATAAAGTTTTTGAAACGTTTAAGAGGCGTCAGCTTCTCAGTAAATTACTCAGAGTTATATAATAATTACCTTAAAATATTACTTTTTTTCGAAGTAATCAAAAATGTTTCAAGGTAACCTGTTTCTTGCCACTTGCCTCGAGCAACTTGAGACTCTCACAAAAAAATAATTAATATTATGCTTGCGGCGAGATTCTTTGGTGTTGTAAGATTCATATATGCCAAAAGATAATTTAATAGATACAAAACCAGTCGATCTTGCGAAGATCTTGCAAGAGTATCATGATTTCTTAAAAAAATTAAATGAGCAGCAAAAAGAGCAAGAGCCTATTAAAGAAAAGAAAAGATCAGGAGGTTCTGTTGGTTCGTTAATGGATAAAAGCTTACATATTCAGCCAAAGGAATTAAGAAATCTCGTTAAGAGAATTAGAATCAACCTAGAGTCAGGAGGAAATCCTATTAATAAAAAAGAAGAACTTGAATATATGATTAGTCTTTTATCAGGAATGAAAACATTAACGTTTGAAGATGCTGATTTATTAGAAAAGCTTTTAGAAGAATTGAAAAATTATAAGAAGAATTAAAATGGAAAAAAAACAAGAAACATACTTAATTCCAGAAAAAGGTTCTGAGGGATCTTTGACAGGAAGAACTATTGTTTATCGTCCAGGAGAATTATCTGAAACATACAATTATCTTAAAGCAGCTGCACAAGATGATCCTGAACGCAAAAGAAATTTTATTGATATTGAACTTAAAAGTCTAAAAAGGGATCAGGCTATTTGGAATGAAGAAAAAAAAGGATATTTCGATGCTATGGGAAAAAAATATAATTATTCTCAAATGATAAAGCAAAATCAATACGTAAGAGCGAAAGCTAATACTATTACTGATGATGTAGGTTTAATTAATAAATTTATGCAAAGAAAAACCCATGATTGGATAAGCAAATGGGAGGAAGATTACGAAAAAGAATATGGAGAATCATATGCTCCTCAAGATGAAGATTTAATTGAAAAAAAAGAACTAAAAAAGCAAAAAGCTGTTGAAGAATTAAACAAACTTAAAGAAGAAAAGGTAGAACAAATACAGCTAGAGAAAGAACCTTTAATTGCAACGCAAATACCAGAAAAAACCGTAGCAGAAATCGTTAAAGAAATGTCAGAAAAGAGACATCTTAATGAAATTAAACAATATGAAAAAGAATTTGGTAGAGGTGGTATTGCTGAATTAATGAGACCTTTATAAATTAAAAATAGATTGTTTATGAAATATAATTTTATAGATCTTTTTTGCGGTGCTGGAGGTATGTCTGCTGGCTTTATAAAAGCTGGCATGAATTGTTTGGTAGGGATTGATTTTAATAAGCCTTCGATTGAAACCTTTAAAAAAAATCATAAAAATGCACTTGCTATTCACGATGATATTAAAAAAGTTTCAGTAGAAGAAATTAAAAAAAAAATAAAAAATAAAAAAGTTCACATAATTTGCGGAGGTCCTCCATGTCAAGGTTTTTCTACAATAGGAACTAACAATGTTAAAGACTCTAGAAATCATTTATTTTTAGATTTTGTGAGATTTGTAAAAGGTTTTAAACCGGAAATAGTTGTAATGGAAAATGTTACAGGTTTATTAGCAATAAAAAATAATAACACCTTAAAATCCATTTTTCGATGCTTTGAGACGCTAGGGTACAGGTTAGATATCAAGGTATTGTCCTCAAATCATTACGGCGTACCACAAATTAGAAGGAGAGTGATCCTCATCGGTAATAGAATAAATGTAAACAACCGATACCCAATAAAAAAATTTCGAAATGCTGATGAAAAAGATTTAAAACTTGCAAAATCTATTACTGTTGGTGATGCGCTTAAAGCAATCAATAATTTTAAAAAAAAATTAACTAACCACGATATTGATAAAGCTCAAATTAGTAATCTTTTAGATTTAAATAGAATTAGATTTATTCCTGAAGGAAAATTTATAAGGTATGAAAAAGATGAAAAAAAATATTTACCAAAAAAACTTTGGTATAAGCATGATTGGAATAAAATTGACGAAAAAAGATTCAGAGAAGCAAAGTACCATAGACTAGATAGATCTAAGCCATCACCTACGATCGTTACAAGCAGAACTATGTATTACCACCCTACGGAAGATAGATATCTAACAACAAGAGAAGCTGCATCTTTACAATCTTTTCCTCTAGATTTTCAGTTTTGTGGAAACATTACAAGTCAGTGGACTCAAATTGGTAATGCTGTGCCTTTTAGAATGGCATTTGAAATAGCAAAATGCTTAAAAGAAATGTTAAAGGATAAAAAGAAAATTAAAAATAAAGATAATAGCTTAGGGTCTAATAATATCGAAACAGTAAGAAGTCTCGCATTTAACTATGAAAAAGATATTTATTTATTTAAAGAAAAAAAATTTAAACAACTAGAATTACCTATATAAAAGGAAATTTTTTTCCATTTTTTTCTTCCATGTCTAACTCAGATTCCGTCGGCATTTTATTTATGCTTATTTTTGCTAAGAAACCATAATCCCAGGGTTTTATTAAAATATTTCTTCTGCTCCCTCTATATTTAGCTCTTAATCTCAAAGATATTTTTCCATCGAATTGTTTTGTTCCAATGTTAAATTTATCTTTTTTAAGGTGATAAAAACCAAAATTCTCTACTTGAATATAAAAACGGTTTTTTATTTCATAATAAGTAAAAAGTGTATCTAAAGGAATTTCAATATCTCTTTTTTCAATTCTATTTTTATCATATTCATAATCCTCAGGTTTTATATCTTCATATATACTTTTTATTTTATCATCATTTTTTTTTACTTTTGAATATTTTCTTGGAACAAAATTTTTTGGAATATGATTTTCAATTATTTTTAATTTATTGTATAGATCAGATATACGATCTTCTTTTTTTTCCGACCAATGCCATTTTCTTTCAACTGTCCACAGAAGTTCCTTTTGACCATAGTCAGCACTTTTATCTTTATTTTTTAATTCAATTAGTATTTTGTTGTTTTTATAAATTAAAGAAACATCCTCTCTATCTGCTCCACCTGTTATTTTACTATCTTTAGGAACCAGTTTTTTTTTAATTAAGATTTGATTAATTTTTTCTTCATAATCAAAACCTTTATTAGATTTTTTAGCCACATAAAAATTTTAGAGAGATTCTTTTTAAATTTAAGCTCTATAATTTAGAAAGTTCGATTATGCTTGATGTTTTGTTAGAAAAACTAGTTTATTTTAAATTTCATCAGTTTAAAAAAGTTATTTAATAGCCTAATTTCTAAAATATCTCTTGGCGCTATTTCTAAAAGTTTAGGATTAAATAGAATAATAGATATGCACTGAGATCTTGAGATAGCTACATTGAGTCTATTACGATTAAAAAAAAATGTTTTATCCCTTGGGAGATTTTCTGCGTCCGATGATGTCATAGAGATGATTGTTATTGGGGCTTCTTGTCCTTGGAATTTATCTATCGTTCCAACCTGAGCTTTCTCATCGAGTTCAGATTTTAAATAATTAACCTGAACATTGTATGGACTAATAATAAGTATATCTTTATCGGTAATTTTTCTTGTTTTTTGATTTGAATCTATAAAATCTGCTCCAATAAAATCTTTATAGAGTTTTTTAATTATTTTACATTCCTCCTCACTTTTCTGTGAGTTATCTGAATGCTCTGCAGCAATATAATAAATTCCAGAATTACTAAAAAATTTATTCTTTGAAATAACTTTTCTTATAGAATTCTTTTCATCTGCAATTAATCTTGATTCATAAAAATTATCAGAAATAAAATTATTGATTTTTGGATCTAGTCTGTAAGTTTTATTTAAAAATATTCCTCTATCTAGGGGAATAGTATCTAGATCTCCCAGTAAATAATCTAGAATAGATTTTCCAGAATCTCCAGGATGAACTCCTTTGCTAGGCTGACCTAACTGCATCTGATCGCCAATGAGAACTATATTTTTACATGACGATCCCATTGCAACCACGTCAGACAAGCTAATCTGGCCAGCTTCATCGATAAAAAGGTAATCTATTTTTTTATTATAATAGGGTCTGCATATGTGCCATTTTGTACCTGCAAATAAAACTGCCTCTTTAGTGCCTACAGCTTTTATAAATTCTAAATCATTCTCGACGTCTTTTACAAACTTACCATTAAAGAGTGTTTCTTCATCACTAAACGAACTTTTTTTAATACCATAAAAATTAAATTTTCTTTCAATAGCTAACTGCTCAACTCTAGCTAACAAGTTATTAATAACTTTGTGTGAATTTCCATTTACTGCAACTTTTTTTCCAAGTTCAAGTAGTTTTAATATAGCATTTGCTGCTTGATATGTTTTGCCAGTTCCCGGGGGACCTTGAATAAATATATAACTATTATTTAAATTTAACAAAGTTTTAGGAATTTCTTCCAAAAATTTTTCACTTCTAATTATAGGATCTCCTTTTTTTACATTTTTTACATCAGGAATTTCTTTATTTAAGATTTCGATAGTTGCTTTATATTCATTCTTTTTTTCAAGCACCGAATCCATAAAATCAAAAATGTTTTTTTCAAATAAGCTAGGATCTCTAGGCTTTCCTCTAGATATAGAAATATTATCAGGAAGTGGGTCTCCCGCTTTTTTTAATTTTATTATTCGATTATGAGCATCTAATTCAAATACTTCGCCCGCATAATCTTTCGTTCCAAGATATATTTCATTAGCAATGGTTGTTTTGTCTTGTAATTTGATTTTGTAGTCCTGCTCTGGAAATTGATAAGTATAAATAGAAGATCGTAATTTTTTTTTTGGATCTTTTGAAACTGCTTGAGTTGGTTCTGCAATTTTTTTTAAATCACCAATACATTCAGCGTCATTTACAAGATCATCATGTGACATAGTTTTTCTTTCAAAAAACATTCTCCATTCAGGTCTCGCCTCTCTTCTATAGAAACCAATTAAATCTGAAAAAATTGTTTTAAGATTTTTATCAATTTTAGATTCTTCAACTTTTTTTTGATAAGATAAAAACTCTATTTCGTAATCTTTAATTTCACCTGCATTTTCAGAAATCTCCTGTCCTTTGTACCAACTGTAATGATCAGGCCTTATTGATAGTAACCATTTTCTAAGCAAGAATGTAGATTGGCAGTCTTGCTTATTATAATGTTCAATTTGATCTAAAAGTTTTTGATCCTGACTATCAACCCATTGAACATACATATCTTCTGATTGATCTGCCTTAACGACATCGCCTGTTCTTTTATAATCATAAAATTTTTCTACGAATTTGAGTGAATAACTATTCTCAGATATTTGAATTGATTGTTTAACTATCTTAAATAAATCTACAAATTTTTCTAATCTTAAATATTTATCAAATTCTGCATTTTTTATTTTATGAAATGAAGTTAAACGATTTAAAGCACTCAACTCATAAGATGCATAATGATAAATATAAGCATCAGGATATTTTTCAAAATGTTTTTTCAAAAAATCAAAAAAATTAATTACTGATTTTTTTTCTTCTTGCTTGTTATGTGCCCAAAATGCTTTGAATTTTTCTTTACCATCTTCACTATAATAAAGACCAAAAAGATATTCTAATCCCCCTGGATAAACATAATCCTGAACAGACTCCATATCAAAAAAAATGTCCCCATCTGATGGCTTTGGTAATAAATTAAATCCTCTTAATAAATTAGAATCATTTTCAATTAATTTTAAATCCCTTTTATTATTTTTGAGATAGTCATGTTGAAGCTTTGCTTGTTCAATAAGCTTCGATGTAGTTTCAATTCTTAAATCTCCAAGACGTTTTAAAGGGCTTTGTTTTGCTAGGTCAGAAAGCGTTTCTATTTTTAATTTGGCCAGTCGTTTGATTTGCGAACTATTAATTCCAGCTACTTGATTTATATTATCTTCTTTAATCCAAATTTTTTCACATTCTTCTTCCCAGTCGCAAAAACTACAAAAAGAACATTTAACTGGTTTAGTTTTATTAATTTTCTTTTTTAGAAATTCTTCATATTTGTCCTTATTATAATTGAAGAATTCATATATTTCTGAAGTTTTAATTCTTTCTATAATATTGTCTTTTAGAGCGATTGAAACATACTGAGGCATTTGTTTTTGGTGATATTCAAGCATAAGAGAGTACATTCCAAGTTGAACAATATGATCTGCTTTTGGTTTTGTTGTATTTTTAGCATCGATAATTTCATAACCATAATTACCAAATTCAGTTTTTAGAGTTGGATCTTTAATTAAAAAATCAAATTCACCAATCCATTCATTGTAATTTAAAAATCCTCCATAAATAAGATCAACACCTTCTTTGATAGCTTTAAGTGTCTCCGAAATTTTATCCTCTCTAGAAATTTTTTTGTTTTTTATATCCGCTATATTTTTAAATTTCTTTTTAAATTCATTAAAAACTATCTTCTCGTGCTCATTCCCTTTACTAAGCCGAGCCGCATCGCTCGCAGACCTTTCTTTTCTTATAAGCCCTAAATCTTTCTCATTCCTTTCGTTATAAACAATATATTCACAGCTTAAATAATTTTTAAGCATTGTTGGTGAATGTAGACTTCTAGCCATATTATTTTTTTAAAGTTATGAATTGCTTAATTAATTTATCAATTTCAGAATTTTCACTGTAATCTCCATCTAATAAATAATGAACTCTTCCCTCAGAATATAATTTTTTACCTACATCAAAAGACTTTTGATTACCTTTTTCATATATACATATATTTTTTCCAGAGTTTTTTTGATTAACGCTGAAGCAAGGGACGTCTGTTTCTCCATCACCAAAAAATATAAAATTTTCAAAAGGAATATTAACGCTATCGTTTGCGTCTTTTTTAGCATTCACGCCTACCTGATCAAAAACATCAAAGGTGCCTTTATTTATTCTGTATAAGAATTGAACTTTATTAGAATAGTTAACAGAAAGTTTAGGCCACACTCCTTTTCCATCGTGATAAATATATGAGGATGCATAAACTAAATTTATATCTTTAATAAAAGTGCATCCTTTAATTACATCTGCAAGACCAGAAGAGATAATAAAATGCTGAATTTCAATATTATGTAGTTTTCCAAATTGTTTTATTCTAGAAAACCATTCATTAACTCCCTTAAACAACTTTAATTCCCTGCCATATTTTTTAAATGTTTCTGCGTTAACCTTAAGACCAGCTGATCTCATTTGTTGCTCTAGTAACATTAAATAAGCAAGAGTGGGATCGCAGTGATTTTCTCTTGCGTAATTTGCAACTTTAATCCAGAAATTTTTTGGTTCCATTTTACAATCATGAAGTAGTTTCTGATCTTGCATGTAACCAGAACAAAGCGTTCCATCAAAATCATAACAAAGAGCAATCTTTTTCATTTTTTTGGCATTAAACTTGCTTGAATATATTTATTATCAAATGTTTTGTTAGCAAAAGAAGAAATATCCTTTTTTGTAATTGATGAAATAATTTGATCTAGTAAAACTATCGTATCTAAAGGCTCATTTTCTTGGTGATAAGTGCTAATAGCATCTACTAACCAGTTGTTAGATTCTTTGTTTATATTGTTCCTAGTCAAAGCTCCTTTTATTGCGTCATTTAAATAATTATTCGGATAATCACCATTTTTGATTTTTTCCAAAATTCCATTAATTTCTAAAAATATCCTATCTTTATTTAACG
>Ga0214921_10008429_pt1 | contig 13362 bp, 6 predicted proteins | sample LL1505_MetaG_FD_177992 | JGI IMG/M metagenome (GOLD analysis project Ga0214921, IMG submission 177992) | Freshwater microbial communities from Lake Lanier, Atlanta, Georgia, United States - LL-1505 | ecosystem: Environmental > Aquatic > Freshwater > Lake | place: USA: Georgia | collected 2015-05-28 | reverse complement strand
GACAACTCCTTGTTTAGCCAATCTGGAGTAACCTCTTCGACGAATTCATCAAAAATTGCTCTCATTATACCGTCTTCCTCAAACGGATACGGAACCTGGCTGTTAAACTCGTCTAAGTCATAATCGATCAAATTTGATAATGCTTGAGTAAGCTGTGACGGCTTCGCTCCGTAAAGATATGTAGTTTCGCGCGGGCCGAGATCATGTAACCAATCAACAACATCGAAAACACCCAATTCGACAGTGTCGATACACATAGGAGGAATGTCTCTAAGAGCGGCGTACAATGCCTGATGCATTCCCGCAACCCAAGCACGCTTAGCATCTTCACAGGAAAACTTACCTTCAGGCACAGTGGACCAATCATAGCCGAATAGCTTGTCACCTGTCTTGGTGTACAAACGTGGAGCCATAAAGATGCGCAGCACGCCAAATCTTCCACCCTGCTCTGTTCCGGCCATGACACCTCCAACTCCGAGCTTAGCGAGTTTATTCATAACCTGCATCGCTATCATCGAACCACCCATTGGACTCTCAAGTGCAATGGTTACTCCGGGATACTGCAACGACCCGTCCCGAGGATCTTGTTGAAGCGCAACTATCCCCATATGAACTTTGGTACGCTGCAGACGCTTCGATAAATCTGACCATGCCGATAGCTGGCCGCTAAACTGCGGACTACTCCCATCGGCAGTCATAGTATAAACATGTAATGGGCCCGGCGATCGATACTCGCCTGACTTCTTTAGGTCATTAGCTGAAAGCCAAATCTTTAGCCATGAATCAGTAGACTTCATACTTTTACCCCATCATTAAATCCGAACAATAACTGTCAACTTTTGATAATGTCATAAGAGTTTTAACACTTATATTAAAGACCTATAATAAAGTGTTAATATAATCACTAACTTATATTCTGAACCAAATTGCGTGCTTCTTTAATCGGAAGTTCACAGAGTTCGACTAAATCAGAAAAGCTACGTCCTTCTGCACGTGGTTTTATTACTCTATCGAGGAGTTCTACAGTGGATTTAACATCAAAACTCGCTCGATGCTTGGGCTTGGTTTTCAATTTATAATAGTTAGCAAGTGTATCTAAACTATATCCAGGTGCATGTTGTAAAAATAGTCGCGACAAACGTAGTGCACAAAGTACAGGCTTGGGTCGTTTACGCTTCGCAACTTTTACCCGATCCCAATCAGCACTGAGCATTCTAGAATCAAAAGGCAGATTAAATGCTCCGTAAGGCTGACCATCGATACACTCAATAATTTCCTCATGGGCATCGAAGGGCTCATCCCCGTGTTTGTCTAAATGCGCATTAGATATGCCATGAATTTTAAAAGCGCCCCTGCCAACACGCTTTGGGACTCTTATCAACCAAGACTTCATTCTACCAACAGAACTCCAACCCCTCATCTGCTGCACACAAACCTCAATAGTCCAGTCACTCGAACTCAGTCCGGTAGTCTCAGTATCTATTAAAACCCAATTTTCTTTTTTCATAAACCTTATTTAAAATAAAATCTAATATTTCTCTATATCGTACTTCTGCTGTGATAGAGAGGAAATTCTAACATGATTAGTTGGTTAAAACGATTCGTTCATCCAAACCATAACCTCTACAGAAATTCTCTCGAGTTTCTTTGGAAGTCTTAGGGTTAAAAATAAGTGCGCAGCCTACAGTATTTTCGGTCTTGATTTTACGATTAAATGAAAACGGTAATTCATAAAATATGATACCATCGGGCGGACCATCTATACACAGTAAAGCACAATAATGGTGACCAACTTTAATAGAAGGAAATTTATTTATTAAATTTTGGTTTTCGAGAGTCCTAATATGATCGTACTTTAATAGAGGCTCTCTGTAGCTAGAGACTAGCGCAATTGAACCATCCCGTCCTTTCTCTTCAACAAAGCGTTTTTTTGCCGGTGCTGTGTTGTAGTAAACACCACAGAATGTGATATTTATATCCTGAACGTTAATACAATCAGCAGCACCGATAGTTTCAAAAATCGACTGCTTGAATTCGGCTAATCCGTATTGTTGAGCAAAAACAGAACGATAAACTATTTCACCTTCAGACATCATTAGCTTCCCACTTTAGAAGACTGAAAAGCGCCGGGCCAGCCGCCGTGTTCATCGATTACTTTATCGATTTCGGCCATGAGACGGATGGTCTCCGAGAGGGCGACTACGATTTTTTGGTAGTGAACGATGTCGTCTTTAGAAAGTTTACGCTCCCTGCGATCTTTAAGCCATTTCTCGCAGACCTGGTAGCCGCCGATGTGGAAGTTCCAGACGTCCTCCCCCACGCCTTTGAAGCCGGTGGTCTGCGCCTTGTCGATCCAGACGGTGTTCTTAGACCACGAGATTTTTTCAACCTCGGGATGGCGGCCGCCGATGAACTCGATGTTAGGTTGGGCGAGCTTGGGCGATTCCAGCAGGTGCAGGGCGGTGAGTTCGCCGCCGAGCCGAGTCAGCGCGCGGAACAGCTCCAGGTTTCCGGTCAACGGCAGTCGCGGGAAATCGATTTTCAGAAACTCGGCGTAGCGACTCCGGTAGCCAGGACTGTGAAACACCGCGAAGGCGTAGTGGAAGATGTCTTCGGGAGTAAAGTAGTCCTCTCCCGCTATAGTTTTTGCGTAAGGAACAAACGGTAACTCAAGGCGCTTTGATATCGCTGCAATAAATTGATGCGAATAGTTCACACGACGCTCTAACAGACCCGTGCGAGAAGCACTGAATAGATCTTCATCGTTCTGGCCATACAAATAAAGTGGTAACAAAGTATCAATGCTTTGATTGTCAGAGCGAATTGCCCCATTGCTAATAGGGTATCTAGTTGCTGTGAAGTAACCGCACGCTGAGTTTGGCGGAGCTTTGCGAACGGTTATTAGACCATAGTTGCTTCCACCAAGCATATGCCTCATGACCTCACCTCTTGGCATACAGTGAAACCCTCGTGAATTTCCGGTGTAATAAGTATATCGTATGTCAAGCGGACGGTAGTAAATTTTTATGAGCTTTTTCCGGTCGAACCCGGTAGCGCGTAAATCTTCCTGAGCAAGTTCAACCTTCCAGTCGCGTGCATCAGCACCAAGCATGTACTTTTCACGCGCTGTATGTGTCGCAAGGTTCGCAAACTCATTTACAGTTCTCCATACTGATTCATTATCCCAATGTATGGTTAGTGAATCTCTGGCAGTAACAATTCCAGCACAATTCACGGGCATGGCATCAGTAATTTTCCAGCCCTGCTCGTATTCTGAGACTAAAGTGTAATCTTGCTGAATAAAAAGGTAAAACTCAGCTTGTGGTCTGACATCCTCAAAATCAGTAGTCGTAATCACAGACCTGGCGAGCACAGAATATTTATGCTCTCGCAATCCATATAAGTCCGCATGCCTAACCGTAGACTTAGTACTCTTGTTGACATTGCATTTTGTGAATATGCCGATGGCTACACCCTGTTGAATATCGAATACATTTTCGTCTTTTCCGCCGCTTATGGTAGTTTCCCCTTTCTTCGTGTTTCCATGTAAGTCGATTAACATGACTTGGTCGAATGACTTCAAAAGGCTGTGGCGCATTCCACGGAAAGTTGGATTATCTATGTAACCGTGATTTGTGATGTAGGCCTGTATTCCACAACCTGCTTTGCAGATGAGTTTCTGTGCAAGACCAGTAAACTTGACGTAGTCGTCTCTGAGCCACTTCGTATTAGACTCGTTTAAGCCCACTCCATCAATTTTGTAGTATTGTTCGGTTAAGCTCATTGCCCAATCACCGTTGTTAGCGGATTCACCCGAATAAGGAGGGTTTCCAACTACGACGGTGAAGCGCTTGTGGCGCTTAATTTCATTCACAGCGGCGGCTTCACGGGCTAGTGCATCAAAGCCAGGCAGGTCTAGCTGCTTAGCCCATGGCTCAAGTGCGTTGGTCAGGAAGATATTGGCCCGATTTTCAGACCCAAGTTTATCCCATGCGGTGAATCCAGTCTCGGTGAGTTTGAGACCAACTTTCATGTGGGCGATGGCGTAGGGTGCCATCATGAGCTCGTAGGCGAAGAGGCGGGGCAATAGATGAGTTGGAACGTATGTGTTCCACTTCTTGATCTGGTCGGCCTTAGATACCCGCTCTTTGTCCCACTTAGCCGTCATGGTATTATGAATGACCTCAATAACCTCGATCAGAAATGTAGCAGTTCCTGTAGCGGGATCAAGAATCTGAACGAATGGCTCAATCTTGGGATCATTTATACCTTCGGGAATCTTTAAATCTTTGTGCTTCTTCAGAACATCGGCCCATGTTGATGTATCAGCGAGACCATCCTCTAAGCCAAATTCAGTCTGAAGGAGTTCGTGGACACTTCGTACTATATAGGACACGACTGGCTGCGGTGTGTAAAATACACCACGATCAACTTTTAACTTTTTATTATAAGCGCCTAGGAAATGCTCATAGAAGTGAATGACTGGATCTTCTCCTGCAGTCTTTCTTCCAAAGTCATTTCTAATTGCTTGAGCATTGGCACGGTTGAGTAATTCAACAACATCATTAATGCCTGCTTCATCGACATCAAAGAGTCCTTTCATTCCTGATGAAGTTAAGAAGTGTTGAAGTAATTCTTTAAGGAATGGATTGGTCGCAGGGACCATATCCACGAGGTTCTTCAAACTAATTGGTCCATCTGAACTTAGTCGTGCAGTAAGCAGCCCGTATGAAATGGTCTGTGCAATAACATCAGCGAATTGTTCATCATCTAAATCTTTTATAAGGGTTTTCTGGAAGGCCAACATGAGCTTTTTCCAAGGACCTTTTTCAGTTTCAACCTTTAATGAAGTCAGGACAGATTTCTTTATGACCGTAGCTAGTTGAGCGAGTTCAACGACTAACTCCTTGGTAGTGTTGATTACCTCGCGGTGACCTATCCTAAAAGCTGAAGACCAATGATTACGCCAAGCCTCTGGATCTTCGGTGGGTGTAGTTTCCCAATTCAGCGTACTGAGTAAGGTCTTGTAGGTATCTTTAAGGTGAAGAACTGTATCGTCATCATCCCAACCTAGAACTTTGAGCACGGGGAGTGATTTCTCAGAGTCTTCACTCTCAGAGAAATGTGCAAAGGTAATGTGACGATTACTGTCGTCTCCGTATGCGGAGATGAAAAGCAAATCGTGCATGTGCCATGCAGCCGTGTCAGATTTCTTTGTGGAAACACGTTTTTTTACTACTAGATTTCCAAGTGCACGGCGGAGCATCTGCACTGGTAATTTCTTCTTACCAAATTTAACCCAAAAGATACCCCACTTTTGCCCAGGTGTCAGCGGGCGCAACTGGCGCACCTCTTCAATCTTTGCCGTCGATGCAGCATCAAATCCAAGCTCTGAAGGATCATAATCAAAAGTGACGTCTTCGACGTGATCTGACTCGATGGGCCAATTAAGCTCGTCTTTAAGATATTTAATTAGCGAAGGGAGGGATTTAATCTCCTGTAGGCGCTGAAGTTCTGGTTCTATACGAGACATTAAGTTATAATTATTTTGGTGGCTTATTAACAAAAGCGCCAGGCCAGCCACCGTGTTCGTCGATGACTTTGTCGATTTCGGCCATGAGTCGGATGGTCTCGGACAATGCGACTATGACTTTTTGGTAATGTTCAATATCTTCTTTTGTGAGTTTACGGCCTTTGCGATCCTTAAGCCACTTCTCGCAGACCTGGTAGCCACCGATATGGAAGTTCCAGACGTCCTCCCGCACGCCTTTGAAGCCGGTGGCCTGCGCCTTGTCGATCCAGACAGTATTCTTAGACCACGAGATTTTTTCAACCTCGGGATGGCGGCCGCCGATGAACTCGGTGTTGGACTGGGCGAACTTGGGCGATTCCAGCAGGTGCAGGGCGGTGAGTTCGCCGCCGAGCCGAGCCAGCGCGCGGAACAGCTCCAGATTTCCGGTCAACGGCAGGCGAGGGAAATCAATCTTCAGAAAGTCGGAATAGCGTTTACGATATCCGTTTGAGTGAAAAACTCCATATGTATAGTTGAATACATCTTCAGGAGCAACTGAATCTGGCAGACCTGATGTGTCCCGTTTTGTTACCTTAAGGCATCGTGAAAGTTCTGTAAGAAATTCGGGCGCTAAGTTGGGCTGGTCGCCGCGCTCAAATGAAAGTTCGCCTTGGGCTTCAGTATTTGTGGATAGGTAGAGAGGGAAGACTGTCATTGAGTCTGCAACTGTATCTAGAAGATGAAAATCCGTGAGAGTTCTGGTCGCGAAAAAGTACCCAAGACTCTTCTGTCGATTGAATCTCGAAATACAGAGTGCCCAGTTCTTTTCCCCGTCTAGATGACCCATTATGCGCTTTTGTGGTTGTCCTATGAAGCCGCGCGATGTCCCGGTGTAAAATGTGTGTCGCAAGTCGAAAGGCCTATAGAGTACCTTACGCAGGCACTTTTCTGACAGTTTATGATTGAGCAGGTCTTCTTGTGCACGCTCAACGCTCCAGTCTCTGGCATCTTTCCCCAGGTCAAATAGCTCTCTGGCGTCTTTTTGCGACAAAGAAGAAAACTTATTGATTGTGTCAATTATTTCGTCACGCGTGAAGTGAATGGTTAAGGCGTCTCGGGCCGTGATCATTCCGACCGTCCTATCAAGCACCACTTTCTCTAAAGGGAAGAACATCTGATATTCTTCCAATGTGTCTTTGTTGTAGGGAGTAAAGAAGCGATAAGGGGAACAAGGCGCAAGGCGCACCCATTTTGTTGACTTGATTGAGTGTTCAGAGAGCCATTTATATTTTGAATTTTTTGGACCCCAGAGCGAGAAATGCTCAACTAAGGACTGAGTGCCTTTATTTGAAGTCGCCCCGAGTATGATTGATACGCCTTGTTTAATTTCAAAAACATTTTGGTCATCTCCGCCATCGGGTGCTAGTTCACCTTTATTTGCGTTTCCGTGTAAATCGAGAACACGAAGAACAGGCAGACTTTGCATGAGGCTTTCGCGCATCCCCCTGAATGTTGGGTTATCTAAGTATCCATGGTTGGTGATAAATCCGAGTACGCCAGTGCCAGACGATTCCAGTTTCATCTGTGAATGCCTGATGAACTTCACGTAATCGTCTTGAAGCCACAGTTTTCTCTCCCCCAGCACTTCGCCGTCGACCATCTTATAAGCGTCTGCCAATCTTACTGCATATTCGAAGTTATTGGATGAGATTCCCGAATATGGGGGGTTTCCTATTATTGCCGTAAACCTTTTGTTCTTCTTAACTTCGTTAACTGCGGCAGCTTCGTGTGCAAGAGCATCGAATCCTGGAAGGTCTAGTTGTTTTGCCCAAGGCTCCAGCGCATTAGTCAGGAAGATATTGGCACGATTATCCGGCCCAAGTTTTTCCCAAGCGGTGAAGCCAGTCTCGGAAAGTTTCAGGCCAACCTTCATGTGTGCGATGGCATACGGTGCCATCATTAGTTCATAGGCGAATAAACGTGGCAGTAAATGAATGGGAACATAAGAGTTCCATTTCTTTATCTGATCGGACTTCGAGATGCGCTCTTTGTCCCACTTAGCCGTCATAGTATTATGAATGACCTCAATAACCTCGATCAGAAATGTAGCAGTTCCTGTAGCGGGATCAAGAATCTGAACGAATGGCTCAATCTTAGGATCTTTTATACCTTCGGGAATCTTTAAATCTTTGTGCTTCTTCAGGACATCAGCCCATGTTGATATATCAGCGAGGCCATCCTCTAAGCCAAATTCAGTCTGAAGGAGTTCGTGGACACTTCTTACTATGTAGGAGACGACTGGCTGCGGTGTGTAGAATACACCACGCTCAACTTTTAACTTTTTATTATAAGCGCCTAGGAAATGCTCATAGAAGTGAATGACTGGATCCTCTCCTGCAGTCTTTCTTCCAAAGTCATTTCTAATTGCTTGAGCATTGGCACGGTTGAGTAATTCAACAACATCATTAATGCCAGCTTCATCGACATCAAAGAGTCCTTTCATTCCTGATGAAGTTAAGAAGTGTTGAAGTAATTCTTTAAGGAATGGATTGGTAGCAGGGACCATATCCACGAGGTTCTTCAAACTAATTGGTCCATCTGAACTTAGTCGTGCAGTAAGCAGCCCGTATGAAATGGTCTGTGCAATAACATCAGCGAATTGTTCATCATCTAAATCTTTAATTAGTGTTCTCTGGAAGGCTAACATGAGCTTCTTCCAGGGACCTCTTTCGGTCTCCGCCTTAATTGAAGTCAGGACAGATTTCTTTATGACCGTAGCAAGTTGTGCAAGTTCAACAACTAGCTCCTTTGTGGTGTTGATTACCTCGCGATGCCCCACCTTAAATGCCGAAGACCAGTGATTGCGCCAAGCCTCTGGATCATCGGTGGGTGTGGTTTCCCAATTCAGAGTATTCAGCAAGGTCTTATAGGTATCCTTGAGATGAAGGAGTGTGTCGTCCTCATCCCAACCGAGAACTTTTAAAACGGGTAATGATTTCTCGGAGTCTTCGCTCTCAGAGAAATGTGCAAAGGTAATATGGCGATTACTATCATCGCCATATGAAGAGATGAAAAGCAAGTCGTGCATGTGCCATGCAGCCGTGTCAGATTTCTTTGTGGAAAAACGTTTTTTTACTACTAGATTTCCAAGTGCACGGCGGAGCATCTGCACCGGTAATTTCTTCTTACCAAATTTAACCCAAAAGATACCCCACTTTTGCCTAGGTGTCAGCGGGCGTAACTGGCGTACCTCTTCAATCTTTGCCGTCGATGCAGCATCAAATCCAAGCTCTGAAGGATCATAATCAAAAGTGACGTCTTCGACGTGATCTGACTCAATGGGCCAATTAAGCTCGTCTTTAAGGTATTTAATTAGCGACGGGAGGGATTTGATCTCCTGTAGGCGCTGAAGTTCTGGTTCTATGCGAGACACTAGATTGAGATTAATTAGTTAATCTCCATCCAGCACTTCAGTACTGGCTTAACACCCATAGTTGCTTGGATTCTTTTAAGATAAGTGTCTACGATATACTTCTTCTCCAAATAGTCACGAGCGTCCTTGAGAATCTTCTCAGACATCACACATTTTCGTGATGTTTTAGGTTCAGAACGAATAACTGCTGCAATATCTTCTGGCTGTTCTAAAACATGACTATTTTCAGGATTGTAGAAATACCATCTAGTAGTCCCAGCTTCTTCAGTGAATTCTTCCTTTAAATGATCGAAAGCTGGTAGAGAGTAACAGAAGAAAATGCCAGTAATCTTGGATTCACCTTTTTCCTTTCCACTAAATACCGAACGAGGGAGTCCCTTAAGATGCTTTTCTAAATGAGGATTTTCCCTAATAAGAGCCTGGTATTCAAGATGCATTGTCTCGACTACAGTTGTAGTCCCTTCATAGGACTCATTAAACTCTTTAATTGCTCGATAGTTGTCCTCAGGAGTAATAAGCTTCTTCCCTTCTATTCCAAGGGTTTCAGATATGAGTAAAGTTTTCTGGGTTACCTTGCTATAAAGAGTCAGTATTTCATTCAACTCGGCAGGTGGCAGGAAATTCCAATAAGCAACCGTACCTCGATACTTAGCTAGCTTAGGGTGATCACGTTTAATTGCTTCTTCTGTAACAGGATTCATACGACGATCAACACGACCAATACGCTGCATGAGTCGTACTGGATTCCAGTGAATATCGTAGTTGATCATCTTAGTAGCATCTTGAAGATTAAGACCTTCAGAAAGTACATCAGTACAAATTAACACTCTAATCTCTTGGAGACCCTCCTTAACCAATTCAGGAGAGGACTTACCATTATAGTAAGGTGCAAATCGATGAAGAATAGTCTGTCTGGAGCCCTTCGTACCACTGTCTACCTCCTCTAATCCCGTAATTCCGCTCATCTCTAATTGTTTCTTTAGATAACGAGCAGTATCGGCAAACTCTGTAAATATTAAAACTTTCTGCTCACGCAATTCTTCGCCCTTAAGCAGTTCAATAAGTTTTTGTAACTTATCGTCATTACTTGGCTGAAACTTACGTGCCTCAGCTATGAACTTAGTAATATTTTCCAAGTCTAGATATGTTTCATCCATCATCTCATCTATTTTATATTCTTCCGGATTCAGATTTTCGACGGCCTCAAGCATTTCAGGTGTAACTATATCTTCATTTTCTTCATCGTCATCATTTGAACCCCAGAATTCAAGTTGTCTCTCTTTAGTATACTTTAGAATAGATTCGTTTTGATTCTTCCATCTCTCAAGACGCTTTTTATCATGAGCGGACACGCTATGCTTTTCTAAAAAAGCTAATAATTTGCCCATTAATCGATTACAGGATATCTCAAAAGCAGTGACTGAACTCTCAAATCGTTTTAGAAAGTTTGTGCGAATTAAACCGACTACCTGTAGCTGTTGACTTTTTTCAAATGGATTAATTTCGGTATTTGGACCTTTGTACCATGCTAGTGGATAATACATTGGTAGACTAAAAAGCGGTTTCTCTCTTGAGAAGGCCTCTTCAAATAAAGATAATAATTTACCGTAAGTCTTTCGAATAGAGTATGCTGCAACTTGTGGATCTTTACGTTGTGGGAATATAGCAGCCTTACCAGAAGCAGCCAATTGACTTTGTCTAGCGTAGCCGCGGCTGCGCTGAACGACTATATTTTTAAAAATTAAATCAGCAGAAAGTATTTCACCAACCTCTTTAGTACCTTCAATAGGTGCAGCTTCATTTCCTTTCAGTTTTTTGCGCAAATCTTTTTCCATATTATTAAAATGTGCTCTCAGATTTTTTATACCTAAGGTACGAGCAAAATATGCTTCATTCCTACGACTAAATAACTCAATCATATGACGAAAATCCGTGAGGCGATTATTAATAGGTGTAGCGGTTAAGAGGAATACGGATTTCTTACGCTTAGAGTCATCAAGCATATCATAAAGTTGATAATATCTTGATGGCTTAACTCCGCTCTCTTCGTCGCCTTGGCGTCCAGGATTTCGGAAATGGTGTGCCTCATCAATAATTACAGCATCTGCCATTTCGGCAATACGTCTAAAACGTTCGGGGAATTTACCATCGCGACCAAGATCAGTGTGACTGAATACCAAAAGATTACTAAAGTCATTATCTTCTCCATAGATATGACCAAGATATTTTCGTAGATGATTCTCCCAAACACCTTCTTTAGCAGACTTTGGAGCTAATAAAACAACACGCTTACTTTCATGAACAACTAACTTCTCAATAAGCATAAGACCAACAAAGGTTTTCCCTAGACCTACACCGTCGCACAGGAATGCACCGCCGTGTTGCTTAGCAATTTTAAGTAAAGACCAGTAAGCCTCTTTCTGATATAAATCGAGTTCACCAAACATTTTGGAACGTTCTTGCTCCCAAACAGTCGAACTCAATTCGTGTCTACCAAAGTACTCCTGTAATGCTTTAGCATAAACATCAAACGGTGTGTAATCACGAGTATGATGCTGAATGATTTTGATAACAGCCTCAGTGACATCAACACCCTGTTCCCAGTGATGGTTAAACCAATCTTGAAGTTGTTTAACCTCACGTGAACTTTGAACCTGAACATTCAGTTCAATATTTGAATTGAGACCAGGTGCACTAAAATTGCTTGAACCAACGAGTGCCTGCGAACCAACTACTTCTATTTTTCCGTGAGTAATGTATGCCTTGGCATGGAATTTTGTTTTATCATAAATCCTACACTCTATTTTTCCAGCTCGCATCGCTTCGACTATTTCAGGCACTCCTTTTAAAAATGGATTATTATCTTTAGCACTTTCGAGACTGGCATTTAAAACTTCTGCATTTTTCTTCTCAACGGCTTCGAATAGCGCTTTTTTGGTTCGAAGTGTCATATCCGATCCCATTAGTATTCTGATTTTATCCAACTTTTGCCATTTACCATCTAGCACACTTAAAGCACCGATTTCGAAATTGCCTGTGGCAACATCGAGTGACTTAGCAACCTCGGCCCACTCCTCTAGGTACCTCTGGCCAGTCCAGCCTGAAATACTGTTGTCTACAATAAATAACTCTTTTCCTGATGGGGTGTCGCTCATAGTTGTAAGTTATGAGGTAGATAACCTATTTAAGAAATAAGGCAAATTCTATAAATTTGAGTATTGTAATTATTGAATAAACCTACCCCACCCAGCTGCCATTCCGCCATTCGAATGCTGAGTTATAGCGACTTTAGGCTCCCTGGCCCGGCAGACCTAGCTGAAACTACTTTTTATTTCTAGGTTTTGCCCTTCTAGACTTCTTCTTCAAACCCTTCTTAATTTCTTTCTTAATTTTATCGAGAAACGCTTGGTATTCTTCCTCGTCCTTTTTGGTGTATTGATAATCTTTTGGTGCAGACTTTTTAGGACTGCCAACAAGACCCTCGTTGTCTTTTAGCAAGTATTCGCCATTTTCAGTTAGTTTGTCTTTGGGTATTTTTAAAATAGGCTTTTTCTTTGAAGACCTGAGAGCGACTTTCTTCTTTTTAATTGAATTCCAGAATTTTTCCATTTCGGCTTCTGCTTCAGCATCGGTCATAGGAGTTTTGCTTGGCTTCAATGGTTCCTTTGGGCAGTTTTGCAAACCCTCATCGTCCTTCAATGAGTATTCGCCTTTTTCGTCTTCATATTTGAATGGTTTTCTTTTTTTGCGCATAATTAATCTCTGGTATAAAATCTTAGGTTTTCTAACACTACTTATCTTGAAGTTCACCAAGGGTTATTCCGCTTTTATTCTTCCATCTTAATAGACCATTTCGGGAAGAACCGAGTATTACGCAGGCTGCAGCTGAGGGTGAATTGAATACGTAGTCCTGGGCAAAGATCCATTGTCCTGACTTATTGATAAGAACAGATTTTTTAATCAACTCCTCACGTATCTCTTTATATCTTTGAGGAAAAGATTCTGTTTCATCGCAAGAAATACCTGATCCGGCCTTAACCATAAAGCCATCAGCAAGCTGAACACCTACAGCTTCTATACCTTTAGCATCAATATACAGTTCGTCGCCGACTATTGAAACTGGGGCTGGTTGTTCCGAGTTCTTAGAAGTCGACGGCGCTGTATCAACATTGGTGAACATACCTAGACCTAAAATAGGGAAGCATAACAACATCTCTTGAAGAAATAGGTGGGCATCTGCACGATCAGCCTCCGACAGAGTTGGTTCTTCGGGTTCATTTCCATTCTCGAAAGTACACCTCTTCCCTCTCGAAGCTAATCTAACCAGCCTGGACTCAATATATTGAATATGGGCCTTATTCAGGCTCTCGTCTTTACTCGAAAAGGTATAACAAGTTGTCCAAAAATCTTTCTTGAG
>Ga0214921_10008428_pt1 | contig 13362 bp, 12 predicted proteins | sample LL1505_MetaG_FD_177992 | JGI IMG/M metagenome (GOLD analysis project Ga0214921, IMG submission 177992) | Freshwater microbial communities from Lake Lanier, Atlanta, Georgia, United States - LL-1505 | ecosystem: Environmental > Aquatic > Freshwater > Lake | place: USA: Georgia | collected... | reverse complement strand
TTCATTTATTTTTCAATCGGAATGCTTCTATTTCAATTGTAAAAGCAGGATCACACCCTATATTTGCATCGAATTATTATTTCATGAGTCAAGAACTGTCAGAACAAGAGGCCTTAAGAAGGCAAACATTGGTAAAAATCAGGGAAATTGGGATTAATCCTTATCCGGCAGAAGCCTTTCCTGTATCGCATTTGTCGGCAGCAGTAATCAATAATTACAGTGAAAACCTTACGGTAACCCTTGCGGGAAGGATGATGAGCCAACGAATTATGGGAAAAGCCTCGTTCGCTGAGCTTCAGGATAGCTCTGGGAGAATTCAATTGTATTTTAATCGCGATGAGTTATGTCCCGGGGACGACAAAACGCTGTACAACGAGGTGTTTAAGAAACTGTTGGACCTCGGTGATTTTATCGGGGTAACAGGGAATGTATTTAAAACACAAGTTGGGGAAATATCGGTAAATGTTACATCGTTCCACTTGTTAAGTAAATCCATAAAACCCCTTCCGCTCCCAAAAACCGATACAGAGGGCCATACGCACGATGCTTTTAGCGATCCCGAATTACGGTACCGGCAACGCTATGTTGACCTCGTGGTAAACCCCAGGGTTAAAGACACCTTTGTAAAACGATCACAAATTTTTGCGTCTATGCGGAAAATTTTCGATCGCTTTGGCTTTTTGGAGGTCGAAACACCAATACTTCAACCCATTCCCGGAGGAGCAGCCGCGCGCCCGTTTGTAACCCACCATAATGCTCTTGATATTCCTTTATATCTTAGAATTGCCAATGAACTTTATTTAAAACGCCTCATCGTTGGGGGATTTGATGGTGTTTTTGAATTTGCTAAAGACTTCAGAAATGAAGGAATGGATCGAACCCATAATCCGGAATTTACCGTAATGGAACTCTACGTAGCCTATAAAGACTACCGATGGATGATGGAATTTGCCGAAAACCTATTGCAAGAAATTGCCTTAACCGTTTGTGGCACTACAGAAATTCACGTGGGGGAACACCTTATTTCCCTCAAAGCTCCTTTTAAACGGGTTTCTATGCGGGACTCAATTTTAGCATTTACCGGATGTGATATCGCGAATAAATCGGAAGCCGAATTGCGGGAGTTTTGCGAACAACTCAACATAGAAACTACCCCGGATATGGGCGTTGGAAAACTCATCGATCAAATTTTCGGCGAAAAGTGCGAGGGAAATTACCTTCAACCCACCTTTATCACGGATTATCCAATCGAAATGTCGCCTTTGTGCAAACGCCACCGCGATAACCCAGCATTAACCGAGCGTTTTGAATTAATGATTAATGGAAAAGAAATCGCCAATGCGTATTCCGAACTTAACGACCCGATTGATCAACGCGAGCGTTTTGAAGCCCAACTAGCCTTATCCGAAAGAGGGGATCATGAGGCGATGTTCATTGATCAGGATTTTTTGCGTTCACTGGAATACGGAATGCCGCCTACTTCGGGAATTGGCATTGGCATGGATCGCCTTGTAATGCTCTTAACCAATAATGCTTCGATTCAAGAGGTGCTTTTCTTTCCTCAAATGCGCCCAGAAAAAGGAACGGTATTATCGGAGTTGGATCAAACGATTTTATCCCAAGTTACCGAGTTGCCACAGGTTTTGAACGAGGTTCGTTCGAACGTTGAATGCAGCAATAAACAGTGGGACCTTAGCTTGAAGCACCTAACAAAAAACCAGTTAGTGAAAATCGTAAAGGAAGGCGATATAGTTCTCATTAAAAAGGGCGTATAAGGCTGAGAATTTGGTCCATTTCAAACCCTTTTGTCAGTAAAAACCGAATAATTTTTGCATTCTTTTTAGGGCTCTCAGGTTCATTACGTAAGGCTTGCCTTTTTTTGGAAAGCCATTGTTCAAGTACTTTTTTTGTAGCCTCCGTTTCCAATTGAGTCAACCCGAAAGAAATCAGCGTTTCATGAATTTTATGGGCACGTAACCCCGCTTTTATTTTATTGACACCCCAGCCCTTGATGGCAAATTTCCCATGAACATAGGCCTCAACAAACCGTTTTTCATCGAGGAACCGTTTTGAAATAAGATGTGCTATGGTTTTATCAAGGATTTCTTCCGAAAGGCCCTTGCGCGATAGTTTCATTCGAACCTCATGCGGGCTGCGTTCTTGGTAAGCGCAAAATCGCTCGATTTCAGGTATCCAAGGAGAAGAATCCTCTACCGGGGACATTACAACTCAATGATTTCTTGTTGTTGATCAAGGAACGCGTATTGCAAGAGTTGAAACGAAGTGTTGGGCGTTATGGGAATCCACGTTTTGAAGTTGAAATACCACTTCCATTGAAGGGATTTCAAAAAGCCGCCTTTCTTGAAATACCCCTCTAAATAAGGGTGCACCTGGAGCGAAACACCTTTAACTCTTTTATCTTTAATTAAAAAGGCCAAATTGTTTTCAATTTCTTCGGCAAACAGAATACTCGCTTGAATTTCCCCTGTTCCGTTGCAGGTAGGGCAAGTTTCATTCGTTTCAATTTCCGTTACCTCGCGAACGCGTTGTCGAGTGATTTCAACCACGCCAAATTTCGAGGGAGGAATAATATTGTGCCGCGCGCGGTCATTTTTCATAAACTCCTTGAGCTTTTCATAGAGTTTTCGATTGTTTTCCCGATCGTGCATGTCGATGAAGTCAATGCATATGATTCCTCCCATATCGCGTAGCTGAAGAACCCTCGCAATTTCCTCGGCGGCTTCAATGTTCGTGGCCAAAGCATTGGATTCTTGACCCTCAGCCCCTTTTCGGTTGCCACTATTTACGTCAATGACGTGCATCGCCTCCGTATGCTCAATGATCAAATACCCGCCACTCGACATCGGAACTTTTTTTCCAAATAGAACCTTGATTTGTTTATTAATTCCGTGGCGCTCGAAAATGGGAATCCTGCTGTCTGCGAGTTTAACGATCGACCCTTTTCCAGGAGCAATTTGTTCCACATAAGCCGTAATTTCCTCATGTGTTTCTTTCGCGTTCACATGAATGTTGGTGAAGTCAGCATTCAGTAAATCGCGCAGTATGGAGGATGTGGTGTTGATTTCTCCTAAAATGCGTTTGGGCGAGTTGACACCTTTCAAGTTTTTAAAGACCGTATCCCACTTTTCCATAAGTTGAGCTAAATCTTGCTCCAATTCTGCCGCCGACCGGTGCTCTGCCACAGTTCGCACAATCGCCCCAAAGTTCTTCGGCAGAATTCCTTCCAAAACCTCTTTTAGCCGTTTCTTTTCGTCTTGAGATTTAATCTTTTGAGAAACCGAAATTTTATTGGTGAATGGAGATAAGACGATATATCTACCCGCAAATGTTACTTCGCAAGACAGTCGAGGGCCTTTCGAAGAAATGGGTTCTTTTGCCACTTGAACCAATACATATTGACTTGAGGAAAGAAGGGCGTCTATTTTACCCTCTTTAAGGATTTCGGGTTCAGGCTTGAAATAATTCAATGCGGAAACACTTTGTTTACCACGAATTACATCTTTTGTGTATTTATTCAGAGAGGCGAATTTTGGACCTAAGTCCAAATAATGTAGAAAGGCATCGCGCTCGTAACCCACGTCAACGAATGCTGCATTTAAGCTAGGAGAAAGACGCCGGATTTTTCCAAGATAAATATCTCCAACTACAAAATCCGAACTGCCACGCTCTTCGTGCAATTCGATGAGCTTGCCATCACGTAATAATGCCAGCCAAATTCCATTTGGCCGAACATCAACAATTAGTTCTAATTTCAACGAGGAAAGAATTAGTCGCCTGATAGAATATCAGCCGCAATAAATGCTATATTTAAGGACTATTTCTTCTTCTTGTGGCGATTTTTTCTCAATCTTTTCTTACGCTTGTGCGTAGCCATTTTATGTCTTTTTCTTTTCTTACCGCTTGGCATAACCTTATATTTTAGTGTTTCACGCTTCTTTATTCACCAATTGCTCAGTGGGGTGCAAAAGTAGTGTAAAAAATCGAAAATAAAAAAACAACTACACTTTTACGTTGTGCTTCACGTGTTCAAGGAACACTTTTGCTGGTTTGAAAGCTGGGATGTTATGGGCTGGAATGATTATCGTTGTCTTTTTGGAGATGTTTCGTCCCGTTTTTTCTTTTCTTTTTCGAACCACGAAGCTTCCAAAGCCACGTAGGTAAACATTCTCGCCTTCTGACAGAGAGGATTTGATGGTTTCCATCACCGATTCAACTACACGAGAAACCTCATTTTTCTCGAGGCCTGTTTCGTTCGAAATTTTAAGAATAAGATCTGCCTTTGTCATATTATTTACTGTTATCTATGGGTTGGTTGTTGTAATTTCGAGCGCAAAAATAGAATACAATCCGCCACGCCGGCATAATTTTATCAAATTTTCGCACAAAAAATTTCTAAATGCTTAATTTTCAAGAGGCTATAATAACTTGGTACGATACAAACAAGCGAGATTTACCTTGGAGAAACACGAAAAATCCGTATTTTATTTGGCTAAGTGAAGTGATTTTACAACAAACCCGGGTGGAACAAGGCAAACCGTATTATTTTCGATTTCTTCAAGAATTTCCGTCGGTTCAAGCTTTAGCGCAAGCGAGCGAAGAGGAGGTTTTGAATGTGTGGAAGGGGCTTGGCTATTATTCACGAGCTCGAAAGCTGCATGCCGCCGCGAAAATGATTGTATCCGAGGGCAAGGGTTTTCCAAACACCTATGAACGCCTATTAGCCTTGCCAGGAATTGGTCCCTATACTGCTGCCGCCATTGCCTCTATTGCATTCAATGAACCCAAGGCGGCCCTAGACGGCAACGTTTTCAGAATTGTTACGCGATTGTTCAACCTCGACCAACCCATTGAATCTGCTCAAACCTTGAAAACGATTCAAGCTCTTGCTCAGGAAGGGTTGTCCCTTTCGCGCCCGGGAGATTTTAATCAAGCGCTCATGGATCTTGGTGCATTAATTTGTTCGCCGCGTCAACCTAAATGTGAATCTTGTCCGTTAAGTTTCGGATGCCAAGCCCGCGCCTTGAACACCTACCATGAACGGCCCGTCAAAACGCCAAAGAAAAAACAAAAACAACGCTATGTAGTGTTTCATCTGCATGTATACCAAGGGAAAATTGCACTTGTCAAACAAACGGAGACAAACATTTGGAAAAACCTCTACCTGCTCCCCTTGGAGGAGTTCGATTCGGAGGAGACCTTTTTGGAGCGATTAGCCCATGGCGTCGATCAAAAGGAATGGCTATTACCCAGAGGAACACATGTGTTAAGCCATCAAAAATGGCATTATGCAACGAGCGTGTTGGATTGTCCACCCACCAAACAGGAAGTGGTTTGGTGCGACCAAGAGGAGGTTATGGATTGGCCCATTCCTGTAATTATAGAAAAAGTGTTAAGGCACTTTAAAGGGGTGCCTGCTAAGGCCATTTAATGTTATTTTTGTGCCATGATTGAATTTTTAAGAAATGCGGTAGAAACTGCAACCGTTGTGCGGCCCTCCTCAAGCGAAAATTTCGGGGAAAAGGATTGGGACTATGTTAAGAAGAATGGTTGGGAGGTGCACCTCAACCCGCGGTTTAGCGAATTATCTCCAGAAAAACAGCGATTAATTGGGGCAGAGATCTTTGGATTACTTAAGAAAGAGGTTGAGGTTTTGTCGTTGGAGGTGGATTACGAAATTAAACACCTCGCAGAAGGCCTCATGTTGGCCTCATACCGCTTCGATCGTTTCCTTTCGAAGCCAGAAGTTCAAACACTGAACAAAGTGGTAGTCCCAAATTCGATTACGGATTCAGATATAGCCTATTTAACCGCTGTGCAAGAAGCTGTTTTTTGGGCGCGAGATATGGTGAATTTGCCCGTTTCTCATTTGGACGCAGTGCAGTTTGCCGAGGAAATAAGGACCTTTTGCGAAAAAGGGTGTTCGGTAGAAGTATTGAACCATGCAAAAATAAAAACGATGAAAATGGGGGGGCTTCTGGCCGTGAATCAAGGGTCCTTGACTCCGCCAACTTTTTCCATTATAAATTACCAACCTGAACAACCGATTAACGCTAAACCCATTGTTTTAGTGGGAAAAGGCGTGGTTTACGATACCGGAGGATTGAGCTTGAAACCTACCCCGGGATCTATGGACTCCATGAAAAGCGATATGGCCGGCGCAGCTATGGTTGCCGCATCCATCAAGGCCCTCAGCTTGCTTCATATCCCAGTGCATGTGATTGGTTTAATCCCCGCAACGGACAACCGACCCGGAGAAAATGCCTACACTCCCGGGGATGTAATAACTATGTACAATCAATCTACCGTAGAGGTCCTCAATACCGATGCAGAAGGGCGAATGATTTTAGCCGACGCCTTGTCGTATGCCGATAAATTCGAACCGGAATTGGTCATAAGCGCAGCAACCCTTACCGGCGCTGCGGTACGAGCCATTGGCACCAAAGCGGCAATCGCCATGGGAAATGCGCCTAAAGAAACCATTAATGCCCTCCTAAAAGCCGGAGATACTGCCCACGAGCGATTGGTAGAATTTCCCTTCTGGGATGAATACTTGACACCAATGAAATCAGATATTGCCGACTTAAAAAACATTGGAGGTCCCGATGCGGGAATGATTACCGCTGGAAAATTCTTGGAAACGTTTGTAAAGGCTCCTTACATTCACTTAGATGTTGCCGGCCCAACATGGCTTGAACAGGCAAGTGGCTATCTGCCCAAAGGAGGAACAGGATTTGGTGTGCGCGTTTTATTGGAATTCATTACCAACTATCAACAATGGACCAAGAAAGAAAATTAAGAATTGGTATCACCTGCGGCGATCCTGCGGGTATCGGGCCTGAAACCATTTATAAACTTTGCCTTGATTCAAGATTATTGAACGAATGTTCACTGATTTTTTATTGTCCTTTAGAGGCCTTGAAATCCCTACAAAAAACTTTTCAATGGGAGGAGGTGTTCTTCCATATTATCCAAAATGAAAGCCAAGCACAAGCAGGTAAACCTAATTTGATTTGCCCAAAAGAACGGGTAACAGTTAGTCTCGGAAATCCCACAAAAGAAACTGCAGCCGTTGCGTTTTGGGCCCTAGAGGCTACGCAGGAGGCGCTTAAGGCAGGCCGTCTGGACGCCGTGGTTACGGCTCCCCTTTCCAAGGCGCAAATTATGATGGTCAGCCCGGAATTTGTAGGACATACCGAATATTATCAAAACCATTTTAAAGAGGAAGGAGCCCTAATGATGCTCTGCTCTGAAAAATTGAAGGTGGCTTTGGTAACCAACCATATTGCTTTGGCGGGCCTAAGTGATTTGTTATCCAAGGAATTGGTGCTTAACGCCCTCAAAAACCTCGAAAACGCCTTAAAAAAAGATTTTAACATAATTAAACCCACCATTGCGGTGTTAGGCCTAAATCCACACGCCGGGGAATCAGGAAACATCGGCAAAGAAGAGCTTGAAATCATTTCCCCTGCTATTAGTGCCGCCAAAAGCGGAGGAATGTTGGCCTTCGGACCCTATTCCGCGGACGGTTTCTTTGGTTCCGGGCAGTGCTTTAAATTCGACGCCATTTTATCCATGTATCACGACCAAGGTCTTACGGGATTCAAAGCAATTGCTCAAGATGAAGGCGTTAACTTTACTGCGGGATTATCCATCGTTCGAACCTCTCCCGGGCACGGAACAGCCTTCGACCTTGCAACTAAAGGACAAGCTAATGAAGCCGGATTGCGAAACGCCCTCTACGTTGCCATGGACGTTGTTAAAAACAGGCAAGAACATTTCAGTCGAACTAAAAACCCGCTCGCTTTTTCGGTGGGAACTAAAGAAAGCGCCTAATAATCCGCCTTTTGACAACTTTGGGGTTACAATAATTTATAGTAACTTTGCAGGCATTTTTTGAAAAATGAACTGGAAGAAAGAGTTTTTATGGCCGTTTTCGGGACTAAAAATCGGGTTTCATCACCTGGAATTACCCCTTGCAAAAGAGTTTTTCGAAGAATTGAAGCATTTTGAAGTGCTTGCCGGCGAAGGCGCCGCTGTTGCCACGCTTGAGAAAAAAGAAACGATGCTGTTGTTGCAACTGTCTATTCGTTCAAAGGTGCTTGTTGCATGTGATCGATGCAACGAGGAATTAACCATACCCGTGGAAGGAAACATGGAATTGGTGTATAAATTCGGCAACGAAGAATCTCATGATGAGTCCTTGATTGTATTACCGCAGGACACTTACCAAATCGACCTCTTCCAGCCAATTTATGAGCTCATGGTTATTTCTTTCCCAAGCCGCTTTGTGCATAATGAAGAAGAATGCAACCCAGAAATCATTAAGTTACTAAACCAAGGGGAAGCCGATGACCACGATCCCCGTTGGGACATTTTAAAGGAAAATCACTAAATTTATATCAATTATCTAGCAATGGCACATCCTAAACGACGCGTATCCACTACCCGAAGAGACAAAAGAAGAACCCACAAAGTGGCTGTAGCTGCGAATGTAGCAACTTGCCCAACAACGGGACAACCGCATTTATTCCACCATGCCCATTGGCACGAAGGAAAACTTTACTATAAAGGCCGAGTGGTTGCTGAAAAAGAGCAATCCGAGGTGGAATAATCTTACATGAGAATCGGATTAGATGTTTCCGGTGGAGATTTTGCTCCAAAAGTAAACTTGCAGGCGGCCCTTCAGGTAAAGGAGACTTTAGGGGATAAAATTCAGCTCGTTCTTTTTGGAGATAAAGATGAAATTTATCAAGAGCTTGTCGCCTTAAGAGCCGATGTAAACCAATATATTACGGTGCATTGTCCAGAAAAAATAGGTATGGACGAGCATCCAATGCAAGTCCTTAAACAAAAGCCGAAATCAAGCATTTCCCTTGGATTAACCCATATTAAAGAAGACAAGCTTGACGCCTTCTCAAGTACCGGAAATACCGGCGCAATGATGGTGGGGGCACTTCAGAAATTGAACACCATTCCAGGAATAATACGCCCATGTATTTCCGCCGTAATCCCATGCATTAATGGTAAAAAAAGTGTTTTGTTAGATGTGGGTGCCAATGCGGATTGCCGGGTTGATGTTCTTTGTCAGTTTGCTGAATTGGGGTCAATTTATGCATCGTCGGTATTGGGAATTGAAAATCCTCGCGTGGGTTTAGTCAATATTGGAAAAGAAGAATCTAAAGGAAACCTAACCACCCAAGCCACGTTCAAAGTCCTCAGCGAATTAGAAACCATCAATTTTGTAGGGAATATCGAAGGTCGGGACTTATTTACCAATGAAGCAGATGTTTTGGTGTGTGATGGGTTTACTGGAAACATCATTCTAAAACAATCCGAAGGCTTTTATTCCTTGCTTCGCCAACGCGGCATAAAAGACGATTATTTCGAGCTGTTCAACTATGAGAATTACGGAGGCACGCCAATCCTTGGGGTACGAGGAAATGTGTTTATTGGTCATGGTTCTTCCAATGCCAATGCGGTAGCATCCATGTTAACCCATGCCTTCGAAGCCGCGCTACACGGATTGTCCGCGCGAATCACCAAAGCTATTAAAGAATGAAAAAATTATATGCCGCTATAACAGGAGTGGAAGGCTATGTGCCGGAACACGTCCTTACCAATGAGGATTTATCGAAAATAGTGGATACCTCCGACGAATGGATTACAACACGAACCGGGATTAAAGAACGAAGAATCATGCGGGAAGGGGCTTCTTCCGATATGGCTTTGCATGCGGTTAAAGGATTATTGGAAAAAACGAATACCAACCCCTTAGATATTGAATTGGTCATTTTAGCTACGGTAACCCCGGATTACCCTTTTCCGAGTACGGCCAATGTGCTTTGCGACAAAGCGGGCATGACGAACGCTTGGGGTTATGACCTAATTGCGGCTTGTTCTGGATTTATTTACGGAATTTCCACAGGAGCTCAATTTATCGAAACCGGCCGTTATAAAAAAGTCATCGTAGTGGGCGTGGACAAAATGACCTCGATTTTGGATTATCAAGATCGAACGACCTGTGTAATCTTTGGTGATGGAGGGGGTGCAGTATTGTTGGAACCCAATGAGGAAGGGCTCGGCATTCAAGATTTTATTTTACGAAGTGATGGCGCTGGAAGAGCTTATTTGGTTCAGCCCGGTGGAGGATCCTTAAATCCGGCAAGTATCGAAACGGTAGAAAATCGTATGCATTATGTTAAACAAGAAGGCAAGCAAGTGTTTAAGTTTGCGGTAACCAACATGGCCGAAGTTTCCGCCGAAATAATGGAAAAAAACAAGTTAACCAGCGATGATGTAGCTTGGTTGGTACCCCACCAAGCGAACTTAAGAATAATCGACGCTACAGCCGATCGAATGGGGATTACGAAGGATAAAGTAATGATTAATATCCAAAAGTACGGAAATACCACCGCTGGCACCTTGCCCCTGTGCTTGTGGGACTATGAGGCACAACTGAAAAAAGGTGACAACATTATTTTAAGCGCTTTTGGAGGAGGATTTACGTGGGGAGCTGTATATTTGAAATGGGCATATAATTCTTAAATTTGAACCATGAATAACGAAGAAATCAAAGAACTAATCAAATTAGTATCGAAACTAGGACTTGGGAAAGTTGAAATTGAAAAAGAGGGATTTAAAATTAACATCGAAGGCCCCGAAGGCATTACGCCGATGGTATACTCCCAACCGATGCCGGCGATTGCAGCACCCGCCCCAATGGCTGTTTCTATGCCTGAATCCTTGGAAAGCACCGAAACCAAACCCAGCACCCCAAATATTACCCCAACCTCGAACACCATAACGATAAAATCGTCCATGATTGGAACGTTTTACCGTTCTTCGAGTCCTGATAAACCCGCCTTTGTGGAAGTCGGAACAGAAATTAAAAAAGGAGACAAAATTTGCATCATTGAAGCGATGAAACTCTTCAATGAAATTGAGTCAGAGGTAAGTGGTAGAATCGTTAAAGTTTTAGTGGATAACGCTACGCCGGTAGAGTTCGACCAACCCCTTTTTCTGGTGGAACCCGCATAATAACAACCTATGTTTAAAAAAATATTGATTGCTAACCGAGGCGAAATCGCCATGCGCGTAATTCGCACCTGTAAAGAAATGGGCATTAAAACCGTTGCCGTTTACTCCACCGCCGACAAAGATTCCTTGCCCGTAAGATTCGCGGATGAAGCGGTGTGCATCGGCCCTGCGGTGAGCTCCAAATCCTACCTTTCGATTTCCAACATCATCGCGGCTGCTGAAATTACCAACTCGGACGCTATACACCCCGGGTATGGCTTTTTGTCAGAAAATGAAAAGTTCTCGCGGGTTTGTCAAGAATACGGCATCAAATTTATTGGTGCTTTACCCGAACAAATTGCGGCCATGGGCGATAAAGCTACGGCCAAGGCTACAATGATTAACGCTGGAGTTCCTTGCATTCCCGGTTCAGACGGGCTTTTAAAGGATATGGAGGATGCCAAAATAAATGCAGAAAAGATTAAATATCCCGTGATTCTCAAGGCTACCGCCGGAGGAGGAGGAAAAGGGATGCGCATTGTGTGGAAAGAAGAAGACCTTCAAGCCGCTTGGGATTCGGCAAGGCAAGAAGCCGCTGCAGCTTTTGGAAACGATGGCGTGTACATGGAAAAATTCATCGAAGAACCCCGTCATATTGAAATTCAAATTGCAGGCGACCAATATGGAAATGCCTGTCATTTATCGGAACGCGACTGCTCCATCCAACGACGGCATCAAAAATTGGTGGAAGAAACCCCCTCCCCCTTTATGACCCCTGCCTTGCGTGAAAAAATGGGGGAAGCAGCCATCAAAGCCGCCAAGGCGGTACGCTATGAAGGCGTGGGAACAGTAGAGTTTTTGGTGGATAAGAACCGCGATTTCTATTTCATGGAAATGAATACCCGTATTCAGGTGGAACACACCATCACGGAGGAAGTTATTAACTTTGATTTGGTTAAAGAACAAATCAAATTGGCCGCTGGAGAAAAAATTTCTGGGAAAAATTATACGCCGATTTTGCATGCGATTCAATGCCGAATTAATGCGGAAGACCCGTTCAACGATTTTCGCCCATCGCCCGGAAAAATTACCGAATACCACTCGCCAGGAGGACATGGGGTACGCATCGATACACATGTGTATTCAGGGTATACCATACCTCCGAATTACGACTCCATGATTTCCAAGCTTATCGTTGTGGCCCAAACCCGAGAAGAAGCGATTTTGAAAATGCGTAGGGCCTTAGAGGAATATATTGTTGAAGGAATAAAAACTACCATTCCATTCCACCAACAATTAATGCTCCATCCTAAATTCATGGAAGGGGATTTTACCACCAAATTCATGGAATCGTTTTCGATTAAAGGAGGAAATTAAGCCTACGTAAAATTACCGTTCGGGGGTAAGTAATTTCACATAAATTTAATGGCAACGGGTTCCCAAAAATTTCGTCAAGACGCCGTAAAAAGTTAATTTTAACGAAATTTTTGTTATGCGACCTACTCTACGATTCTTCTTCTTCGCAATTGCTCTGGTTTCTTCCGTAATGGTTCAGGCACAAGCTTATTGTAACAATCCTCTAGGGAGTATCGCTCCCAATTTATCGTGGCAATATGCAACCCACTCTGCTTTGGGATATTACACGTTTAATGCCACGGCAGGCTGTACTTACCAATTCACCTATTGCAACAGCATTGCCCCTTCTGCATCCTATTCTGGGGACCCATATATAACCGTGTCAACGGGCCCAGTAAGTGGCGCTCAAGCGACCAACGATGATTATTGTGGTCTTGGTTCGTATTTAACTTGGACAGCCCCGTCTTCAGGACTGTATTACTTCAATGTGGGAAATTGTTGTTCTCCACAATGCGGGAATATTGGGTCAAGAACTTTTGGATATCGTTCAACGAATTGTGCAGGAAGCACTCAACCACCCACCAGCATTACTGCAAGTCCTGCATCCCTTTGTGCTGGGCAAAGCACTACGCTAACGGCCAATGGAACGGTGGGAACACAAAACTGGTATACCGGTTCTTGCGGGGGAACATTTATTGGTACCGGGGCCACCATTACGGTAACTCCAGCGACGACAACAACTTACTACGTTAATAACAATAGTAACGGTCAGGCGAGCCCAACTTGTGCTTCCATTACCGTTACGGTTAATCCTTCTCCACCGGCACCTACAGCTTCCAACATAGCGCTTTGTGGTCCAGGTTCCGCAACCTTGACTGCATCCGGGGGGAACAGTTATGTATGGTACGCTAATTCGAACGGAACAGGACAATTAGGCACGGGATCAACTTATACCACTCCCGTTTTGCA
>Ga0214921_10008426_pt1 | contig 13363 bp, 13 predicted proteins | sample LL1505_MetaG_FD_177992 | JGI IMG/M metagenome (GOLD analysis project Ga0214921, IMG submission 177992) | Freshwater microbial communities from Lake Lanier, Atlanta, Georgia, United States - LL-1505 | ecosystem: Environmental > Aquatic > Freshwater > Lake | place: USA: Georgia | collected... | reverse complement strand
CCGATACCCTTTGCAATTTCCAGAGTTGCTTCGCGTACTCGATCAATTTGGGTATCACTTAGTGTGATTGGCGGAAGCGTGCACGAGGAATCGCCTGAGTGGATTCCAGCCTCCTCAATGTGTTCCATAACTCCACCGACGTATAGTTCAGTTCCGTCGTAGAGCGCGTCAATGTCGATTTCGATTGCATCGTCCAAGAACCTATCCACGAGTAACGGATGCTTCGGACCAACAATCGCCTGATCTGCGATTCTGGCGAAGTAGTCCTCTAAAGCCTTTGAGTCATAGACAATTTCCATTCCTCGACCACCCAAGACGAACGAAGGTCGAACAAGAACCGGATAGCCAATCCGTTCTGCTATTTCGGTAGCTTCGGCGAGGCTTGTCGCAGTGCCGTTTGCTGGAGAAATGAGCTTTGCATCGTCGAGAATTCTCGAGAACGCTCCGCGCTCCTCTGCTAGATCAATTGCATCTGGGCTGGTTCCAAGAATAGGGATGCCGTGAGAAGCTAGTCCCTGAGCGAGACCCAAGGCTGTCTGCCCTCCCAGTTGAACTATTACACCTACAAGTTCCCCGCTGGACGCTTCTGCGTGAATTACTTCAAGAACATCTTCAAGTGTTAGCGGTTCAAAATACAAACGGTCACTTGTGTCGTAGTCAGTCGAAACTGTTTCGGGGTTGCAATTAATCATGATTGTTTCGTAACCGGCATCATGTAAAGCAAAAGACGCATGCACACATGAATAATCGAATTCGACACCTTGACCAATGCGGTTAGGACCAGATCCCAAAATAACAACCTTCTTAGCCGTTGATGGAAGAACCTCTGTCTCCTGCTCGTAAGTGCTGTAATGATACGGAGTAAGAGCCGGAAACTCTCCAGCGCAGGTATCAACCGTCTTGTATACAGGTCGAATGTTAAGGGCATACCGCCGAGCTCTGACATCGCCTTCTTCCAAGTTACGCAGCTGCCCAATTTGAGCATCTGAGAACCCGAAAGACTTCGCGTAGTCAAGAATTGCTGCGTTAAGTTCGCTCGCGGATTCGATTTCCATTGCGATTTCGTTGATCAGAATGATTTGGTCGATGAACCATGGATCAATCTTTGTAGCTTCAAAAATCTCCATGGCGGTAGCTCCAAGTCGCAATGCCTGTTGGACAGTGACTATTCGACCGTCAGTTGGAGTTTTGGAAAGTTCGACGAGCTCACTCTTGTTTAGTTTCTGCTCTCCCCAATGGAAAGAAGAACCTCGGCGTTCAAGACTTCTTAGCGCTTTTTGTAGAGCTTGTGCATAGTTGCGTCCAATCGCCATCGCTTCACCAACAGATTTCATAGTTGTTGTGAGAGTTGCATCAGCGGCCGGGAACTTCTCGAAAGCAAATCTTGGTACTTTCACAACGACATAGTCGAGTGTTGGTTCGAAAGAGGCAGGTGTAACCTTTGTGATGTCATTCGGAATTTCATCTAGTCGATACCCGATGGCAAGCTTCGCTGCAATCTTTGCAATTGGAAAGCCGGTTGCCTTAGAGGCCAACGCAGAAGAGCGACTAACCCGTGGGTTCATCTCAATGACTATTATTCGACCAGTATTTGGCTCAACAGCGAATTGAATGTTGCAACCACCGGTATCAACACCAACCGCTCTGATGATGTCTATACCAATGTCTCTTAGCTTCTGATACTCGCGATCGGTAAGTGTAAGAGCAGGAGCGACTGTTATCGAGTCCCCGGTGTGAACACCAACTGGGTCTACATTCTCAATAGAGCACACCACAACAGTGTTATCCGCTGTGTCTCTCATCAGTTCAAGTTCATACTCTTTCCAACCCATGATTGACTCTTCAAGCAGTACTTCAGTTGTTGGGCTTGCCTGTAAACCAGCCCCAGCGATTCTACGCAAATCTGTTTCGTTGTAAGCAAAACCTGAGCCCAATCCACCCATAGTAAAAGACGGTCTTACCACCACTGGGTAGCCAAGTTGTCCTGCCCCGGCAAGCACCTCATCCATGTTGTGAGCGATGACTGATTTTGCAACATCGGCTCCGGCATCCAAAACCAATTGCTTGAAGGATTGGCGATCTTCCCCGGCTCGAATAGCCTCTACTTTGGCCCCGATTAGTTCAACATTATATTTCTCCAAAATACCTAGCTCATGTAGAGACATGGCGGCGTTTAGAGCAGTCTGTCCTCCGAGAGTTGGCAGTATCGCGTCCGGCTTTTCTTTAGCGATAATTGCCTCGATAACTTGCGGTGTAATCGGTTCAACATAGGTAGCGTCAGCAAAATCTGGGTCGGTCATGATTGTCGCTGGGTTGCTATTTACCAGGATGACTCTAATTCCCTCGGCCTTTAGCACGCGACAAGCCTGGGTTCCAGAGTAATCGAATTCACAGGCCTGACCAATGACGATAGGTCCCGAGCCGATAACTAAAACGCTTTTAATGTCTTCTCTACGGGGCATTACTTCGCCTTCTTTTCTTGGTATTCCGTGATCATGTCGACTAGTCGGTCAAATAGATAATTGGCATCGTGTGGACCAGCAGCAGCTTCGGGGTGATATTGAACTGAGTAGGCCGGAATGTCTTGGCACTCAAGACCTTCAACCACGTTGTCGTTCAGACAAATGTGGCTAACTCGGACTTTTCCAAAGCCGGCGGGCGAATCAACGTATTCTCCACCATCGACTCGAACAGCGAATCCGTGATTGTGAGCAGTTACTTCAACACGACCTGTTTTTCTATCTAAAACAGGTTGATTAATACCTCTGTGTCCAAAAGCAAGTTTGTAGGTTTCAAAACCGAGCGCACGTCCTAGCAGTTGGTTTCCAAAACAAATTCCAAAGTATGGCACCCCTGCTCTAAGAATTTCTCTCAAAGTTTCTACCTGCTTGACTGCCGTCTCAGGATCACCTGGGCCATTACTGTAAAAAACTGCATCAGGGTAAATAGACAACAACTCTGACGCACTTGCTGTTGCCGGAAATACTTCAACATCGAGCCCACGTTCAACCATGTTCTCGATTGTTGATCTCTTAATTCCCAGGTCAAGAATCGCCACAGTTCCTGTTTTGACTCCCTTATGCTCAGCCTTATAGCGAGAGCTAGTTGAAACAAGTGCTGATAAAGATTTGCCCTTCATCTGTTCAGAAGCCCGAACACGCTCAACTAGATGCTCAATCGGCTCATTAGCATCTGCTCCGCTGAAAATACCCGCTCGCATCACACCGATGTCTCTCAGATGAAGCGTCAAGGCTCTGGTGTCTAGGTTGGAGATGCCAACTACTGAATCTCGTTTAAGGTCAGTCTCTAGCGAACGCTCGCTTCTAAAATTCGACACAATTCGGCTAACATCCCGAACGATGTATCCGGAAACCCAAATCTTGTCAGATTCTTCATCTCTGTCGTTCATGCCTGTATTACCTATGTGAGGTGCGGTTTGCAGAACAATTTGTCCAGCATAGGAAGGATCAGTCAAGGTTTCTTGATAGCCCGACATTCCTGTCGCAAACACAATTTCACCTAATGTTGAGCCGATTGCCCCGAAAGGAACACCTGGAAATGTTTTACCGTCCTCTAGTACGAGAATCGCGGACTTCGTCGGTATTGCCATTACTTGTCTCCTAGCCTTTGAATTGCTGAGTTCTTTACTGTGAAAACCCCTTTGTAGATTGTGTGGATGATTTCTCCGCTAAGTTCATGACCTAGGAAGGGGTTATTAGCGCTCTTACTCTCTGAGTTTGAGCTCACAGAGAATACCTTCCTTGCATCCATCAAGGTAAGGTTTGCAAAATTGCCTTCAGCGATTTGTTGGCCTTGATCTCGGAGTTTTCCAATACGTGCTGGATTGGTGGATAGAACCTCTTCGAATCTAGACCAGCTAATTAGTCCAGTGTCGACAAGAGTTGTCTTGACTATCGCAGCGGCAGTTTCCAAGCCGATCATTCCAAAAGCTGCTTCGCCCCATTCACAATCTTTGCTGTCAGCCGGATGCGGTGCATGATCTGTCGCAACAATGTCGATAGTGCCATCAGCAACGGCCTCTCTTAGCGCTTGGACATCTTCGTCAGTTCTAAGCGGCGGATTAACCTTAAAGATGGGGTTGTAATCACTAGTTAGTTTTTCAGTAAGTAGCAGATGATGCGGGGTCACTTCAGCTGTGACTTTTATTCCCTTAGATTTAGCCCACCTAATAATCTCGACTGAACCCTTAGTCGAAACATGGCAAACATGAAGTTTCGACTGAACCTGCTCCGCTAGCAAAACGTCTCTAGCGATAATCGCTGTTTCAGCAACCGCCGGCCAACCCGTAAGTCCAAGCTTTAGAGAAAGTTCACCCTCGTTCATCTGAGCCCCGATGGTAAGGGCGGGGTCTTGAGCGTGCTGAGCAACAACTCCGTCGAAGGCTTTTACATATTCCAAAGCTCTACGCATTACGAGTGAATCATTAACGCACTTGCCGTCATCACTAAAGACTGTGACATTGGCCTTTGAGGCGTTCATCTTCCCAAGATCAGCAAGTTGCACTCCGTTTAGGCCCAAAGTTACAGCACCAATTGGCTGAACTTGAACATAGCCAGCCGATTTGCCAAGAGCGTAGACCTGTTCAACGACGGCGGCATTATCAGCAACAGGCATAGTGTTAGCCATCGCGTGGACTGCTGTGAACCCACCTTTGGCAGCAGCCCTGCTTCCAGTGAGTATAGTTTCTGATTGCTCAAAGCCTGGTTCTCGCAGATGAGTATGTAAGTCAACAAAGCCTTGCAAAGCAATCAGGCCAGAACAATCGATGAGTTCCCCCTCGTTCATACTTTGCCCGACAGCCTTTATATATTCATCTTCAATGACGACATCGCAAACTTCGCCATTGGCTAGCTGAACGTTTTTGAGTGTAAACATAGTTTTCTTCAACTGAGACTCGATTCCTTAGCTAATAATTTATATAGAACGGCCATTCTCACGGCAACCCCATTCGTCACCTGTTCCAAAATTGCTGACTGTGCTGAATCGGCTGCCGTAGAGGAGATTTCAAGTCCTCGATTCATAGGACCAGGATGCATGATCAATGTGTCATTGCTTAGTGAATTGAATCTCGATTCAGTTAGCCCCCACAGAGTTGCATACTCGGTCTCGCTTGGGATAAAGGCCGAGTTCATTCTCTCCCTTTGCATTCGCAACATCATGACAACGTCAAAATTGTGCGCTAATGCCTCATCTAAGTTGAAATAGACCGAATCGGCTAGCTTCATAGCGTCATTGGGAATCAAAGTTGCCGGTCCACACAATCCAACACTTGCTCCGAGCAGACGTAACAGTAAGCAGTTCGACCTTGCAACGCGACTGTGCAATATGTCGCCGACTATCAACACTCTAAGGCCAGCTAAGTCTCCGCTGTTAGCTTTCCCCTTTAGTCTTTGACGAATGGTTAGCGCATCAAGTAGAGCTTGTGTTGGGTGTTCATGAGTCCCATCGCCCGCATTGATAACTATCGATTTAGACCAATCACTGTTGGCGATTGTTTTAGCTGCCCCGCTGTGGTGATGTCTAACAATCAAAGCCTCGACACCCATCGCCTCAATGGTTTGCACGGTGTCCTTTAGTGATTCACCCTTTGATACAGAAGATCCTTTGGCTGAAAAATTAACAACATCCGCAGAAAGCCTTTTAGCAGCTAGCTCAAAGGAAAACCTAGTTCGCGTTGAATCTTCGAAGAACAAGTTGGCCACTGTTCTTCCGTTCAAGGCTGGAAGCTTCTTCACTTCCCGGGCATTAACTTGCTGCATCTCTAAAGCTAGATTCATGACACTGAGCGCAGATTGAACATCCAAATCGTTGATGCTAAGTAAATGTTTCATTGTTCAATCACCACGGATTGCTCATCGTCGCTCTCCGTTAGTTTGACAGAAATGCGCTCTGAGAAGCTGGTTGGCAAATTCTTGCCAACGTAGTCCGCTCTTATAGGCAGTTCACGATGTCCACGATCGACCAACACTGCCAACCGAACGGCCTTAGGTCGTCCGTAAGAAACTAATGCATCCAGCGCGGCCCTTATTGTGCGCCCACTGAAAAGAACATCGTCAACGAGCACCACTGTCTTGTTGTCCAATTCATCAACTGGGATCTCAGTTGGTGTGACTTCCCTACCTGGCTTAGTGGATAGATCATCCCGGAACATGGTGACATCCAATTTGCCTAATGAATGTTCAAGATCGAAGTCTGGGTAGTTCCTTTTGATTGAACTTGCGATGCGCTGGGCCAGGAAGACACCTCTGGTTGGGATTCCAAGTATTAATAGATTGTCAGATCCCTGATTGCCTTCGACAATTTCATGTGAAATGCGAACAATTGCCCGCTCGATATCCGATGCGTCTAAGACGGTGCGTGTACTCACGCCCACCTCCTTCTGTGCCTCACAGGACACTTTTAAAGGATGAATTAATCAAAAGTCTAGTGCATAGAGTTCTTCAGGTCTAGATTGGCTTGCGAGTTGCCGCGACACCAGCCAAAACTCCGTTTATGAATGCTGGTGAATCAGCCGTACTTAATTCACTTGCTAAAGCCACTGCCTCGCTAATTACCACTTCAGCGGGCAAAGGGTTAGCGAAGCATAGTTCGTAAATGGCAAGACGCAATATGGCTAGATCAACTGCGGGCATGCGATCTAAAGTCCAGTTTTGAGCCGTGGCTGAAATGACTTCATCGATTTCCATCTGATTAGCCAACACGCCAGTTACAAGTTCCTCAGCAAAGTCGAAGATTTCATCCTGGTTTTGCCGATCCGAAACTTGCTCCTTAGTGGTAAGAAGAAGGTCTGTGGCCATCTCGTCGCGCAAATCTGAGGCATAGAGAGCGTCAACAGCTCTCTTGCGCGCTTTAGTTCTAGAGCTCAAGGCTTAGTCGGTAACTCGACCAAGGTATTCACCCGTACGGGTGTCGACCTTGACTTTTGTGCCCTGTTCAACGAACAAAGGAACTTGGATTTGTAAACCTGTTTCAACCGTCGCTGGCTTAGTTCCTCCGCTTGAGCGGTCTCCCTGTAAGCCAGGTTCGGTGAAAGTAATCTCCAAAACCACAGAGGCTGGAAGCTCAACATAGATTGGATTACCCTCGTGTATAGCCACAATAGCCTGCTGGTTTTCAAGAAGGTAGTTAACAGCATCGCCAACTAGGGCGTTGCTAAGAGTGATTTGGTCGTAGTCATGGGTATCCATGAAAACGAAGCCATCGCCATCGCTATACAAATACTGCATTTCACGTTTATCTACGTTTGCGGTCTCGATCTTGACTCCAGCGTTTAGAGTCCTATCAATAACCTTGCCTGAGATAACGTTCTTCAACTTGGTTCTAACGAATGCAGGGCCTTTGCCTGGCTTCACGTGCTGGAATTCGATAACGGTCCAGAGCTGGTTGTCCATGCTCAAAACCATGCCGTTTTTAAGGTCGTTGCTTGTTGCCATTTTTGCCTCGCTGGTTAGTTAGTCGGCCGACCGGCCTTTAGCAGTTTATCAGGATGCTAGTTGTGTAAGAGCGAGCAAGTAAGAATCTATGCCGAAACCTGCAATCACCCCAGTGGCAACCGCGCTAATGACTGAATTGTGTCTAAATTCTTCTCTTGAATGAGGGTTTGAGATGTGCACCTCAATAAGTTTGCAGTCAGCAGCGCTAAGCATTGCACAGGCGTCCCTTAATGCGTAGGAATAGTGCGTGAAAGCCGCTGGGTTCAAAATCACATCAATCTTGCTATCGATGGCCTCGTGGATCCAACTGATCAGTTCCGCCTCGTCATTGGTTTGCCTAACATCAGCACTAAGCCCTAAATCTTGCGCCTTTGAAGTGCAAGCGTTTACCAAATCGGTGTAACTGGCCGAACCATACACTTCTGGCTCTCTAGAGCCAAGGCGAGACAGATTCGGACCATTCAGGATTAGTACTTTAGCCATATGACAAATCTACTTTCTATTCGGCTATCTCTTGGTAGGCAGTGAAGAGCAACTCTTTGGTTGGAGCTTCAAGAATTCCAGGTTTACCCAAATCATCCAGAACAATAAACCTGAGCATTCCGCCACGGCTCTTCTTATCAACTTGCATTCCTGTGTAAAGGGCTTCCCATTTTTCTCTTGGATAGGTAGTTGGTAAATCCAAGCTCCTAAGGATGCGTGCATGTCGGTCAGCCACTTCGTCACTTAGACGTCCAGTAAGCCTGCCTAGTTCGGCTGCGAAACATAGCCCTACTGCTACTGCTCTTCCATGACGCCACTTGAAATGTTCTACGAGCTCGATTGAGTGTGCCAAGGTGTGACCATAGTTCAGAATCTCACGAAGTGACGATTCTCTGAAATCCTGTCCAACAACACTGGTCTTTATCTTGATAGATCTGACAACCAACTCTTCAAAGCGCTCAGAGTGAATGTTACGAGCGTCCTCGACGTCCTCTTCAATCAAATCTAGAATAACCGGATCAGCAATGAATCCATACTTAACTATTTCCCCAAAACCTGAGATCAATTCCAATTTAGGTAATGATTCCAGAGTGTCTAAATCCACGATTACAGATTTTGGTTCGTGAAATGCCCCAACAAGATTCTTACCTTCAAGAGTGTTTATTCCTGTCTTTCCCCCAATTGCAGCATCAACCATTCCCAAAAGTGTGGTCGGGATGTGCACTACAGATATTCCTCGCAACCAAGTTGCCGCAATGAAACCCGCCAAATCTGTAGTCGCGCCTCCGCCGAGAGACAGGATAGCGTCACTTCTTGAGAACTCTGCTTGACCCAAACTTGACCAGGCAACCGAAAGCCACTTATCCGTTTTAGCGTTCTCACCATCTGCTACAGCGAGCTGCCAAACTTGGTTACCTGAAGCCACGAGTGCACTGGAAATCATTTCAGCGCTAGCCTGCATGCCTTCTGGATAAACCAAGAGGACTTTCTTAACTGCATCGCCAAGAGACTGACTCACTTCATCGAGAAGTCCCCTGCCGACTATAACTTGATAACCAGGTGCTCCTGGCGCGTCGATGAAGTAAGGTGAGCTATTCATAATGCATCAAGTTTCTCGCATATTTTGCTGATTGTTTCTGCTAAACCCACATCGGAAGTCTCGATTTCAATGTCACTTAGAGCGATATATAGCGGTTTGCGCTCTTCATAAATCCGATTCCAATCTTGCATTCCTTCTTTGAGAAGTGGTCGATTGCCCTTTTCCAAGCGAGATTTCATGTGCTTACCGTTCGTCGAAAGGTATATCACTGTTGCCTGATCAAGAAGACGCTGAGTCTTACCACTTAGCACAGCGCCTCCACCGGTGGCTATTACTTGTATGGTACTCAGAGCGGATTCGACAGCTTCCTCTTCGTAATTCCGAAAGACTGACTCGCCTTGCTTGGCAAAAATGTCGGAGATTGACCCGTGCGAATTAGTAATTAGGACATCCGTATCCACAAATGGAAGTCCGAGTTTCTTGGCCAATTTCCTACCCAATGTGGTTTTGCCAACACCCATTGGTCCGATAAGCACTATAGGTTTTGAGAGCATGGGGCTAGCGTTGGATATTTGAACGAAGATTCTCGGGGATGCTATCTAAGTACGAAAGCATGTTCCGCTGAGTTTCCTGTAGGGAGTCTCCGCCGAATTTTTCAAGAACCGCATTCGCGATGGTCAAAGCCACCATTGCTTCAGCAACTACTCCGGCCGCAGGCACTGCGCAAACATCTGATCTTTGATGATGAGCCTTAGCTTGTTCACCTGTGGCCACGTCAATAGTCTGCAGAGCGCGAGGAACTGTTGAAATAGGCTTCATCGCAGCGCGAACGCGGATGATTTCACCGTTGCTCATTCCACCTTCTATTCCACCAGCACGATCAGAGAGTCTTTCAACTAAACCACTCTCGCCTACCTTCATTTCATCGTGGGCTTCAGAACCACGTCGCTTAGCAGTTTCGAAGCCGTCGCCAACTTCAACACCCTTAATAGCTTGAATACCCATCAGAGCGCCAGCTAGTTGACTGTCAAGTCTTCTATCCCAATGCACATATGATCCAACTCCAGGTGGCATTCCATAGACAAGAACTTCAACAACTCCGCCTAGAGTGTCCCCATCCTTATGAGCTCTATCTACTTCCGCGACCATAGCGGCGCTTAGTTCAGAATTGAAGGCGCGCAAAGGATCTTCATCTATCTGATCAACGTGGTTTGGTTGAGGAAGCTCAAGCGATGAAGTTGCCTGGACAGTACCAAGAGCGACAGTGTGCGTGACTAGATGAATTTCTAGTTGCCTTAGAAACGCTGAAGCTACCTCACCTAAGGCAACCCGAGCAGCTGTCTCGCGTGCCGAAGCACGCTCTAACACAGGTCTGCTGTCTAGGAAACCATATTTCTGCATTCCTGTGAAGTCTGCATGCCCAGGTCGTGGTCGAGTTAGAGCTTCTGCACGAGCACCAGTTAGCTCTGCTTCATCCACTACATCAGCGGACATGACCTGTTGCCATTTAGGCCACTCAGTATTTTCGATGACTATTGCAATTGGTCCACCAATTGTCTTGCCGTGCCTCACACCTCCCGTGAAGCTTGCCTGATCGAGCTCCAATTTCATGCGAGCGCCTCGACCATAGCCCAAGCGCCTTCTAGCAAGAGCTAGTTGAACATCTTTGGTGGAAATTTCCACACCGGCGGGCAAGCCTTCAAGAACAGCGGTAAGTTGGGGGCCATGAGATTCCCCTGCAGTAAGCCAACGTAGCATGTCTTCTATTCTCGCACACTTCAAACAAATCGGTTATAGAGCGTCGAACATGGCTTTCACAATCAAGTCTTCATTCGGCAGAACCTGGTCAATCTTTAGTCCATTGAATAGGCGAATTTGTTGCAATGCTTGCCAGACCAACATGTTGTGTCCAGAAATTACCTTGTTTGGATCGAAGGAACCAACAAGCGCTACATCTGCTCCAGAGTAATTCACATTGAAAAGGAATCCGCTCTGGTCTAAAACAGGAAGAGCCTCAGAGGCGTTCAAAGGCAGAGTGTTTACAGTTAGCTCTTGGAAGTTAGAGAACTCTGCAAGATCGTGCACGCTAGTAAACACTTTCAGTTCTCCAGCAAGTTCCACAATTTCAGTCGTCCTTGAAGAATCACGAACATAAATGTCAAAAAGTGCGAATGGTTTAACCTTGGAGATGGCTACCATAACGGACTTAGCGGTTGCTCCTGCACCAAGCAATGAAACGACTTCTAGTGGCCGATCTAAAACTGACTCCAGGGCTTTTGACGCCCCAAATACATCGGTGTTATAAGCCTGCCAACCAGTATTCGAGCGAATCAAGGTATTGGCAACACCAGTTAGTGAAACCAGAGGATGCCGCTCATCGGCGAGAGCAGCTGCCTCATACTTAAGCGGCATCGTCAAGCTGAAGCCATCAGCGCTAGTAGTTTCTAAGAACGATGCCAGACTTCCTTTTGAAAGTTGCTTAGAGCCGTAGCTCCAATCCAAACCAAGAACTTGATATGCTGCTGAGTGAATCTTTGGGCTTAGACTGTGCGAGATTGGATCACCAAGTACCATGAAGGATTTCTCAGTCATTCCAACCTGGATTCTCGAGCATCCATGCTCGCCATCTTGCTACTGCTTTCTCATGTTCAGCAACTGTTGTACTGAAGACCGTCTCACCTGTCTTTAGATTTATTGCACAGAAGAATAACCAACTCCCATCCGCAGGATTTAGAGCCGCGTCAATAGCGGTAGCTCCCGCGCCTGAAATTGGCCCCAATGGCAAACCAGGATAGCGGTAGGTGTTGTATCTATTTGGGTCTTGGCGATCAGCATTTGAGGTTGAAACAGTGGAACCGTTGACGCCGTATGACACTGTGGCATCGGATTGCAGGTGCATTCCGATCGCAAGTCTGTTCTTGAAAACTCTAGAAACCTTATAGAAATCAGGTGTTTGTCTTGCTTCCATTTGAATCACAGACGCTAAGGTAAGGACTTTATGCCAATCCTTTTTCGCGACACCATCTTTGGTGAGTTGTTCTTTTGTCCTAGCAACCATGACGGCAAGTACTTCATGTGCGTTAAGTCCCGGGCTGAATGAATAGGTCGCTGGAAACAGGTAACCTTCCAAACTTGGTGCGGACTTAGGAATGTCGAAGCTTGATAAATCCTTACTTGCTGAAACGAGGTCTGACTTCTGAATCCCAGTTCCACTAGCCAAAGCAGTAAGCACTGAAGGTAATCTCAAACCCTCACGAATCATGACTTTGTTAACAACCATATTCGATGGGTCCGTCAGGATTCGAATTGCTTCGTCGGTACTAATTTCCTTAGGTAAAAGATAAGTGCCAGGGAAAAATGTTGGATTGGATGCATAAATGTGTCGCAAAGTCGATGAATATTCTTTGGTGATGCCAAGACTTACCAATTGTTTTGCTATAACCGTACCGTCATCCCCACGGTTTACGACGAAAGTGGTACCAGTTGCGCCTTTGCCGCTGAATTCCGACCCGCTAATGTTGTCGAGCCATTGTCTAACCAAGGAGCGGTTCGCATAAGCAGATGCTCCAATAATTAGGGATATAGCAATTCCGAAAATAACGAGTCTTCTAATAGCTTTAGATTTCCGACTTCTGTCTCTGCGGGTTTCGGTTGTCGAATCACTCATGATCCAACCTCCAAGTTTGAATATCAGTACCAGGCCTGCCGCCCGAACGTTTCTCTATAGTTAAAGCGTATTCAAGAATCGCTACCGCAGCCATCTGATCAATTGTGCTACGAGCGTCTTTTTGTGACTTGCCTAATTCCCTTAGCTGACGGTTCGCTAATGAAGTCGTGAGTCGCTCGTCAATGAGTGCAACTGGAACCCTAGTTGCTTCGGAAATTGCCGTAGCAACCTCCAATGCGTCCTGAGTGGAAGCTGTGCTGACTCCATCCAGATTTATAGGAACGCCGATGTAGATTTCGAGCAAGTCCCCTTCTACAGATGCCACTCCGAAGATTTCTGCGATAGTTTGACTCAAATCCTCGAGTCGCAAAACTGTAGTTAATGGGCTCGCCAGAATTCCGTGGAAATCTGAAATAGCAAGGCCGATACGAGCCTTCCCAACGTCGATTGAAAGTCTTCGACCCTTGCGAACCAACTAGACGAGACTTTCTTCGATAGCTTCGATGGCGGCATGGAATTTGGACGAATCGGTTCCACCGCCTTGCGCTAGATCCGGCTTGCCTCCTCCGCCTCCACCCAGAATCATTGAAGCTTTGCGAACCAAATCACCTGCCTTGAAGCCGTTGCTCTGAGCAGTGGTAGTCGCGGCTACAATGACCACAGGTTTCAGGTCGATTGTTGCGAATAGAGCAATTACAGCTGGTTCACTAGTAACTTGGT
>Ga0214921_10008423_pt1 | contig 13370 bp, 14 predicted proteins | sample LL1505_MetaG_FD_177992 | JGI IMG/M metagenome (GOLD analysis project Ga0214921, IMG submission 177992) | Freshwater microbial communities from Lake Lanier, Atlanta, Georgia, United States - LL-1505 | ecosystem: Environmental > Aquatic > Freshwater > Lake | place: USA: Georgia | collected... | reverse complement strand
ACATCGTCAAACAAAATTCTTAATGCTAATGAACTGTGATGGCACTCTCAACTGCATATTTTAAAAAGCTGCGAGCATAAATTAAATCTACTCCTGAAAATAATTGAACAAACTGCTCGTTTCTATATAGTTCCAGACAAATAGTTGAGCAACAGCCTACGAACTGCAAACCTATCGCACGACGTATCGCACGGTTTTCAATTCCGATGCCGCTCAAAAGATCAAGTTCGACTGCCGAATCTAGATCCACACTTTTGCCCCAACTGGTTCAAGCCCCGCGCCTGGCTTCAAATTTTCACGTGCAAAATCGCAGCGCCGAATGCAAAATTGACCAAAGTGCTGGAAAAATTGTAATTTACAATTTTTGATCAATCACACGAACTATTACACGTTTCGTAATTATCTTTATAAGTCCATGATTTATATGGTTTTTTGACGAGCCTGGCTTTCTGTTAATCAGGGGTTCAGTGGCCAAAATTTAGGTGTTGGTTTGGCCTAATTGACATCTGATACTTAATCAAATTCATGCTGAATTCAGTATGTAACTCACGTGATATGTGGGTATTTGAATTCAATCTATGGCATTCCCCCAATTCAGTAGACATTAATAATGTCAAAATCTGAATGGGAGAAATGCAAATGCAAATGCAAAAAGCCAAATAAAGAAGGCTTCTCAGGATGTAGAGCAAGCCATGCACACTTTGGCAATGAGCTGTGGTCTGCGCGGTTTACAGCCCGATTACGCCGCCGTCTTTGCGCGTGATCACGATCGTGGCCGAGCGTGGACGGCCTTGGACACCGTATCCCTGGTTACCGGGCCAGACGCTTTCCGGGGCTTGGCCGAAGCCAGCGGCTTAGACAACTCGCCGGGGTGCTGGATGTTGACAAACAAAGTGCGGCCGTCGGGAGTTTCCGTGATGCCGGTGACCTCAGCGCCCTTGGGGGCGACCAAGAAGCGGCGCAGTTTGGCATCACCCAAAGCGGCGCCCACAAATGTTTCTTGGGTGCCTGTTTGCTCAACACCACCGACCACCATTTTGTTTTTTACGGTGACTTTGCCGCCATCGCCCACTTGGCCAGGAATGGCAGCCAGCATCATGCAGTTGCTTTCGTCGGTCATGGCGCCGTCGTCGGTCTGAATCCAGCAAATGCCTGTGGCCTTGCTGAACCACAGGCCTTCAGGGGATGAGAACGCGTTTTTGGCGCTCAAGCCGGACAAGTTGGCATCGCCCGAGTCTTCTTCTGCACCGAACAGGAAGATGTCCCAAGCAAAGGCTTTGGCCGTGGATTTTTGACCAGTTTCGTTGAACCGGATGATGTGGCCGTGCGGGTTGCCCGTGCCTTTTTTGCCATCCATGTCCATGTAGGCGCGGGGGTTGGCCGGGTCCACCTTGGTGGGTGTCCGGTTGTCTGCGGCGTTGTTGGTCAGAGCGAAATACACTTCGCCGTTGCGGTAGTTGACAGCGCCCCACTCTGGACGGTCCATTTTGGTTGCGCCGACAGCATCGGCTGCATGGCGCGCGTTGACGAATACATCAGCCTGGTTGGCAAATTTATAGGCACTGTGGTTGGCAATGCGTGGATCGGCGATGGTCAACTCCAGCCATTGGCCTTGGCCAGTGGCATCAAAGCGCGCTGCGTAGAGCTTGCCCTCACCCAGGTACCTGTCGCCGGCCACTATACCGCCGCCCACATCGCGCGGATCCCAAACCGCGGTGGAAACAAATTTGTAAATGTACTCGTTGCGGGCGTCACAGCCCATGTAAAACGCCAAGGGCTCGCCCGCCTTGGGCAGGCTGCAAACGGCGGCTTCGTGGGCAAAACGGCCCATGGCCACGCGCTTGGCAGGCGTGGAATTGGGGGCTAGCGGATCGATTTCAACGTTGTAACCAAAGGTGTTGGCTTCGTTGCGGAAGTCACGCTCGGCATTGGCGCCTGTGGCCGCCAAATTCCAGCGGGCAAAACGGTCATCGGTGGCCGATACGGTGTGCCAGCCTTGGCTGATGGCTCTTTGCACACCGGCAGCGGGCGCTGCAGAAGCTACGCCATAGCGACGACGTGCCGCCGCTTCTTTGGGGGGGATGCCGGTGCCAGTGCCCGTGGCCTGGAAGTAAAACGCCCAGTTTTCTTCGCAACCCAAATAGGTGCCCCAAGGCGTTTTACCGTGGCCGCAATTGTTCAAAGTGCCGCGCGACATGGCACCGGCCGTGTCCCAACGGGTCACCATGAAGCTGCGGATGTTGTCGATTTCAGCGCGTGGGCCGCTGATGCGGGCCGGTGTTTGAGCGGTGATGCGACGGTTCAGAGGAGAATCTTGCTTGATACGCCAGCCTTGTGGGGTTTTGACAATCTCGACCACTGAAATGCCATGGTGGTTGATTTCCTTGAGCACTTCCAATTCGGGGCGATTACCCAAATCCCAGTTTCCAAACTGGTGGAATTTTTTGCCACTCACGCCATTGGATGTTTGGCCATTGGGGTGCATCAAGTGCGCATCGGCCGAGCTTTCGTGGTTCACACACAGCACAGCGCGGCCAGTTTCATTCTCGGTGTAGCGGCCATTGGCGTCGATGTAATAGATGTCCATGCCGTCGTGGTGGTCACCAATGCGGCGTGACCAGTCATCGGTCTCAGTGCCTTTGTTGGAGTAAGCGGGCAACGTTGAGTCCAGTGCATCGCCCGTGGCGTGCAGAACCGTGTACTGGTAACCCGGCGGCAACATCACGTTGTCCAGCAGGCTTTTGTCCAAGGAAGAAAAGCCCAGAGCCGAAGGCGCTGCGGCCATGCCCGACACCATGCTGGCGCAACCGGGCAGCATGGCCAAACCGGCCAAGCCCAAACCACCGCGCAGCAAGCCTCGGCGCGCAGGGTTTTGCAACGATTGGGCCAAAACGTCCTGAAAGTGAAGGTTGTTGGAGGTGTTGAAGACGGGATCGTGATCGTGGTGCGACATTAAAGCTCCTTAATGAATCTCTATTGAAAGGGGTTTTTGTGACTTCTTGATGTCAAAAAGCCCATTGCAGCAAGGGCTGTCCGACGTCAGCATGTGTGAGCCAATACGTTGATGCGTCATTCATAAACGCTCCACACGTGAACCAGTTGCCTGGTCAAACCAATGCAATCTATCGCTGCGCGGCGTGGCACGGAAAGATTCACCAAGTGCAGGCGCTGCTTGAGAGGCATCCACGCGGAGTGTGATCGGCTCGTGACCCAAGCGGGCATGCACCAATCTCTCGGCCCCCAACAGCTCCATGGTCTCAACCTGCAAAGTCCAACCCGCCTCTGGAGTGATGTAGATGTGCTCTGGGCGAATGCCCATCACACATCCAGCCTGGCTGTTGGAAGCATTCAAGAGCAGGTTCATAGGCGGTGAACCAATGAAGCCTGCCACGAAGGTGCTGGCTGGGCAGTTGTAAACCTCCTCGGGCGTGCCGAACTGCTCTAACTGTCCATTGTTCATCACGATCATGCGCTGGGCCAGCGTCATGGCTTCGACTTGGTCGTGCGTGACAAACAGACTGGTGATGCCCAATTCGCGGTGCGCTTGTTGGATCCAGCTGCTGCGCCCTGATTCGCAACATGCTTAATCGACCTCGTTAGATACGTCTTTAAATGATTCGCCTCTAAGATATAAATGCTTTCATAAATATACAGTGCCAATCTTTTTACAATGAATTACTGTATATTTCTCAAGCGAACTTGACACAACATTTAGGAGTGATTAATGACTGAACAATCTCAAACTATCGACTATGGAGTTGTCTTATCCAGTCCCGAAGAACGTAACCGTGTTCTAAGAAACACTTACTGGCTTCTTGCCCTTAGCATGTTGCCGACCGTCTTAGGTGCTTGGTTGGGAGTTGAGACGGGACTAAGCAAGGTATTGAGCGGATGGATGGGGCTGATAGTTATTTTGGTTGGTGGGTTCGGATTCATCTATGCCATTGAAAAGACCAAAAACTCAGCCGCTGGTGTACCTGTTCTTTTGGGCTTTACTTTCTTCATGGGCCTGATGCTCAGCAGCTTGATTGCTGCCGTATTGGGCTTTAAAAATGGCTCTTCCCTTGTGATGACAGCATTTGGGGGCACGGCAGGCGTCTTTTTCGTTATGGCCAGTCTGGCCTCTGTTATCAAAAGAGACCTCTCTGGCATGGGCAAGTGGCTGTTTGTTGGAGCAATAGTCATGATGGTTGGAGGCATCATCAACATGTTTATTGGCTCCAGCGTTGGCATGATGGTGATCTCAATGATGGGAATTGCTATCTTTAGTGCCTACATGCTCTATGACATCAAACAAATCATTGATGGTGGCGAAACCAACTACATAAGTGCAACTCTGGCTCTGTACCTCGACATCATCAATGTGTTCCAAAGCCTTTTGGCATTACTTGGAATCATGGGTGGCGAGAAGGACTAACAGCAGTAAGTCACTTAGCAAAAAGCTCAATTGACCAAATTAGCTTCTAGCTCTCCACCATGGCCGATCTAACCATTCGTAAGCTCTTAATTGACTTGGATGAAGCATTTGATGCCCGCTGGAATGGTGGTGACGCCTTCACTTCGGCGTTCATGAATGCCTTGTCCATGAGCTTTCCTGTCGGCGAACAGTTTTTCATCGACTCGCTCCGCCGTGGCATAAAAGAGTTACCCCCTGAACTGCAAGACGAATTTAACCAAGACGTTAAGGGCTTCATCGGTCAAGAAGCAACCCATAGACGCATCCATGAACTCTTCAATCGACATGTCTTGAACCATGGAATGGTCAACCATTGGGAACTTCGGGTATCAAAACGTGTTGAACACATCAATCAGAAAAAAGCCATACATGCAGTGGCAATTACTGCCGCTTATGAACATTACACATCGGTATTTGCCTCGTGGCTTCTTAAACATCCTGAGTTTTTAGCCCAAGCTCCCGAGCGTTTGCAAACCCTATGGCTGTGGCATGCCAGCGAGGAAACAGAACACCGCTGTGTATCGTTTGATATTTATCGCGCAATGGGCGGTAACGAGGTGTGGAGAAAGCGATGGATGATCACTGTCACGGTATTTTTTCTCAGCGACATTTTTCGTCAGACTATCAATAACCTATGGCACGACGGTAGCCTTTTTAAGCTCAAAACGTGGCGAAGTGCCTGGCGGCATTTATTTACCAAAGAAGGTTTATTCACCAGTTCATTTTCAGATTGGAAAAGTTATTTTCGTAGAGATTTTCATCCTTCAGCACATGATGACCGTCTGTCGATTCAATGGTTGCAAACTCACCCATCATTTTACCAAGCAGTTGGGCAGAATCATTGATTTTGCTTGTCTTTAAATGTCTTGAGACAGAAAGCTGAGTAACAGCAAAACTACAAACCAATTGCACGACATATTCCACGTGATGCCAAAACCCGCGTTGTTGATGAGCGTGTCAATGTGGAACCCATGTTTCTGGGTATGGTCGAAAAGCCGCTGTGCAGCCCCGGGTTCAGACAGATCGACTGAGTGCGCGTGAACCTCGGTTCCGTGAGTTGCGCGTAGTTCGTTCGCTGCAGTCTGCAGTCGCACTGCATCCCGTCCAACCAGGATGAGACTGTGTTCGCATGAAGCCAGTAGCCTAGCAATCTCCAAGCCGATACCACCGCCGCCGCCTGTGATGAGGATAGAGTTCGCCGAACTCATAACGAGTGCTCCCTTGAGAACTCAATGCGGCACTGAAGGAAATCATCAATCCGTGCAATTACACTCACTGGGTCATCGACGACCGAAATATGAGCCGTGTCGAGCACCTCAAAATGACCATTGGGCAGTGCTTCAGCTGCACGCTTTAGAGCGTCAACTGGGTACATCGCATCTTGGTGACCAGCCACGAACAGTGTGGGTGCCTTGATCCCGTTCATACGATGAGCGAGCGGTTCCCGATCGATCAGCACCGATCGAACCGCCTGTGAGAGCGCAGCACCATCGGCTTGACGAAGATGGCGATGAAAATCCCCTTGAATGACACCTCCACGCTCGATGGTGGAGGGCAGGAAGAAAGCCTTCGCGACGCCGTTTCTGTAAGCCGCTGTGGAATGGATCCAGCGTGCCCCCCAGACGACAAACCGGTCACTTAGGCTGGGGCCGTCGGGAGCCTTGATGACCGGCGTATTGAGCATGACCACAGCCAGGGTTCGCCTCGGGTGTAGCAGCGCAAATTCTCCTGCGACCAACCCTCCCCAGGATGTTCCAACCACCACCACTGGTTCGGAGACGGTCAATGAATCGAGTACCTCACCCAGTGCTTGGCCACATTCACTCATTGAGAAAGCACCGGGTGACCGACCACTTTCCCCGTGACCTGGTCCGTCAATGGCGATGATTCGATGTCTGCCACGCCAGACTTCAATTGGATGGCGGTAAATCCTGTAGTCGGCGAGGATCGAAGGCCACAAGACGATAGTTTGACCCTGAGGATCTACCGGTCCTGTGTCACGAACAGCGAGTGCGCCGACACGCGTTAAGACTTGGCTGGGAGGCGGCAGCAGTGATGACGGTGCTTTTGCAGATCTGTCTTGTGTCAGGGGCATTGTGGCGGTCGTCATGGTGTGTGAATTCAAGATTCTTGGCAGGATGTCCAGCAGATTTTGCCGGTATTGCCGATTAATGTAAACAGTGATAACATGTCCCCATGCAAAACAATAAATTGCCTAAAGCCTCTTATTGCAGAAGCACAGCCAAACCCCGACAGCGGAGCTTTCACCACGGCAATCTCCGGCAAGGACTGATCGACGCCGCACTGGCTGTTCCTGAGATCGAGGGACTGTCGTTGCGACAGCTCGCCGCTAGTCTTGGTGTGACGGCTGCGGCCGCCTACCGTCACTTTGAGAGCCGTGAAGGCCTGTTGTTCGAAGTTGCCCGTATTGGATTCAACCGCCTTAGGCAGCGGTTTGCTTCTGCTTTTGATATCAATGCCCCGCCATCGGACGTTGAAGAGGCTCGGCTCCGTCTGAGCCGACTAGCGCAGGCCTATTTGCAATTCGCCGATGACGAGCCAGCCCTGTGGCGGCTGATCTTTGGCGCACAGGCTGAGGCTTACCGTCAGACGATCGATTCAGAAGGTGACCCCGACAGCTACGAATATCTCCCCGCGGCATTGTTGGGCTTGTATTTGAAGGGGGTTATTCCCACTCAGCCGAGTGAGCGTGATGCGTTGTTCGCGTGGAGTGCGGTCCACGGCGCAGCCACCTTACGCAGCGGACGCGTTCCGGGAGCTCTTATTTCCATCCCGGAACTCGCCAACGAGGTGGCTGAACGTGTGATCCGTGCCATGAAACATGAATGACCGAGATAGGAGACCTTGACATGATTCTTCACGACCTGAGCGCGGGCATGCATCCACGCCGTGTGCGCATCTTCATGGCCGAAAAAGGACTAGCGATTGACCGGCGCGAGGTGGATGCCGCCGGCGGCGCCAATGCGAGGCCGGATTTCCTACGGCTCAATCCCTTGGGTAAGCTGCCCGTGCTCGAGCTCGACGACGGCAGTGCAATTGCCGAATCGCTGGCCATTTGTCGTTATCTGGAAGCGATGCAGCCGCTGCCACCGCTGATGGGTCGGACTTCGCAGGCGTCGGCACACATCGAGATGTGGACGCTGCGCATGGACCACGAGCTGTCACAGCCGATCGCGCTGGCTTTTGTACACAGCAGTGATTTCTACCGGGGGCGTATCGAGCAGGTGCCAGAAGTCGCGAGCTGGGCACGTGGCCGTGCGCTTCAAACCATGACTTGGCTGGATGGCGAGTTGGCAGGACGCAACCACATTGCGGGTGAGGACTACACCTTGGCTGACATCGTTGCGCAATGTGCCTGTGTTCTTGGGAAGGCGGTTGGCTTGCGTATCGCGCCCGAGATGACCCATTTGTCGCGCTGGTTTGCTCAGGTGTCTGCCCGCCCGACCGCACGGGCTTGATGCCAGCATGAAGGAGAACGCCATGCCCAGACCCGGGGTCTGTTGTGTGATTGGTGCCGGAGATGCCACTGGTTCGGCGGTGGCCCGGCGCTTCGCCAAAGAGGGCTACACCGTGTGTGTGGCGCGGCGAACAGCGACGGCTTTGAAGCCGCTGGTTGACCAGATCACCGTCGAGGGTGGCAAGGCTGTTGCATTTGGCCTTGATGCGCGCCGAGAGGACCAGGTGGTGAACTTCTTTCATCAAATCGAAGCCGAGGTCGGACCGGTCGAGGTGCTGGTGTTCAACGTGGGCGGCAATGTTCGCTTTCCTGTTCTTGAAACGACCGCACAAAAGTATTTCAAAGTCTGGGAAATGTGTGCCATGGCCGGCTTTCTGGCAGGCCGCGAGGCCGCCCGGCTCATGTTGCCACGAGGACGTGGAACATTGCTCTTCACTGGCGCCACGGCCAGTCTGCGCGGCGCTGCAGGTTTCTCGGCGTTTGCCGGTGGCAAGGCGGCTCTGCGGGCGCTCGCTCAATCCATGGCGCGGGAACTGGGTCCCAAGGGGCTGCATGTTGCGCATGTGGTGATCGATGGCATGATCGATACGGCTTTCACGCGTGAACATTTTGCACAGCGCGTCGAGGAAGTCGGACCTGATGGCATCCTGAATCCAGACCATATCGCCGACGCGTACTGGTGGTTGCACGAGCAACCCCGTGATGCGTGGACTTTCGAACTCGACCTGCGCCCTTCAGCAGAAAGGTGGTGACCACCATGTCGAGAATTACGGTTTTCGGTGCAACCGGGCTGACAGGCCGTCTAGTGGTCAAGCATGCGCTCGCCCAGGGCCATGAGGTCGTTGCTCTGGTGCGAGACCCGGCCAGGTTGACGCCTGAGTCTTCGGGATTGAATGTGATCGGCGGCAGCCCGCTTTCAAAAGTTGATGTCCATCGCTGTGTGCAGGGCGCCGATGCCGTGATTCATTGCCTGGGCATCGGGGGCAAGGGTGACGGCAAGCCCACCACCCTTATTTCGGACTCGGTCCGGCTCGTCCTCGAAGCAATGCAGCAATGATTGAGTCGACAACATGTAGATGATTGAGGTGAAGATGATGATTAAAGTTTCTGACACATCAGCGAAAGATCATGTGGCCCTTGAAGCAACTTGCCTCGGTGCGGTTTTGCCCGAGGCAGCGCAGCGTTTCGGGGATGCGCCTGCGCTTTTTTTTGAGGGGGCGTGGTCCAGTTTTCGGGAGCTGGACCGAGACAGCAATCGATTTGCAGCCGCCCTGGTGTCCGAAGGCGTACTCGCTACCTCAAGGGTCGTGCTGCATGTGCCCAACTCACGGGACTGGATCGTCGCTTATTACGGCGTGGCCAAGACTGGTGCTGTCGTGGTTCCAGTGGATGCCATGCTGACGCCCGACGAGGTCGCCTACATCATCAAAGATTGCGGCGCGACGGCTCTGATCACGGGGTTGGCCGACCCCGCCGCCATCAGACAGATTCAGTCTGACACATCCCTGTCCATCATTGTGTTGGCCTTCGAAGCTGCGACCGTCGAGGGGGGGTTACGCCAGTCCGATTTGATTGCGGCCGGCTGCGAAGACTTTCACTTCGCTGACATCCCGCCCGATCATCTCTCAAGCATCAGCTACACATCGGGGAGTACGGGCAAGCCCAAGGGTGCCATGCTGTCGCACCGAAACATCCTACTGAGTGCATCGCTTACGGCAAAGACCCACGGCCGAACCCACCAAGATGTATTTCTATCTGCCCTGCCCTGTACCCATGTCTATGGCAACGCCATCATCCACGCGAGCATGCTGGTTGGGGGGCGCTTTGTGTTGCTGCGCCGCTTCGATGCCGAAACCACCCTGGAAGCCATCGCAACCCACAAGGTCACGATGTTCGAGGGCGTGCCGACCATGTACTTTCGCCTGCTGTCGCACTCGCGCTTGTCAGTTCATGATGTCCGTTCACTGACGCTTTGCACCGTCGGGGGGCAGTCGATCCCTGAAGAGACGATCACGGAGGTGGAGCGCGTCTTTGGATGTCCGCTGCTGGAGTTGTGGGGGATGACCGAACTTGCCGGTCCGGCTGTGACTCATGACCGGCATCTTAGAGGCCCAGTGGGCTCCATCGGTAGACCACTGCCAGGCATGGAGGCCCGTGTCGCGCCCATTGAGCCCACTGAGTATGGGGGCGACGACGAATCGGTCCGTCTCGGTGAACTCCTGATCCGAGGTCCCCTGGTGATGCAAGGCTATCTCAATCGGCCCGAAGCAACGCAAGAGACGATCGATGCCGATGGGTGGCTTCACACCGGGGATCTTGCATCCGAAGACGCGGAAGGCAATCTGTACATCGTTGGCCGCACCAAAGACATCATCATCAGCGCTGGCTACAACATCTATCCGGCTGAAGTGGAGCGCGCGATTTCGCAGCACCCAGCCGTCGCCATGGTGGCGGTGGGTAAGGTTGACGATGTGGACAAAGGCGAGATCGCCGTGGCCTACGTTGTGCTCAAGCCTGATAGCACTGCCTTGGCGGGTGAAGTCGAGCAGGCGGCACGCGACAGGCTCGCACCCTACAAGGCTCCCAGGCGCGTCGTATTTGTTGAAGATCTGCCCAAGACAGGTTCAGGCAAGGTGATGCGGCACCGGCTCAGTGAAGCCAAGCCAGTCGAACTGCCGGCCCCTGTTGCGCCGTCATCGCCGAACTATCAGTTCGTCCGAGCTGAGGTCAAGGACGGGATTGGGGTGGTGACCATGCACGGCCCCAAGGGGATCAATGCGCTCAATGAAGCCTTCATCTCGGAGATCGCTGATGCGCTGCACCGAATGGATCAGGACAGAGGCGTTCGTTGCATGATCCTGCGGGCCGGCACCCTCAAGTATTTCTCGGTTGGGGCAGACATCAACGAAATGGCCGAACGGACATTTGTCAAGGCGCTGGACGACGACTTCTTCACCGTTGGCTGGTCCCGTATCGCCCAGTGCAGGAAACCGTTGATTGCGGCTGTCAGCGGCCTGGCGCTGGGTGGTGGATGTGAGCTCGCCTTGATGTGCGACATCATCGTAGCCAGCGACACCGCCGAGTTTGGACTTCCTGAAGTACGCCTGGGAATCTTTCCGGGTGCCGGCGGCACACAGCGTCTGGTGAGGCAGATTGGCAAGTCCAGGGCCATGGAGATGATCCTCACCGGGGATGTTCAATTGAATGCGGATGATGCTCTGGCGCTGGGTTTGGTCTCCCGGGTGGTTCCTGAGGGCGAGCTCATGCTCGCGGCTGCAGCCGTCGCCCAGAAGATCGCAGCGAACTCCATGATGACGGTGCGCATGGCCAAGGAATCGATCAACAGGGCCTATGAATCCTCCTTGGCCGAGGGGCTTCTGTTCGAGCGGCGCTTGTTCTACGCCTCGCTGGCCACGGAAGACAAGCTGGAGGGAACTCGTGCCTTCCTGGAGCGGAGGCCGCCCTTCTTTACTGATCGGTAGGGCTAAATTTCCAAGGGGGTATTTATGACCTCACCAATCCCACCATCCAATTTGGCGGACGCCCATGGTCATGTTTGAACGGTACCGAAAAGATCGGGCATTGGAGCTACTCAAGCAGACAACCCGGCGTCTCATGAGCACATTGGGCGAGGCCAATGCGCAGAGCATTGCAATCAAGTTGATCGACCAGTATGAGCGGCTGGATGTGAAGCAACGCTACAGGTATTTTGATTTTCTCGCTTCGGATTTCAATCCCGAGCCTGCTCAGGTCAAGGCTGCGGCAGAACGATATGCCTCCGATTCCAGCCCCGGGAACCTGATGGCGCTCTTTCACGCGGTGGAGTCGCCAAGGCAGGAACTGCTTCGTCGGATTAATCGGGCGCCTAACGGCACGCACTCGATCGTGAAGATGCGCGAGGCGTTATTAACGCCTCTCAAGGATAACCCGTCCTGGGTATCGACCGATGCGGACATGCGCCACCTCCTAGGCTCTTGGTTCAACCCTGGTTTTCTGGAATTGCACGAGGTCACCTGGAGTTCGCCGGCGCTGCTTCTCGAAAGGATCATTCGGCACGAGGCCGTGCATGCCATCAATGGATGGGATGAATTGCGTCGCCGCCTGCAGCCGGATCGTCGCTGCTTTGCATTCTTTCATCGACAGTTACCCTAGGAGCCGTTGATATTCGTGGAAGTTGCGCTGATGCCAAGCATTGCGCGTGAAGTCAGTGGACTTCTCAACAAAGACGCACCGGTTGGGGATCCCAGGACCTTCAAGGCTGCGATCTTCTACTCCATCATCAACTGTCAGCCAGGTCTTAAAGGCGTTTCGATGGGGAACTTTTTGATCAAGCGTGTGGCGGAAATCTCACAGATTTGCCCTAAAGCTGCAATCAGCATGTGTCTAGACACAAAACCCCAGCGCTAAAACGCCCTACAGCGCAGGGATTTTCCCGCCCGAATGCTCTGGGTGCTGGCAACGCTGATCAGCGCTTGTAGGGCTTGCTATGCAGCCTGCGTGGGTTATCCACAGAACGCACGAGTTATCCACAAAAAATCACGAGAAATGCTACTTTTAATAGATTTCAAAGTTTGAGCGTTGAAATCCTTGAAGAAAAAAACCTCTAAAAAGTTATCCACAGCCGATCCAATTTGCCCTGCCCTAGCTCGGTAACCCGCCAAAGTGGACGGACTCAGATTGCCCAGATAAATATATGAAAACACAATGCAATTAACGCAAACAAATGATTTAGGAGATAACACCATGGCACAAGCAAAGACACTGACTACTGCTGAAATTGATCGCTTGATAACGCATATCAATAAACGCAAATACGCAGCCCGTAACAGATCAATGATGCTGCTCACACACTGGGCAGGTTTAAGAATCGGCGAAGTGGCCTGCTTACGCTGGAGCGATGTCACAACCACAGACGGTGAGATTAAAGACGAGATCCGATTGCTGCCCGACATGACCAAAGGCCGTCATGCCCGCACTGTTTTTGTCAGCGCTAAGCTAAAAGCAGAATTGCAAGCCTACGCACAGCAAGCCAAGTGTGTGGATCGCAGCTATCCATTCTTTGCTAGCCAAAAGAGCATCCGTGCAGGCTTTAATGCCAACAGCTTGGCGCAAACGTTTGCCCTCCTCTACGAAGGCGCTGGACTTGAAGGTGCAAGCAGTCACAGCGGACGCAGAACGTTTTTAACAAACCTAGCCAACAAAGGCACTGCAATTCATATTTTGAAAACGCTGGCTGGGCATCGCAGCATCAGCACAACCGCCGCGTATTTGTATAGCAGCCCAAGCCAGTTGAAGGCAGCTGTTGAGTTGGTTTGATTGAGAGTTTGAATCCCTTTTGCCCCGCCAGTGACTTCTTTCAATATTTAAATCCTTCAAACGCCTGTTTGTAAGCTGTTGATCTGATTGAGTTTTTTCTTCCAAAGCTTTTCGCGTTCT
>Ga0214921_10008422_pt1 | contig 13370 bp, 6 predicted proteins | sample LL1505_MetaG_FD_177992 | JGI IMG/M metagenome (GOLD analysis project Ga0214921, IMG submission 177992) | Freshwater microbial communities from Lake Lanier, Atlanta, Georgia, United States - LL-1505 | ecosystem: Environmental > Aquatic > Freshwater > Lake | place: USA: Georgia | collected 2015-05-28 | reverse complement strand
GACCTCGACCTCGACATCGACCCCCCGGCGGCATCGGCATCGGCATCGGCATTTACCCCTTTTACACGTAATAATGCAAAACAAGTCGGTCACAAGCGCGACATAAATGAAATTCAAGTAATGACGTATGATATTCGCCCCGAAGCGTGTTTCCCAAAGGGCGCAACACTTGCAGATCTAGACAGAGAATGCGACATTCTATTTTTTTGTTTGCCAACACCGCTTTATCACGACGGGTCGTGTTATACAAAAATCCTTGAAGAAAGTATTTCAAAATGCAAAAACCCGTTCAAGGTGATACGCAGTACTGTTCCGGTAGGATTTTCATTACAACAAGGTTGTTATTTTATGCCGGAATTTTTAACAGAAGCAAATTGGGCAAACGATTTTAAAACCGCGAAAAAATGGGTCGTCGGTATTCCTGGGGCTGGTGCTGACACGCACGCGCAATTCAAGCGCCGTATGCACGAATTAATTACCACCAGTCAAAAAAACGGGTCAATCGATAATAGTGAACTTGTATTTTGCAGCACCAATGAAGCCGAAATGCTGAAATTAACAAAAAACTGCTTTTTATCGGCAAAAGTATCTATTATGAATGAAATCTACGATTTTTGCCAATCTACAAACACGAATTATACAAAAGTAATTGAGATGGCGAAGGATGATGCACGAATGGGAACATCGCATTTCAGTATTCCTGGACCTGACGGAAAGCGCGGGTTCGGCGGAACGTGTTTCCCAAAGGATACACATAGTATCTATTGTCAGATGATAAAGCAGGGCGTGAATAGTATTGTATTTCCGGCAGTTCTTACACGGAATGACACGTTGGACCGATCGTCACGTGAATGGTCTAACGATGTATGGAGAACAACCGTGCCGCTGCAAAAAGGGGCGCGGGTTATTGTAGTATTTGATGCCGGGTACTGTAAAGACGCGGGCACGGGCACCGACGTGGGCACCGACAGGACTAATAATAATACGTATATGAGTAACTATCTAACGAATATATGTTTTGAAAAGCTATCTCAGGGACATTTTATTATACTAATAACGCCGAATAGTAACAATCCGTCGCTGGATAATGCAGTATTGCGCTCCAATGACCGTTTTATCGTAAAAACCCACGATATTACAAAACCGATCTTTATGCCAAAGGTAGACGAAATATATTATGCAGGGTATAATAATGACAACAATCATCATCAGTCTCGTGTAATAAATGAATTATCGTCAATTACGCGAGTTATTGAATTATGGACGCAACACGTGAATTCGTGTTTATATGTAATAAAGCCGTATGGCCACGACCACGACCACGACCACGACCACGACCACGACCATTCCAGTGGTCCTCTTCCCAGTATAAATTATACAAAAATATTGGAAGAATATTGTACTGATAGTACAGGAAGGCTTATTGTCTTATTTTGATAGTAAATTTTCTCTTTTTGGGATATTTTACTATTTTTTTAGTCGCCTTTTTCGGGCGAGGGGCATTCGTTTTATTTTTTTTGACTGTGTTTTTGTACTTGACACCGATGGTGCGTTTTTTTGAACCGCCGCCGCGGACCGCACCCACCAGACCAGTAGAGTCAGCCGAACGTTGTTTTCCTTTGTCCATTGCATCTGTAACTTCTTTAGCTTTGTACTGATCGCGAGCTTCTTTTTCTTTTTCTGAGTTGGGTTGATCCGCAGGAACGACCGGAGCGGTAGGAGCTACATCTACTAGAGATGGTTCAGAAGCTCGCCTTTTACCACTCGTTGCCCCTACCGCAGTAGTAGGCTGAGAGCCATAATGTTTCTTTTGTTCTCTTAATTCTTGCTTGTGAAGTCGTTCCTCGACTGGAAGCGTCAACTCTTCGGGATCATCTTCCGGTATATCTAAATAATTTTCGGGAAATTGTTCCATATATTTAAAGAATTGTCTCCTTCTTTTATCAGCATCAGTTGGGGGTTGGATGGATGCAACGGAAGATGCCGGGTTGGGTTTTCGTAGAGCACTATTAGGAATCCTACCAGCAGTTTTAGGTCCAAGCGGTTTGTTGTTATTTTTCCCGAGCACAACCTGTTTACTCCGAGGGATGGGTCGAAGTGGGTTCGGTACTTTCCCAGAAGCTATTGCTGCAGCAAGATTTTTTCTTTCCACATTTTTGCGCTCGTCATCTTCAAAACGGGCATCAATCGCGGCGATCGCCTCTTCCTCGCGCTTCTTGCGCGCTGCATCATCACCATTGTCACCCTCAACGGCCGCCCCTGCACCTGCGGGGGGAGGTCTCAGTTTTAATCTGCCACGAGCCGCGGCGGCCAGATCATCAGCATCATCTGGTCTGGATGATGTATCTGGCGAGCTCGCTCTTGGACTTGATAATCGCACTGATGTTCTACCACGGATTCGGGCGATATGTTCGCGTTCCATTAGATCGGCCGGTAAAGTAACCGGTGATGATACTGTAGATGACGACTTTTCTGCCCATCTAGCCCTAGGCGTCTCTGGTCGAACCCAAGATGTAGGTTCAGGTTCGGCACTTTGAACCGAATCTGGCCGTGGTGATGCAGGCGCTGATGAAGGTGGCGTGTCCCAGGCATTTCGTCGCGCGGTCGATGGACGTGCAACATCAGCGGCTACTCTTCCTTCCAATTCTCCACGCCCTTTTTTCATTCTTGCTACGTGTGCTCCTGTATCACGTAGCTCGCGAATTTCTACCATTATGCATTCAATACCATCGATTGTTTTGTCAAACGGTTTTTGAAAACGTTTAAAAAACGTAAAAAAATCATCATTATTCGCCTGACGTGTTTTAACCTGTAGATCTAATTCGACGATTAAATCAGATATTTCAAGACATTTTGATTCTCGCCCTTTAAAAAATTCTGCACTCTTCTTGCAATTTTTTTGCCATTGATCAAACCACTCTAGAATCTCTATTCCAAGGGGTAATCTTTCAAGCAATACACTCGTGTCCGTTATCCCAGAAAATAGACTCTTCGAGCTAGTTAATCTTACATCGGTTTTTTCATCATAATCTATCCCCGGTTTAAGTTTGAATAATCTACACAATGGTTTAATTGTATCAACATAGTCAATTACTTCTCGAATATACTTTGCAATATAATATATTTTTGCCTGTTCTTTCGGATCTCGCGGAGGAGGGGCGGAGGCGGCAACGGAAGCAACGGAAGCCGTCTCGTCGTCGTCGTCGTCATCGACGAATTCAGAGCCAACAACATCTTGAAGTCCCTGTTCAATCATTTTTTCACGTTCTGCATCTGCAGCAGCCGCAGCCTCAGCATCAAGCGCGCGCTTGGTAGCAGCAGCCGTATCGTAGTCGTCATCATTGATTTCAGACTCGGCAATATTACGATGTCCACGTTCAATCGTTTCTTCGCGCAATTCAGCGTCAGCAGCAGCATCAGCAGCAGCCTTAGCTTCAGCAGCAGCCTTAGCTTCAGCAGCAGCCTTAGCTTCAGCTTCAGCAGCAGCAGCAGCAGCAGCGTCATTACCTGGGTCGTTACCAGCGTCATTGGCGGCGGTGGAGGCGGCAGGAGCCGCAGTTAGTTGGTCTATTGCAGCGTTTACCGACGCAAGCAGATTCGCTGGTGGCGGCGGCGCCGGTTCTGCGCTCGGTCCAGGTTGATCTTGAATTAACAATTGTCGCTTATTACTACTTGAACTTAATGTACCATCCAGAACCATTTTGCTTAATGTATCACGCGTAACCTCAACAACTATTTTTGAAAAGCCTGGGAAAACGTCACCACCCTGAGCAAAAGGACGAAGCGTGAGAGGTGCAACACTAGCGTTTGATATGAGTTTTGTTTCTGCGTTTCCAAGTGCCACGACAAGACCTGTTTTACTGGTGGGGGTCAGGTCTTCAATAGCTAATAACGGGACATATTCTGGGTTTTCCTTATTTCTTCTTTCGCTTATGTTCTTAAATCCAGTTTCTATTTCTTCGAAATTCTTGTATAATACCAAAATTTCCTCTATATTACCGTTTGAAATCTCATCAATTCGACGTTCCATACAACCATTCATTTTTTTAATGATTGCATCAAAAGCAGCAACAGATGGGCGACTTGGCTGACCTGGCGGTGGCGGTGGCGGTGGTGGTTGCGATGCCGACGACGACGCCAGTTCAATGCCATCACAAACTTTATCCACTATTTTTGATATTTCGGGATTAATACTTGGATCATTTAAACTCTTGAGCCGCAATGTTAATCGTTCTACGTTTTCAAGACGAGCTTTAACGCAATCAAGCAATGCGCGTTCTACCGTCTTTACTTGCTTCAAACTGTTGAACCACGCCAAGAATCCACCCGGAAACATAAGATCGATTTTTTCTATTTTTTGCGTAATATTTCGAAGATCGATGCAATCTTTAAATAAATTGTCTACTTCTTTGCTCTTTTCATTACCCTTTTGATATTCTAATGCCGACAAAAGGGTGGTTACAAATTGTAATTCGGTATCGTACTTTGGTTTTTCTGTTTTTAAGTATTGAACCGCGTCAGCAACATCTTTTGGCATTCCATTTTTTTGGAAACAGAAATTGATACTTGAAATTAAAACCTCGATTTTCTGGGCCAAAGCGTCACCGCCTTTAAGCATCATACGACACCATATCATTATTCTAGAACTCTGTTCTTCATATACTCGTAGGAATTCATCTTGATATTCTTTATTGATATGCATTTCGGATATTGTAGATGAATCGGTTTTGATTACCGGTAATTGGCCATCTTGATTAGGAGGTACTGATACAAATAAACAATCGATACTGCCGGGGTCAAGTCTATTAACAAAAAATGCAACACCAGCATCACGATTGTATGCTGCTGCGGCCAATGTACGCGAGTTTGACATAACTAACGACAATTCCGATGACGATTCCGATGGAGGTACAGACGAAGTCGACACCGCAGCCGCCTCCCTCCATTGTAATACGTTTACTGATACTTTTTTGCTCTCAATTACTGGTATTTTAGAAGGGTTATTATCGCCGCCGCCGCCGCTGCCGCTGCCAACCGCCAGGTTCCAAAGACCACCAATCGCGCCAATCGCGCGCTGACCAACCCCAAAAGCACCTGATGCAACATTAGAAAAACCCTGAACGGCACTTCCGAACACCCCTTTCATTCCCAATGCACTTACAACTTTCGCGAATCCGCTTATCACAGGGTTTACGTCAATACCGACATCACGTCCCCCGCCGCCGCCGTCGTCATCGTCGTCATCGTCGTCGTCATTACCAGGACCTCCACCAGGTGGAGGAGGAGGAGGAGGGGGTATATGCGGGTTCGGACGACCGCCGGGCGCCACCGGGGGTTGTTGAGGTGGTCCAGCAGGACGAGGTGGAGGTGGAGGGGGGGGTGGCTGAAAAGGTCCGGGTATAACCGCGGGTAGTTGCGGCGGTACAGCAGGCCCAGGACCAGGACCAGGACCATCATCGCCAGGCGGAGGTGGAGGAGGGGGTTGATCGTCACCAAGCTGAGGCGCGGGTTGTTGCTGTGGGGCAGGGAGAGGGAGAGGGAGAGGAGGAGGTTGCTGTTGTTGACCTTGGAATGGACCACCAGCGCCAGGAGGTAGAGGTGGAGGTGGAGGAGGAGGAAGTGGCTGCATATGAGGCCCAGGCGCCCCAACCACAACAACAGGTGGAGGTTGAACAATCGGATGAATCGGAACATGTGGAGGTGCTGGTCCTAACTGCACAGGAACTGGCGGTGGCGGTGGTGGAGGTGCAGGTGGTGCAGGTGGTGCAGCAGGTCCTACGGGTGCTGGCGGAATGACTGCTGGTACGACTGCTGGTGCTAACTGCTGAGGTTCTGGCTCCGGTGGTGGAGGAGGAGGAGGAGGCACTTCGCCAAATAGAGGTTCCATAGCTGCGACTGGGGCTACAATTGCGGCGGCGGGTGGAGGATGAACTACTACGATCGGTGCCGGCCCAGGTCCTAATGGCATCATCGGAGGCGGAAGAGGCGGAGGTGGAGGCGGTATTCTACGTGCGGCTCTAGGACCAACTCCAATAGGCTGTACATTAGGAATAGGCCGTGCATTAGGTGGTATATTACGCGGTGGTGCATTCACAGGTGCATTAGGTGGTATATTACGCGGTGGTGCATTCACCGGTGCATTAGGCGGTTGCGGCTGATTCGGCTGAGGAGGAATCGCAGTTCCTATATTAGAAATATTAGTTATAGCCGAAGTAAATAATGAAGATAATTCATTTGCGGTTTCGGTGATATCGTCAAATGTCTTTTTGCAATTTAAATTATCTCGCGCTACCTCACTAAATGTTTTCTCCCCAAGTTTATCTGATGTAGGTTTATTTACAGTAATACTCGGAATTGCTGCCGTTTCTTTTGTAGAATCACCATCGGCTTTATTTACATTTTCGATTTGAAAAATACAAAATGGTTTAATGAATTGCAAATCTATATCCGGCGGTGATGGTTGTTTATTAAATAATTCCGTAAATATTACATTTTTATATTGGGTAATTCCCGTTTTCGATAAAATTTCGGTGGATGATAAATTAAAATTTACCCAATTCGATTTTAGTCGAATAATTCCAGTATTTATATCTTCAGAATACCATATCTTTTTCGTCGGCGGAAATAATGTACCAAACACATGAATCGTATTAATAAGAATCAAATTGTACTTTAGGTTTTTATAGACCACTTCGTTTCCGTTGATTTTTTTATTTATTTTTTCTTTCATTTTTTGGATTCCTCTCAGAATTATAGCGCTTCTTTGATTCCATTCCGTTTGATATTTTACATCATCCACATTGCCATACATAAAATAGGTATTATCGTCATATAATAAATCCGCCTTTGCAGGTTTTACTTCATTTATTCGATTCGCCGGATATTTTTCGTGGAGTACAACTAAATCGCAAATATCATCTAATATTTTATTATTATTGCTTATATTTTTTTTATTATCAATAATGGCTTCAGATGACAACTCTTTAATAATTTGATCATAACTTAAATGAATATCAACAAATAAATTACTTATCGCTTTAATTGTGGCATAATACATTAATGAAACTTCATCTGTAGTTACGGGTGCTATATCAGGTTCACCTTGTATTGCTGGTAATTTATTGAAAAAAAAAGTATTGAAAAACTCCTTTTGGTGATCCGATAAATGGTCTATATGCGCATTATATAACAGTTCTCGATAACTTCTATTGACATCATTATATGATGGCGGCGGCGGTGCCCCCTGCTGCTGCTTATATGTCAGATTCAACGACACATTGTTTAAAATTTTATCAAAATAATCGATATATTGTTTAAAATCGCTGGATTTAATTTTATCTATCGATTTTTGCGTCTCTATTATAAGTTTAAGTTTGTCTTGAAGTAATAATAAGTATGTATTTTTCCAACTAGGCGTGTCTACATCCACTATTTTTTTAATATTATCAATAAATGTACTTAATTCTTTATCAATTTCATCTGTCATAGTCGAGAAATTCGGTAATCCGGACATCGCTTGTCTGGGATCTGGGCGATGAGCGGTTAAATAATCATTTAATTTATCATGGGCGCCGGGATCTGAATCTGTGAAAATATCATTTAGATCATCAATTGCATCTAATAAGTCGTGTACGTTTAATATACCATCGCCTGCATTATTACTAGCATCATATAAGTTGGTGTATCTTGTATTAATTTCGGTATATTTGTTAACGTTCTCCGTGATAATACGGGATAATGAACTTTCGATATAATCTAATTTTGAATATAACGTAATATATTCTTCTTTTGCAACTTCGTTTTCTTTATTTTCGATAAAGAACAGCTTGGCATTATTGAAAAAAATATATTCTGAATATTCGTTATGCCATTGTTTAATTAGTTCTTGTGTTTTTTTTATTTCTTGTGAATTCATATCACCATTTGACGATATGGTGTGATAATAAAATAGACAGCTGGTATTCCCACCATATTCACGAAGAATCGTCCTTTTTATTTCTTTATTTATGTCGGATTGATTTGTTTCGATATATTTTTTAACTTTTTGTTCATTGTACAAGTATGTTTTGGGAATATTCACGATTAATGGAGATACTTTTATAGATTTTTTACTATGATATAACATATGTTCATCTAGTGTGATTGGTTTTTCCGGCACACCCCTATCTTTATTGATAAATTTTGGAATTACTGATGTTCCTGGCGTTCCGGTAGCTGACTGAGGCTGGTTAATCTGTATTTGTTTAAGCGGTGCATTTTGGATATTTTGTAGCGAAGTAATATAATCGTCCAATCCTGAATCAATATTTACCTTTATGTTTTTTATTTGAAAGAATGGAACGTCGTCATTAATATCTATCTGATGCACACTGGGTGCTTGCGGTTGCGGTTGCAGTGACAGTGGTTGCGGTTGTTGTTGTAGGTTATGAGAGATGGGGGTCAGTGGCGGTGGTGGTGGCGGTGGCGGCGGGATATAACGTCGAGCCATATAGAGTATTTTGTATTCGATTCAGATGAATTTTGATTTTGATTTTGATATATAATTAACTAAACGTGCCCTAATTATATACTATTAAATATTATGTTTCCATTGTAATAAACCCAGACACACCAGACACTGCGTATCATCACTTTTTAGCATCAACGCTCTCAAATGTATCATCCGTAAATAAATGATGGTATTTTACCAACGCTAGATGATCTTTTTCTTCCTTCTCCTTTTTCGCTTTTTCTAGTGTATGGAGTGCATTGCTAATTTCTAAATCAGAAACGTGTTTTTCCGGGCCTTTCTTCTCCTCTGTCATCTTATGCATAGTTCTAAATTTTGTAGGAATAATGCAATATGTACTGTCAACATTCATAAAATGGTCGACAATAATCGTAAAACACGCGGTGATGACTAGCGCATAGTATATACTGCGAGTACCCATCCACGCCACTGCAAATACCAGGACTTCTTTGCTCATTAAATATTTAATCCAAGACTCAGTCGACGAATTTAAATCGAGATTAATGTATCTCGAACCAATATTCAGAATAAGCATTACAAACCCCGCGAAAAATGTGCTCGTGTTCAAATTTTGGAAAAAGTTATGCATCGCGGTTAATACTTTCGAATCCATAATATTATTGGCGGGAGCTTGCAGCGTAAATACGGTTGATTTATTGGTGAAAAGATCGGTTAATGTTTTTAAATTTAAAGGGGGGATGAGTGGTGATGATGCAATAGAGCCAGGAGCTCCGCCGGCTTGTGGTGTAGCTTGCGGAGTTGCACCCCCGCTGCGATTGCTGCGCGAATTGTTCCTGCTGCGGCTGCGATTGTTTGATTTGCCCATTAGATCTATAATAATATTAATAATATTAATAATAATATATAATACGTAAGAAATGCCTTAGTTATTATAACGTTAGATTTATCTTCTTCCTCTAAATGCACTCTTTACTTTGCGCATACCATTACGCACATTTTTTGTTAATTTTTCTCGAACGCGTAATCCCTCAACTCCTGGCTCCGGGTTCGTTTCTTCAATTCCAGATGGAGCCATTACGCTCCCTTGGTTGCCCCATTTGCTAAATATCTCTTCAAATAATTTGGATACCTTTTTTTTGATGTATTTTAGCTTGTGGATGAAGTCGCTGTCACTGTCGCCGTTGTCGCCGTCGCCGTTGTCGCCGTTGTCGCCGTTGTCACTGTCACTGTCGCTATCGCCGCTCTCGCTATCGCCGCTGTCGCTCTCATTTAAATCCCGACCGCGGTTTTTGCCTTTATATGTATTCGATCCATCATCTACATAAGGCCCATTTGCTTTTACTGATGTGTCTAAATGGGAATTTGCAATTTTATGCGACATACCGGCCCCTGACGCACCAACTACGCTAGATGCATCATTCGATCGTTCGGCGGTCATTTTACTTACTGCATCAGCTCTTTGTTTGTGATTGTTTTTTTTATTATCGCCGCTGTCCTTGCCGCTGTCGTCGTCGCTGTCTTGGTATGCTCCAAACGCGGATGTTATTAAGACAACCGCCATCATTGCAATAAGTATAAAAATCGTTCGTTCTTTCATTGTATTCGTATTCGTATAATGGTTCTATTACTATAAGTAAATATTTATATTACGGACGAATGGACGTTACGGACGAATGGACGTTACGGACGAATGGACGTTACGGACGAATGGACGTTACGGACGAATGGACGTTACGGATGTAATATATTATTATAAAAAAAGCTTATACCGTATAAATACCTTTGTTCATCAGGTACATTATATGTATCGGTTAATTCGTATAATTTATAATTATTGAACTCTTTAAATATGCCATTTGTAACATCCCGACGAATGATTCCGCCACTCAGATCGTACCCATAAGGAAGATACTGTTTATTCGTATTATATGCATTATTCATATTGTCGTAAATTTTCATAACAGTTTCTTCTTTGTCGATAATTAATTTTGTGATTTGAATGACCCGTAATTCATTTACAATATTTCGAATTTCTTGTAACATTGTATCGCTAATACTAATTAAATTAATATCATTATTGTACCGTTTCGCATTTTCACGCCATCCACTAAAAATCTCATTTAAACGTATTTTATATCCATAAACCTTATTGTAGACTTCTAATCTTTTGTTTTTGTTTTTATCGGTTGTACTGCTATTAACCTCATTGATAAACCGCCCAAAATCGGAATCATCTCTATCATTGATTACTAAGATATTCGTATTCTTCTCTGTACGATGAATAATATTTCCAACGGTGTAATTACTCATATTATTACTTAGGTCATTTGTAGTTAAGTTTGCAATATTAAATCTGTTGAGCAATGTATCAAGATTCATTATTTTGGTGTTTATATCGTTGTAAATTAATTTTTTTACACCCCTAAAATCATTACGTTTTATAGGCTCATATACACAGCCCAAAAAATAATTATAACAATACTGTCTAAACGTATCGTTCGATCCTACTACCTTTACATTTTTTTCATTGTCGAGACTATTTGAGATCTGATTTCGAATAATTTCTAATTTACCAGAATAATCATAACTTGATACAATATTAACAGTACGAGAACCGCCAATTAATTCATTACTGCCGAACATCGAAATGCTTCCAATTCCGCCAGCTGTATCACATTTTTTAGATTCGAAATGATTATCGGCAAAATCTTGACTAGATTGTTTATTGTAATTGTTTGGTGTATGATAATCCAGTCTACGGTCATCCGCCGTTGTTATGGTCGGTATGGAGGGTATTTCGAACCCTTCTTTATCGTTTAATGAAATACCCTGTGTTAATTTATTTAATGTATTAAGTACGCCGTCGCTGCCGCCGTCATTGCCGCCGCTGTCACTGCCGCCGTCGCTGTCACTGCCACTGTCTCCTCGGCGAACCATAGGCTGTATTTCAGACCAGATATTTAACCACGATTCCGGTGCGTCCGATCTGGTGGACATTGATGATGAAGACACTTCAACAATGCAAATCAATAAAATAAACCAGACCAAATAATCATATTTTGCGTAAATAACAAGGGTAATGACTACTACAAAAATAAGAAAACGACTTATAGCGATTCCCGTGTCAGAATGAATATAGTTGTAATATATACCCCGCAGGATATAATGCGGGTCAGTTATATCATTTGAAACCATATCTATTATGATGTCTATTACTATATTGATAGATATACTTTTTGTAATATACAACTACGGATTGTATTGTATTGTAATGAAAACATATGTAATCATTACAATTCGCGAGCGAGAGTATTGCAGCAGCTGTCTCCATATTTAAGAAGAAGGCGTGGTAATCGCAGCCAGTAATTTAGCGGGGTCAGCGGCAGCGGCAGAGGCAGAGGCAGGGGCAGCAGCATCGGCGCACTTCGTCTTGCCATCCTTGCACTTTCCGTCCTTGCACGGGCCCTTTCCTTCAGCACAAGGGCCTGGAGCATCTTCATTTGTGGCGTGCTTATCCTTGTCCTCCATTCCCTCAAATCCGTTGTAACCGCTCATTGTGGCGATAATGGCGACAAATACAACCGCGAGTAAACCGGCGGCAGAGTGCTTCAAAGTGATAAACACGATGGCAGCGACAAAAATAAGTTTGCCTAAAATGTTATTGTAAAGAAAACCAAGCAAATTGGGCTTCAAAACCATAATCACAATAAGTACCAAAAGGGCACCTAAAGCTGTCTCCTTATTAAATTTCATCATTTTCGTCTTATATATATAACTAATATATTTTCCATTAGTAACTGTAAAACATTGCAAAAGAGCGTCGAAATAAAATCTCATTTTTTTATAGGAGAATATGACATCTTTAGGTTATTCTGATTTTTCAGAAAATGGAAATGTACCGACAAACAATAGTAAAATAGTAAATCGGCGAAACAACGCAAATATACCTAAAAATAGAACCCTAAAGGTTCCCAGAGATGAAAATAATCGAGAACGCGGGATTACAAATTCTGGTGCGGGTTCTGGAGCCGGCATAACCAACGAAAACGGTAATAATAACGGTGTCATTCAACAGGCAGGACATAAAGTAAAGCAGATCAAAGATTATATTGAAAACATACATCGAAAGGGGGGCGAAGACAGCGATCAAGAAGATGACGACGCAGGCGGTAATTATACATCAGTATTGCCGGAATATCCAGGTCAAGGAATGGGGATATATTCAACAAACACGACTAAAAATGCAATTATTCGCGGAGAAGATAACGGTGCTGGCTCCGGACCCATTCCGACAACTATATCTAGCAACAATAATGTAGTTAGAAAAACCACACAATTAAACTCCCTAAATCCGTCATCTGCATATTCTTCCACTTTATTAGAAGGAACCAATCCAGCATCGATCAATTCGGCGGCGGCGGCGGCGGGATCAATGCCGTATACTATGCCATATGGTGAAACAGGTAGAAATTCAACACCGGCGGGTATTGCTAAAGATAATCATAGAACGTTTAGCAATAATAAGGATTCAACCACAAGCACTTATGCTCGTCAATACTACGAACAATTTGTGCCTTATGCCGAAAATTTGGCAAACCAATTGGCGTCACCTTCTGGAATGTCCGGAACAAATGTTGCGCTTATTGAGAAACTGAATTACATTATTCATATGTTGGAGCAGAAGAAGGATGAAAAGACGGGTCACGTAATCGAAGAACTGATTCTGTACTGCTTCATCGGGGTATTTATTATTTTCATTGTCGATACATTTGCAAAGTCGGGTGGAATGGGCGGCAGGGGTGGCGGAGGAATGGGGAATATGGCCGGAGGCGCGCGGTATCGCCGAAATATATAACCGCCGCATCGCCGCCGCAGAGCCACGCAGACCCCCGCAGCGGTT
>Ga0214921_10008421_pt1 | contig 13371 bp, 11 predicted proteins | sample LL1505_MetaG_FD_177992 | JGI IMG/M metagenome (GOLD analysis project Ga0214921, IMG submission 177992) | Freshwater microbial communities from Lake Lanier, Atlanta, Georgia, United States - LL-1505 | ecosystem: Environmental > Aquatic > Freshwater > Lake | place: USA: Georgia | collected... | reverse complement strand
ACTTGAAGGCGAATTATCCGACGGAGTACATGGCCTCGCTGTTGTCGCACGAGTTGGACAACACCGACAAAATCGCTCTCTTTACGGCCGAGGCGCAGAACATGGGGATCCGGATCCTTCCGCCCAGTGTCAACACGAGTGAAAAAAACTTCACTGTTCAGCCCAATCAGATTCTCTTTGGGCTGGGAGCAATCAAAAACGTAGGGGGTGCTTGCGTGGATGCGATTTTGGAGGCCAGGGCCGGTGGGAAGTTCGCTTCGATCGAAGACTTCTGTGCGAGGGTCGATTACAAATCCATGAATAAGAAGGCAGTCGAGAGTCTGATTCGGTCGGGAGCTTTCGATGAAATTAGTCCGAACCGTGCCTGGTTGGCGTCCAAGGTGGATGCGGCGATGTCCCTTGCGGCTTCAGCATCCCGCGACAAGGAACGGGGCCAGGGGACGTTGTTTGGATTAATGGAAGAAGTGGCTCCCGAGAAAAGTGCTGGGGGAGAAAAGGTGCCGGCGGATTTTCAGGATTGGGCTAAACGGGAGAAGTTGGCGGCGGAGAAAGAGTTACTCGGGTTTTATGTGACGGGGCATCCGGCGGACGAGTTTGAGGCGGATCTGCGGGCGTTCCGAACCTTGAATCTGGGAGAGCCGGATGAGATGCAGAGCGGAACGGTGGCAAGAATGGCGGGAGTGGTGACGGCGGTGGAGGTGCGGTTAACCCAGAAGGACAAGAAGCCGTATGCGCGCGTGATGCTGGAGGACAAGACGGGGCGGATGGAGATTATGATCTTTCCAGATCTGTATCGAGAGGCAGGTATGGCTCTAAAGGTGGGAACTCCATTGGTCGTCGGAGGCTCGGTCGATACGGACTCTGAGGAGCGGGTGAGGCTAAGGACCTCGGAATGCATTACTCTCGAAGCGGCGGTGACGAAGTTGGTGACCCACGTTCATATGGTGCCAACCCGGGAGCAGTTAGCGGGTGATGCGATGGCAAAAGTGAAGGAGATCGTGGCAGCTCATCAGGGGGAGACCCCGATGCGGTTGGAAGTAGAGGTGGAAGAGAAGAAAGTTTTGATGGAGGCAGGGGCTCAGATGAGGATCCACCCCAGCTTGGTGGCGATTGGAAAATTGCGGGAGGCGTTAGGGCCTGATCGGGTCAAGCTGGCGGTGCGTGAGATTGAGGTCGCGAAACCGAGATGGGGGCCGCGTCGGGCCCAAGCGGTCGGCGCTTAAAACTGGTTCAGTCGGTCAAGCAGGGCGCGGAGTCGGCCAAGATTACGGCGGTTGAAGGGAACGCAGAGGCGGGAGAGGGAAGCGAGTTCGGGTTCGTTGGCTTCCTCCGGATAGGGATCAGAAAAAGTGATAAGGGTGTCGGGGCGGAGGATGTCGTGGAAATCATCGTTGAGTCGGACGAGGGCCCCGGGGGGGATCTGTCGTTGTAGGCGAACGATCATGACGTTTCCGATGTAGCGGTAAGAGTGGAAGTTGTAGTAGAAGTTGACGACTTCACGACGGGCGAATTCGAGATCATCTGTAATCTTGAAAAGAGTAAAGTCCTCTTCGGAGATGAGGCCGTCACCCAAAAGGTGTTCGCGGAGATATTTTTCGAAGGTCTTCCAGAAGTTTCCACGTGGGGCATCGACCATGATCAAGGGGACGATGTTCGTTTTTCCGGTTTGCATCAGAGTGAAAGATTCGAAGGCTTCGTCCATGGTGCCGAACCCTCCCGGGAAGAGAGCGATTGCGTCGGAGTGTTTGACGAAGTTGAGCTTGCGGGTGAAGAAGTATTTGAAGGTGAAAAGCTTGCTGTCCCCCCGAATCGTTTCGTTAGGTTCCTGTTCGAACGGGAGTTCAATATTGAGGGCGAAGCCGTGTTTGCGGCCTGCTCCGGCTTGAGCAGCGCCCATAATGCCTTCACCCCCTCCTGTGATCATCATATAGCCGGCTTGCTGCATGAGTTGGCCAAATTGGTGGGCTGCTTTGTACGTGGCGCTGGTCGGGTGAGTTCGGGCCGATCCGAAAACCGATATTTTTTTAACTCCATGGTATGGAGCAAAGACTTTGTTGGCGTCCCGGATTTCGCGCATGACCCGTTTGAACTGCTTTAGATCGCCCATATTGGTGCCATCGGAATCAAGGCTCAGAACCGTCGAAATCATCTCCTTAAAGAGTTGCCGTTCGCGCTTGATTCCCGCCGCGTCAATAAGCTCCTCAATACTGGAGGACAACGGGTTAGAGTTATTTTCCCGCTTTTTTATGACTGCCGAAGATTTCACAATATGAAGACTGGATGGGAATATCCGGCATGGCAAATCTTTTGGAGGCCTTAGGGTCTAGAGTTGTGATAGGAGATGGGTCGGTTGCGGCCTCTCTTTATGCCGAAGGAGTCCCACTCGGGAGGAGCTTTGAGGGGATGAATTTAGTTGAGCCGGATAGAGTTACGGCGGTTCATCGTGCTTATTTGGAAGCTGGGGCGGAATTGATTGCGACCAATAGTTTTGCCGCCAACCGTTCGGCATTGAAGCGGCACGGGCTGGAGGACAAGGCGAATGAAATCAACTGGAAAGCGGCAAAATTGGCTCTTGGCGAGGTGGGGAAGAGTGGAGCTTGGGTGGCAGGCTGTATCGGACCGAGTGGGTTGACTCCGGCCGATCGCAACGGAATGGGGGCCCAAGCGGTTGAAGATTTGTTCCGGGCTCAGGCGGGAGCGCTGATCGACGGTGGGGTTCAGGCGGTGCTCTTACAAGCTTTCGCTGATCCGGAAGAGCTCGAGATTGCGATTGGGGCTGTGAGGGAACTGCATCATCTTCCGGTCATTGCCCTGCTGGGCTCTGGACGGGAAGGAACCTTACCGGGGGGTCGGAGTTGGGAGGAGACTTCTCAAAAGTTACGTGGGGCAGGAGCCGAAGTGATCGGTTTAGCTCCAGCCTTTGGCCCGAGTGCGTGCGCGGGTCTGATAAAACGGATCTCGTCCGGACCGGGGAAACTGCTGGCGGCCTATCCCGATGCCGGGCAACCGGAGTTTTCCGAAGGTCGTTATCTCTACGCCAACCATCCGAACTATTTTGCGGATAGGATGGCGGAACTTCCCGCACTGGGCGTGACCCTCCTTGGAGGTGGATCCGGAGTCAGTCCGGCACACATCCGGGCCTTGAAGGCCAGGGTGAACCAGCTCAAGCCTAACTTGGGGGCACGGGGATCGGTGGAACCCAAACGTGAGGCCATTCAGGTTTCGTCGAATGGGGAAAAAAGAAAAAGAGAAGAGTCGATTTTGGATCGGCTGAAAAAAGAGCGAGTTGCGGTGGTGGAACTCGACAGTCCCCGCGGATTGGACATGGGGCCCTTCCTCAAGGCGGCGGATGAGTTGGCTAAAGCCGGCGCGACGGCATTGACCTTAGCCGATAACTCCCTTGCGATTTTGCGGGTAGCCAACACAGCAGCGGCGACCTTGTTGAGGGAAAAGTTTGGCACGACAAGTGTGATTCATTTGGCCTGTCGGGACAAAAACCTGATCGGGTTGCAAAGCGAATTGATGGGATTGGCCGCCCTGGGCCACCGGCATGTGCTGGCCTTGACGGGAGATCCCTCAAAATTCGGGGACCATCCGGGTGCCTCTTCCGTCTATGACGTCAACAGTCTGGGGTTGATCGACCTGATCCGACAGATGAACGAGGGAAGAAACTCGGCCGGACGGGAGATTGGGCCGGGGGCGGAGTTCGTCATCGGGGTAGCCTTCAATCCAAATTCAAAAAACTTCGATGCCCAAGTGAAAAAGCTGGAGCGAAAGATCGAAAGGGGAGCGCATTTTGTCATGACGCAGCCTGTTTACGAGAGGGCGATGATCCGGAAAATGAAGGAGGCCTTGGGCCCCTTGGGGATTCCAGTTTTGGTCGGGGTGATGCCGGTGATCAGTTCCCGAAACGCTGAGTTCCTGCATCATGAAGTGCCGGGAATTTCTATTCCAGACGACATACGGGAAAAGATACGCTCCCTGCCGGAAGGCCCGGCGCAGGCGGATTACGGCCGCGAGGTGGCGGCGGAACTGGCTCGCGAGGTGGCGGAACACTTTCGCGGAATTTATCTAATCACACCGATGGTTCGTTCGGGCATGACGGCTCCGATTGTGAAGGAGTTCCTGAAAACAAAATGAGCGAGATGGTCATTCATGGAAGCCGACCCCGAAATGTGGGTTGGTTGAGGGCGGCAGCCCTCCTGTATGGCGATTGGGGAACCAGCAAGGCGTATGTCATCGGTCTGGCCGTGATGTTGGCGGGCTACGCGGCACCGGTTTATCTGGCGGCGATTGTCGGACTGACTTTTTTGGTGGGGTGCAACTACGTTTGGGTTTGCCGCTACTTTCCCGATGGCGGTGGCGTTTATCACGCCGCGAGGACGCACAGTTCGAGGTTGGCCGTAGTGGGAGCTTTGCTGCTTTTGGCGGACTACGCGGTGACAGCCTCGATGAGCTGTTACGAGGCCTTCAACTATTTTGGTGCCGAGGATGCGACCCGTTGGGCCATCCTGGCTATTTTTGCCTTGGGGGTGCTGAACTACTTTGGTCCACGTCTCTCGTCCGGATTGGCGGTCTATCTGGCGGTGCCGATGGTGTTGGTGGTTCTTGGATTGGTGGTGGGAGGGTTATGGAAACAACCGGCACTTCACTGGCATTGGCCGGTGGTGGGTTTTGGCCAAGGATGGCAGCTTTTTGCTGGGATGGTGTTGGCTTTGTCCGGAGTGGAGGCGGTAGCGAACACCACGGGGGTCATGAAACTCGATCCGGATGCGACTCCGGAAAAACCCTCCGTTCATCATAACGCACGCCGTGCCATCTGGCTGGTGATGGCGGAAGTCTGTCTTTTGACCGCAGCGTTGGGGGTCCTGGCGGCGGGCATGCCGGAGGACAGTTTCAGCAAACCGGAAAGTTTTCTACGAAAGATGGCGGAGTACTATGTGCATCCAAGTTACGGGTTGGCAGTCGGAGCGGTGGTCGGACTTCTCCTCCTTTCTGCAGTAAACACCGCGATCGTGGCCACGGTGGCCATCCTTTACAGCATGGCGCAGGATGGCGAATTGCCGCCGGTTTTTCGTATGCTCAACCAGCAGGGCGTTCCCTGGGTTCCGTTGATTGTGGCTGTGGTTCTGCCGATCCTAATTTTGGATCTTGCACCCGGATTTGAGGCGTTGGCCTCGCTCTATGCCATCGGGGTGGTCGGAGCGATCACCCTCAATCTGGCTTCCACTAGCACGGATAAGCCGCTGCCGATGGCCAAGTGGCAAAGGGTGGTGATGATGGGGACGGCGATTCTGATGGGATCGATCTGGATCACGATTGCCGTTACGAAGGTGCACGCCTTGGTGTTTGCGCTGACCGTGTGCGGTGTCGGGCTTTTCGTCCGTGAAACCTACCGAGCCAAGGTGAAAGAGGAGGCGGTTAAAGGATTGGTTCCGCTGGCCCAGCAAGTCAAAGCACCCATACAACCGGTGTTTGGGGAGGAAGAGGGGGAAGAAGGGGGCAGAATTCTGGTCGCCGCCCGAGGGCTTACTCCTTCGGCCAAGTTTGCGTTGGAGGAGGCCAAGCTTCGAAGCTCGAGGTTGTATTTCTTATACATCCGTGAGGTGCAGGTGGCGACGGAGGTCAGTGGTCGGTTGAAAGACGACACCGAGGCCGAAAAGGTTCTCAATGAGGCGGCAAAACTGGCGAGGGAATCGAAGGTGGCGCTGACGCCGGTTTATTGCACGGCGAACAAGGCTTCTGACATGATTGTGGAGTTGGCAGCGACTTTGGGTGCGGATGTGGTGGTGCTAGGCGGAACACGTCGCGGGTTGCTGATCAATCTTCTGCGGGGGGACACCGTGCGGGAGGTTTCGGCGCACCTGCCGGAAGAGATCAAGCTAGTTGTGGTCGGTTGAGTTTCAGCCTGAGGTTGAGGCTTTGACCCAGCGAGCGTAGGCAGAGGCGGCTTTCCCGGTTAGGGCTACGATCTCGGGGCAATCGTAAGGGTGGATCTGGGACCAGAGTTTGAGCAGATCCTTTCGGCGGGTGATGGTGGTTTTCGCAAGGACTAAGAATTCCCGGCTAATCTCCTTTTTTCCCTTCCAGATATAATGCGATTCGATGTTGGGGAAGATTTGAACACAGGCGGCGAAGCAGTGCCGGAGAGTGGCTTTGGCTAGGCGCCGGGCGTCGGCTTTTTTGGCTACGGTGGTGAGAAGGAGGACGAGATTCACGCAGCTGGTTTGAGAAAAAAGCCACGTTGTTTTTCGGAGATCGGGAGGGAGAGCTTTTCCATGGCGGCCAGGAGATCAGTCCAGACCAGGCGTTTGAGTGCGAGGTCTTGGTTATGGAGAAGATAACTGGGATGGAAGGTGGGGCGGACCGGAACTCCATCTAGTTCCATCCATGTTCCGCGAAGACGAGAGATGGTGGTCTTTTGCGGGCCGAAAAGTCCTTCTACGGCGGTTGAGCCGAGCGCGACGATGACGGTCGGGGCGATAATGGCCACTTGGGCTCGAAGGTAAGGCAGGCAGGTGTCCATCTCGGTTCGGGTAGGTTTGCGGTTGCCGCTGGTGTTGGCGGGCATGTCAGGGCGGCACTTGAGGACGTTGGCGATGTAGACCTGTTCGCGGGTCAGTTCCATGGCCGTGATCATTTTGGTAAGGAGTTTGCCGGCGAGGCCGACGAACGGCTCTCCTTGTTTGTCTTCCTCGGCCCCGGGGGCTTCGCCGACGAACATCAGTTTGGCTTCGGGGTCTCCCACGCCGAAGACGACCTGGGTTCGGGATTTTGCGAGGTGAGGGCAGATTTTGCAGACTTCTGTTTTTTTTCGGAGAGCGGCCAATTTGTCGGTTTTCGATCCGCTGACGCCCTGGAGAATGGAGTTCAGGTCGAAGTCGTTCTTGGGTTTGGGGCTGGCGATGGTTGTGGTGTTACGCACCACCGGTGAGGTTTCTTGTTTGCTTACTGGTGCAGGGGCGGAGCGAATCGGCGCCGAAGTTGAGGAAGTCGAGGAAGATGGTAGGCGGCGGGCCAGGCCGGTAGGGAGCCACGCTTCTTTTTTCCCATGGCGGCGGAGGAGTTCCACGTAGCGGGCGGCATGTTGGCGAAGTTCAGCGTTCATCGAGATAGGATTGGAATGCCGCAAAATCGGCCGGAGGGGGAGCTTCAAAAGAAAGGTATTCACCGGTTTTTGGATGGGTGAAGGATAGGCGATAGGCATGAAGGAGTTGTCGCGGAACTTTGGCGGCACGGGTCAGGGGGTTGGTGCCGCCGTAAACCGAATCGCCCGCGACGGGGCAACCGGCGGCGGAGGCATGAACGCGAATCTGGTGGGTGCGACCCGTATGAAGTTGGAGTTCCAGCAAGCTAGCGCCCGGCCAGCAGGAAATGATTTTCCAGTCTGTTTTTGCGGCACGGCCTCGAGTGCGGATGGCCATACGTTGCCGGATGACGGGGTGACGGCCGATGGATCCCTCCCAAGTGCCGGCATCGCCACGGGGACGCCCGAGGACAAAGGCGAGGTAGGTTTTTTCCGTTTCGCGTTCGCGGAATTGGCGACTGAGTTCGCGGTGAGCAGCATCATTTTTGGCGGCAACCAGAAGTCCGGTTGTTTCGCGGTCGAGGCGGTGAACGATGCCGGGCCGATCGGGACCGCCTCCCGGGGCCAGATTGCCTTCGCAGTGGTGAAGAAGGGCAGCGGCGAGGGATCCGGTGGGGCGTCCGGCGCCCGGGTGAACATGCATGCCAGAGGCTTTGTTGATGACCAGAAGATCAGCGTCTTCGTGAAGAATCTGAAGCGGGATGGATTCTGGGGTGACATCTCGTGCCGGGGGGGGAGGGATACGGATTGAAACGGAGGATTCTGCGGGCAGGCGATCCCGTGGGCCCACAGGTTTTGAACCTAGCGTCACTAATCCCTGTTTCATCCATTGCTGGATTCGGGAACGCGATTCTCCGCTGAGTCGGGCGAGGGCAACGTCGGCTCGATCGTAGGCATCGGTGGCTTGGATTGTGCCGGTCCAGATCCGTTCTTGGGTTGGGGTGGGCTTCTGGGGCAGTTTCTTGGGATGACGGGCCATGCGTATTTCATACTGCCTCTCTTTTCCTCCGTGGTCTATGCGGCGGGGACTCTTTTTCTTAAACGGGCCCTTGAGTTGGGGCAGGCACCGCGGCGAGTTTTGGTGGGATCCAATCTCGCCATGAGCCTCTGTTTCCTCCCTTTGCTCCTTTGGGCAAAAATCCCCTTTGAAAGTTTTCCGTTCTGGATGTGGTTGATGCCTCCCTTGTGTTCCTTTTTGTTTTTCTTGGGCCAGGTGGGGACGTTCCGGGCTTTGGCGGGGGGAGATGTTTCGGTAGCCACTCCGGTTTTGGGAAGCAAGGTCGTGCTGACGGCGGTCGGAAGCGCGTGTTTGTTGCCGGGACAGGTGGCTGTAAAGTTTTGGATCGGCTCTGCACTGTGCTCTTTAGGGGTGGGGTTGTTGAGCTGGAGTAGTGGGGAAAGAAAAAAGGGAGCTTTGCGTGCGGTGGGTTGGGGTTTGATGGCGGCGGCGAGTTTTTCCCTTACCGATGTCTTGGTGGCGAAGGTGGCCCCACATATTGGACTGGCACTGTTTGGTCCCTTGATGATGTCCGGGTTGGCGTTTCTTTCTGCCTTTGTGCTTCCCGTCTGGGCTTGGGGCGGGTTGGCGCGTGGATTGGGTCGGGGGTGGCTTGTAACCGGGGTGATTTTTATCGGGGTCCAGTCGGTGGGGGTATTAGCGGGGATTGTGATCAGCGGGGATCCAATTGGTGTGAACGTTGTCTATGCTCTGCGGGGGCTTTGGTCGGTGGGATTGGTCTTTTGGCTTGGTAGATGGGTGGGAAACCGGGAGGCCGGACTGCCTGGAAGGGTGCTTGGAACACGTGCCTTGGGGGCAGGATTATTGTTTGGGGCTGTTTGGGCGGTCTTGGCCTAGCCCAGCGAAGAGAGTAATGTTTGATCTATGAATTCCTTCTTCGCCACGGCTCTTACAAACCCCATCGGACTGGATACGCAGGATCCTTTGCAGGTCGTGGTGGTCTTGGTGGCAGGGATTCTTTTGCAGGTTTATGGAGCCCGTTTGCTGGTGGGGGGTGCAACCGGAATAGGCCGCCGTTTTGGGATCTCAGATCTGGTCATGGGTTCGACAGTTGTCGCCTTTGGTGTTTCTGGACCGGAGCTTTTTGTTAGTTTGTGGGCTGCGGGAAAGGGACAAGGGGATATCGCGGTCGGTAATGCGGTGGGTGGTGTGACCGCGGACATCTGTCTGATTTTGGGTTTGTCGGCGTTGACCCGTCCGCTGCGTTTTCGGCCTCAACTTTTTCAGGCTGAGGCTCCCATTCTGGTGGCGGCAGCGGCTTTGGTGGCTTATCTGCTTAGGAACAGTTGGGTTGGGCGATTTGAGGCCTCACTTCTTGTTTTTGCTTTGGCGGTCTATGCCGTTTTCGTCTGGTTTTCATCCCAGATCGAGGCGGATAGCCGGGTGATTTACCGGATGGAGCAGGACCTGCCTCCTGCGGGGCCCTCCAAATGGGTCGATCTGATTCAGCTGATAGGCGGAATTGTTCTCCTTTTTGCCGGATCGCGTTACTTGGTGAAGTCCGCTGTGACCGGCGCCGAAATGCTGGGAATTTCTCAGGCTGGATTGGCTTTGGCAGTTATTCCGTTGGCGACTTCAGCGCCGGAGCTTTTTGCCGTGGGCTCAGCTTTGATGAGGGGGGAGAAAAATCTCCCAGGAGGAATCGTTATTGGGGGATGTATTTTTAACTGTTTGGGAGTTCTTGGCCTCGCGGGGCTGTTTCGCCCCCTTTTGGCTCCGAATGTCAATCAGCTGGATCTGGCAGTCATGTTGCTGGCCACATTTATGGTGATTCCGCTTTTGCATGCAGATCAAAAAAAGCGCAAAGCTATCGGGGTGGCCTTGCTTGTGGGGTATGGACTTTATCTTTCCCATTTGCTCGGACGCTCGTTCCCGACGCGATTGTGAAGGGTCCGAAGCGGGGCAGCGAAGAAAAGCCAAGGCGTGAAGGTGCGATCTCCGGAGTGATCCGGAGACTCGAGGAAAAGACGGGCAGACATGGTATCACCATCGGGGAATTGATGCAGGCTTTGGAGGGAAAGGGGCATGCAGCCATCATTGCTATTTTGGCGATGCCTTTTTGTTTTCCGGTTCAAATTCCGGGTCTTTCCACGCCTTTCGGGATCATTTTGATTTTCAGCGGGCTGAGGATTTCCTTTGGTCAGGCTCCTTGGCTACCTGGGTGGCTTCTGGTGCGCAAAATTTCACCCAGCACCACCGATGGATTGCTGGAAGGACTTCGGAAATTGGCGGTTCCGGCAGAAAAAATCCTTCACCCTCGGCTGAGTTTGCTGTGTCGGAATGTTTTTCTACACCGAATGCATGGAGTGTTGATTGCTTTTCTGGCGATCCTGTTGGCTCTGCCTTTGCCGATTCCCTTTAGTAATCTTTTGGCGGCGATTCCGATACTTTTGATGGCCTTAGCGCTGTTGGAAGATGATGGAGCCTTTATGATTGCGGGTTATTTGGCCGCCATTCCTTGTATGCTCTTTTTTGGGGCTCTTTTTCTGCTGGGTCCGAAGGCGGTTTCTGAAATTTGGGGTTGGATCAGTCATTTTTGGGCTTAAGACGCAGACTTCTCCGCCAAGGGATTTATCCTATGATTTCCGTTTAAGAAACGGGAAAAACTCATTCAAAAAACATATAAATACGTAATATGGAAGGCTTTATACTAAGTATTCTTATTCTGGCTAACGGCCTTTTTGCCATGGCGGAGTTGGCCGTTGTATCGAGCCGAAGAAGCAAGCTCCGGCAGAGAGCGGAAGCTGGTGATGGTGGAGCGAAAGCGGCTTATGAACTGGCCTCTTCGCCGAGTTCACTGCTTTCGACCGTAAGCGTGGCCATCACGATGATTGCGATTTTGTCCGGCGCGATGGGAGGCACCGTTCTTGCGAAGCCTTTGGCGGCGAAATTGGAATTAATTTCCATCCCTGCCTCGGTTGCTGATCCTTTGGCGTTGGGCTTGGCGGTTCTGGTGATCACTGCTGCTTCGATCATCTTTGGCGAACTTTTACCCAAACGGTTGGCCTTGGCGCACAGCGAAACGATTGCATCCCGTCTAGCGCGGCCGATTCAAGCGGTGGCGCGGGGCATGGGACCAGTGGTTCAGCTATTCACATGGGCGACTGATGCATTGGCGGCCCTCTTTGGTGTGCGGAGCATGGGGGAGACGGCACCAGTCAGTGATGAGGAACTCCGTCATCTATTGGAGCAGGGGAAGCGGGCCGGAGTTTTCAGTTCCACGGAACAGGGAATGGTGGAGAGGGTGTTGCGGTTGGATGAATTACGTGTGGAAGAGCTGATGACGCCCAGCGTCCGGATCGTCTGGATCAACGCGGATGAACCATCCGAGACGACTTGGAGGGCGCTGGTGGCCAGCGGTCACTCCCACTTTCCGGTATACCGGGGCACGAGGGAAAATATTTTGGGCGTCGTTTCCGTGAAAGCCCTATGGGCGAACATGGCGGCGGGCTTGCCGGCGTTGCCAGCCGATCTGGCGACCCAGGCCTTGATCATCCCGGAGACCATTCCTGCCCTTCGAGCCTTGGAGCAGTTGCAGAAGGCAAAGCAGAGGGTGGCGCTGGTGAGCGACGAGTTTGGCAGCATCACGGGAATTCTTAGTCTACTGGATTTGCTTGAGGCGATCGTGGGGGATCTTCCTTCGCATGAAGATCGGCAAAAGGCGCGATCGGTGAAGCGGGAGGACGGTTCGTGGTTGGTGGATGCAACTCTACCGGTGGAGGATTTCGCCAAAGAGATTGGAAAAGGTTCGGATCATTTCCGTATCGACGGGGATTACCAGACTTTAGGGGGATTCATTGTCCACCATTTGGCGCGGGTTCCGAAGGAAGGGGATTACATCGATTACCGGGGGCACCGGTATGAGGTTGTCGACATGGACCGGCACCGCTTGGACAAGGTCCTGGTGGCGGCGATCAAAAACTGAGGCGGAGCGATTTGACGGAGAGGAGAAGTAGGAGAATGATGAAGGTGAATTTTGGGCGGGGTAGCCAAGTGGTAAGGCACGGCTCTGCAAAAGCTGTATTCGTCGGTTCGATTCCGACCCTCGCCTCGATTTTTTTTAAAAAAACCAAAAAACCTGCGCATCCTGCGATGAAAAAGCCGGTTTTATCCCCAGATGAGAACGTTTTTGCCATGCTGGGGGGGTACTTGTTTCGCCGGGGAAGCCGATTCAAAATAAAGACATGAGTGCCAAACGCATCCGGGTGAAGTCTTCGGCTGGGGTTTATCCCGTCTATGTGGGAGAAAAGATTCTACCTCAGGGGTTGCAGTCTTTCCTCCCGGCCAAGGTTCCAGTCGCGATGCTGGTGGATGAAGGGATTGCCGGGTTGCCTTTGGCGGTAGGGCTTTTCGAGTGGCTCGAGAAGAGAGCCTCACGGATCGTTCGTGTAAGAATTCCGGCAGGGGAGAGGTCGAAATCGGTGGAGGAGTATGGTCGGGTGGTTCGGCAGTTAGCTGGGGCGGGTTTGACCCGGGATGGTTGGATCGTGGCGGTGGGCGGAGGGGTCACGGGCGATCTGGCCGGGTTTGTGGCGGCTACCTATCTGCGGGGACTGCCCGTCATCCAAATCCCCACCACGGTGGTGGCGATGGTGGACAGTAGCGTCGGGGGTAAAACGGGGATCGATCTTCCGGAGGGTAAAAACCTGGTCGGGGCTTTTTACCCGCCAAAAGCGGTACTGGCGGATCTGCGATGGCTGAACTTTTTGCCGCCTGCGGAAAAGCGAGCAGGCATGGCGGAAGTGATCAAGTATGGTGCGATTGCCGACGCGAAACTTTTTGGCTCCTTGCTTAAGGGAATGCCTCGCTCCATGGCCAAAGTGGTGAAGCGCTGTGTGGAGATCAAAGCCAAGCTAGCCGGGGAGGATGAGAAGGATTTGAAGGGGAAGAGAGCTCTCCTGAATTTCGGGCATACGGTGGCTCATGGGCTTGAAGGCATTGTGGGTTATGAGGGCTTACGGCACGGGGAGGCGGTGGCGATCGGCATGTGTGTGGCCGCGCACATTTCCGTGAAGGCGAAGGGATTAAAAAAGAAGACGGCAGAAAAATTAAAGGCGGCGATTGCGGCTCACGGATTACCCGTGACCCATCCTGATTTACGCTGGGACAAACTCTCTCCGGTCATGGCGCGTGACAAAAAAGCCACGACTCAGGGGATTCGTTGGGTGCTGTTGAAAAAAATCGGGCGGGCGGATTTGGTTTCCGGAGTGACAGAGAAAAAGATCCAGCTCGCTTTGGAGGAGGTCCGCGAGGGGCGTCCCACGAA